>Ga0302314_10003030_pt1 | contig 31100 bp, 30 predicted proteins | sample III_Palsa_N2_3_FD_200533 | JGI IMG/M metagenome (GOLD analysis project Ga0302314, IMG submission 200533) | Peat permafrost microbial communities from Stordalen Mire near Abisko, Sweden - III_Palsa_N2_3 | ecosystem: Environmental > Terrestrial > Soil > Palsa > Peat permafrost | place: Sweden... | reverse complement strand
GTTCAGGTCGGTGACGTCGCCCTGCAGCTGGGCGCACCTGAGCTTGAGGTAGTCGTTCTCGCGGGCGAGTTGCAGAGCCTCGACGTCGGTCATGATCGGCTTCCTTGCACGTCCCGCCAGCGCCTCGGTCAGAAGGCCGCCCGGCTTCGATTCGATCGGGTTTTGCGACGTGCGCGAGGCTTGAAACTGGGTGAGCCGGGGCGAAATAGCAATGGCGGCGCGGGTGACAATCGAAACGCTTGAATAAACGAGCATTTCGGCCTTCGAGACCCCATATCGGAGTTCAAGGCGCCGGCTCCTCGCCGGCCAGGCCGCGAACCGCCGCGCACCGCGCGACTTCGCGTCCGCCTCGAAGGCAAGACAGATGAGCGACAGTTCCTCCGACCGCGCCGCGCCGACCACCTCCGCTTCGTCGCGGCCGCAGGGCCGCAGCTGGCGCGGTCGCGCCCAGCTGAAGCTGGTCGGGGCCCAGCGCGGCGCCGGAACGCTGGTCTGGTCGGGGCGCGCCATCCCCGCCGCCTACGAACTCGACGTGTTCTCGCAGGGCGAGACCCACAGCGTGCAGGGCAAGCTGGACGGTGACTTCTCCGAACTGGTGGACGGCGAAGAAAGCGGTGGCCGGGCGCGGCTGCGGCTGGACGACGGCCGCGAGATCGAGATCGACGTGGTCGACCTGGAGCCCGACGGCGCCGACTTCGAGGTCACCGGGGCCAACGCGCACCGCGCCCTCGGCCCGCTGCGCTTCGAGGCCTCGCCGGCGTAGCCTCGCCGGCGCCCCTCACTTCATCAGGGTTTCCTTGATCCGGTACATGGCCGGCAGCATCAGCACGCCGATCAGGCACGGGAAGATGAACAGGATCAGCGGGATCATCATCTTCGCCGGCAGCGCCATCGCCTTTTCCTCGGCATAGAGCATGCGCTTGGCGCGCATGTCGTCGGAGAAGACCGCCAGGGTCTCGCCCAGGCTGGTGCCCATCTCCTCGGCCTGGCGCAGCATGGTGGCGAGGCTGCGGGCCTCGTCGATGCCCAGGCGTTCGGCCATCGCGCTCCAGGCCTCCTTGCGCGAGCGGCCGGCGCGCAGCTCCAGGATCAGCACCTTCAGGTGCTCGGAGAGGGTGGGATAGCGGCGCTGCAGCTCCTCGGTGACCCGGCTGACCGCGGCATCGAGGCTGAGGCCGGCCTCCACCGAAGCGACCAGCAAGTCCAGCAGATCGGGGAAGCCTTCGCGGTACTCGCGCTCGCGCTTCTTGCGGCGCGCGCCGATGATGTAGTCGGGGCCCATGATGGCGACGAGCGCGAAGGCCGCGCCGATGGCGACCGCGCCGATGCCGCCATGCTTGCTGAGCGCCCACGGCAGCAAGAGCACCATGCCGACGATGGCGGCGATCATCGTCGTCGCCTTGGCGCCCAGATAGACCGCCGCGGCCTCGCGGCTGTAGTAGCCGGCCTGCACCAGCTTGGCGCGCAGGGCCGAGAGCTGCGACGGGTCCTGGATGGCGATGCGGTCGCCCAGGCGCCGCACCCCCGAGACCACGCCCGAGAGGGCCTCGCCGACGCCTCCGCCGGTGTCCTCGGGGCCGCCGGCCACCGCCGCGCCCGCCAGCCGCGCCCGCCGCCGCGAGGCGGTGGAGAAATTGCGCATGGCCAGGAAGCTGACGCCGCTGACGCCGAGGGCGATCAGGCCGAGGGCGATGGGCGTGACGATATTGGCGAGGAAGTCGCTGTCCATCGGCGTCAGATCCGCATGTCGATCATGCGCCGCATGACCAGGTTACCGGTGACCAGCAGGCCGACCAGCACGCCCAGGCCGATCTGGATGAAGCGCACGTGGAACAGGTCGGCGTAGTAGTGAGGCTGGGAGACATTGACGAAGACGAAGCAGACGACCGGCGCGGCGGAGAGGATGTAGGCGCTCATCCGACCCTCGGACGAGGCGGCGCGGATCTTCAGCCGCATCTTGTGGCGCTCTCGCACGGTGCGGGCCAGCATCTTCAAGAGGCCGACGAGATTGCCGCCGGCCTTTTCCTGCAGCCGGATCGCGGCGGAGAACAGGTCGACGTCCTGGTGGCGGCAGCGGTCGGCGATGCGCGCCACGGCCTGCTCCAGCGTCGCGCCATAGGCGATCTCGTCGGCGGCCATGCCGAACTCCGAGCCGATCGGATCCGGCAGCTCGCGGCCGACCAGCGAGATGGCGGTGGGGATCGGGTGGCCGGCCTCGAGGCTGCGGACCATCACCTCCAGCGCGCCCGGAAGCTGCTGGCTGATCGCCTTTGACCGCGCCCCGGCCCGGAACACCAGAAAGGCCAGCGGGCCGCCGATCCCGAGCACCACCGCGCCGCCCAGGGCGGCGAAGATGTTGTGAAGGAGAAAGAGCCCGACGGCGCCGCCCCCCAGCACCATTCCGCCGATGATCATCGCCCAGCGGCGCGGATCGACGGTGACGCCGGAGCGCATGATCAGGTCGGCGAGCCAGGCCCAGCTGAAGATCGAGCCGCCGTCCTCGGTGACGCCGCGCTGCTTGCGCAGCTCCAGCACCAGTTCGCCCAGCGAGCCGGTGCGCTCGGCGGTGGCGAGGCGGCGGTTCACCGCGCGGCGCGCCTGGCGCACGCCCACCATCCCCCAGACCGCCTGACCGAAGGAGAAGACGGTCGCGAAGACCAGCAGCATGAAGACGAGGCGGGGATCCATGCGCCGGGACTCAGTTCAGCGGCCGCGCCGGGTCGAAGTTGGCGGTGTCGTAGCGGATGCCGCGGCGGATCATCTCGTCCATGCACTTGGGGCGCAGGCCGGTGGCGCGGAACTCACCCACCACGGTGCCGTCGGCCTCGGTGGAGATGCGGTGGAAGGCGAAGATCTCCTGCATCTGCACCACCTGGCCCTCCATGCCGGTGATCTCGGTGACGCTGGTCAGCCGGCGCTTGCCGTCGGACATCCGCATCACCTGCACGATCATGCCGACCGCCGAGGCGATCTGGCCGCGGATGGCCTCGTTGGAGAGCGACATGCCGCCCATGGCGACCATCTGCTCCAGTCGGGTGACCGCGTCGCGCGGCGTGTTGGCGTGGATGGTGGCCATGGAGCCTTCGTGGCCGGTGTTCATGGCCTGCAGCATGTCGAAGGCCTCTTCGCCGCGCACCTCGCCCAGGATCACCCGGTCGGGCCGCATCCGGAGCGCGTTCTTGACCAGTTCGCGCTGGCGGATCTCGCCCTTGCCCTCGATGTTGGGCGGCCGGGTTTCCATGCGCACCACGTGCGGCTGCTGCAACTGCAGCTCGGCGGCGTCCTCGATCGTGATCAGCCGTTCCTTCATCCGGATCGCGGCCGAGAGGGCGTTGAGCAGGGTGGTCTTGCCCGAGCCGGTGCCGCCCGAGATCACCGTCGAGACCCGCGCGCGCACCGCGCCGAACAGGAACTCCGCCACGCCCGGCGGCATCGCGCCCACGTCGACCAGCCGCTCGAGATTGAACGGCTTCTTGGAGAACTTGCGGATCGAGACGCAGGCGCCGTCGATGGTGATCGGGGCGATGGCGGCGTTGACGCGGCTGCCGTCCGGCAGGCGGGCGTCGACCATCGGCGAGGACTCGTCGATGCGCCGGCCGACGGTGGCGACGATGCGGTTGATGATGCGCAGCAGGTGGTCGTTGTCGCGGAAGCGGATCGGGGCGATTTCCAGCTCGCCGCGCCGCTCGACATAGATCTGGAACGGCCCGTTGATCAGGATGTCGGCGATCGAGTCGTCCTTGAGCAGCGGCTCGATGGGGCCGAGGCCCACCATCTCGTCGAACACCGAGGCGCCCAGCTCGTCGAGCTCGGTGGCGTTGAGGGCCAGGCGCTCGGTGCGGGCGAAATCGCCGACCAGGCGGCGCACCTGGCGGCGCATCTCGGCCTCGTCCAGCTTGTCGAGCTTGGATAGGTCGATCTCGTCGATCAGCTTGGAATGCAGCTTCAGCCGCACGTCCAGCATGTTGTCGTCGTGGATCGTCGGCGGCGCGTCGTCCGGCTTGTCCGGCTCGAGCGCCAGGTTGAGCTTCGGCGCCTCCTCGGCGGCGATGGGCGGCTCGTCGGCCGGATCGGTGATCACCAGCCGCGCGGGGTCGGCGCCGCCGCGGCGGAAGCTGAAGCGGGCCATCAGGCGCGCCTCCGACCGGTCTCGGCCGGCGCGGTGAGGCGATCGACCAGCACGGCGATGTCGCGGACGATCTTGGAGCGGGGGCGGTGGTGGCTGATCGAGCCGCCGAGGTTCACCGATGCGGCGGCCGCCTCCCAGTCCGAGGTGATGCCGCCGTCGGCCTTGCGCTGCAGCGCCTTCTCGGCCTCGCCAAGCGACGGCGCGGGACCGAAGACGCGGCTGGCGAGCCGGTTGAGGATGATCCGCGGCTCCGGACCCTCGGGCAGCTCGGCCTCGATCTCCGAGGCCAGCGAGCGCGCGGCGAGCAGCGCCGGCACGGTCAGCTCGGAGACCACCAGCACCTCGTCGGAGCCAGCCAGCACGTCCAGCGTCCAGGCCTGGTGGTGGCGCGGCAGGTCGATGACGATCCAGTCGTAGACCTGGCAGACGACCTCGAGCATGCGGCAGACGGTGGTCTGGCTCACCCGCTCGAAGGCCTTCGGGTCGCGCGGCGCGGCGAGCAGATCGAGGCCCTCGCCCACCCGCATGGCGAACGCCGCCAGCACCGAGGCGTCGATCCGCTCCGGCGAGCCGGACGCCTCGGCCAGCAGCATGGTCGCGGTCGAGCCCAGGTAGGCGGCGGCCGCGCCATCGACGAGATTGAGGTCCACCAGCGCCACGCGCCGGTCGGGGGCGCGGCGGGCGAGCGCGGTGGCCAGCTCGACCGCGATCGTGGTCGCGCCGCAGCCGCCGACCGAGCCCATCACCGTCCAGCAGCGCGCGTTGGCGTTCACCGCCTGGGCGGACACCGCCGCGTCGGCCATCAGCACGCCGGCGGCTCTGGCGAGGTCGATCGAGGTGAACGGCGCCTCGATCACGTCCGAGCGTGGCAGCTTCATCAGCGCCCGGACGAGACTGGCGGGCAGGTGCGCGCCGGCCAGCATCACCGCTGGCGGCCGCGGCCGCGCGGCGAGCATATTGATCGCCTCCACCAGGGCGGCCGGATCGGCCGCCTCGGCGTCGATCAGCACCAGCTCGATGGCCGCGGGGGGCGCGCCGAGCAGATCGAGCCGGTCGCTGGCGGCCACCTCGAAGCGCGCCGCGCCCAGCGCCTCGTGCGCCACCGGGGCCAGCCTTTGGCCGACCACCAGCACATGACGTCCGTCGAAGCTGACCGTGCTCATGGCTTGCTCATCGTGGCGGGCAGCAGATCGCCGTCCGGATTGGGCCGGGTCTTGCCGACGCTCTTGCCGTCGAGGATCACGTCGATGGCGCTTTCCTCGGCCGTGTCGGCGAGCGGATTGGGCAGGTCGTGGACGTTGGTCACCGCGGTGGTCAGGTGCGGGGTGACGATGATCACCAGCTCGGTCTCGTTGCGCTGCCAGTCCGACGAGCGGAACAGCGCGCCCAGCACCGGCAGGTTGGAGGCGCCGGGGATCTGGTTGATGGTGTTGGAGTAATCGCGCTGGAAGAGGCCGGCGATGGCGAAGCTCTCGCCGTCGCGCAGTTGGATCTGGGTCGAGGCGCGGCGCATCGTGATCGCCGGCACCTGGAAGCCCTGGATGTCGACCCCGTCCTTGGGGTCGAGCTCGCTCACCTCAGGCGCCACCTTCAGCTCGATCTCGCCGTTGTCCTCGACGGTCGGGGTGACGTTCAGCTTCACCCCATACTGCTGGAACTGGATGGTGACTCCCAGGTTGCCGTTGGGGATCGGCACCGGAAACTCGCCGCCGGCGAGGAAGCTCGCCTCCTGGCCGGACATGGCGACCAGGTTGGGCCGCGCCAGTTCGCGGATCGCGCCCTTCTGCTCCAGCGCCTGCAGGTTCGCATCGACGTTCCAGGCGCCGAACTGGTGGCTGATGCCGACCGTGGCCTGGGGCTGGATGCCGCTGGGCAGCGCCGAACCGGTGGAGAAGTTGAAACCGCCGACGCTCTGCACATTGACGTTGAGACCGAGGTCGCGGATCGCCGAGTGCGACGCTTCCAGAATGCGCACGTCCACCTGCACCTGCTGCGAGGCGCGCACGGTGAGCTCAGACTCGACGTTCTTCGGCGCATAGCGTTCGGCGATGGCGGCGGCGCGGGCGGCGATGCTGGGGGTCGAGACTTCGCCCGTCAGCAGGATGCCGTCGGCGAAGTTGGTGGCCTTGACGGTCTCGCCGGGCAGGGCCGCGGCGAGGTCGGTCTGCAGGCTCTCGACGTCGTAGCCGACCCGCACGTCGACGACCTGCGCCAGGTGGTGGTCGGGGCCATAGATCAGGATGTTGGTGACGCCGAGCGCCTTGCCGCGGACGTAGAAGCTGCGGTCGGTGGTGGCGACCAGCGACAGGGTGTCTGGCTGCGCCACCACGATCTCGCTGGCCGGATAGTCGAGCCGGAAGGCGGCGGACTTGTCCTTGGGCACCATGATGGTCTGGCCGGAGCCGGGCGCCTGGACGATCTGCGCCTGGGCGGACCCGGCGAAGCCGGTCAGCGCGGCGAGCGCGCCGGCGGTGAGGGCGAGAGAGCGTTTCATTTTCATCATGTCTCCGCGGGGACTGGGGCCGCCTTAGGCGCCCGCGCCGTACCGCTCTGCGGGAACTTGAACCTGGGTCGAGGTGTCGCCGTGCACCACGGTCACCGAATGGGTGCTGATCAGGACGTGCGGCGTTGCGCCGGCCGGCGGCCGCGGGAGGTGACGGCGGATCACGTCCATCAGCTTCGCATCGTCCGGCAGCGGCGCCGCGCCCGGCGCGCGCGGCCCGGCCGACTGCAGATCGCTGACCTCCACCGTGCGCACGGCCGAGGGGCCGGCCGAACCGGTGCGGCGCAGCGCCATGGAAAGGGTGCCGACGCTGGCGGCCACCGCCAGCTTCTGGGCGTCCTGCACGGTCACTTCCAGCGTCGCGGTGTGGGCGAAGCTGGCCTGGGTGGTGGTGGGATCGGCGTTGAGGTCGACGCCCAGCACCCGCACGTCCTGGATCACCACGTCGGCGCGCACGCGCTTGCAGTTGCAGGTCGGCGCGCCTGGGACGGTGATGATCGGGATGTCGCGGCTGACGATCACGTCGACCCGGTCACCCGGCAGCACATGGCCGCCGACGCCATTCACGTCCGTCACGCCAATGGTGTAGCCGCGCATGCCGTCGGCAATCACCGCCGAGACGGTGGCGCGGGCGCCGCCGCCACTGAGCTTGGAGGGCAGCAGCGGCTCACGGGCGGCGATCGGCGTCAGGGCGATGGGCGGGCCGCCCTGCTGCGAGAGGATCTGGGCGGTGGTGGTGTAGGCGCCCTGCGGCGCATCGCCCGCCGGCAACCGCTCGACGGTCAGGTGGGCGGCGTCCAGCTTGGCGCCGTAAGGGATCGCGCCGCTGGCGACGACGACCGGGACGGTCTCCGTCGCCGGCGTGGCGGATTTGGCGGTTGGCGCGTGGGAGGGCCCTGGCAGCCACACCCGCGCCACGATGAGGGCGCCCAGGCCGAGAATGGCCGAGGCGCCGAGACTGACGACGGTGCCGGTACGCATCCTGCCCCACCCTTGAAGACACCACGCAGACGACGCGTGTTCTTCACGAAACTTGGGCTTGCCGGATTTCTTTGTCGTTAAGAACCATGGTCAATGGATATTTACTTAGTATCACTCTGAAAATATTGCATCGAATACAGTAAACGCCAGGTTACTCTATCTGCGACCGCTTGGCGAGCGCGGCGGCGGACGCTTGACGAAACCGTCCCGACGCAACATTGAGAGAGGCATAATTCGCTGATTTTGAAGCGCCCGCCGACCCATTGCATCGCGGCGGACAAGCCCCGTCAGAGGGTGGCGCGGGAGGATATGAATGCAGGATTTGTTGCAACGCCAGTCCGAGGCGGCCGCCAACGGCATGAGCCACAGCCTGTGGGCCGAACTGAGGGGCGACCAGGTCGCCATTCACGACCCGATCGGCGCGCGGACCTTCCGCCAGATCAACGAAGCCGCCAACAAGATCGTGCGGCTGCTGCGCGGGCGCGGCCTGAAGGAAGGCGACGCGGTCGCCCTGCTGTGCAGCAACCGGGCCGAGTTCGTCGAGGTGCTGGCCGGGGCGCTGCGCGGCGGCTACCGCATCACGCCGGTGAACTGGCACCTCAACGCCGACGAGGTCGAGTACATCATCAACGACTGCGACGCGAAGGCGCTTTTCGCCGACACGCGCTACCCGTCCGGGATCTCGGCCAAGGCCCCGCAGCTGACGCTGAAGGTCTCCATCGGCGACGACGCCCCGGGCTTCGAGCCCTACACGAAGCTGTTGGCGCAGTTCGACGGCGCGGACATCACCGATCCGACGCCCGGCTCGTCGATGCTCTACACCTCCGGCACCACCGGGCGGCCGAAGGGCGTCTATCGGCGCAACCAGATGGTGATGCCGATGGTCAATGTCGCCGAGCCAGACGACGTCCAGCTCTGCGCCGGGCCCGCCTACCACGCCGCGCCGCTGGCCTTCGACGTGCGCTCCTCGATGGTGATGGGCATCCCGCTGGTGTTCCTCGACCGCTGGGATTCCGAGGGCGTGCTGGGGATCATCGAGAAGTACAAGGTCACCCGCTCGCACCTGGTGCCGATCATGTTCCAGCGGCTGCTCAACCTGCCGGACGAGGTGCGCGCGAAGTACGACGTCTCGTCGCTGCGCTACATCATCCACGGCGCGGCGCCCTGCCCGCCCGAGGTGAAGAAGGCGATGATCGACTGGGTGGGCCCGATCATCAACGAGTATTACGCCGGCTCCGAGGGCGGCGCTGGCTTCGTGGTCAGTTCCGAGGAATGGCTGAGCAAGCCCGGCACGGTGGGCAAGCTGCCCGACCCGACCGCGCTGCGCATCCTCGACGACGAGGGCCAGGACGTTGCGCAAGGGACGTCGGGGACGCTCTATTTCCGCGTCTCCCCGATCGCCCCGTTCGAATACTACAAGGACCCGGCCAAGACCGCGGCGGCGCACAAGGACGGCTATTTCACCCTCGGCGACGTCGGCTATCTCGACGAGGACGGCTATCTCTTCCTCACCGGCCGCACGGCCGAGTGCATCATCTCCGGCGGGGTCAACATCTACCCGCAGGAGATCGACAACGAGCTGATCAAACATCCCGCGGTCGAGGACGCCTGCACCATCGGCGTGCCCAACGAGGAGTGGGGCGAGGAGGTGAAGTCGGTGTTGACCCTCAACCCCGGCTTCGTCGGCTCCGACGCGCTGGCCAAGGACATCCAGACCTTCGCCCGGGGCCACCTGGCCGGCTTCAAGGTCCCGCGCACGATCGAGTTCGTCGACGAACTGCCCCGCAGCCCGGCGGGGAAGATTCAGCGCAAAAAGGTGCGCGAGCCCTACTGGGCGGGCCGGGCAAGGTCGATCTGAGCTTCCTTCTCCCCTTGCGGGAGAAGGTGGCCCGCAGGGCCGGATGAGGGGTGTCGGCGCGGCTGTAGAGGTTTGAACCACGAACCTCACGAACGCGCAAACTCGCCAACCATGTCATCCCGGAGAGACGCGCAGCGGCTCGTCCGGGATTTCCTCGGCGCACAACGTGGAAGCAGCTCCCGGACAGCTCGCTGCGCGAGCTTCCGGGATGACAAATATTTGTAATCGTTATTGTTCGTGAGGTTCATGGTTCAAACTGAGAACCAGCTGACACCCCTCATCCGTCGGCTCCGCCGACACGTTCTCCCGCAAGGGGAGAAGGGAGCCTACGCCGGGAGAGCGTCCAGGAACCGCTCGATCGCCGGGTTCACCGTCTCTGGGTGGGTTAGGTTGGCGGCGTGGCCGGCGCCGGGGACGACGACCAGTTCGGCGCCCTTGACGCCCGTGGCGAGGGTGCGGGCGAGGTCGAGCTCGATGGCGGCGTCGGCGTCGCCGTGGATCACCAGGGTGGGGACGGTGATCTCGCCCAGCCTAGGGGTGACATCGTCGCGCGTCGCCAGGGTGTTCATGCAGCCCAGCATGTTGACCGGCTTGATCGTCTTCCACTTCGCCTTCCAGACCGCCGCGCCAGGCCACCCGTCGCCCAGGATAATGCCCTCGATGATCGCCGCCATCTCGTCGGAGAGGCCGGCGCTGGCCCAGGCCTGGGCCAGCTGCATGTGGCCGGCCAGCCGCTCGGGATCCTCCCGGCCCGCCTGGGTGTCGATCAGGATCAGCGCCCGGACGATCTCGGGATGGGTGAGCGCGTAGCGCAGCGACAGGAAGCCGCCCTGGCTCATTCCCGCCAGCACCGCGCGCTGGATGCCCAGGTGGGCGAGCAACGCCGCGAGGTCATTGGCCGAGTCGTAGTAGGTGAAGGGCTCGAGCGTATCGGAGGCGGTGCCGGCGTGGCCGCGCTCGTCCCAGGTGATGCAGCGATAGCGGTCCTTCAGCGCCGCCACCTGCGGGGCGAACATCTCATGGTCCATGAAGAGGCCGTGCGAGAAGATCACCGCCGGGCCGGCGCCGCCGGTGTCCTCGTAGTAGAGCCTCTGGCCGTTGACCTCTGCGATCGCCATGCCCGCGCCCCCTGGATTGGGCGATCAGGCCACCGTTTCGACCGCCTTGGCTACTTCTTTCGGCTTCTCGGCGATGACCATGTGGCCGGCTTCGGCGACGTTCACCAGCGTGGCGCCGGCGATGGCGGACTGGAAGGCCGGGCCGTAGACCGGCGGGATCATCCGGTCGCTCTCGCCCCAGACGATCACGGTCTTGGCCTTCACCCGGTAGAGCCGCTCGGCCAGGCCGCGCTCGGGGATCGGGAACAGCAGCTTGCCGGCCATGCCGAGCTGGCGCGCGTTACGGATCAGATAGTCCTGCAGGAACTTCGGGTCGCTGAGGTCGAGGCCCGAGGTCATCAGCTTCGCGCCCGCCTCGGGGTCGTGGAACAGATATTTCGGCATCTCGTAGGGCAGCAGCGAGAACATATCGACGATCGGATGGTCGTCGAGCCAGAGGCCGGCCGGGCAGATCAGCACCAGGCGCGAGACATCGTTGGGCGCCAGCGCCGCCATCTCGGCGGCGATCATGCCGCCCATCGAGTGGCCGACCAGGATCGGGTTCTTCAGCCCCAGCGCCTCGACCACGTCCCAGCCGTGCAGGGCGAAGTCGAGCATGTCGCGCATCGTCGTGCACTCTTCCGTCTCGCCGTAGCCGGGCAGGTAGGGGGCGTAGACGTGGAAGCGCGAGGTCAGTTCGGCCAGGATTGGGTCGTCCGGCGTCATGCCGCCGGCGCCGTGCAGATAAACGAGCGCCTCGCCCGATCCGCCTTCGAGGTAGCGGATCGGCGCGTGTTTGGTCTCGACGGTCTTGGAGTCCATGGTCATGCCCCCTACTCGGCCGGAACCGGCTGGCGGGGCGTCGCGCCCGGCGCCGAGGTGGGCGCCGGCGGCAAGGAGCCGGCGACCGCCCGCTTCTCGATCGGATGGCACCAGAAGCGGTCGTCGTCGGCCCATTCGGGGAAGATGTTGCGCAGCTTCGGCAGCACCTTGTCGGCGAACAGCTTGGTCGAATACATGCACTTCTCGGCCGGCATGTCGCCGACGTGCATGAGGCAGAAGATGTTGCCGACGTGCAGGCTCTTGGCCAGGTCCTCGAGCCGCTGACGCACCGTCTCCGGGCTGCCGGCGATGACGTGGCCACCCTCGACCAGGTCCTTCCAGGTGAGCTCCGCATAGCCGCCGCGCGGCGGCGCGTATTGCGACAGCGCCCCGGTCTGGATGGTCTTGATGGTGCGGTAGCCAGGGGCGTCGGCGAAGCCCGGATAGACGTGGAGGCAGCGGTTGTAGAAGTAGTTCACGTGCGGCCAGTAGAGCCGCTCGGCCTCCTCGTCGGTCTCGGCGACGCAGATGGTCTGGGCGAAGCCGGCCCGGTAGGGGCTGTTGTCCGGCGCGCCGCGCTCCTCGACCCGGTTCCAGTAGCCCTTCATCAGCGCCTGGGCGCGCAGGTAACCGGAGAAGCTGAGGTAGGAGTAGGAATAGGTGTTGTCGATGCAGAAGTCGTAGGTCTCCACCGAGCCGCCGCCGGGAATGTGGATCGGCGGGTGCGGCTGCTGGATCGGCCTGGGCCAGATGTTGACGTGGCGCAGCTTGTTGTAGCGGCCGTTGAAGGCGAACGGGTCGCGCTCGGTCCAGGCCCGGATGATCAGATCGTGCGCCTCGGCGTATTTCTCCCGGGTCAGGGCCGGGATCTGGCCGTAGCAATAGTTGGTGTCCATCGAGGTGCCGACAGGGAAGCCGGCCACGAGGCGCCCGCCCGAGATGCAGTCCAGCATGGCGAACTCTTCGGCCACCCGGACCGGCGGATTGTAGAGGGCGATGGAGTTGCCCAGCACCACCAGGGCCGCGTTCTTGGTGCGGCGCGCCAGACCGGCGGCGATGATGTTGGGGCTGGGCATGATGCCGTAGCCGTTCTGGTGGTGCTCGTTCACCCCGATCCCGTCGAAGCCGAGCGTGTCGGCATATTCGAGCAGATCCATGTAGGTGTTGTAGACCTCGTGGCTCTTCACCGGGTCGAACAGGCGCTGGTCGATATCGACCCAGACCGAGTGGTGCTTCTCCCGGAAATCGTCCGGCAGATAGGGCCACGGCATCAGGTTGAACCAAGTGAACTTCATGTCGTCCTCCGAGACGCCGGCTGTTCTCTTATCGCCGTTCAGTCAGCGCCGACCCTAAGGCATGGGCGCGGGCGGGCGCAATCGGCCTCAAGCGATTTCCCGCTTGGCGCGCGGACTTTCCCGATCGTGTATTCTTGCGTCATTGCACGACAGGAGAAGCCATGGCGCGGCTGCGCGGAGGGTGGATGGCGGCGATCGCAGCGGCGGCCATCGGCGGCGTCGCCGTCGCCCAATCCGACAGCTTCGCCGCGATGATGAACGCGGCCATGGCGCGGATGGACCGAGATATGATGCGCGGAATGAACGGCGATCCGGATCACGACTTCGCCGCCATGATGATCCCGCACCACCAGGGGGCCATCGACATGGCCAAGGCTGAGCTGATCTATGGCAAGGACGAGCGGCTGCGCCGGCTGGCGCAGGGCATCATTGTCGAACAGAACCAGGAGATCGCCGTCATGCGGCAGATCCTCGCCGAGGGGTCCCCCGCCCGGGCGCCCATTCCGCCGCAAGGACAGACCCCATGATCAAGCACCTTGCGCTGCTCCTTCTGCTCGCCGGCGCCACGCCCGCCTTCGCCGGTCAGGCGCCGGGCGACGCCGCCTCGCCAAACATTCCGGTCAGCAGCCGCGACCGCTTCTATACATCGGACCAGTTCTCCAACACGGTCTCGGTGATCGACCCGGCCACGAACAAGCTGCTCGGCGTGCTGCGGCTGGGCGATCCCACGCCGCTAAACCTCAGCCCGCTCTACCGCGGCCAGCTGCTGGTGCATGGCATGGGCTTCTCGCCCGACCACCGGACCCTGGTGGTGGTTTCTATCGGGTCCAACTCGGTCACCTTCATCGACACGGCGACCAATAGAATCCGACACACGAGCTACGTCGGCCGGTCGCCGCACGAAGCCTTCTTCACCCCCGACGGCCGCGAAGTCTGGGTGACCGTGCGGGGCGAGGACTATGTCCAGGTCCTGGACGGCAAGACGTTCGAAGAGCGTGGCCGCATCAGCGTCCCGAACGGGCCGGGGATGACGATCTTCGCGCCGGACGGCCGCTATGCCTACGTCTGCTCCAGCTTCACGCCCGAGACGGTGATCATCGACGTCCATTCCCGGCAGATCGTCGGACATGTGGCGCAGGTCAGCCCGTTCTGCCCCGACATCGCGGCGACGCCGGACGGGCGGCAGGTATGGTTGACGCTGAAGGACACCGGCAAGGTGATGGTGTTCGACGCCCATCCGCCGTTCGCCGTGCTGAAGGTGTTGGACACCGGCCCGATCACCAACCACGTCAACATCGTGCGGAGCGGCGCGGGCCAATTCGCCTATGTCACCGTCGGCACGGAGAACCTGGTCAAGGTGTTCCGCACCGACGACTTCAGCCAGGTCGCGGCCATTCCCGTCGGCTCGCTGCCGCACGGCCTGTGGCCGTCCGGCGACGGCTCGCGCATCTATGTCGGGCTGGAGAATGGCGACGCGGTCGCCGTGATCGACACTCGCACCAACCGCGTGATCGCCACCATTCCGATCGGCCAGGCGCCGCAGGGCGTCGCTTATGTGCCGGACGCGGTTCCGACCGGCGACGGCCTGGCGGGGCTTGAGCCGCTCGGCGTCGCAGCTGGGTCCGACAAGCTGATCCTGGCGGGCGCCGGGCCCGGCCCAACGACCCAGGTCACGCTGTTCGACCAGGGCCAGGTGCAGGTGCTGCAGGCCGCCGTCGTGGGCGTGCGGCCCATGTCCGCCTATGTGCTGGCGCTCTCGGACGCGCCGGACGGTTCCGGGCCCCTGCAACCCCTGGCGGCCTTCATGTCCAACGCGGCGGGCTCGGCGATCGTCGACACGGTCGGACCCCTGCGCCAGGTCGTCGCCAGCGATACGCCCGCGCCGCGCCGCTATCTCGTGATCGCCGAGGTCAAGCCGGACGCCCTCGGCGCGGTGGTCCAGCGGCAGCAGCCGTAGCCGGCGCCGGATCGGACACGCTCACGCCGGGGCATCCTTGACCACGAGGGCGCCGGCGCCCAGGTTCTGCGCGCCGGGACCTGCAACGACCGGTGGGGGAAGCGGATGACCGATCGTGCCTTCGACATCGTGCTCTACGGCGCCACCGGCTACACCGGCCGTCTGGTCGCCGAGCATCTGCTAAAGACCTACGGCGTCGGCGGTGATCTGAGATGGGCGGTGGCGGCGCGGAGCGCGGCCAAGCTCGAAGAGGTCTGCGCCGAGATCGGCGCGCCGGCGGCCTTGCCGAAGATCCTGGCCGACGCCGACGATCCGGCGTCGCTAAACGCGATGGCGAAGCAGGCGGACGTGATCGTCTCCACCGTCGGCCCCTACCAGCTCTACGGCTCGGGGCTGGTGGCGGCCTGCGCGGCGGCGGGGACCGATTATGTGGACCTGACCGGCGAGTCCAACTGGATCGCGGCGATGATCGGGGCCCACGAGGCGGCGGCGAAGGCGTCGGGGGCGCGGCTGGTGTTCTCCTGCGGCTTCGATTCGATCCCGTTCGACCTCGGCGTCTGGTTCGTCGAAGAAGCCGCCAAAGAGCGCTTCGGCGCCTATGCGCCCCGGGTGCGCGGCCGGATGCGGGGCCTGAAGGGCGGGCTTTCCGGCGGCACGCTGGCGAGCGGCATGGCGACCCAGATGGCGATGCAGCGCGATCCCAACGTCGCCGCCCTGCTCGCCGATCCGTTCGCCCTGACCCCCGGCTTCACCGGCGCGGCCCAGCCCGATGGCGACACCCCCTACGAGGACAAGGTGGCCGGAAGCTGGGTCGGGCCGTTCATGATGGCCGGGATCAACACCAAGGCGGTGCACCGCTCCAACTTCTTGCTCGGCCACCCCTGGAGCGAGGGCTTCCAGTACGACGAGATGCAGATGCTGGCCGGGCCGCCGGACGGCTCGCCCGGCGGCGGCCTGGGCGGCTTCAGCTTCGGCGCCGGCATGCCCAAGCCGGGTGAGGGCCCGACCCGCGAGGAGCGCGAGAGCGGCTTCTACGATGTGCTGGTCATCGCCGAGACCGCCGATGGCCGCACCGTCCGCGCCGCGGTCAAGGGCGACATGGACCCCGGCTACGGCTCGACCGCCAAGATGCTCGGCGAGGCCGCCGTCTGCCTCGCCCGCGACGTGCCGCGCGCCAAGACTCCCGGCGGCTGCTGGACCCCCGCCGCCGCGATGGGCGATACGCTGATCAAGCGCCTTGAGGCCCACGCCGGCCTGACCTTCACCCTGGAAGACTGATCCCGACATGACCGACCTGCTTTCCCCAATGACCCTGGCGCGCGGCCCGGCGTGGAAGAACCGCCTGATGCTGGCGCCGCTGACCAACACCCAGAGCCACCCGGACGGGCGGCTCTCCGACGAGGAGTTCCATTGGCTGACGCTGCGGGCCACGGGCGGCTTCGGCCTGGTGATGACCTGCGCCGCGCACGTGCAGCGGATCGGCCAGGGCTTCCCCGGCCAGCTCGGCGTCTTCTCCGACGACCACCTGCCCGGCCTCACCCGGCTGGCGGCCGAGATCAAGGCGCGCGGCTCCGTGAGCTCGGTGCAGCTGCACCATGCCGGCCTTCGCTCGCCCGAGGCGCTGATCGGCGAGCGGCCGGTGGGCCCGAGCGAGGATGCGGAGACGGGCGCCCGCGCGCTCTCCACCGGCGAGGTGGAGGCGCTGACCGAGGACTTCATCGCCGCGGCGGTCCGATCCGAAAAGGCCGGCTTCGACGGGGTCGAGCTGCACGGCGCCCACGGCTACATCCTCTGCGCCTTCCTTAGCCCGCAGACCAACCGCCGCGACGACCGCTATGGCGGCTCGCTGGAGAACCGGGCGCGGATCGTGTTCGACATCATCAAGGGCGTGCGCGCGCGCACCCGCCCGGACTTCCAACTCGGCCTGCGGCTCTCGCCCGAGCGGTTCGGGCTGCAGTTCGCCGACCAGCTCGAAGTGGCGCGCTGGATGCTGGCGTCGGGGGATCTCGACTATCTCGACATGTCGCTGTGGGACTGCTTCAAGCCGCCGGTCGAGGCGGACTATGCGTCGCGGCCGCTGATCGACTGGTTCGCCGATCTGCCGCGCGGCGCGACCCGACTGGGCGCGGCGGGCAAGCTGATGCGGGGCGCCGACGCGCGCCGGCTGGTGGATGCCGGCGCCGACTTCGCCATCCTCGGCCGCGCCGCCGTGCTACACCACGACTGGCCTCAGCGCTTCGCCGCCGACCCCGACTTCCAGCCGATCGCCAACCCGGTCAGCCGCGCCCACCTGGCGGCCGAGGGCCTGAGCCCGAGGTTCATCGAATATATGAACCAGTGGAAGGGCTTCATCGCGGCGGAGGAACCGGCGACGGCGGACGCCTAGGCATTGGGCGACGCAGCAAGCCGTCGCAGCAGGACAGCCCGCTGGTCCTGCAGCACCTTCACGGTCAGGCCCTGAAACTGCAGCGTGTCGTGGCGAAGCTTGTTGTCCGACTCCAACCTGGAGATCAAATGATCCTTAGCAGTGATCGCGCTGTGGACGTCGCCGCCGCGCTGAGCAAACTGCGTCGAGGCGTCATTCAGTACCTTCACATCCAACGCGTCGAGTTGTGAAATCCTTTGGTCAACATACCTATCACCTTTGATTGACCTCGCCGCTGTAACGGCGTCGGGGTCGAGGCGAATGTAGTGTTTCAAGGTCGCGAGCTCGTACGACCAGTAGAACCATGCAGCCGCCACGCGTTTGCTCATGATGCTGTAGCAGGGATCGGCCGGCGGTTGCAGATGATTCAGATCTCTTGCATCGAAATACGCCGCCAACATTGCTGGGTAGTCGGTCGTCGACGCCTTCTCGATGGCTTCGACGGTGGGCTCTGAGCATACCAGCGGCGACTTTCTTTCAACACCAAGATCGAGCGCGGTGAGTCCTGGGTAGAGCCGAATCGGAAGTGTTTCGCGGCCGCCGTCGCTATATTCAGCGATCAACTCGCCGTTCTCGAACGCCGTCGAAGTCGGAGAGGGCGATGCGCCGGATGGAAGTGAAACCGGACCGCTGAAAACGTCCGCGTCATTTGCAATGGGGATCGGCATGCTGCGGTTGTCGTCCATCGCAAGATGGACACGGAACGGGAGTGGTCGTGACGCCGTCACAATCGCATCGACTTGGCCCGGCGTCACCTCATTGGCCGACGTCGCGCGGCTGTCGATTGCGACAACACAGAACAGCAAACAGGTTGAAAGCAGAAACCCGAGGTATTTCATGGCTAGCTTTCCGGCTGTTTTGGTATCGCTTGGAGCCCGAACAAGACAAAAAGATAGGTCGAGAGCGATTGTGCCATCGGATTGAGCAATTTTGCTATCGCGTCGGACAGCTGTGCGTTGTTTTGGTAATTACCGTCTGTGAGCGGCTGCCAGAGATTTCCCAGGAAGTTGCTGTCTCCCGCGGTCACCCAAAGATAAGCTACCGCGGCCATCGAAGCGATGCACAGGCCTAAGACGCCGCAGGTCCACCAGAGGCTTCGCTTTGCCCACATGGTGGCGACCGTGACGCCGGCGGTGACCGGCATCAGCGCCTTGTAGAAAAGCGACGTGATATCGCTGGGCGCGCTCAGATAAGAAACGAACCACCGCCCCAAGCCGGTGTTGCCGTTGACCTGATCGAACACAGTCCCGATCGTAATGATCAGGATCGGACCAACGTAAAGAAGAAGCAGTATCGGTATGGCGAAATAGGCAGCTTTCTTCATCGACCCGGTCGCCCCCGCGTTCTAAGGCGCGGTCAGAACAACACAAATAATGGTTGTCATCAATGCGGCGCGTCGATGGTTGAAAATCTTGATAAAGACCAATAGCCTAGGAGTGGGAGGCCTTACGCACGCCGGGCGTCCGGGTCGTACTCGAACTCCACCAAAAACACCCGCTCGCCAGGGCCGTGCTTGGCGACTTTCAGCAGGTCGACCACGCCGGCGAACCCTGAGCGGCGCGCGAGGTCGGGCGTGACGTCCGCGAGCTCGATCTCGCGCAGCCGGGTCACCTCGACCGCGCCGGGCCCCAGCCGGTAGCGGCCGCCGACCTTCACATGTGGCCGCTGCCAGATGCGGATGCTGCAGGTGATCTCGCCGGCGATGATCGGGGCGTGCAGGCGCTTGGTGAACACCATGGCTCGGCTCGTCAGTCCAGTATGAGGGGCCGAAGCTAGCACAACGCGACGCGCCATCGCTTCCCCGACGTGAGCGTTCCACCACTCCTCCGCGTCGGCTAGGGTCGCGGAAAACCAGGGGAGGAAGGCGCGGGAGGCCATGGCGGCGGACGATCCAGCTTCGGCGGCGAAGAGCGCGGGCGAGGCGCTGGCCGAAGGGCTGGCGGGCGTCGCGCGGCGGCATTTCGGGGCCGCGAGCGGCGTCGCCAATGTCACCCGGATGACGGCCGGCGCGACCCAGGAGATCTGGCGTTTCGAGCTGACCCAGGACGGTGTCGCGACCCCGCTGATCCTGCGCCGCGCACCCGGCGGCGAGCGGGTCTCGGCCACCGCGATCGGGCTGGAGACCGAGGCCGAGCTGCTGCGCGCCGCCGCCGCCGCGCACGTCCCGGCGCCGGCCGTGCGTCACGTGCTGACCCCCGAGGACGGGCTCGGCCACGGCTTCATCATGCAGTTCGTCGAGGGCGAGACGCTGGGCGGCCGGATCGTGCGCGATCCCCGCTTCGCCGCCGCGCGGCCGAAGCTGGCGCGCCAGTGCGGCGAGATCCTGGCCCGCATCCACGCCATCCCGGCCGCCTCGGCGCCGACCTTGAAGAACGCCACGCCGGCCGAGCTGCTGGCCCAGTGGCGCGCCTCCTATGAGGCCACCGCCTGGCCGCGTCCGGTGTTCGACCTCACCTTCGCCTGGCTGGCGGCCCGCGTGCCGCCGCCGTCCGCGCCGCGGCTGGTGCATGGCGACTTTCGCAACGGCAACCTGATGATCGGGCCCGACGGCGTGGTCGCGGTGCTGGACTGGGAGCTGGCCCATTTCGGCGATCCGATGGAGGACCTGGGCTGGATCTGCGTGAATCCGTGGCGGTTCGGCATGGTGGACAAACCCGTCGGCGGCTTCGGCGAGCGCGAGGACCTCTACGCCGGCTACGAGGCTATCAGCGGAACCCAGGTCGACCGCGCGAATGTGCGGTTCTGGGAGGTGCTTGGCGCGTTGAAATGGGGCGTGATGTGCGCCGGCATGACTGCGTCCTTCCGCGCCGGCGATCCCTCCGTCGAGCGCTCGGTCATCGCCCGCCGCGCCTCCGAGACCGAGGTCGACCTGATGCGAATCCTCTCCTCCCCCTCGGGGGGAGGGGGACCGCGCAGCGGTGGAGGGGACCTCTGATGCAGGACGAACCCCGCCCCCCTGAGATCCTGGCCGCCGTCGCCGCCTTCCTGAAGGGCGCGGCGAGCCGCGAGAGCGGTCCGCACATCGCCTTTCAGCTGCGCGTCTGCGCCAATGCGGTCGAAATCTGCCAGCGCCAGCTGGAGACCGCGCCCGCCGCCGAGACCGCGGAACTCGAGCGGCTGCGCGCCCTGCTGGGCCAGGACGGCGACCTTTTCAGCCTGAACGAGGAACTGTCGGGCCGCATCCGCGAGGGCGCGATGGACCTCGCCTGGCCCGGCCTCGCCGAGCACCTCTGGGCCACCACCCTGGCCAAGCTCGCCGTCGACCAGCCCAACTATTCCGGCTACCGCGCCGCGCTGGCGGAGCGCGACCCCCCAATCCCGATCATCCCGGCGAAGGCCGGGACCCAGGAAAGAACCTGATGAAGGTTCAACACAAAGGTGGTGAAACTTTCACGCAGACGCGCTCGCCGCAGCGTTTTTCCTGGGTCCCGGCCTTCGCCGGGATGAGCGGGTTGTAGAGGACAATACGCAGATGGATTTCGACGTCCCACAGGACCTCAAGGACTACCTCGCCGAGCTGGACCGGTTCATCGAGGCGGAGATCAAGCCGCTGGAGCAGGCGGACGACAACATGCGGTTCTTCGACCATCGGCGCGAATACGAGCGCACCGACTGGGACGCGGGCGGACTGCCGAAGAAGGAATGGGAAGAGCTGCTGGGCAAGGCGCGCCAGCTTGCCGACGCCGCCGGCCATCTGCGCTTCGCCTGGCCGGTGGAGATGGGCGGCAAGGGCGGCTCCAACCTCGCCATGGCGGTGATCCGCGAGCACCTCGCCGCCAAGGGGCTCGGCCTGCACAACGACCTGCAGAACGAGCACTCGATCGTCGGCAACAACCCCTTCATCCTGATGTTCAAGGAGTTCGCCACCAACGCCCAGTACGACCGCTACGCCGACGCGCTGCTCTCCGGCAAGATCCGCTCCGGCTTCGGCCTCACCGAGCCCGAGCACGGTTCCGACGCCACCCACATGGAGACCCGCGCGGTGCGCGAGGACAAGGACGGCGTCTCCGGCTGGCGGATCAACGGCGAGAAGATGTGGACCACCGGCATGCATGTGGCGACCCACATCATGACCTTCGCCCGCACCGCCGGGAACGACGGCGACGGCGACGGGATCACCGTGTTCCTGGTCCCGGCCCACGATCCTGGGGTGAAGATCGAGGAGTGGCTGTGGACTTTCAACATGCCCACCGACCACCCGCGCGTCAGTCTGACCAACGTCTGGGTGCCGGACGAGGCGATGTGGGGCGTCGAAGGCCAGGGCCTGCGGCTAGGCCAGAGCTTCGTGCACCAGAACCGCATCCGCCAGGCGGCCTCGTCGCTGGGCGCGGCGGTCTACTGCATCGAGGAGAGCGTGCGCTACGCCCGCCAGCGCAAGCCGTTCGGCAAGCCGCTGGCCGACAACCAGGCGATCCAGTGGCCGCTGGTCGAGCTCGCCACCCAGGCCGAGATGCTGCGCCTGCTGATCCGCAAGACCGCCTGGGACATGGACCGCATGCCCCACCGCGAGGTGGAGCGGCAGCTCTCCGACAAGGTCAGCATGTGTAACTACTGGGCCAACCGGCTCTGCTGCGAGGCGGCCGACCGCGCCATGCAGGTGCACGGCGGCATCGGCTATTCGCGCCACAAGCCGTTCGAGCACATCTACCGCCACCACCGCCGCTACCGGATCACCGAGGGCTCGGAGGAGATTCAGATGCGCAAGGTGGCCGCCTTCCTGTTCGGCTACATGGGCCCGCGCCGGAAGGAATTCGCCGAGCTTTATGGGACCTAGTCCCAGAAATCCTTAAGGCTTTGCGCCATCGCCCGGCCCTGCGCCAAGCCGGCCTTGGCGGCGGCGGGGCGGACGCGGGCGTCCATCAGGTTGGGGCCGAAGGCGGACTGGCTGGCGTCGTCGGGGATGATCAGCTCGACGCGCGAGCCCGCCTCGGCGAGCAGCTTCATCTCGGCTTCGAGCGGACGGCGCATCCGCTGGGCCTGCTCGGAGTCGCCGACGGCGAGGCGCAGCGCCAGGATCACCACCCGCTCGTGACCCTGGGCGAGGTCGGCGTTGGTGGCCGAGCGCATGCCGCCGTCGATGTAGCGCCGGCCTTTGAGGGTGATCGGCGGGAAGACGCCGGGCACGCTGCAGCTCGAGGCCACGGCGCGGGCGAGGCCGACGCCGCTCTCGGCGTTCCAGACCACGAATTCGCCGGTCTCGGCGTCGACCGCTGTGCAGGCGTAATTGCGCTCGGGCCAGACATCCGCCTGCGCCTCGGCGAGCGAGCGGCCGAAGCCGCGGATGAATGTCGCCTCGTCCACCGTCTGGGCGCCCAGCGCGAAGGCGCCGATCTCGCGGCGGACTTCCTGCGGATCGCGGGTCCCGTCGGCCGCCTCCTGCATCTTCTGGAACAGCAGCACGAGGTTGGGCGCCGCGCGCGCCTCGGCGGGGCGGCCGTCCACCGGCGGCGGCGCGGGGCGCGGCCGGTCGGCCTCGGCGAGGATGGCGGCCGCCATGTCCGCGGCGGCCTTGCCCATGGCGAGCTGCGAGCCGACGAAGGAGCCGGCCGAGGTGCCGACGATGTAGTCCGCCGCCGCCAGGTCGACGCCGTGTTCGGCCAGGCCGGCGATCAGTCCCGCCTCCCAGGCGATCCCCACCGGTCCGCCGCCGCCCAGCACCAGAGCCCGCGTCATCGCATCCTCCCTCGTTGTTTCTGCGCCCACCCTAGCGCCGAGCGACCCCGGAGCAAGTTCTCGCCGGCTACTGCTTGATCGCCACCGGCACCGCGCTCAGCGCGCCGGTCCAGGCCTCCGGCGTGACGGTGAGGGTCGGGCCGGCCGGGTCCTTGGTCGCCTTGGCGTCGAAATAGACCGCGGTGACGTCGATCGGCGCGTCGGTGACGAGGGTGACCATGCAGCCGGCGTAGAAGCTGCGCTTGGCGCCCACCGCCCAGGGCTCCTTCGGGTCGGGTTCGTAGGTGCTGGTGCAGTGCTGGTCGCCGGCGATCAGGGTGATGCGCTGCTCGGCGCCGGCGGCCACGGCGGTGGAGACGCCGATCGCGCCGAGGAAGTAGCGGCCGGCGGTCATCGCCGGGATCACGCACTGGGTCTCGGCCGGATTGACGTGCTTGCAGGCCGACTGCGGCACCTCCGGTTCGGAATAGCCGGCGGCCGCGAACACGCGCGGCGGCGTCGGCGGCGTCGGCGGCGGCGCGGCGGGCGGGCTGGCCGCCGGGGCGGCGTGCAAGGCGCCCGGCAGCACGAACGAGGCGGCGGCGATGAGGGCCGATAGACGCATGACGATGGCCAGATCTCCTGAGGCGGACGCTTAAGGCTTATCCGTCCCAAGCGGGCCAATCAAAGGCGCCGGCGTGAGGCGACTTGACTTGACCCGGCCGGCCGCGCTGTAGCGCCAGGCGGACACGAGGGGATTTCGGGCATGCGGACCGTCTGGCTGGGCCTTGTCGCCGCGATCCTCGGCGGAGGTCTCGCGTTCGCCGACGAGGCGCCGCGCGTCACCGTCGACAGCGGCGCGCTGGAGGGAACCCTGGCGGGCGATGCGCGCGTCTTCCGCGCCATCCCCTACGCCGCCCCGCCGGTGGGGCCGCTGCGCTGGCGCCCGCCGCAGCCGGTGGGGCCGTGGACCGGCGTGCGGCCCGCCGCGACCGACGGCCCGGCCTGTCCGCAGGTGGTGAACGCCGACGGCCACCCGAACGGCGGCGGCTATGCCGGGCCGACCAGCGAGGATTGCCTGACCCTCGACGTGTTCGCCCCGCCGCACGCCGCCAAGGCGCCGGTGATGGTGTGGATCTTCGGCGGCGGCAATGTCGCCGGCGCCGACTCGATCGCCCCCAACGACGGCCGCTTCTTCGCCCGCGACGGGGTCATCCTGGTGGAGATGAACTACCGGCTGGGCGCGCTCGGCTTCTTCGCCCACCCGGCGCTGACGGCCGAGGCGGGACCGGGCGCGCCGCTGGCCAACTACGCGCTGATGGACCAGGTGGCGGCGCTGAAGTGGGTGAAGCGCAACATCGCGGCCTTCGGCGGCGATCCGGGCAACGTCACCATCTTCGGCGAGTCGGCCGGCGGGGCGGACGTGCTGACGCTGATGGTGACGCCGGCGGCGCGCGGCCTGTTCCAGAAGGCGACGGTGCAGTCCGGCGGCGGTTGGAGCCCGCCGGTGAGCCTCGCCGCCGCCGAAGCGTCCGGCGACGCGATGGCGCAGAAGCTGGGCCTGCCGAAGGATGCGACGGCCGATCAGCTACGCGCCCTGCCCGCCGACAAGCTGGTCGGCGCCTCGGGGCCGGTCGGCGCGATCGTCGATGGCCGGCTGGTGACGGAAACGGCCGCGCAAGGCTTCGCCCGCGGCCACCAGGCGCCCGCGCCGCTGATCATCGGCTCCAACACCTGGGAGGCCTCGCTGCTGCCGCCGGCCAGCGACCAGGCCTATGACGACGCCACCCCGGCCGCCGTGAAGGCCGCCTATCCGGACCTGGCGTCCGATCCGGCGGGGCTGGCCCAGGCGATGTTCACCGACAAGACCATGGGCGCGCCGGCGCGCTGGTTCGCCGCCAGGGCCTCGGCCAAGGCGGGCGCCTGGCTCTACGAGTTTTCATATGTGCGGGTGGTGCGGCGCGGGAAAATCCCGGGCGCCAACCACACCTCGGAGAACCCCTACGTCTTCGACACCCAGATGATCGTGCCGAACTACGCCTCCGAGATCGTGGACCAGGACCGCGCGGTGGCGACCTTCATGCATTCCTGCTGGGTCGGCTTCGCCAAGACCGGCAAGCCGGCCTGCGCCGGGGGCGACGCGGCGTGGCCAGCCTATAGGCCCGCGAGCGACGTGCTGATGGATTTCGACTCGCCACCCAGTCTCGTCGCCCACTACCGCAAAGCGCAGATGGATGCGCAGGAGGCCGCGGCGGGGGCGATGATCTGGCCCTGGCCCCGACAAACCGGTGTGAGGTTCGGCGCTCCGAACTAAGCCGCCGTCCCCCGCGCCCGCTTCATCGCGAACATCGCCGCGTCGGCTTCGGCGATCTCGGCTTCGGCATCCTGCGAGGGATCGAGTTGGCGGACGCCCCAGCTGACGCGGATCGGGGCCAGCCAGTCGCCGGCCTGGATCGGCTCGGCGGCGACCTGGCGGGCCAGCATCTCGGCCTTGGCCGTGGCCACCGCGGCGTCGGCCTGCACCAGCAGCACGGCGAACTCGTCGCCGCCCATGCGCCCGACGATATCCGACTCGCGGATATGCGCGCCCAGTCGCTCGGCCACCGCCTGCAGCGCCGCGTCGCCGGCGGCGTGGCCGAAGCGGTCGTTGATGGTCTTCAGCTCGTCGACGTCGAAATAGGCCACGCTGGCCGGCGCGCCGTAGCGCTGGGCGAAGGCGGCGATGCGCTTCATCTCGCGCACGAAGGCGCGGCGGTTCTTGACCCCAGTGAGCGGATCCTGGTCCGCCGCCGCCTCGGCTTCGATCAGCCGGCCCTTCAGCCGCAGCACCTCGGCGCGCAGGTCGTCGATCTCGATGGCGAGGGTGGCGAGCGCCGCGCGCACCGCCGGCGTCAGGTCGGCCGCCTCCAGGCCAAGGAAGTCGATCTGGTCGGTGGCGGCCGCCGCGCCGACCGCCCGAGCGCCGGCTTCGGCCAGGCCGCGGCGGCGGATGGCGGCGAACGGTTCGCTGCGGGCGGTGGAGACTTTCATCGGCCTCGAATCGGCATGGTTAATGTCGGAAAATCTTAAGGTAGCTCGGTTGACCGCGCAAAGCCGGCGCCTATGCTCCCCGCCCTTCTGGGAGGGGCCGCATGGAGACCGAGGCGCCCGTGGCGCTGATCATGGGAAGCCGTTCCGACTGGCCCACGATGAAGGCCGCCGGCGCCGTGCTGACCGAATTGGGGGTGGCGTGGCGGGCGCGCGTCATTTCGGCGCACCGGACGCCGGAGCGCATGTTCGCCTTCGCCAAGGGCGCCGAGGCGGCGGGCGTCAAGGTGATCATCGCCGGCGCCGGCGGCGCGGCGCACCTGCCGGGCATGACCGCCGCGCTCACCAACCTGCCGGTGCTGGGCGTGCCGGTGCGCAGCGCGACGCTGGACGGGCTCGATTCGGCGCTCTCCATCCTGCAGATGCCGGGCGGCGTGCCGGTGGGGACGCTGGCGGTCGGCGAGGCCGGCGCGCGCAACGCCGGACTGCTGGCGGCGCGGATCCTGGCGCTGGCCGATCCGGCGCTGGCGGGGCGGCTCGCGGCCTTCCACCAGGCCCAGACCGACGCCGTGCCCGAAGAGGTCGAGGATTGAGCGAGGCGCGTTTCCCGCTGGAGCCCGGCGCTACGATCGGCATCCTGGGCGGCGGACAGCTCGGGCGGATGCTGGCCATGGCCGCGGCGCGGCTGGGCTTCGACGTCGCGGTGCTCGATCCGGAGAGCGCCTCGCCGGCCCAGCGCGTCGCCGCCCATACGATCGTCGGTCCCTATGACGATCCGACCGCGCTGGCGGCGCTGGCGGCGGTCTCCGACGTCGTCACCTTCGAGTTCGAGAACGTGCCGGCGCGGGCGGTGGAAATCCTTACCGAGGCCGGGGCGGAGGTCGCGCCCGGCGGCCGCGCGCTGGCCGTCGCCCAGGACCGCTGGGTGGAGAAATCGTTCCTGAACGAGGCCGGCGCGCCGACGGTGGCCTTCGCGGCGGTGGACAGTCCGGCCGACATCGTCGCGGCGCTGGCCAAGCTCGGCCGGCCGCTGCTGATCAAGACCCGGCGCGGCGGCTACGACGGCAAGGGCCAGGCCTGGGTCCGCCAGCCGGACGAGGCCGAAGCGGTGTTCGCGACCCTTGGAGCGGTCCCGGCCATCGCCGAGGCGCCCGCCGATTTCCGCCGCGAGCTCTCGATCATCGCCGCGCGTGGCCGGGACGGCGAGATCGCCCTCTATCCCCTGGCCGAGAACCACCACGAGGCCGGTATCCTGCGCCGCACCGTCGCCCCGGCCACGGTGACGCCGCAGACCCTGGCCCAGGCCGAACGGATCGCCGCCAGCCTGCTCTCGGCGCTGGACTATGTGGGCGTGATCGGGATCGAGCTGTTCGAGCGCGACGACGGGCGGCTGCTGGTCAACGAGTTCGCGCCGCGCGTCCACAACACCGGCCACTGGACGCTGGACGGCTGCGAGGTCGACCAGTTCGAGCAACACATCCGCGCCGTCGCCGGCTGGCCGCTGGGAACCACCCACGCCATCGCCCGGGTGGAGATGACCAACCTGATCGGCGAGGAAGCGAACGACTGGCCCCGCCTCGCCGCCGAACCGGAGACGCGGCTCTGGCTCTACGGCAAGGCCGAGGCGCGGCCGGGGCGAAAGATGGGGCACGTGAACCGGTTGAGTGCGCTGCGGGGGGCTTAGGCTGCTAACTACACCGCGCCGCGCTTACAAATCGCAGTACGAAACAGAACAGGCGATGACCAGCCAGAGCATCATTAGTGGCGTGAAAGCGACAAACGGTGCTGGCAAAAAGGCCCAATAGCCACGCCTTGAGAACCTGAGCCGTGCGAAAACGGCTGACACAAGCCAGACGGCGCCCGTTCCCACGATGAAAGGTTCTAGAGCTGCGCTTTCAGCGAAGGTGTGGGGACGAAAGAAGGTCCTTGCTTGAAGGGCGAAACACACCAGCCCGGCAATGTTAGCAAACACGACGATCGCCAACTCTTTCACTCGCCGGGATGGGTCGCCAACCAAGATCAACATCCCTGTCCCGCAGTTGCTGACTATGGATCGCGTTAACCAGCTTCTGCAACGGATCACTTTGCGAGGCTGGATTGGGGCTGAGACGCTCAGTTTCCAGAATCTGATCGCGACCGCGGAGCGGCGGCGCTGCGCGCCGTCCTTGACCCGGTCCGCCCCTCGGAAAATTCTGTCATCCAAGCGATCGGCAGCGGATTGTGAGCGGTGAATGCAACGCGAGTGGCCACGCCATGAACCCACCGTCTCTCTGGTCACTGGAAATCGGCGACAGGGGCGTGCTCGCTCCCGGCCGGTGGTTTTGGCCCCGCGTCACGCTTTGGCTGATCGGGCTGTTCGGCCTCGCGGCGCTGGCGTTGTTTGCGTCGTTTCAGCTGCGCGACTGGCTGGGTCTGCCCAAAGGCTCCCGATATTACGTCGGCCTGCTCGTGCCCGCGGCGGCGCTGGGGGTCTACGCGCTGGCCGTGAAGATCGGCGAACGGCGCAATGCGCGCGAGCTGGCCTTACTGGCCGCGCCGGCCAATCTGGCCATCGGCGCGATCGTGGGCTTCAGCTTCATGGCCCTCTCGCTGATCATACTGTGGGCGCTCAGGCTGAACAGCGTGGCGCGCGGTCATTGGCGGGATTGGTTTTTCTATCTGGTGTTCAACGCCTACATCTCGGCGGTCGTCGAGGAGCTGGGGTTTCGGGCGATCCTGCTGAGATTGCTCGCGCGGATGTTCGGTCCCGCGCCAGGCCTGATCATCTCCGCGGGGCTGTTCGCCCTGGCCCACGCGAGCCATGCGCCGCCCGCGGCGGTGGCTCTGCTGTTTATCAATGGCGGGCTGCTGCTGGGCGTCCTTTACATGGTCAGCGGCAGTCTCTGGGTCGCGATCGGCGCCCACATCGCCTATGACTTTACCGAATGGTCCCTGTTCGGCGTGGGCGACAAGGACGGCTATCTGGTGGTGACGCCGTCGCCGCAGCAGGCCGATTGGCTGACCGGCGGCGGCTTCGGCCCGGACGGCTCGGTGCTTTCGGCTGTCGTGGCTCTGTGCTTGATCTCGGTGGTCCTTTTGGTCGGACGGACCCGAGCCAGGAGAAACGCCTCCCAGATGGTCCTGCCGGACTAGTTTCATCGTCGAGGACGGGCGCGTGAACTCCACTGGGCCAATCGACCAGAGCCACATCTCCGATGGCCTCCTACGGCCTTTGCTGCCCGCCGCCGTCGCGGTCGCCGAGGGACCAATCGAGCAGCTCCAGGCGCTGCCTGACCCCGAGGAAGAAGTCATCCTCGCGACCGCCCGGCCGCACCGGCGACGCGAGTTCCTGGCGGGGCGCACCGCCGCCCGGCAAGCCCTGGCGGCCATGGGCGCTCCGCCCGGACCGATCCTGGCGCGGCCGGACCGCGCCCCGATCTGGCCGTCGGGCTGGGTCGGCTCGATCACCCACACCCGCACCCACGCCGCGGCCGCCGTGGCCCGCGAGCGCGATTTCGCCGCCCTGGGCGTCGACATCGAGGCGGTGGATCGGTTCGATCCGCCGCTCGCCCGGCACATCCTGACCCTGGACGAGCAGGCGGCGATGCTGGCCCTGCCGCCCGAGGGGCGCCAGGGGCGCCTGGCCGCGGTGTTCTGCGCCAAGGAAGCCTTCTACAAGGCCCAGCACCCGCTGACCGGACGCTGGCTGGGCTTCCGGCATGTCGAGGTGCTGCTGGAGGGCGCCGGCGGCGCCTTCTCGGTCCGAATGGCGGACGCACCGACGCCCATCCCCCACTGCGAGGGCCGTTTTCAGATCACGGACGCCTGGGCGGCCGCCGCCCTGGCCATCGCGGCGGAGGACGGCACGGGCGTCGTCCAGGCGGTCATGGAAGGCTGAACGGCGATCGTCGGTCGGATCAGGACCGCGTGGGTTGGTCGTGTTTCGCCTCGACGACCTCGGTGAAGAAGTCGACGAGACTGAACGGCGCCCGCTCGCCGAGGCAGAGCTCCAGGATCAGGCGCGCGTCCGCGGCTTCCGAGGCGCTGCGGGGGAACATCGCCGCTTCGTGGGCAGCGAGCGCCGCCTCGATGTCGTCAGGGTGCGCGGCGATCGCCTTTGCGAGTTCGGCGCCGTCGAACATCGCCAGGTTCGCGCCCTCGCCGGACGGCGGCATCAGGTGCGCGGCGTCCCCGATGAGCGTCACTCCGGGGACGCGGTCCCATCTGTGTCCGTCCGGAAGCGCATTGATCGTGCGCAGGACCGGGGGCGTGTCGGCGTCGGTGATCAGCGCGGTGAGCGCCGGCGCCCACCCGTCGAACTCGGCCGCGACCCGCGCCGTCGCGGCGGCGGCGTCGGCGAAGTCGATGCCGGCGAACCATTCGGCGGGGCGGCGCAGCTCGATGTAGGCGTGAAGAACGCTTCCCGCCTCGCGGTGCGCGACGATCCCCTTTCCCGGGGCGAGCGCGAACAGCGCGCCGCCGCCGACCGCTTCGGCCGCCGCGGCGTGCTGCGCGTCGGCGTCGTACAGATAGGTCTCGATGAACGACGCGCCGACGTACTCGGGCTTCGCGTCCGAGAGCAGCAGCCGGACCTTCGACCAGGCGCCATCGGCGCCCACGAGGAGTTCGGTGCTCACCGTCGATCCGTCCGCGAAGGTCAGTTCGTGCCGGCCGCCGCCGAGCGCCGCGACGCTGGTGAGCTTCTTTCCCCACTGGATCGTCTCCGCGGGCAGCGATCCGAGCAGAATCCGCCGCAGATCGCCCCGCAGCACCTCTGGACGCCCACCGCCGCCGTCGTCCGGCTCGTCGAGCAGCACCTTCCCATGCTGATCGAGCACGCGCGAAGCCTCGCCGCCCTCGTGGATGATCGCGCGGAACGCGTCGGTGAGGCCGGCCGCCGCGAGCGCGAGCTGCCCATTGTGCTCGTGGATGTCGAGCTGGCCGCCCTGCATACGGGTCCCGGCCGAGGGCTCCGCCTCGTAGATCGTCGCCGGGACGCCGTGGACGTGGAGGACGCGTGCGAGGGTGAGGCCGCCAAGGCCCGCGCCGACGATCGTGACGGATGTCGCCATCGCGTTCTTTTCCTTTTCGAGCGCCGGTCGAGGCGTCCGCCGGGCCTTACTGCATTTGCACGATGCGGCCCACGCGCCGGCGTCGGCATCTTCGGGCGGTGCGCGGCGCCTCGCCGCGGGAGCCTCGACATGACCGACGTGATCAAGACCGGCGCCGCGGGCGCCGATGGCGCCAACGGCTCCACGGCCGGGGCCGCGGGCAAGGCCGGCGGCGCCGGCGGCGCGGGGATCGCGAGCAACACCGGCGGCGCGGCGAACACCAATTCGGCGCAGGGCACGGGCGGCGCGGGCGGCTTCGGCGGC
>Ga0302314_10003029_pt1 | contig 31101 bp, 24 predicted proteins | sample III_Palsa_N2_3_FD_200533 | JGI IMG/M metagenome (GOLD analysis project Ga0302314, IMG submission 200533) | Peat permafrost microbial communities from Stordalen Mire near Abisko, Sweden - III_Palsa_N2_3 | ecosystem: Environmental > Terrestrial > Soil > Palsa > Peat permafrost | place: Sweden... | reverse complement strand
TTGCACCACTTTGTCTTCAGATGCAAAGCTGAAGCCGGCATCCTTCAGATAGCCCGTCCCCCAGATCTTCAGTCCATCCACATAGCGGCACCCAGCCGTAAACTCAGACTGGCTGATCACCGCGTCATCGTCCTTGTACATCGCAAGAAAATGCATTTTGTCGCCGCAAATACCAGAGTTGAGCGCCAACACAGATAGCGCAGGAATCGGAATCGCGTAGCGCTTGAACCAGGTGTTGAATGCGATCGGCTGCGTATGCAGCGCATCGCGCTGATAGCGACCCTGCCAATGCGTTTGCGCCTGCGTGAAAAACATCTTCATGCGCACAATTTCGACGATCTTCCAGATGGTCTTCGCTAGCGTTTCGAGAATCGAGACCACTGCGCTGACAATGGAGGCAGCTCCTTGCGAAGCGATCTGAATGCCAAGGCTCGCACCGCCCTTGACCATGTCATAGATTCCCTCACCCACGCTAAGTGACATCGCGCGCCGGATCGCTTCAACAATGGTGCCGGGATGACCGGCCAGAAGCTGAACGTCGCGCCCGGCGATCCACTCACGGTATTTGGTGATCCCGCTATCGATGGTGTTGGCAATACCCTTGGCCAGATCCAGACCCGCGCCGATAAAAGGCGCTGCAGCCGAAAAAAGCTTGCCGCACAGGAAGTTCACGAGCTTGCGAAGCAACCCAGGAAGTACATCCAGCGCCGTGCCGCCTGGATCGTTTCGAATATCCACCATCTTTGCGCGGATCACGTCCCACAGCTTGGCCGCAGCATCCTCGATCTTCGCGCGGATCGCTTCATACAGCCTTCGCAAAGCGCTGTCGGTCGGCACAGGCGATGTCGCGCCCGCGGTCAACTGCGTGGAGCGAACCACCTTTTTTCCACCATGCCGGGTGATCTTGTCCTGCACTTTGGCCGCCGCCATTCCCGCTGGCTTCTGGGCCACACTCAACACGTCCGACGCGCGCGACGCGGCCGCATTGCTGTCCGGCGCAGTCCCCAGGCCCGCCGTGGTGACATCGAACGCGCCTTCGAGCACCACCTGAAAAATACTGTCTTCGATCGACGTATTGGCGAATAGATACAGCACCCCAAGCCGCGAGTTGATCAGCGCGGGCGCCATGAAATTCTGCGCCCCCATCGCGACATCCGTGTCCCCCAGGCCCCTTAACTGCTGATCCAGCAGCGTGAAATGTTTCGAGCGATTGCGGGCATCGTTCTTCCAGGCATCGCCCTGCCCCTTAGTGTCCTTCCATGCCTTGAAGCGAGACTGCACCTCGAAAAACCGGTATGCGGTCGGATTGCGCTCGTAAAGCAGGATCTGTTCATCCAGCGCCTTGAGCGCAGCATCGCGCGGCTGAATGATCAAAGCAGTTTCCTTGATCCAGGTGTTGTAAGGAACGAGTTTCTGCACAATTGAATTATTCGAAGGCATTGAAGGTCTCCTCGCGCGTTTGCGCTACTTCAATCAAACATGCTGTTGCCGCTTTTTTGCCGCTCAATTCACGAATGGCCCGAAGTTGCAGCCAGCCGGCGCATTCAGCGTGGTCGCCGTGCCGACAATGAAAGTGTTCGGCACGGTCGCGCCGCTCGCGAGCAACTGATCCGCCTTGTAAAAAGGCACGCCAAAGGCACCGGCCGAGTCCGCCGCGGCCAGATCGCCGAGCTTGTCGAAGCACAGGCCGTTCGGCGCATTCAGCGATGCAATGCCGCCCACCATCGTCGGGCTGATCGTGATTGCGGGTGCGGGTGTACCGGACACGCCCAGATTGCCCTGCGCGAATTCAACCAGCGTGAACGGCGCACCCGCGTTGCTCGACCACAGGTTGCCGCTGGCATCGAACGCGAGTGCCCACGGTCCCTGGATCGAATTGTTGCTGTTCGTCAGGACGACATCGGGCGTCAGCGTCACGCTTGCCGTTGCGCCAACTTTCGGCAGGTTCGCTGCATCGAAGCGAAACAGGGTCGTGCCGTCGTTATTGCCATTGTTGGCAATCCACAGATCGCCGGCCTTGTCGAACACGATCCCCAATGGACCATTAAAGGCATTGCTCGACGTAATGGTGACGCTAGGCGTGATGCTTCCGCCCATGATGAGTTGCTGGGCGCTGTAGACGAAGACTGCATTGGTGCCGTGATCCGCGACCCAAAGATCGCCTTGCGCGTCGAACACCGCCTGCTGCGGCGTGTTGAGATTCGTCCCGGTGATCGTGACAGTCGGCATCGGCGCGGGATTCTGTCCGAGAGCCGCCAGTTGCGCCGCGGTGAACATGTACAACGCCGGAGGTTTAGCCGCCACGGCCAGCGCCGCCGGCATCGAAGCGGTGGCGGGCACGGCGGGCGTGCCGGGTGTGCCCGCGTCCATCACCCAGAGGTTGCCGGCACCGTCAAAGGTCACGCCTTGCGGCGCACCGAACACGCTGCTGTTGTTCATCAGATGCGGTACGGCGGCGTTTGCTCCGCCCGTCAGTTGCGAAGGCGCGAATTCGAGTACATTGCTGCCGTTGGCGACCCACAAGCCCTGGTTGAGGACGGGAGTCGGCGTCGAGTTGGTCATCTTGGGGGTGTCGTTCGAGCCGCCGCCACCGCCGCATGCGGCGACGACCCCGGCAGCCAGCAACGACACACACAGCACTTTGGCGCGCTTTGCAAATGCGGACGCCTTGATCTGGTTCGCACCCCTGATAAAGTGATGCACGGACTTGTCAGCACGTGTTGCAGAAATCTTCACTTTCATTCTCCTCAAAATTGTCTCAACCGTTCACCGACGACGATCGAGCTATGAAGGACAAGACGTTGCGTTCGCCTGAGTGCTTGCCTTGCCTTGCCCTGAATCGGAATCAAAAGACGCGTATGGGGCGTCCCGCGCCGCAGTTTCAGTTTCCTGAGCGCAATACCACCGAGAAGCTAACCGGTGCCGAACTCGCCAGCACGTTCAGATTCATCACCGTGCGCAGCGCCTCCAGGCCATCCTGCAAGCCGTAGTCTTTAAGATTCACGACGACGGGTTCGCGCGTGCCGACCAGCAACGCGTTCGATGCGAGCTTGACGACCCGCAGGCTCGCGGTCAGCGGCCTCGTCTGTCCGGCGATGGTGAGTTGCCCCATCAACTCGACGTCAGTGCTCGCGCCCACGCGCAGCGCATCGAAGCGGTGTGCGTCGACCGAGCCGGTAAACACCGCCTGCGGATAGTCGGCAACCTTGAACAGCAGGTCTTTCAGCCGATCGTTGCGCAACGGGATATGGGTCTCGACGCTGGCGAGGTCGACGTTGAACTGCAGCTTGCCGTCGTCGCCAACCGAGCCGCCGACCTGCTTGAACGCCTGTACTTCCTCGATGCCGCCAACCCCTGGCGCGCCAGCCTTGGCTGTCACAAAGGACAAAGTCGATTGGCTGCTGTCGACGCGCCATGCGGCATAAGTCGACGAAGCGGCCACACCGAGTGCAACGGCCGCAACACAGAGAATGGAATGACGCATGGTGTACCTTCCTATAGCTAGACGGGTTCGTTTATATAGATCGATATCCTTAATATTTATCGATCAACTTCTACCGGGTCATAAATTACGCATGCAGCCCTGCCGAATGCTTCGCTGCCTGATCCTGTCCTGCCGAAAACAGCCGAGCCAGCGAACTTGTTCCATGCATCGATAAAAAAATTTTTGATGGAATAGAAACCATTGCCCGGCTGTTCTCGACGGGAACCCATTCATATCGAGGAGCGGCAGCGATGAACACTTCGCCACGCGCGCCATCCCGCATCGGCGCATGGCTGCGGCGCGGCGCCACGGCTGCCTGCCTGTGCGCCGCGCCATTTGCTCATGCATACGCACAAGCGCTGCTGCTGTTCCCGGAAGGCACGGTGACGCTGATTCGCGGTACGTCCGTATTTGAGGTCGACACGCCGCTCGTCACGCAACCTGGCGATATCCTCACGACGGATACGCGGCTGGGCGCACAACTCGAAGACGGCAACGGCATGCTGGCGGCGCTTGGCCCGCAGACGCGGCTCACTATCGATGCCCCTCCGCGCGGAGCGGATGCAAGTGGGGCTGCATCGCTGTCGCTGTTGACCGGTTGGATCAAGCTCGCCCGATCCGCTGCGCCCGGGCAATGGCTGCTCGACACGCCAACGCTGCGCGTCGCCCTGCAGCAAGGCTCGAGTGCGATCCACGCCACCAGCACGGCAACCGCACTGTTCGTTGAAACGGGTAGCGCCGCGGTGACGTTGCCCGAAACACGGGATGCGCCACAGACGCTTGGCGCCGACCGCTATCTGGCGCGCGAGTTTGGCAAACCGGCCGTGCAATCGGCTCGTCCTGCCGCGGTATTCGTGAGTCAATTGCCGCTGACATTCCGCGACCCGCTGGCGCCGGTTGCCGCGCACGCACAGACCAGGCCCGCCACGCCCACCCAGGGGCGTCCCGTCGCTTACGAGGATGTTGCCGACTGGCTCGCCTGCGGCCTGGCGGTGCGGCGCACCTTTGTGTTGCGCTTTCGACCACTCGCGCATACAGAGCCGTTCCGCACCCAGATCCGGCTCAATCTGCACGCGTTACCCGAGTGGCGCCCCGTCCTCTACCCGCCACCGCCCTTGCCGCCGCGTCGGCCGAGCGGCCCACGCCTGTCCGCGGAGGAATCATGAGACTGTCGCTGAGCGTCAAATTCAATCTGGTTTTTCTCGGCATCTTTGCGGTCGGCTTCGTTTGCGCCGGCTGGGTCGCGAACGACCTGTTGCAGCGCGCCGCCGTCGATGAGACCGTGCAGAACGCGCGTGTCCTGATGGAAGCGGCCAGTGCTTCGCAAAACTACACCGCGACGCAGGTCACGCCCCTGCTGCAAACGCAGCTGAAGTACAGCTTCGTGCCGCAATCCGTGCCTGCCTTTTCCGCGGTCGAGACCTTGATGGCGCTGGAAAAACACCTCTCCGGATATTCCTACCGCTCGACGATGGTCAATCCAACCAATCCTCGCGACCGGCCCACGGACTGGGAGACCGACGTGATCCGCCGGCTGCACGACAAGCCTGAACTGAAGGAACTGGTGGGCGTGCGCGACACGCCGAGCGGCCCGAACCTGTATATCGCGCGGCCCAACCGGATCGAGGACGCCGCCTGCATGGAATGTCACAGCGTGCCCTCCTCAGCACCGAAGACGCTGATCGACAAATACGGCCCGAACAACGGCTTCAACTGGTCCATGCACGAGACGATCGGGGCGGATTTCGTATCGGTGCCCATGGCGTTGCCCATTGCCCGCAGCCAGGCCGTCCTGCACACGTTCCTGCTGTCGCTTCTGGCCGTCTTTGGCAGTGTATTGATCGCGCTGAACGTGATGGTTCATCTGCTGGTCACGCGGCGTATCCGTGCCCTGTCGCAAGCGGCTGACGAAGTGAGTCTCGGCAAACTCGACGGCGCCGATTTCGTCGAGCGCGGGCATGACGAGATTGCCTCGCTGGCGTCGTCGTTCGCCCGGATGAAGACGAGCCTCGTCGAGGCGTTCAAGATGATCGAGGCCTGACGGATCAGACCATGGAGCCGGCTCGCATCACGTCGCTAGGCAAGTACCAGATCGAGACGACACTCGGCGTCGGCGCGATGGGCGTCGTCTATCGCGCGTTCGATCCGCACATCGAGCGTCGCGTCGCGCTGAAGACGATCCGCAACGAACTGTTCGACAGCGGCGAGCGCGCCAGCCTGATGGCGCGCTTTCGAAACGAGGCGCAGGCGGCGGGCCGGCTGTCGCATCCGAACATCGTCGCGGTGTACGACTATGGCGAGGCGGACGGTACCGCCTACATCGCGATGGAATACGTCGACGGTCGCGGCCTCAACGCCGTGCTCGATGCGGGAAAAGCACTCGATCTTCGGACGGCGCTCGACTGGTTTGCGCAACTGCTCGCCGCGCTCGCTTACGCACACGAGCACGGCGTCATACATCGAGACATCAAGCCGGCGAACCTGCTCGTTACCGAACGCGGCCAATTGAAGGTCACGGACTTCGGCATCGCGCATATCGAATCGTCGACGCTGACCCTGATCGGCTCGGTCGTGGGCACGCCGAGCTACATGGCGCCGGAACAGTTCTGCGGCGAATCGGTGGACGGCCGCTCCGACCTGTTTTCGGCTGCCGTGGTGCTGTATCAGATGCTGACCGGCCAGCGGCCGTTTGCGGGCGCGCCGGCTTCGGTGATGCAGCAGGTGCTGCGCGATACGCCGCAGCGGCCCACGCAATGCAATCCAACGCTGCCCGCCGCGCTCGACTCGGTGCTGATGCGTGCGTTGGCGAAGGACCGCGCCATGCGCTTTCAGACGCCTGCGCAATTGCACGCGGCTTTGTACGCGGCTGTCGGTGGCGGGGCATCTGACCCGGCACTTGCTGACGATGACCGGACCGTGCTGGTCGCGTCAACGTTCTCCGATGCTGCCACACCGCCCGCCCCGCAACCGTTTTCCTCGGGACCGGCTCCTGTCGAAAAAACGCCCACCGTATGGCCCGTTAGCGATCTCGCCGCGGTCGAAGCACGGCTCGCCGCTCAAGTCGGCCCGGTCGCGCGCCTGCTGGTGGCGCGTGCTGCGACTCGTGCGGCGGACATGCCGACACTGAGCGCGCTACTGATGCCGCATATTCCTTCAGACAAGGGCCGCAAGCAATTCACAGACGCGCTTGCCACACTCGCCGACGCGACCGCGCGCGGCTCAGTCATCACTGCCGCAGCCCAACGCACAATGCACCCGCAGCGCGATGCAGCGTCCACAAGTGGCTCGACGCCCGGCACGGCACTGCCACCTGAGCAGGTTCGCGCCGCCGCGCTGCAACTGGCGGTGTATCTCGGCCCGATTGCACACCTCGTCGCGAAGCGCGAAGCCGCGCGCGCGGTCGATCTGCGGATGCTGCAACAGCGGCTTGCGGACGCGATCACCAACGACCGCGATCGCGCCAGTTTCCTGCGCTTGACGGGGCTAAGGACGGACTGAGACCCCAATGGAGAACCTCGCATGCATCCAGCCACACTGTCACCCACGCGGTACCGCTTCACTCATTGCACGGCGTGCGGCCTGTCCGATCCAGGGCGGGTACGCAAGGCCAACGAAGATCATTTCCTGATCGATCCGGCGCTTGGCCTGATCGTCATCGCCGATGGCATGGGCGGGCACGCGTGTGGCGCCCAGGCCAGTGCGACCGCCCTGCAGCGCATTGCTGCGACCCTTGGCGAGGCCCGCGCTGCGACGCTTTGCGCATCGGGCGGCGCGTTGCCCGCAAGCGATCCCGACGCAACGGTTCACGATGCCACGCTTGACGCGATCCGCACGCTGCTCGATGCGCTCGACCACGCGAACGCGACGCTGTACGCGCTGAACACCCGCGAGCCCGGCACGATCGAACGTGGCATGGGGACGACGGTGACCGGTCTCTGGCAGCCGGTGGCCTCGGATCTGCTGGTGGCATTCCAGGTTGGTGACAGTCGCCTGTACCGTTATCGTGACGGCGCATTGCTGCAATTGTCGCGGGACCAGACGCTCTACCAGCAGGCGCTCGATCTGGGCACCATCGACCGCCTGCCGCCGCGTAATGTGTTGCTACAGGCGCTCGGACCAATGCCATCGGTCGCGCCGGTGGTGGAAACCTATCTGCGGGCGCCGGGCGACCGCTATCTGCTCTGCAGCGACGGGCTCTATGGCGAAGTGCCGCATCACGAGATCGAGACGGTGCTGGCGCAGGTCAGCGTCGACACGCTGGATGCAGGCTGCCAGCGACTGGTCGAACTCGCGCTCGATGCCGGCGGGAAAGATAATGTGACGGCGGTAATTGCGTGCTTTGATGATGAAGGTGTTACGGCGTAACCGGTGGCGCCCGCAATTCGCAATGCCACGGCCACCCCGCCGTGCCGCCGTCAAATAGTCCCACTAGCTGTAGCGCGTCCGGCAGTCCGGCGCAGCCGCGCATCGACGGCGCGAGCGTCTCGGCTCCATCGGTCCACCAGACACTTTCTCCGCGCTCGCAGGCGACGCTGGGCCATGTAGCGCCTGCCTCAGCCTGACACGGGGTGTCACGCCAAGACCCATGCGGCATATCGCCATCAAACGGCGCAATCGTGAGCGCCGCGAGTCCGGCTTCCAGTTGCATCCGTTCTGCGCCTTCGGAAAGCGTCGCCAATGCCAATTCGCCGCAGCGCGTGAACCATGACCGGGCACCGTGCAACCACTCGGGAAGCGCGCTCGCATCGAAAAGCGGCGCAGCGATCGTGAGCGGAAAATGACGCCCGACGCGATCGACGCTCGGCATCAGCACGCCCGCCCAGGCTGCCGGCCCTACCACGTCGGCGCCCAGCGCGAAGTACCACAGCGGCGCGTTCAGGTAGACCTGCAGCCAGTCATCGCCGAGCGTGGCCCGGCCCTGCAGGAGCCCGGCCTGCAGCATCATGTCCCAGCGTCCGACAAACTCGGGCGGCAAGCGTCTCGTGATGAAGTCGCCATTGCCGCGCACCTTGCCGAAGCAACCGGCAAATCCGGGGCCTGTCTTCATAGATGTGTCGGACAACTGAACTGTTCGAGAGCCGCGCGTTGGAACGGATTCACGACGCTGTTTGCATCGAGTTCAACGACTGCCTTGCGGCCTGCCGAATCGAATGTAAGCCTGAAACGATCCGCCTGAGCGGTCGGCTCCAACTGACCCGCGTCGACCAGATGCAACAGCGCCCAGGGACCGCTCGCATCAAACGACGCATTCTGCCCGCCAAGTTGCGGGGTGAAGTCGACCTGCGCGCGCCCCGTATTCTTGCCGCTCGGCCACTGGAATTGCGCGGACTGCATTGCGTCGCGCGTGATCATGAGTTGCTGGCCATCTACGTCGAGCGTCACCTGAGTCAGCGAGGAGTCCAGCGATAACGGCTTGATGCCAAAGCGGATAGACACATCGCGCCCGCCATTGCGGAAAAACGCGTCGCGGATCTGCGCCGCGCGCTGGAACTGCGCGAGCACATCACGCGATATGCCAAGCGGCGCCGCGCCCGCACGCCATTGCCAAACCGGTGTGCTCGAATCCACGAGGTTTGCAAGATTCTTCTGGAAGAAATCGTCGATCAGGCCGCCGGGGCTGAAGAGTTTGCTGAAGTCGTCGGCGGCTGCATCGCGCGTCGAGGTCCGCACCAGCGGATAGCGTCCGTTGAGGGCGCTGCGACACAGTTGTCCGACGCTCGCGGTCCACAGTGCATTCAACCGGGCGCGCTCGCCGCCTTGCAACAGGTCGTCGCCAGCGGTCGAGAGCGCCGCCGCAATCGCCGTCAACGGCGCGGGCTGCGTCTGGCCGGACAGTTTGAGCTTGCTTAAGGTGTCGCCCGCCGGCGCGGGCTGGCCGAGCCTGCGCGCCGCGTCGGCTGCGTCGAGATAGACGGCGGCGTCCTTGAGCGGCGCGAGCGCTGCATCGAGGGAGGCATTGCCTCCGGCCGCGCCAGCATCGCCGTTGCTCGTCGAGGCCGCTTTGCCAGCCAGCTCGTGCAACGCCTGAAAGTGAACGTCAACCGGCGTGCCAAGCGACGCCTGGCTGGCCGCGCCAGGCAGCGGCGCGTCAGGCGCATTGCCGAGCGCAGCACTGAGACGTTTGCGCGCGGTATCGAAGGCGTCCGCAAGGCCCGCGGTCGACGCGCTTTCAGCGGCATGCTGGCCAGCACCAGTATCAGCACCCACGCCGTCGCCCGTGGTGCTGCTTGCACCTTCCGTCGTCGCATTGCGCGCGCCCTGCCCGGCAGTCGGCCCCTGCACCACCACGTCCGCCAGTGTGGTCTCGTGAGCTGCTGCCACGATCAGATTGCGCAACGGCGAGTCGTGCGCCGCCAACTGATTTGCCACCCGCGCGCCATCGCCGAGGTTGGTGAACGGTACGACGCTCAAGTCCGCAAGCAGTCTGTCCCAGGCGTGGTTATACGCATCGAAATAGCGCTGCGTGAGGGCGATGCGCAGCGCATCGGTGCCTGCCGGAGTCGGCGCGACGTCCTGCCGCCCGAGCACCCACGCGTCCTTCGTGACGTCGGCGAGCGCCGCTTCGCGTAACTGGACAAACCGCGCATAGCCGCTGCGCGTATAAGCACCCGGCACACCACCCGTCAGCGGCGCACCGCTCGTGCGCGTCAGCAGCAGAGGCGCGTTCGGTCCGGCGGCGGCGCTGACGCTGAACGGCGCCAGATTTGCTTGCTCGAGATCGCGCTGCACCCGGTTGGAAAGACGCTGCTCCAACGGCAACTCGCTAAGCGACGCACGTGCCTGTTCGATCAAATGCCGGTCGAGCGGCAACGACGGATCGAAACGGCGCTTGTCGAGCAGCGCCGCGAGATGCCCATCGAGCGCGTTGCGCTGCGCCGCGCTGGCGCCGTGCAATACATCGCGCTGCCATTCCAGGTCGACCCACGCGCGCACCGTGTCAGCATCGTAGTGCTGTGGATCGCCCAGCATCAGGTAGGTACGCAGCGCTTCGTATTGATATTCCTGCACGTTTGCCGCGCCGCGCCGCAGTTGGTCCTCCAGGCGCTGCAGCACTAACGGCAACAGCGTTTCGTCCAGCAGGCGCCGATAGGTGACCTGCGCCTGTGCACCCAGCTTGTCCCCCTGATACAGCCAAATCCGCGTCAGCCACGACACCGGTTTGCCCACATCGGCGTAACCGCCGGGCAGATCGCGCGCGGCGTCGAGCAAGGGCAGCAACGCCAGTGGATCGTGCTGTGCGTCGGCGCTGTCGGCGCTGTGCGCGAGTCCCTGCAACTGGTTCATCTGCTGATTGAACTCGGTCACATAGGCGCGGTTGCGCTGATAGCTTATCGCCAGACCAGCCAGCGCAAGCGCCAGCACGAGGCCGATCAAACCCAGCGCGCCGCGTTGCAGCCACGCGCGCAGCCGCTCGTGGCGCGCGTTCGCGCCCGCCAGCGCTGCTTCGCTGAAGATCACATCCTTCAGCAGCCGGTTGATGAAGTACGCGCGCCCTGCCGATCCCCGATTGACGCTGACGTCGTGACGCAGTCCAAGCGACTGCGCAAGCGCCCCAATCGCGCGATCGATAGGCCGCCCTTGCTGCGTGCCGCTCGTGAAATACACACCGCGCAGCAAAGGCGGCGCGTCATAGCGGGTGCCGCCGAAGGTATCGTCGAGAAAGCTGCGCAGCGCCGGCTGCAAACCCGCAAACTGCTGCGGAAATCCATAGATCGCCGCGCGGCGGCGCACGTCGTTCTCGCGCTGCATCCTGCTCAGGACACGTGCTTGCAGCCGCTCGCCCAACGCGTCGAACTCCGTGGCGAACGCGCCGAGCGCACGCTCGGCGCCGACGGTTTCGTCGAACGCAAAGGTGATGCCCCACACCTGCTCGCGCTCGTGCTGCCCAAGGTCGTCGAAGAACTCCGTGAAGCCGGCCAGCAGGTCGCATTTCGTCACGACCAGATACACCGGGAAGCGCATGCCGAGACGCTCGGCCAGCTCGCTCAAACGAGCGCGGACCAGCCGCACATGCGCGGCGCGCGCGGTATCGTCCTGCTGCATCAGGTCGGCCGCGGACAACGTCACGATGATCCCGTTCAGCGGCCGCCGCGGGCGGTACTTGCGCAGCAGATTCAGGAACCCGTTCCACGCTGATTGATCCGCCTGTGCGTCGCTGTCCTGGGTCGTGTAACGGCCGGCAGTGTCGACCAGTACGGCGTCGTCGGTGAACCACCAGTCGCAGTGACGCGTACCGCCCACCCCGCCGATCGCGTCATGTCCCAGCGTGTCGCGCAAAGGAAAGCGCAAGCCGGAATGCTGTAACGCCGTGGTTTTGCCGGTCCCGGGCGCACCGATGAACATGTACCACGGCAACTGATAAAGCCACTGGCTGCCGAGACTGCCCTTCATGCGCGCCTTGCGCAAGACCGCGAGCGCCTGTTCGAAGCGCTGCCGCAGCAACGCGGCTTCGGCGCTCGCGGCACGCGATGCGGCGAGCGCGCCGCCTTCGTCCGCTGAGGCGCTGTCCTGCGCGGCCACGCCACTGACGAAGCGCAGATTGACGAGCCTTGCCACGAGCCAATGCATGAGCCAGCCCAGTGCCCAGGCCAACAACAGACACGTAATCGCCAGCCACCGGCTGCGATTGGTTTCGAGCGGCACGCGGCCGTTGAACGCCACTAGCGGCCCTTCGAACCACAGCGCGAGCGCGAGCGCGGCGACTCCCACGAGCGTGAGACCATGCGGCGTCTTTATCCAGCCAGCAAGCTTTTTCATGCGATGACTCCTGCACAGGTATCAAGGATGCAGCGGCGCGTCATGACGACGCTCCCGGTGCCAGCAAGGTGATCTCGACGCGCCGGTTTTTCGCGCGGCCCGCAACCGTATCGTTGGACGCGAGCGGCTCTGCATCGCCGCGTCCTTCCGCGCTAAAGCGCTCCGGCGTCCCGGTGCTGGCAGCGAGCAGCGCCCGCACGCTGTCCGCTCGCGCCTGCGACAATTTCCAGTTCGACTGAAAGCGCGCTGACAAGGGCGGCTGATTGTCGGTGTGGCCAGTCACGACCACTTTGCCGGGCACCGCTTGCAGTGCCTGAGCGATGCGCGCCATCAGCGGTTCGTAAGCCGGATCCAGCACCGCGCTGCCGGACGCAAACAAGCCGTCGCCGTTGATCGTGACCACTGAACGATCAGCGCTGTCGCGCACGCTCACGAGTCCCTGTGCAATTTCCGGGGCGAGGAAAGTAGCCAGCTTCGCAGTCGTTGCCGGTTGTGCCGCGGCGACAGCCGGCATCAGCTGGGGCGCACTCACGCGAATGCCGTTCAACGCATCGAAGACCGGGTCCGATGCTCGATTCAGACTGACGCCGAGTGCGATATGCGCGGCGACCAGCACCCCACCTGCCAATGCCGCCGTGACCCACAGCGGCACGAGTTGCGTCATCGAGCGGCGCGCACGCAGTACCGGCTGCCAATGTCCGGACAGCTCGGATTCGAACGAGCCGCGCTGGGCGCGGATGATCTGCGCGAGACGTTCGCGGACCGAATCGATCTGTGCCCGGCCGCCTTCGAGCAACCGGTACCGCCCCTCAAACCCGAGCGACAGCATCACGTAGATCAGTTCGAGCACATCGACGTTACGCGCCGGGTCCTGCGCGAGCCGCTGCAGGATCAGGAAAAAGCGCTCGCCGCCGGAGGCTTCGTTATGAAAGATCACCAGCAGGCTGCGGGTCGCCCACATGCCGCTGCCCCACGGCGTGCCGGAAACCGCTTCGTCGATGCAGGTGCACAGGCAATAGCGCGCGGCGGCGAGACGCTCGGTGTCGAAGCCGCTCGCGCGCGCATCGGCTTCGAAGGTCTTCACCATCTGCAACAGTTGCGCGCGCAACCCTTCTACATCGGCGCAGGCGGGCAAGGTGCGCAGCGGCAAAGCAAGGTCGAGCAGCGGATTGGCAGCGCGCACCAGCGGGTTGAGACCGCTGGTTGTTGCGATGAGCGATGCGCGGCGCGCGGGAGCAGGCGCTGACGCGCAGGCACTCGCGCCGTGCGCCGCTGCGTTTTCCGGCGCGGTCGATGGCACCGCAAAGGGCGCACCAGCAACACGTCGTCCGCCAGGCTGCGGAATCAGGATGGTTTCGTCAGAGTCGGCGTCGAGCGGCCACGGAGGCAGGTTATTCACGATCGGTTCCTTATGCGAGGGCTGGCGTCGCGCCCGCTCATGGACGGATGGCCCAGAACTCGAGCGCGAGTCCCGGGAAGTCGCCGGCGACGTGAAGCGCCACACCGGCCGAGGTCGCAAACTGCTTCCAAAGCTCGCTGCCACGCTCGAGTTCGAAGTACGTGAAGCCAGCGTGGAATGGCAACTGACGCGGAGCGACCGGCAGCGCGCGCAGCCCGATGCCCGGCAATTGCAGATTCACCAGATCGCGAATCCGCTCCACGGGACCGAGTTTGGCTTGCGGCGGAAAGCCGTTCAGCAGCGCCGCCGGAGCGAGGTCGGCCTTCACGGCAAGCACGAAGCTGGCCGAGCGGAACAGATCCGTATCGGGCACGACGGCCACCCGCAAACCGTATTTGCGTTCCTCGAGCGGGATGGGCACCGCGTGCGGGTCCATCACCGCGCTTAGCGCGTGGCGCAACGCTTCGATCAGCGGCGTAAAGGTCTCGTCGAGCTGGTCGTGGCGATAGACCGGAAAGGCTTCCGGCCGCTTGCCGGGCTGGCAGAAGGTCGCAAGTTCGCCGGCCAGTTGCAGCGCGTGATGATGTAAGTCGTGCGGATGCAAACCGGTGCTCGTCGCCAGTGCGGCGAACAGCGGCTCGGCGCGGTTCAGCACTTGCAGCAGCAGGAAATCGGCGATTTCGGCTGCCCCCGTCAACGCCGGCTGCGCGAGGCGCGCGGCGAGCGCGTCAGCGCGCTGATGCAGGAGACCGAGCAGCTCATCGACGAACGCCGCAAGCCGGCGCGTGACGCGATAGTCGAGACACGGCGGCGCGTAGTCGGGATCGAGCACGATGCGATTATCCGCGCGACGCTCGATGACACGCACTACGCCGAGCGTCGCATACGCATGGGCGACATCGGCTTCGAACGCCAGCCGCAGCCGCAGGTTGCCGACCTGCATCAAGGCAGCGCTGGTGGCGCCATCGTTGCTGTCGCGAACCTCGGTTTCGGCAATGCGGTGACGCGCGAAACTGTCGTGCATCGTATCGCTGCCCGCATACGCGGCTTCCGGTACGCCGGGGCGCGTCACCGGCAGCGCGAGCACCACGGTCAGGTCACGCGCACCCTCCGGCACCGCGAGCGGCAGCGGCAATTCGTCGTCCGCGGGCAGGCGAAACGGCGTGCCGTCCGGCAGCACACCGGAACACTCGGTCAGCGCGATACGGCCAAGCTTCAGTTGTCCGGTGTCGACCGTGAGTGTCGAAAAACCATAGGCGTAAGGCCGTAATGCCGCACAGCGCGTATCGATCAACGCGTGCAGGTAACGGTCGTGCTGTTGCAGATGTTGCGGCTGCAACAGCATGCCTTCTGACCAGATCACCTTGTTATTCCAGGACATTGTCGCCTCGTTGCGAATGAGTAAGGGGCAGTGGGTGGCCATCGCGTAACAGGCCGGATTGGCGCTCGTATGCATCGTTGAAGGCGTTGCCGCAGAGCGCCTGAAGGTCGTCGTCGCTCGCGCGTGAGAGTTCGCTGTAGAGCGCGGTGAATTCGTCCCACAGCTCGGCCTTGCGGCGTCCGGGCAGTTTTCCGAGCCAGCCGCGCGGGTCTTTTGCGTCGCGTACCGCACCGAGAGACTGCGGATCGAAGCGGCCTAGCACGTGCTGCAGCGCTGCGCGCATGCCGGCAAGAACGGCGAGTTCGTGGCCGCGGATGTCGTCAAAAGCACCTTGGAGCGCGGCTTCCGGAAGCAGGTAGCCGCTGCCCCGGCCGCTCAGCATCTGGCGCAGCGCGCTGTCGCCGTCGGGAAAGAACTTCAGCGGGTTGTTGTCGCGCTGGAGCAGCAACGTGGTGTCCAGACGCACCTCGCGCTTGAGCACCGAACGGGATAGCAAAACGTTCACCGTACCGGTGACTGCAGTGCGCAACATCCGGCCAGCCAGACGGGCCAGCTCGACAGCACTGCGCTCGCGCACTGCAGAGGAGTCAAGGCCTAGGCCGTCGAGCAGCGCGCAGAGCGTGGCGTCGCCCGAGGCGAGCGGCCCGGCGGCAGCGGAACATGCGGGCACCGGCGCTTGCATGAAAGCGTCCGGGGCGGCGGTTCGACCCGCAGCGCCATCGACTGCATTCCCGCTACGGCTGCGCGCATTGTGCTCACTGCGCCCGATGGCCGCATCGCTCAACGGATCGTAATCATCAGGAATACTCATCACATCTCGCGCCCCATGCGCCGTCGCGGGTGGCACGAACGCAAACTGCTCCGGCGAAACGTGATCGTTTTCCGATCCGGCGAATGCAACACGACCATCGGTTAGCCGCACGTCCTGCCGAAGCGGCGCGCCGAGCGGATCGAACAGCGCGCCGGGCGCCGGTGCGCCGGCGAGCACGGCGGCCTGCGCCAACGGGTCGCCCAGTAGCGCGTCGGTCCTCCATGGTGGCGCTGCGTCCAGCAGATCCCTCGCGTGGTCCTGCGTGGACACGCTAAACAGAACATCGGCATCGTGATCGACGCTGCCTGTATGTTGAGCGTGCTGGACGGCACGCGCATCGATCGTTACATCGAGCGAATACGCGCCGATCTCCAGCCGATCCCGATCCGCGAGCCGTGTACGCACGCCGGGCGCCACCGGCCGGCCATTCAGCCGGCTCGGGTTGCTGCCAATATCGGTCAGCCACCACGCACCGTCCGCACAGTCGATGCGCGCATGCACGCGCGACACCGTCTTGAGCGCATCAGGCAAGACCAGCGCGTTATCCGGCCCGCGCCCGATGGTGCCGCCCGGTATCTCGAAGCACCGGGCGATCGGCGTGACCGGCAACGCGCCTTGATACGACCTGGCTGCGAGCGTCATGGATGTCACAGGCGGCTCGTCACCTGGTTCGTGCGCGCCCGGCATGAGGTTGTCTGCGAGCGTGTTCATTGCGAACCATCGTCGGCTTGTTGCGGATCCGTTGGCGCATCGGGCGAGGCGCTCTGCGCGCCCATGCCCCCGCCCCCGCCTCCGCAGTTGATCTGCACCATGGGCCCGTCGATCGTCACCAGCCCTGCGCCGCTGATTGCGATCCCTTCTGGTCCGAGCACGATCGTGTTGCCACCCGCCTTGAGCGTGAGCATCATGCCCGCTTCGATCGTCACGTTCATCCCGCCCTTGATGTCGACGTTCTCGCCCGCGCTGAGCGCCAGGTTCATGCCAGACTTGTGCTGGGTGTCCTGCGCGACATCAAGCGACAGCTTGCCGCCGATCTTGCAGTTGTGATTGCCGGTCAGCGCGTCACTGCGATTGCCCCCGCACTGGGCCAGATCGTCGCCTTTGACGATCACATGGCGCTGATTGCCGATCCAGTACAACGCGTCGTGCTTCACGTACGTATCGAGGTTGCGCTCGGCATGAAAGAACAGTTGCTCCGTTCCTTTGGTGTCGTCGAAGCGCATTTCATTGAAGCCGTTACCGCCCTTCGTGGAGTTGCTCTTAAGCGTCGTGCGCGCCGAATGTTCCGGGAGCGCATACGGCGGCATCTGTGCGGCGTTATAGACGCTTCCGGTCACGATGGGCCGATCCGGATCGCCCTCGATAAACTCGACCAGCACCTCCTGGCCCACGCGCGGCAAGAAAAACGCGCCCCACTGTTGACCAGCCCACGCCTGGGCCACGCGCACCCAGCAGCGCTGCAACACCTGATCGCCCTCCGGCGGCGCAAACTGTTCCCAGTGGAACTGCACCTTGATGCGGCCGTACTTGTCGGTGTAGATCTCTTCGCCGCTCGGGCCGACCACGACCGCCGTCTGCGGACCGGCCACGCGCGGGCGCGGCGTGACACGTGCAGCGCGAAACGCACTGTCGTGACGCAGCGCCGTGAACGAGCTGTCGAACACGAACGGCTGCGAGGCCGTTTCTTGCGCGGTTAAATAGGTGTCCGACTGAAGTTCATACTGAGCCGACACAACCAGGTACTCGGCATTCTGGTCGGCGCGCGGATGTCCGCTCAGTGTGAACAGGCCGCCCGGCCAGATGCCGCGCGCGCTCGTGCGGCCGCTCAAGCGCTCGTTGGCGGCCTGATGCACCTGGACATGCGCTTGCGCATAGCGCTCCGCGTCGTCGTGCTGCGTGTAGCCAGCGCCGTGCTCCTGCGTCACATAGAGCGCCGGGTCGAGCGGCTGCGTGCGCCGCGCGCGGGTCAACAAGCCTTGTTGCGCGCTTTGCACCGGCTTTTCGAAATCGTAGTCGTTGACTTCGGCGATGCCGGCTTGCACCTCGCCACCGCACGACCATGCATAGACGCATTCATATTCGGACGGCGCCGCAATCTGCGACCGGTAAGGAATCTGCGCGTAATGAGGCGTCGCCGTATGCACCTGGGACGAATCGGCGAGGATCAGCGTGTGCTTGCCGGCATGGTGTTCGAAGTAGTAGTAGATGCCTTCGTGTTCGAGCAAACGGCTCACGAACTCGAAATCGGTCTCACGATACTGCGCGCAGTGTTCGCGGCTCGCGTAGCTTGCCGAGCAGCGATTGTCGAAGTCGATCTGATAGTCGGTGAGTACGCGGCTCACGATCGCCGGCACCGTCATGTCATGGAAGAAGCGGCAGTGCGAGCCGCGCGTGAGCAGCCACAGGCGTGGCCGCACCGTTGCGCGATACGCGGCAGGCCGGTTCGGTTGCGTGCTGGCCGGACGGGCGAGTTCGAACGCAGTGACGATGCCGTTGAATTCCCGCTCGCCGCCACCCGGCAGTTCTATGCTCAAGGACACCTCGCTGCCCAGCAGCGTCGCGACGGCCAGATCCGAACGCTCGGCGAGCAGTTCGAGATCCCACTGTGCGAGGCGTCCCAGTTCTTCATGCCCGCGCATGCGGAACAGCACCAGCCCCTGTGCTTCGAGCGCGCTCTTCAGCCTGATCGGGCGGTCGACGTCAGTCAGTATCATCACAGTTCCTTTTTAAGGCAGTTGCGTCTTGACGGTGGCGGGATCGACGATCGCGACAACCCCGCCCCACATGCAGGTACAGGTCGACACGTTGTCGAGCGACGGCTGGTTGCCGAGCAGCACGTTCAACGCGCCGGGAACCCACGGTGCGGTTGTCGCCGGCACGCACGGCATCGGCGTAGGCACCCCGAGCGCGGCCGCGCTCGCAGCCGCGACTTCGGGATTGGCTGGCGAAGTGCACATGCCGAACGGCATGATGTTGACGAGCGGGATGTGGTCCATGATGTTGGCGGCCGGCGGCCCTTCGCACAGCACGCGGTTGAGCGGCAGCACGACCAGGGACGACGGCGCGACGCCAAACGAACATTGCAGCATCGCGCCCATGGTGACTTGTTGCGGCATGACTCTCTCCTCTCTCATGTCTCGCGTTCAGTCGAACGCGTAGGTGAATTCGCCGTCACTCGCGCCGACCTCGACCTTCGCGACCGTGCGACCTTCGATCAGCCGCGTCAGGAACTCGGCGCTGATGCGCGGCAACAGCGTGTTGGTGAGAATCGCGTCGATCATCCGGCCGCCGCTCTCGAACTCGGTGCAACGGGTGGCGATCTGCCGGACCATCGCGTCGTCGTAGGTGAAAGGCACGCCTTGCTGCTCGACGATGCGTCGTTCAATACGCGAAAGTTGCAGCCGGATGATGGCGTCGAGCATCGCGTCATCGAGCGGGTAATACGGAATCACCGCAACTCTTCCGAGCAACGCGGGCGGGAACACCTCGACTAGCGGCGCGCGCAATGCCCGGGCGATCTGCTCGGGGCTCGGCGTGCCCTGCGCGCGACTGCACATGCGCGTGATCAGTTCCGTGCCCACATTGGTAGTCAGCAAGATCAGCGTGTTGCGGAAGTCGATCTGCCTGCCCTCGCCGTCTTCCATGCGACCTTTGTCGAACACCTGGAAAAAGAGTTCGTGGACATCCGGATGCGCCTTTTCGAACTCGTCAAGCAACACCACGCTATACGGACGGCGTCGCACTGCCTCGGTCAGCACCCCGCCCTCGCCGTAGCCGACATAGCCGGGGGGCGCCCCCTTCAAGGAGGACACGGTATGCGCTTCCTGGTACTCGCTCATGTTGACGGTGATCACGTTCTGTTCGCCGCCGTACAGCGCCTCGGCGAGCGCCAGTGCGGTCTCGGTCTTGCCGACGCCTGACGTGCCGGCCAGCATGAACACGCCGATCGGCTTGTGCGGATTGTCGAGACCGGCGCGCGAGGTTTGCACGCGCCGCGCGATCATCTCCATTGCATGCGTCTGGCCGACGATGCGCTGGCTGAGGGTATCGGCGAGTTTCAGCACATTCGCGAGGTCGTCGCGCACCATGCGGCCGACTGGAATACCCGTCCAGTCCTGCACCACCGATGCGATCGCGTGCCGGTCCACGCCGGGGAGAATCAACGGGTGATCGCCCTGGCGCTGCGCGAGTTCGCGTTGCAGTGCTTGCAGTTCGGCCACGCGATGATCGGCCGGTGCGTCGTTATTGGCACCGTCTTCCAGTGCGCCGCGCAACGCGAGGATGCGTGTGACCAGCTTGCGCTCGGCTTCCCAGCTTGTGCTCAATTGAGCGAGCCGTGCGCGCTCTCCTTCCAGCTTCGCGGCAACGTCCGCGGCCCGGTCGCCGGTGTCGATGCCGAGTGCGCTTTCGCGCGCGATGATGCCGGCCTCGGTTTGCCACGCGTCGATCCGGCGGCGAGCATCGTCCACCGCGGGCGGCACGGCGTGCTGGCTCACGGCGACCCGCGCGCAAGCGGTGTCGAGCAGGCTCACCGCCTTGTCGGGCAACTGACGCGCCGGGATATAGCGGTGCGACAGCGTGACGGCCGCTTCGAGCGCTTCGTCGAGCACCAGCACGCCGTGGTGCTGCTGCATCTTGCGCACGATGCCGCGCATCATCCGGATCGCGCATTCTTCGGACGGCTCCGGCACCTGCACGACTTGAAAGCGCCGTGTCAACGCGGGGTCCTTCTCAATGTGCTTCTTGTATTCGCTCCAGGTTGTAGCGGCGACGGTGCGCAACGTGCCGCGCGCAAGCGCCGGCTTCAGGAGGTTGGCCGCGTCGCCGGTGCCAGCCGCGCCGCCTGCGCCGACCAGCGTGTGAGCTTCGTCGATGAACAGGATCACCGGCTTGGCCGATGCCTGCACTTCTTCAATCACCTGGCGCAGACGGTTTTCGAACTCGCCCTTCATGCTCGCGCCGGCTTGCAGCAAGCCGACATCGAGCGTGCAGACAACGGCATCGCGCAGCGCAGGCGGCACGTCCCCCGCGACAATGCGCTGCGCGAATCCTTCGACGACTGCAGTTTTACCGACGCCAGCCTCGCCGGTCAGGATCGGGTTGTTCTGACGCCGGCGCATCAGGATGTCGATCACCTGGCGGATCTCGTCGTCGCGCCCCACGATCGGGTCGAGCTTGCCGCTGCGTGCCTGTTCGGTCAGGTCGACCGTGTAGCGATGCAGTGCTTCCTGCTTGCCCAGCGCGGCGGCGGACAAAGCACGCACCGGGCCGTCGTCGCTTGACGTATCCACACCTTCGGCGGCGCCATCGCGGGGAGTACCAGCGCCCGTCAATGTTGGCGCCAGACCGGCTTCCGGCGAGCCCTCGAGCAATGCAGCAAAGCGCTCGGTCAGCGTATCGAGCTTGATCTTTTCGAACTGGCGCGAGATCGCAAACAGCGCGTGGCGCAGATTAGGTGTCCGCAACATGCCGATCAGCAAATGCCCTGTACGAACTTGAACGGCACCGAACATCAGCGACCCGAACACCCAGCCACGCTCGACGGCCTCGTCTACCTGCGCGGAGATATCCGAGATCGAAGTCGAACCACGCGGCAAGCGATCGAGCGCCTGCGTGATATCACGGGCCAGCGTGCCGTGATCGAGTTCGAAGTGCCGCGCGAGGCGCTGTAGATCGGAGTCCTGCTCGAGTAGAACCTGATGCAGCCAGTGCACCAGCTCGACATACGGATTGCCGCGCAGCTTGCAGAACACGGTGCCGCTTTCGATCGCGCGGTAAGCAAGCGGATTGAGTTTGCCGAACAGCGCGACGCGACTGATCTCAGCCATGGAAAGTCTCCTGTTGACGAGGCGCGTGCGCGTTTGGCGCGATCACGACTCGATGTTCGTCATGGACTGGCGCGCCGCTTGCGAGCCACGTGGTCCAGCCGAGCCGCGCGCAGCAACCGGCGCCAGCGCTGGAAGCGGGCGCGTGTCCACCGAGCCGCAGCGCCGGCACTTCGTCGCGACGCAGATGCAGCGTGATGTCCCAGTCGAGCGGATCGCGCAGATAGTTGCGCACCCAATCCACCAGCTTGCGCAGGCTTGCGCCGCCGGGCAGGAAGCGTTGGAAATCCTCGTAGCTGAGCGGGCCGATCACGATCCGGAACTTGTGCTGACAGTCCCAGACTTGCGTGCCGACGACGCTCGACACACCGAGCCGCGCACCGCCCAGGCGGGTGCGCTGATCGGCCGGCAGCGTGAGCCAGTGGCCGCGCCACGGCTCGATCGCAACCGGCACGCCGAAGAACTGCTCGAGAATCAGCCGCAGCCCGCCCGGATGACGCGTGGGCGCCGCCAATACCCCTGCGAAATGCAGCTTCGCGTGATCGGCCACCGTGTCGCGTTCGCGCAGACCCGGCGTACCCAGCCCGAACAGGCTGCCGACATACGCCGCAAAACGGTCCCCGTCCGCACGGTCCGCGCTCACTACCGGTTGCGCCGCTGCCCACGCGCGGTAGAACAGCGACAGCATCCGGTGATGAAACACGTCGAGAAAACGCGCCAGGGTCTTGTCGTTGGCATGGCGCTCGCGCTCGCGGACATACGCGGTCAGATGCGTCGGCAACGGGCCGTTCGGTCCCAGCAGGCCGAGGAAATTCACGGCGAGCCGTCCAGGCTTCCCGTCAACGCCGGGCGTGTAGCCGCTGAGCGCACTCGGATGGAAGATCAGCTCCGCGTCCTGGGCGAGGCGCACTGCGTCGTCGCGAGCGCTGGGCGATGTGCCGAGACGCGGGCGCTCCGGATGCGCGCAGTCGATCAGCCGCAGCGCCTGAAAAAAGTCGAAGTGACGCGCGTCTTGCTGCAACGTGCGTGCGAGTTCTAGAGCGTCGCGCATCGTCCTGCCCTCGCTGGCCAGCGCATGATCTCGCCGCGCGTCGAGGTCGACGCGACGGTCTCGGCAAACGAATTGATCGACACGTATTGCGCAAAAAACTGCGCAAGCACAGCGCCGAGCAGGAAGGCGCTGGCGCCTTCGAACGCGGCGTCGTCGAACTGCAGCATCACTTGCAGCCCACGGCCGAACACGATCGGCCCCGGCGACGGCAAACGGCGCACGACCGGCGTGGAGGCAATCGAGCGCAGCCCGTCGACCTGACGCTGCGCGGCGCTGTCGCCTGCAGGGCAGTACAGCGCAAGGAGTTCGCGCAGCGCCTGCGCGCCCTGCTGCGGATCGCTGTCGAGCAGCGACGCGTAGTTCAGCGAAAGATGGTTCAGCAGACGCCATGCGGCCGGGCCTTCTGCGAACGACGGCAACGGCCGGCTCGGGCCCGCGACACAGCGCACCGCCGCGACCGGCACTTCGGCGTCGATCGTGAAATCGGTCGCACCGACGCCAACCGGCATCGACAACGGCAGGTCACGGTTGGTGCACCACGCGCTCACGCCGAGCTGACGCAGGTCGCTGTGCAGCGGCGCACTCGCGGCGTCGACCAGCGCGATGAAGGTTTCGCTGCCCAGGTAACTGCTGCGTGCGCCCTGTTGCTGCTGCCGCGTCGACGGGCGCCTTGCTTCGCGTCGCATCTGATAGAACGCGCCGCCGTGCTGCGGCGCATCCAGATCCTTCGCGCAATAGAACGGCCGGAACGGCTGCTCGGCGAGCGCGCCGGCGCGATAGCCGGTGACCTCGTCGATCTGGTGGATCTCGTAGTCCATCGGCCGGGTGCGGTCGACCACTACGTGATATTCGAACGCAGTGTCGCTTAGCACGATGCGGTCAGTGCGGCGCCGGAACAGGTTGATCGCGGGTGTGCAATGCAACGCGAAGTGCGACGCATCGACCGACCGTTCGAGCTGGGCGTCCGCGCTATCGAGCAACACGACCAGCTCGACCTCGCGGCCGCCACAGGCCCGCAACGCATTGCGCAAACCGCCGATCTGTACGAACAGGAAGCGCGGCGCAAAGGCGAAATACTCCTGCAGCAGCCGGTAGCCATCGAACGACTGCCGCGCCACGGGCAGCAATGCCTCGTCCTCGGCAAACCCGAGCGGCTGTAGTGCGGTCCGGGGGAGCAGCGCGCCAGCAGCCGATCCTGACGTGCCGGGCAACACCGCAATGCCAGCGCATGCAGCTAGCAGGCGCTCGTGAATGCGCGCCGGCAGACCATCCGCGCCCCGCAGATAGAGCGCGAGGTGGTCCAGATTCATCTGGTCGAACTGCAGCGCGCCGGTTGCGCGCAAGCGCAGCCGCAGACCCGCCTTGACACCCGCTGGCAACGGCACGCCTGACATGCTGGACGAGCCGGTATGCGTGAAGAACTTTGCATGGGTGAGCTCGATCGGCCACAACGTCAGGGCATGTCCGCTCCGGTACTCACAGCGCGTCGACCCGGATTTGTCGAGCAGGCTACGCAGCACCGTGTGACGCGGCACCGCCACGCCGTGCGCCGCGGCCGCGAGTTGCGGGTTCGTGTGATCCGGCTGCAACTGCACCACCGCCATCGACGGCGTCGGTGCCAGATAGTGCGGATACGTAAGCTCAGTCAGATGCTGTGTGAAGCGCGGGAACTCGGCGTCGAGTTTCATCTGCACGCGCGCCGCGAGGAAGCTGAAGCCCTCAAGCAGACGCTCGACATAAGGATCAGCGCAGTCGACGCCGTCGAGCCCGAGCCGGCTCGCAATCTTCGGAAACGCGTCGGCGAACTCGCCCCCCATTTCGCGCAGATGCTGCAACTCCTGGCTGTAGTACTTGAGCAGTGCCGGATTCATGACGGCTGCTCCGCGCGCAACGCAGCGCCGCTCGCCATCGCCACGCCGGCGGCATCGCTAATGCGCACCTCGCCCACTTCGAGGTCGAGTTCGGTACGCAGATACAGGCGCTCGGGATACGGCTGCGACCACATGTCGGCTTCTATCTCGAAGCGCAGTACGTGATCGTGGCGCGCACCCTGTTGATCGTCGAGCGCAGTCACCCGCACGGTGTCGCGCATGAGCCGCGGCTCGAAAGCCCACAACGCATCGCGGATCCGCCGTTCGAGCGCGGCCCTGGTGAGCCCCGCGACATGCCGGCCCGCGAGATCCGGCAGGCCATAGTTGAGCACCGAGGTGGCGACATGCGGAAAAGCCGCGACGTCCTGCACCGCATCGAGTCCGCTCGCATTCAGCAGCCAGCCAATATCGCGCTGCACGCTATCGCGCAACGCGCGTGGCGACAGCACGCGGCGCTCGCGCGGCTCATGCTGCACGTCGGGTTCGAGATCGGTGAGCCGGTCGAGCAGCGACGGCTGCAGACGCTCACGCGCGGTCAGTTCGGTCATTGGGTACGCTCCGTGGGCGTTGACGGGCCCGCAGGCCCGCGGGACTCAAGCGGCGGCGGCCGTCGGCAGTTTCGAAACGAGGCGCAACGACACGGTCAGGCCTTCGAGCTGGTAGTGCGGGCGCAGGAAGAACTTCGACGTGTAGTAGCCCGGATTGCCCTCCACTTCCTCGACGACCACCTGCGCATCCGCGAGCGGCTTGCGGGCCTTCGTGTCATCCGACGAATGAGCTGGATCGCCGTCGACGTACTGCAGGATCCAGTTCTGCAGCCAGCGCTGCATATCGTCGCGCTCCTTGAACGAGCCGAGCTTGTCGCGCACGATGCACTTGAGGTAGTGCGCAAACCGGCAGCACGCGAACAGATAGGGCAGGCGTGCGGCGAGATTCGCGTTCGCGGTGGCGGCCGGGTCTTCGTATTCGGCGGGCTTGTGCAGCGACTGAGCGCCGATGAACGCGGCAAAATCGGAGTTCTTCTTGTGCACGAGCGGCATGAAGCCGCTTTTGGCGAGTTCCGCCTCGCGCCGATCGCTGATGGCGATTTCCGTCGGGCACTTCATATCGACGCCGCCGTCATCCGTCGGGAATGCGTGCACGGGCAAGCCCTCGACGGCGCCACCCGATTCGACGCCGCGAATCCGCGAGCACCAGCCAAACATCTTGAACGAGCGGGTGATGTTGGTCGCCATCGCGTAGGCGGCGTTGGCCCAGGCGTACTTGCGGCTGTCCGCGCCAGCGGTGTCTTCCTCGAAGTCGAATTCCTCGACCGGGTCGGTCTTCGCGCCATACGGTGCGCGGGCGAGAAAACGCGGCATAGCAAGGCCGATATAGCGCGAATCCTCCGACTCGCGCAGCGAGCGCCACGCGGCGTGCTCGGGCGTCTGGAAGATCTTGGTCAGATCGCGCGGATTAGCGAGTTCCTGCCATGAATCCATCAACAGCGCGGCCGGATCGGCGCCCGCGATAAATGGCGCGTGCGCGGCGGCGGCGATCTTGCCGATCTGCGTCAGCAGGTCAGTGTCCGGGCCGCCGTGATCAAAGTAGTAGTCCGCGACCAGCGCGCCATACGGCTCGCCGCCGAACTGGCCGTACTCTTCCTCATAGAGCTTCTTGAACAACGGGCTCTGGTCCCACGCGACGCCCTTGTACTTCTTCAGCGTCTTATGCAACTCCGCCTTCGACATGTTCATCACGCGGATCTTCAACGACTCGTCGGTCTCGGTGTTGTTGACGAGGTAATGGAGGCCGCGCCAGGCGCTCTCGACCTTCTGAAACGGCTCGCTATGCAGGATCAGGTTGATCTGCCGTGTGAGCGTCTGGTCGATCTGCGCGATCAATGCTTCGATCGTCGCAAGTGCGTCGCCGCTGATCACGCCCGTGTCGCGCAAGGCCTGCGCCGCCAGCGTGCGGACTGCGTTCTCGACGGCCTCCCGGGCCCGGTCGGACTTCGGCTTGAATTCCTTTTGCAGCAAGATCGAAAAGTCGCTGAGTCCGGCGGCGCCTTCGGTTGTGGCTACTTCAGGCGTAGCGGACTCCACCTCGCGCTGGATGCTGAGATCGTTCATGGCGTCATGCTCCGGAAGAAGGGGCTTGCGGGTCGTTGGCAGCGTGGCCGGCGTCATGAGGCTGCGGATCGTCATGTGATCGAGGCGCGGCGGACAAGGCCTGCATCAGCGCGGGCTCTTCGAGCAGCCTGGCGATTAGCGCTTCGGCGCCGCTTTTGCCATCCATGTAAGTCAGCAGGTTCGCCAGTTGCGTGCGAGCCTCGAGCAGGCGGCGCAGCGGCTCGACCTTGCGGGCGATCGCCGCAGGGGCGAAGTCGTCCATGCTCTCGAACGTCAGGTCGACCGCCACGTTGCCTTCGCCCGTGAGCGTGTTCGGCACTTGTACCGCGACGCGTGGCTTGATCGACTTCAGGCGCTCGTCGAAGTTGTCGACGTCGATCTCGAGAAACTTGCGCTCGCCAGCCGGCGCGAGCGGCTCGGCCGGTTGACCGGACAGGTCGGCCAGCACGCCCATCACGAACGGCAGGTTGACCTTCTTCTCCGAGCCGTAGACTTCGACGTCATACTCGATCTGCACACGCGGCGCCCGATTGCGCGCGATGAACTTCTGACTGCTTTCCTTTGCCACGATAGTTCTCCTATGGATTCAAACCGGCCTGCGCGGAGGGCGGCTCATGCTCATATGACGCCGCCCAGATGCCTGAATTGACCGGCGCCATCTGGCGCTACGTCTTCGATAATTTCGATGAAACTCTTGCCGACCAGCCGTCGGGCGCGTTGCAATAAAACCGGCAGCGGGCTCGATGGTTCGTGCTGCAGGTAGTACGCGCAGATCATGTCGAGCACGTCGATCACGTCCTCAGCGCTTGCGATCAGTGCGCCACGCGGTGCTGCTGCGTGCTGCTGTCCCGCTATCCCGGCGGCTGCCGTGCCGCTGCAGGTAGCGTCTCGGCCGTCAACCTCCACCATGGCCGCGGCCTCTGCATCGCCTGCTGGCACGCGCGAGGCGACAATCTCGGTCATTCGCGCCAACACCCGCGCGAGCGGCCCAAAGTCGAGCGCGCGCGCCGGGCCGACTCGTTCGGTCAGCAACGCTTCAATCCGTGCCACCGACGTAAGCGCCGCACGCAACGCGGCAAGCGTCGTCTCGACCTGTGGCAGACCTGCCAGCGCGAACGCCGCGTCGATCGCTTGCGCGCTCGGCACGTCGGCGCCGTCGGGCAGCGGCTGGCCCGTGGCCAGCTCGACATCACGCAGCGTGAAACCGTGCTGGCCACGCGGCGCGACAAGCGCCACGTCGCGCAAATCGGCTGGCAGCGCCGTGCCATCGATCAACCCGGACATCGCGTTGACACGCGCGGTCGGGTCGTTCTGATCGTCCGCATCAAGCTGCGGATGGACGGTGTCCCAACGCGTATCGAGCAGACCTTCGACCAGCGCAAGACCCTTTGCCAATCCGCCGAAGCCCTCGCGCATCAAGCCGGCCCTCGTGTAGTGGACCGCCACCCGTAAATCACGGCTGCGTGCGAGCAGCGTGCCGGCGAGTGACAGCGCCTCGGCCCAGTCAGGCGGCGTCGCCGGAATCACCGTGCCGCCGTACTGCGCGTCGGGCTTGCCGGCCACTGCCTGCTCGAGCGCACGGAACTCGGCGCTGTACTCCTCGTCCTCTCCGCACGGCAGCTCGGGCGTCACGGCGGTCAACCAGGCAGCGATGTCAGCTCGATTCATCACAGTTTCCGGGCGTTGGGGGTGTTGGTTTCCCGCGGGCGCCGAGGCACACGCGGGCAGTCAGGGCTCAGGGTCAGTTCATGTGCGCGGCATGTGCCACGGCGCTGCGCGTTCACGCGGTGGCGTTCTTCGGGATATGCCACTTGCCGGTGACGGCTCCCCCCTTCTTCGCGCCGGTGTTGTCTTGCGGCTGGTACTCCATGTTGAATTGGGCGAAATTGAGCGTGATCGTCTCCATCACCTCGTCGCCGCCGCCGGCGCCGAACGCATGGCTGCTGACCAGCACCTCGTTGAGCTTGATCTTCAGGTATTCGACCGGCGAGTTGCCGCCCGCCTTGCGCAGCGTCAGCAGCGCTTCGGGCATATGGGTGCCGGCGCAACAGGCCTGGACGACGGTCGGGGTGCTCTTGTCGACGTACTTGCAGATGGTCAGGTCCTGTACCTGCGCGCAGCCCGTCCCGCCGCCGGTGCCGCTATGCGTGCTGCCGGTCTGCGAACAGCCCCACGACCAGCTCAACAGCTCCATCTCATCCACGTGATCGGTCGCGAGCGATTCACCTTTGATGTCGCCCAGCTTGAGGAACATATCTACGGCCATATCAATCTCCAAAAAAGAGTGCGCTTCATCGCACTAGAAAATTCGCGCCGTCAGGTTCGCGAAAAAAATTCAGCACGTAGCACGCGCCGGATAATTACTTCGTATATCTAATCATTATGGCTGGATCTCTGACCCATCCAGAACCCTGCGTCAGCCTGCGTTCATGCGTTGCCTCGATCACGTGTGCCGATGGCGCTGCGGATCGCCGCGGCCACCGCGGTGCCAGCGCCTCGTTCGCACAGATCTGCCCACTGACTGAGCGTCTCGCGATCCGCCACCGGCGCTTCGCACAAGCGGGCGAAGCGGTGCAGCGTTGCTTCTGACCCGGCTACGCTATGGAAGCGTTCGCGGCCGATGCAGGCGTCGAGCAATACGGCCATGCCGGCTTCCCGGGCCTTGTCCAGGACGTTTTCCATGATCTGTCTCCCCTGCAAGGTACTTGCTATCGACCGATGCGTAAGTGCATCTGGTGACTCGAAAACAGCCGGCCTCGCATGCTTATTCCGGAAAAATCACGAAAAATACTCAAAAAAAGCTTGGAATAAACGCGCGATTCAACTGTTATGTGTAAACGCGCGACATGTAGAGGAGCGCCGCCAATGAACGAGGATGATTTGCCAGCCGTGCTGCCGACGCTGCTACCCCGGCTTTGGCGCTTCGCGCTGCGCCTGACGCAGAACCAGCACGACGCGGAGGATCTCGTCCAGCGCTCCTGCGTGCGGGCGCTGGAGCGGCGCAGCCAGCTGCAGCCCGGCACCTCGACGCTGAGCTGGCTATTTTCCATCGTTCACTCGACATGGATGAACGAGTTACGCGCCCGCTCGATCCGGGGCCGCGGCAGCATGGACTGGCAGGATGATGAGATCGAAGCCTTCGCCGACCCGGCAGGGCACAATCCGGAGATCGACTTGATGCATCGGCAGGTGATCAACGCGGTCGAAGCCCTCCCGGACGCGCAGCGGGTCGTGATGGTGCTGGTCGCCATCGAAGGGTTGAGTTATCGGGAAGCGGCCGACGTGCTCGACGTGCCGATCGGCACCGTCATGAGCCGTCTGTCGCGCGCACGGCTGACAATTGGCCAGCAGTTTGGCGTGCAATCATCACCTGCAGCTCGCAAGGGAGAATCAATATGATGAATGTCGACGACTCGCTGCTGATGTCGTATGTCGACGGCGAGCTTCCTCCTGAACAGCGTGCGGAAGTCGAAGCTGCGATTGCGCACTCAGACGATCTGTCCGCGCGTGTCGCCGCGCTGCGTGCGTCGTGCCTGCCGTATCGCGCAGCCTACGAGCGGCAACCGGTTCCGCCGGTGCCGGAGAGCCTCCAGCGCCGGATCGACGAACTGATCAGCGTCAGCGCGTCGCCGCAGCGTAGCGCGCGCGCCGCCCGGCGCGCGCCATTGCAATGGCTCGCGGCAGCGTTTGTCGCGGGCGCCGTCTGCTCGGGCGTGCTGACCGGCTACCTGGGTGCCGTGAGGCCGTTCCACTCGGATGTATCGCCATGGGTGCGCAGCGTGGCTGACTATCAGGTGTTGTATGGACGCGAAACGGTCGCCAGCATCAAAGAGGATCCTGCCAGCACCGAGCAGGTGCTCGCCGACATCCGTCAGCGCGACGGCATGCCGGTCCGCGTGCCTGACCTGCGTCAAGCGGGGCTGAAGTTCAAGCGCGTGCAGCGCCTGAACTATCACGACCGGCCGCTGATCCAGATGGTCTATTTGCCCGAACGCGGCGATCCGGTTGCGCTGTGCGTGATCGAGGACGCGCATGCCGATGCGCCGATCCGATCACAGCAGGTCGGCGAGATGAAAACGGTGACCTGGCGCGCGAACCGGCTGGCTTATGTGCTGCTCGCGAAGGACACTTCCGTCGACCTGCAGCAGATGGCCCAGCAGATCGCGGCAGGCAAGACGGCCATCCTCTATAGCAAGGCGACTGACGACAGTGTCAGCAGCTGACCCGAAGAGAGATGGACAACGCCAAAGGAACTGACACCGCGTCGACGGTCCGCTCACCTCGGGCTACATTGTGGTGGCCTTCGATCGTCTTCCGTTGGCTGTCCCAGCACTAAAAGGAGAATCACGATGGAAACATGGAGCTTTCAAGTGAGGGTCCATCTTGCCGACAACATCGCTGGCCTCGCGCG
>Ga0302314_10003026_pt1 | contig 31114 bp, 14 predicted proteins | sample III_Palsa_N2_3_FD_200533 | JGI IMG/M metagenome (GOLD analysis project Ga0302314, IMG submission 200533) | Peat permafrost microbial communities from Stordalen Mire near Abisko, Sweden - III_Palsa_N2_3 | ecosystem: Environmental > Terrestrial > Soil > Palsa > Peat permafrost | place: Sweden... | reverse complement strand
CCTGGCCCCCGGGGACTGGCTGGTGCAGTCCGCCGGCGCTTCGCAGGTCGGCCGGTTGGTCTCCCAGCTCGGGGCCGGGATCGGATTCCACACGATCAACATCGTGCACCGCCCGGAGCGGGCGGACGAGCTGCGGGAGAGCGGTGTCGAGCACGTGATCTGCTCGGCCACCGACGACGTGTACAAGGAGATCATGATCCGCACCGACGGCGCCGGCGCCACCGCGGCACTCGACGCCGTGGGCGGACCGCAGGCCACCGAGATGGCGCGGGCGCTGCGTCCGCGCGGCCGGATGCTCGTGTACGGGCTGCTGGCCGGCAAGAGCACCGCGTTCGACACCTCGTCGCTGCTGTTCAACGCGAACAGCATCGAAGGATTCTGGCTCAGTGCCGCGCTGCGGGACGACCCGGCGGCCTTCGGCCGGTCGGCGGCGGAACTGGCCGCGTACCCCGGCCTGGCCGGGCTCATCGCCGGGGCCGAGGCCCGCTACGACCTGGCCGACTTCGGCGAGGCGATCCGCCACGCCGAGCGCTCGGGGCGCAGCGGCAAGATCATGCTGACCGGCTGATCCGGTATCCGGTCAGGGCACGTGCATCAGAAGTCATACGTCTATCCGGCAGCGTCTGTCGGCCCCGCGGCCGACGGACGCCACCGGGAAGTCGAATGCCGAGTTCAAGGGAGCAGAGGGAAGATTCCGATGGACACGATGACAGCGGTGGCAAGCAAGCCGACGGCATCCGCCACTCCGGCCAGACCCGCCCGCGAGGACGATCCCCGCGGCCCGCTGGTACGCCTGGCCAAGCTCTTCGACCCGGGCACGCTGGAGTTGCTGACCCCCTTCGACGAGTCGGGGTTTCTCGCCGCCCGCGGCCTCGTCGACGGCGTGCCCGCCTGCGCCTACGCCTCCGACCCGACCGTCCAGGGCGGGGCGATGGGGGACGAGGGCTGCCAGGCGATCCTGGTCGCGTACGAGAAGGCGCTGGCCGATGAAGTCCCGGTGATCGGGCTGTATCACTCCGGCGGGGCGCGGCTGGCCGAGGGGGTGCTCTCGCTGCACGCCGTGGGCCGGGTCTTCGCGATGATGATCCGGGCCTCGGGCAGGATCCCGCAGATCTCCGTGGTGCTCGGCCCGGCGGCGGGCGGTGCGGCGTACGGCCCGGCGCTGACGGACATCGTCATCCTCGGCCCGGCCGGACGCGTGTTCGTCACCGGGCCGGACGTGGTGCGCAGCGTCACCGGCGAGGTCGTCGAACCCGGTGCCACCCGCCGCGCGCTCGCCGCCGCCATCGCCGCCGCCCCGCAGCGCCGCGGCCTGCACGGCAACATCCCGCACTGACCGGGGTGGGACCGCGGCCCCTGCGGCGCCGTGTCCCAAAGCGGACAGGCCTATTCGGGACGCTCCGCAGACCTTCCTCGCGAGTCGCGGACAGCGCATATTAGGGGAAACGGATCGACCGGGACGGGCTCTCGGGAATCCGGGTGAATCTCCGAAAACGCTGTCGTGGAATCGTGAAAATGGAGGGTAACGCCATGTCCGCAGCTTCCCGTGTTATGGTCCGCTCGATTTACGTTTCCGCTCTGCTCGCAATTTCTGTGCTCACCGTCTCGACGGCTGCCGCGGCCATTCACCCCGTTCGCATCGCGGTGCCGGGGGCCGTCCACGTCAACGCCGCGGGCACGGCGACGGTCGAGCCGAGTGGGATCGGATGGGATTGATCTGGCATGTATATTACAAGGTTCACACTAGAGACGGCTTCCTGCGGACCGCCGCCGAGCCAGGCGTCCGCGGACCTCGTCCGCGACCTGATGTGGGCGCACGCGATTCCGGAAACCGGTCTTGAGCACGTGACGGTGATCGCCATGGCGCGCGGAATCCACGTGGCGCTGTTCCAGCGGCAGGACGTGGACTATCCGGCCGCGCGGCTTCGGGACCTCGTCGAGTCCGTGGCCTGGCCCCCGGAACTCGTCGGACCGGCCCCTCTGCGCGCGGGTGGCCGGCTCGCGCCGGGCGAGGCCCCGGCGCCGCGGCGGGCTCGCGTCACAGCCAGCCGCGTTGCGCCGCCTTCAGCCCGGCCTCGAAACGACTGGTCGCGCCGAGCCGCTCCATGAGCCCGGCCATCTGGCGGCGCACCGTGCGCGCGGAGATCCCGAGCCGTCTCCCCGCCACCTCGTCGGTCATCCCGGCGGCCAGCAGGCTGAGCAGCTTCCGCTCGACGGTGGTCAGACCGGTCTCCGGGCTCGCCGTCTGGTCCGCGCCCAGCGGGACCGCCGTTCCCCAGGCCTGCTGGAAGATCGTGAGCAGCGAGGCGACGATCGCCGTCTCGCGCGTGCACAGCGCGCCCCGCTTCGTGTCGAGCGGATCCACGGGAACGAGGACGATCTTGCGGTCGAAGATCAGCATGCGCGGCGGCAGGATCGGCGCGGTGCGCACCTGGCCGCCGTTCTCGGTCAGCCAGCGGGCATAGCCGTAGGTCGGCGGATCGTGGCGGGCGCTGTTCTGATAGAGCGTGAGCAGGCTGATGTTCCGGTCGAGCGCTTCCTGGTCCAAGGGGCGGGAGGCGTCCAGGCTCGCCTGCGACTGGGCGCCGCCCGGCATCACGGCCAGGCACTCGAAGGTCAGATCCTTGGCGAGCAGTTCCAGTTCGGCCTGGATCGCGTCGAGGCCGACCAGCCGCTGTGTCCCGTCGACAGGGGTGTTCGGACGCAGGTCGGAGAACTCGGCCACCGCCTCGGCGACCCGCGCCTTGCTGGTGGCCAGCTCGTGCTGGCGCTTGGCCAGCTCGATCTCCTGATGGCGGACGATCGACGCCAGCCCCACTTCGGGGCTGACCGCGCGCAGCCGGCCCGGCAGGTCGCGCGACTCGCGCAGCAGCGTCAGGCGGACCAGTTCGTTGAGCCCCTCGCGCACTGCGCTCTCCGGTAGGCCGAGCCGCGTGCCCAGTTCCGCCACGCCGAGGCTCGGGTCGGTGAGCATCGCCCGGTAAAGCGCCTCGGCGGTAGATCCAAGTCCTAAAGTCTGCAGCATCAGTATTATCAACCTCGCCCGTCGATGATGTTCGGGGGCTCGAACCGGGCGTTCGTGCTCTGTGATGAAACCGGCCCGGGTCACGGAAAGGGAACCTTCACCGTACTTCTTGTACGATGAAAGGTGTGCTTTGGTTCAGTCAGAGTAGAGGGCGAACGTGACTAGCGTGTAAAACTATCGACTATTTTTCGGGCTGTGTGGAGGGCTGTACGTGTAAGAGATAGGATCCACTCCGGCCGGCGGTTCACGGACCCCGCTACTGTGACTCTCTGCAGTATGAGTACAGGGACGAGCTCGACTCGTCGTAGCAGTAAAAGTTGTTCACCGTGCCGCCGTAGAAGCCCGAGTACTCCACCACGGTCCAGGCGCTGGGCTTACCGCCGCAACCGATCTCCACGGAGTACTCGCCGCCGTACGGCAGCGTGTACGAATAGGAGGCGTAGGAAGGGTAGGCGGCCGAGGAGACCCACGGCGCCCAGCCCGAGCCGCCGTTGGCCGCGTCGATCCACACTCCCTCGACCCCCGTCGACTGGCACTCGATCGACCCGGAAACCCGGGTCGCGCTCTCGCCAGCCCGCGCCGCGGGGGTAGTCACGACCACCGGGATGTTCGCCACGGTCATGGTCGGCGACGCGACCGGCACCGCGCTCGTTCCCGCCGTCTGCGGGGGAGAGCCCGGGGCGGACGAACTCGAAAGGGCCGTCTGGGCGCTGTGCTCCGACCCGGCCGCGGCGGTGCGTTTTCCCTGGGATCCGAGCGCGTAGACCGCCGCGGCGCCGCCACCGAGCACGAGTACCGTCACGGACGCCCAGAGCACGGCACGTCGTACCGACCTGTGTCCCTCGCTCGGCTCCGGCCGCACCTCGGGCGCCGACTCCCAGACCAGCGTTGTGGGCGTGGCCTCCGCTTCGTTCTTCTTCGCTGCACGGGACATGAGAGGGCTATCCTCGGAGTGGAGTGGTCTGCTGGGTGGGTGTGCCCGCCCGGGGCGGGGGCGGCGACGGCACGTCGTCCGGGAGCAGCTCGATCAGGTCCTGGGTGGTCGGGTTCTGGATCTCCGCGGTGCGCTGGGCGTGGCGTTCGGTGAGGGACTGGAAGAGCTGGCGGGCGGAGCGGCCGTTGCCGAACCCGATGTCGCGGGGCAGCTCGTCGAAGTAGCGCACGAGCGAGTCCCGGGCGCCCGGCCCGAGCTCATAGCGGTTCTCGGCGACCTGGTGCTCGACGATGCAGGCCAGCTGTTCGCCGGAGTAGTCGTCGAATACCAGGGTCCTGGTGAACCGGGAGGCGAGGCCCGGGTTGGAGTCGATGAACCTGTGCATGTCCTCGGGATAGCCGGCGACGATCACGACCACCTCGTCGCGGTGGTCCTCCATCAGCTTGACGAGCGTGGCTATGGCTTCCTGGCCGAAGTCGTTGCCGCCGCCGAGCGGGGCGAGGGAGTAGGCCTCGTCGATGAACAGCACCCCGCCGAGCGCCTTGCGGAAGATGGCGGTGGTCTTCGGGGCGGTGTGGCCGACGTACTCGCCGACCAGCGAGCCGCGGTCCGCCTCCACGAGGTGTCCGTGCTCGATCATGCCGAGGGTGTGCAGGATTCGGCCGTAGAGCCGGGCCACGGTGGTCTTGCCGGTGCCCGGATTGCCCGCGAAGACCAGGTGCCGGTTGGTGGGCGGCGGCGGCAGCCCGGCCTCGACGCGGCGCCTGGCCAGCTTCATCACGTTGATCATGGCGTTGACGTCACGCTTGACCGAGTCGAGTCCGATCAGGGCATTGAGCTGGGCGGTGAGATCCTCGAGGCTCTCCGGCGCGCCGTCCTCGGCCACTTCGGGCGGGAGAGTGGAGACGGTGACCGCGCTCACGTCGGTGTCGTGGACCGTGGCGCTCGCGGACTCGGCTATGTCCATGTCCTGTTCGACGTCGTGGATGCGCAGCGCGCGCAGCACCGGGTCGGCGTGCTCGCCCACGTGCACCGCGGGGAAGGTGCTGTGCGAGATCTCGCAGTCCTCATACTCACCGTGCGCGCCGTCCGCGATGAAGACGCCGTTCTTGCCCGCCTTGGCGATCGTCGTCCCGCGCACCCGCGCGCTCGCCCCGGTCCACACCACCAGGCCGGAGCCGCCGGCTTCGGTGATCCGGCATCGTTCGATCCGGGCGTCGGCGCCGGTGCCGACGAAGATCCCGGCCCGCTCGGCCCGGTGCACGGTGCAGCCGGTCAGTATCACCCGGCCGCTGTTCTCCGTGCAGATCCCGCTCATGCCGCTCTCGCGCACGGCCCCGCCGTCGATCCGCAGCGAGGAGTCCTCGGTCGCCCGCACCCCGTGCTCCCGGCTCGCCGAGACCGTGCATCCGTCGAGTTCGAGGTCGGAGTGGCCCGCGAGGTGCACGGCGCTGTACGCGGTGTCCGTGAGACGGCAGGAGACGAGCCGGGCCGTGGCGCCCTCGGCCAGGAAGAGGCCGTTGCCACCCGCCCGCTCGATGCTGGTGCCGGTGGCCGAGAGCCGGGCGTCCCCGCGCAGTCCGACGCCGGTGGAGGCGGCGTCGCGCACCACGCAGTCGGTGAGCGTCAGCCGCACCGCGCCGCCCGCCACCAGGCCCGCGCCCGTGAAGATCAGGCCTCGCAGTTCAGTGTCCGCGTGCACCGTGCAGGGCCGCTCCAGCTCGATCGTCACCGAGCCGGGACCCTGGGCGGCGACCAGCGTCACCGGTCGGCTGATGGAGAGCGCCTCCCGGTAGTTGCCCGCGGGAACCTCCACCACCGCGCCGTCCGACGCCGTGGCCAGCAGGCCGGTCACCGATCCGGCGGATCCGCCCGTGTGCTCGCGCGCTGCCGTGATTTCTGACATGGCCCTGTGTACGGAGCCGCGGGCCGGTCCGTTCAACGGCGGCCGGAATTGGTGGAGGGGACCGGCGCGTGCGTCCGTACCTCGGTCCGATGCGGGTCGCCGGAACTCCCCGTGGCTGCCTCTCGAAGAGTCTCATCATACTTAAGCTTGACTTCATGCCCCTTGCCGGGGGCGAGCTCGGGAAGTAGGCTGAAGAACTGATCTATCACGTTATCCCAAGAATGCTTCTGGGGGATAACCTGGGAAGCGGTCAACCCTTTCTCGCGAACTTCATCACGATTGCGGAAGCAGTGCAGCATTGTTTCCTTGAGATGCTGCTTGTCAACCTCGGCCCACTTGCATTCGGGGTAGCTGGAGGTTCTCACGGGACGTAGTTCCACGCGAAGCGGATAGGCGTATGCGCTGCTTCCCCACTGCTGGTGGCCCGCCCAGTCTGTATAGATGACAGGGGCGCCGGTTGAAAGCATTTCGAGGGCCGGCAGGTTCTTTCCCTCGCCGCGCGAAGCGGTAATCAGCGCGTGGCCGATGCGGTAGAACATCTGCATTTCAAGGTCGGAGAAGGTTTCGCAATAAATCCAGAGCTTCGGCACGCGGTCCATGATCTCCACCGGAATCGTCGGCACTCTGGTGTGTATATGCAACTCGGCCGGCTCGAACTCCTCGGGATGCTCTTCCTTGAGCTCGGCGAAGGCCGCGATGACGGGAAATGGATTCTTTCGAGCATTCATCACGCCGTTCATGATGAACCTGAAGCAGTCTGAGGTCCAATCGCGCTCCACATAAGGCCAAAGCTCCGGATTGAAGCCGCCCTGCAGCGTGCCGAGCGGGAGCTTCTTGGGGGCGAATCCGCGAAATGCCTCGGTGGATACGTCGGAGTAGCCGACCAGGGCGTCAAGGTTTTTCAGGCGCTTCTTGAAAGAACTCCTTCTGGGCAGGATGTCCAAAGTCGAGAACTCCCACATGGACCAGCCGACGATGAGATCCGCCGCGCTTCGCTGGTCGGGAGGGATGAAAATGCTACCAGGATCGACGTGGGTGATCATCAGATCGAAAGGAGCTGCTAGAGGCTTGGTGAGCAGGTTCGCCACGCTCTGCGGAAGGGGAGGCTGCACGGCTACGGGAGTTATATATACATCCACGCCCTTGCGGGCCAGAGCCTCTGCGATATCGATGCCGTCGTTACCGTAGCCGGTGTGGCGCGCCAGGGCGATGTTAAGAAGTACTTTGAGCGGCTTGTGATCGTTCGTCGCCATGATTGATCTCCGGGGTTTTGGGTCGAAGAAAGGCGCAGCTCGCGAACTGGACATTGATATCAATATCTTGCTTAGCGCGAGGCGTCCGTGGCCTTGGTCGAGCGTTCGTGCTGCGGCACAACGGTTGATCGACGAAGAGTAGCGCGGAGCGGTGCCCGACGATACGGCATCGCCGCCGGGGGTTGGAAGGGGCTCGCGAAGTCCGCGAGCGTCGATGGGTACACGGTCTCGCGTGGGGCGCGGCGGACCGAGGCGGGGAGCACACCGCCGACCGGCCGGCGATCTTCCTTTTAGGAAACAAACCAGAAAACTGTTATGCCTGTTCCGGTTGCTTAACCAGCCGTTAAGGTGCCCCCCATGGCGACTTCAGGCGGCGGCGAGGAGACCGTGGTCGGACGCGGCGCGGAACTGGCGGTCTTCGACGGGCTGCTGGCGGAGCTCTCGAACGGCGTCGGCCGCAGCGTGCTCGTTGAGGGGGAGCCGGGGATCGGGAAGACCGCCCTCGTGGAGGCCGTCCTGGGCAGGGCGCGGGAAGCGGGGTTCACCGTGTTCCGGGGGACCTGCGACGAGTTGCGGCAGCGGCTGCCGCTTTCGGTGTTCGTCGAGGCCTTCGGGATGGGCGAGGGGCCGGGCCAGTCGCGCGCCGAGGCCGCCCTCGCGTTCGCCGGGTCGTCCGCCGCTCCCCGGCTCTCCCGGGGCTGGAGCGTGCCCTGGGTGGAGGGGGATCCGGTGGCGGTGGCGGTCGAACAGGTGCTGGCGCTCGTCGACCGGAAATGCGCGGCGGCCCCGCTGGCGCTGGCCGTGGACGATCTGCAGTGGGCCGACGAGGCGAGCCTGCTGGCCTGGCAGCGTCTGTGCCGTTCCACGTCTCAGTTGCCGCTGCTGCTGCTCGGCACGTGCCGGCCGGTGCCCTACCGGGCGGAGCTCGACCGGCTGCGCCGCGGCGTGCGCAGGGACGGCGGGCTGTTCATCGCGCTCGACGGGCTCGGTCCCGGCGCCGTCTCGGAGCTGGCCACGCTGCTGGCCGGAGGCGTGCCCGGGGCTCGGCTGGCCGGCTGGCTGGAGCTGGCGGGCGGCAATCCCCTGTATCTGCGGGAGATGCTGGACGCGCTCGCACGGGCGCGGGCGGTCACGGTCTCCGGTGAGATCGCGGAACTCGAGGTCGCGCGGGACGTCGCGCCGGAGGGCCGTCGTCCCGGCGCGGACCACACGCTGCTCTCGCTGGCGGGGGCGATCGCGGACCGCCTCGACTTCCTGACCGAGGAGACCAGGAAGGTGTTGCGCACCGCCGCGCTGCTGGGCTCCGAGTTCACCGTGACGGACCTTTCCGGGACGCTCGAACGCTCGGCCGGATCCCTCTCGGAGCAGGTGCAGGAGGCGCTCGCGGCCGGGGTGCTCGAGTCCGTCGGGCCTCGGCTGCGCTTCCGGCACGGACTGCTGAGGCAGGTGCTGTACGAGGCGATTCCGGGTCCGATGCGGATGGTGCTGCATCGCGACGCGGCCAGGGCCCTGATGACGAACGGCTCGCCGGTGGAGCGGGTGGCCGAGCTGGTCCTTTCCGCGCTGGACACCGCCGACGGCTGGGAGGTGGAGTGGGTCGAGGCCCACGCCGCCCGGCTGGCCCGGCGGGCGCCCGCGATCGCGGCCGAACTGGTCGAGCACGCGCTGTCGTACACTGCCGAGGGCGACCCGCGCCACGCGTCGTTGCAGGACCAGGCGGCGACGGTGGCCTTCGTGCTGGCCAGGTACGACCGGGCCGAGTCGGTCGCCCGGCGCATCCTCGAGAGCACCCGGGACCCCGAACGGCGCGGCCAGGCGCAGTGGATCCTGGGCTACTGCCTCATGCGAACCCTGCGAACCGAGCAGGCCGTCGCCCTGGCGACGCGGGGTTCCGAGGATCCCGCGGTCGGCGGCGCGTGGCGGGCCAGGCTCGCGTCGCTGCGGGCGATGGCGGTGCTCACCGCGGGGCGCTACGCCGAGGCCGAGCAGGCGGCCGAGCACGCGCTGGCCGAGGGGGAACGGGCCGAGGACCCGATGACCGTCGGATACGCCCTGCACGTGCTTTCCTCGGCGCGGATCGTGGCGTACGACATGGGCGGATGCGTGGATCTGACCGGCCGGGCGCTTGCCGTCGTCGGCACCGACCCGCAGTTGGGCGAGCTACGGCTGATGCTGTACGCCAAGCAGGTCTCGGCGCTGGCCAACCTGGACCGGTTCGCGGAGGCCGGCGATGCGCTGCGCGCCGCCCGCGCCCTGGGCGAGGGCACCGGCACACCGCGGATGGCCTCGTACGTCGTGGTCGCCGGGGAACTGGCCTACCAGCAGGGGCGCTGGGACGACACGCTCACCGAGCTCGACGCGCTCAGCGGTGATCCGGACCGCCGGGCGTACCGGCCGTACCACCCGGTTCTGGTGCACGGCATCGCGGCGCTGATCGCCGGCCACCGCGACGACCGCCGCACAGCCGAGTGCCATCTCAATGCCCTGCCGGATGATCTGGCCGCTGTGCCGTTCAAACGGCTCAACTCCAGCTACGCGCTGCTGGCCGCGGCGGTCGCGGCGGAGCAGGCTGGCGACCCCCGTCAGGCCCTCGCCGCGCTCGAGGCCATCCTCGAACCCGCATACGAGGGTCTGGAGCACCGCTCGGCCATGCTGCCCATGCTGGTGCGCCTCGCCCTGTCCGTGGAGTCCCCCGCGACCGCGCGGGCCGCGGCGCAAGCCGCTGCCGCCGAGGCCCGGGAAGCGCGACTGCCCCGGATGACCGCCGCGGCGGACTGGTGCCGCGGCCTGCTCCTGTCCGACCCGAATCCGGTCTCCGCCGCAGTGGACTGCTACCGGTCCGCGGGCCGGCCGCTCGAAATCGGCAACGCCCTGGAGGACTGCGCGCACCTCGCGGCGGCCAAGGGCGATCTGGGCGCGGCCCGGGACGGGCTGGCCGAGGCGCTGGCGGTGTACGACCTGCTCGGAGCCGCCTGGGACTCCCGGCGCGCGCTCGCCCGGCTGCGTCCCTTCGGCATCCGGCCCCGCGGCGGGGCCGCCCGTCGGGCGCGCACCGGCTGGGCGGCGCTGACCGATACGGAGGTGCGGATCGCGGAACTCGTCGGACAGGGGAAGGCTAACTCCGACATAGCCGCCGGGCTGCAGCTCTCCCGCCGCACCGTCGAGGCGCACGTCTCGCACATCCTCGCCAAGCTCCAGGCCCGCTCGCGCCGGGAGGTCGCCGAGCTGGCCAGGCGCCGGGACGCCGACTCCGGCTGAGCGGGCCGCGCCGAAACGTACGTACGGCTCACGGATGTTCGGCGCCCGCCGCGTGTGCGTGCGGGCCGCGACCGCGCGAATCCCCTGTGCCGCTGGCGGATGTCTCCCGGCCCCCGTCGGCCGATGCTTGTCCGCAGGGCGCGGACAACGACGATGGGATGACGCGATGACTGCCATGGCGCTGGACGACCGCATGCAGACGATCTATGAGTCCTACTCGGGCGTCCTGCTGCGCACACTGCTGAACTGGACCTACGGTGACTGGCAGGCTGCCGAGGACCTGATGCAGGAGACGATGATGCGAGCCTGGCGCAACATCGGAACGCTCGACCTCGACCCGCAGACCGTGCGGCCCTGGCTGTTCACGGTGGCCCGGCGGATCGCGGTGGACCGGTTCCGCGCCCGCGTCGTGCGTCCCCGCGAGGCCGGTCCCGACTGTCTCGAGCACGTGACCGAGTCCGGCGAGCCCTTCGAGCAGTTCCTGGACCGGGTGACGATCCGGGATGCGCTGGCCGGGCTGTCCGAGGCGCACCGGTCCGCGCTGGTGCAGGTGTACCTGCTGGACCAGACGGTCCCGGAGGCGGCTGCCGCCCTGGGTGTGCCCGCCGGCACGTTGAAGTCGCGCCTGCACTACGCCCTGCGGGCGGTGCGCGGCGCGCTCGACGCCGGCGTGGAGCTCGCGGCGTGACCGAGTCCGTCGGCATCCCGGTGAACGATCGGGGCGCCGCGGCCGTTATCCCGGCGAGATTGGCGGGTCAGGACGGGCCGCCGGATAGGAACTGGTGATGAGTGACCTCGTGATCTCGTACGGGCTGCTGAACCAGGCGGCGACCGACATCAAGAACCTCTCCCCGGAGATCGACCGGATTCAGAACACTGTGAGGGCCGAGGGCAGGGGAGCGACCTACGAGAGCGTGCCGGGCCAGGTGAACGCCGACAACTACGACCTCGGTCCCGGCGTGGGCCTCTTCCGAGCCCTCGGCAACTTCTACTCCAACTGGTCGAGCCCGACGTCGAACGCGATGGACGGCCTCAACAAGCTGGAGGGCTGGTTCCAGGGCATCGCAGACACCTTCCAGGAGACGGACGCCTCGTTCGCGGGAGGCATGAACGCGGGCGCCGCGATCTCGGCGATCCTGCGCTACCCCCAGCAGATGGACGCGTACACCAACGCGCTCGAGTGGGCGGTCAACCCGAATACGGGCCAGCAGATGTACGCCGATCCGTCCCCGCCTGTCCCGGTGGCCGATCCCTACTCGATCGCGGGCACGAGCGGGCTCACCACCACGTACACCCTGGGAGGCGAGGACCCGTACTCGCCGGTCGGTGTCAAGGCGAGTTCGTGGCCGAACGACCTCGTCGCCTCGGAGACGACCACGGTCAACCAGGACGGCATGACCTATTCAGAGACGACCACCTTCGGCGCCGACCAGGGCTGGGGGCCGAACGGCCCGACCCAGGACTACACGCAGGTGATCACGAACCCGGACGGCTCGACGGACACCATCACGATGACCACCGACACCTCGGGCAAGGCCACCATGACCGACCTGAGCAGCGCGAGCGGAGACACGACCACCTACACCCGGGCGGACTGGAAGTCCACCTTCGTCAACACCACACCGGCCTCCTCCAGCAGCAGCGATCCGAACAGCAGCAGCGATACGGACGGCAGCCCCTTCTAACATCGACGAACGCTGAGCGCCCGCCGCGACACAGAAAGGTATGGATCCCCCTCATGGCCGACATCGATCTCGACTACGACACGATCTCCTCGGTGGCAGGGGTGCTGACCTCCGCGGAGGCCAACATCAGCCCCCAGATCTCCAACCTGCAGACGCAGGTCACCGGTCTGCTCCAGCAGGACGGCGGCCTGTGGATGTCGCAGTCCAGCCCGCAGATCCAGGCTCAGTACAACACGTTCAACTCCGCGGCTGTCCAGTGCTGCACGGCCATCACCAACTTCGCCAGCATGTTCACCACCTTGGTGCAGAACATGACGTCGATGGACGGCAGCATGGCGTACAGCATCGCCCATCCGTCGAGCAGCTGACGCACCGCCGATCCCCGGTCGGCCCGACACAGAAAGGCATGCTCATTCCATGGCTGACATCGATATCGATTATGGCACGATCAACTCCGTGGCCGGACTGCTCAGCTCCGCGGAAAGCAACATCAACCCTCAGATCACCACCATGTACAACCAGGTCGACGGCCTGCTGCAAGCGGACGGCGGCCTGTGGATGTCGCAGACCAGCCCGGCGATCTGGGGCCAGTACGAGCAGTTCAACAGCGCGGCGCAGAACTGCATGGCGGCCATCACCAACTTCGCCGGCATGTTCAGCACCCTGGTGAAGAACATGACGTCGATGGACGGAAAGATGGCATACAGCATCAACAACCCGTCGTCCAGCAGCAGTTCCAGCGGCAGCTGACGTCCTGCGAGCCCTCCCGCCCGGACGGTCCGTCGCGCGCACGACGGACCGTCCGGGCGGGAGCCCTGTCCGATCCCCCCGGCGCCAGGAGCGGTGAAGTGACCTCGATGACCTCGCCCCGCGCGATCTTCGCCGATCTTGAGTCCGCGCTGGGCGTCACGGAGCTCGTGCCGCTCGCGCAGGGGGGCCAGAAGTTCGTCCTGCGCTGCCTGCGCTCCGGCGGCGAGGCGGTCGCCAAGGTCATGCTCGTCCAGCCGGGCCCCGAGGTGGAGCGCGCGCTTCAGAAGGCACTGCGGGAGACCGGCATCCTCGCCGCCGTCGACTCCCCGCGTGTCGTGCGGGTGCTCAGCGACGTGGCGGTGCTCGATTTCGACGGCAGCGTGCCCTACGGCGTCGCGTGGGTGGAGGAGCTCCTGGACGGGGCCGACCTCGACACCAGGCTCGGCCCGCTGTGGGCGCCCGCCCGAGCCGCCAGGCTCGTGGTCCATCTCGCCGAGGCCCTCGCCGCGTTCCACGCGCAGCGGATCGTGCACCGGGATCTGAGCCCGGTCAACGTCAGGGAGTCGGCGGCTGGGACCTTCACGCTGATGGACCCCGGGCTCGCCCGGCGGCTCGAGGAGGAGGACCACAGCATCCCCGGCGCTTTCGGTACGCCCGGCCACTGGAGCCCCGAGCACACGACGCGGGGCGCCGTCTGTCCGGCCAGCGACGTCTTCTGCCTGGGGATCCTGGCCTACCGGGCGCTGACCGGAAGGCTGCCGATCGATCCGGCCGAGGCGGGTGCGCGGTATCCGGCCCGGCTGGAGCGCTGCGAGTTCCCTTCCGTGGAATCACAGCGTCCTGATGTACCGCTTCCGCTCGGCCGGATCGTGGACCGCTGCCTGCGGCGTCGGCCCGAGGACCGCTTCGCCGACGGACGGGCCCTGCTGGACGAACTCGCCGGGACGCCGGAGGTCTTCGGACCCTACTTCCACCTCGCGGAGTCGCGGGCCGGGAAGACCCGGATCCCCGAACCCGAGGCCCCCACCCTGCTGTTCGCCTCCGACGATCCCCGAGACGCGTCCCGCACGCTCGCCTACGAGGGCGAGGAGAGCGGACCGGTCTCCATCCGCGGCGCGTTCGGCGTCAGGTCGGTCGAGGCGGCCTCGATCGCCGCGGACCAGGAGCCCTTCGCCGTGCGGCTGAGCCCGACCCGGCAGAGCCCGGCATCCGGCGTCGACTTCCGCGCGCGGACGGTCGAACTCGGCAACGGACGCTTCACCAACATGTTCGAGCTGACGGTGGACGTCGAGCGGGCTCGCGTCCGCGTGCACGGCGATCCCGCCGGATTCTTCCTGTCCGATCTCGTCGGGGGCACGACCGTCGCCGCGGTCAGCGGCTCGTTCTCCTTCATCTCCGACGAGCCGGACTACCAGCCCGCGGAGCCGTGTCTGGACTTCTGCCTGCGCGACGGCCGGACGGTGTCGCTGCCCACGATCGCGAAGCCCGCGCTGCTGATGTATCGGGGAAGGCCGACGTTGCGCGGCCTGGAAGCCCGGGGATCGCTGCTCGTCGGCGGTCGGCCGTTTCGGTGGGTAGGTTCGAAGGCCGCTGCGCCGGGCCCCGAGGACGCGGACCGCCTCGTCGTTTACGGAGCCGCCAACTGCCGTCTGCGCTACCTCCCCGCGCCACGCACCGGATTCCTTCGCCAAGTGGAGAGAGCGGGCAACACGACTCCCCGTGAGCCGGACGTCGTGGACCTCGTGGTGGGGCGTGAAGACGACGGCGGGCACAGCGTCGCGGCGATGTACGAACGCGGCGGCGCCGACTTGTTCGAGGGCGGTTACATCCTGCGCGGGCCGCGTGCCCTGGCCCGGGAGATCCGCGTCGGAGACACGGTCGAGGTCCGCACCATCGACGGGTTGGACTGCGCCGAGATCCAGTCGGGCTGCTCCGTGGGGCCGAGCGTCGCCGACGCGCGGCACGGAGACGGACAGCTGGCCGGCTACGACGAGTCGCTCGGCGTCTCACCGTTCCTCCCGGGCCATCGCCACGCCCGCACGCTGATCGGCTTGACGGACGACGGACGGCTGCGCCTGCGAGTCCTCGACGGGGCGCCGATGAGCAAGACCTTCCAGGGCGTCTCCTGCGCGGAGACCGCGCGGCTGCTGGCCGCCGACGGCATCGACCCGGCGTCCGTCTACCACCTCGACGGCGGTCAGTCCTCGAAGATGGCCATGGCCTGGGACGGCGGCACCAAGGCCTTCGGCAGCATGCACTACCTGCTGTGGCCGAAGTCCGGCGAGGACGACTTCGGCTGGCACGGACACCAGGGCAGGGTGCTGCGAAGCGCTCTGCGGGTCGAGCTCGGCTGAATCCCCCCGCCCGCCGGTCCCGCCCGAGGAATCCGGGCGGGACCAGACGTGCTCGCGGCGCCGGTCAGCGGTCCTGACCGGCCTTCAGCTCGGTGAGCGGCAGTGCGATGGCGACGATCGCCCCCGTGGTCGGATTCGCGATGTAGCCCCGGCCCGGGCGCAGCGGACGGCGGACGATCTCCGTGGGCAGCCGCGTGCCGACGAAGTCGCCCTCGTTCATGGACTGGGGATTGATCAGGACGCCCTGGCGCAGCCTGCGCACCTCCCCGACCCACGAGACGGGGTTCTGGTTGAAGGCCTCGGCCGAACCGGCACACGCCAGGCCCACGCCCCGGTCCCGCCCGGTCGCGACCACCTCGCGCAGCGCCGCGTCGGGCCCGATGGTGCGAATCGCGACTTCGAGGTCGTCCACCAGGATCACGCAGGGCGTGCCCAGTTCGGCCAGCGCCGCGTTGATCTCGGGCGACGCCGGCGCCGGGTTGGTCAGCACCCTGACGTTCGGGTCCGCCGCGAGCCGCCGCAGGGGCGATTCGCGCGGCGCGACCACGAGCACCTTGGTGCGCGCCGCCAGCAAGGAGATGGCGAGGGTCGCCAGAATGGTGGAACGTCCGCCGCCGCTGGGGCCGACCACCATGAAGGCGTGCCCGCGGCCGGCGAAGTCCACCACCACCGGACCGGTCTCGTCGGCCCCGATCCCGAGCAGGCCCGTCATGGGCCGCGCCTCGCCCAGCTGCCGGTAGGCGGCGGCGAAGTCGATGCCGAGCGGCAGCTTGCCCACGGTGAACGGCCTGTTCGCGGCCGAGGTGCCCGCGTCCCGCGCCTTGGCCTTCTCGCCGATCCGCCGCAGGGCCTCGGCCTGCGCCTGCCCCGAGGGCTCGTGGGTGAGCATGGCGAGCTGCACCTGGGTGGTGGTGCCGGACTGCCAGGCGCGGCCCGGGGGCATCCCCCCGGCCGCGTCCACGCCCCGGACGCCGATCAGCAGATAGTCGTTCCTGTCGCTCATCCGCAGCATGAGGCGGTTCTCGTTCAGCGCGCCGATCCGCCCGCCGACCAGCGCCCGGTCGCCGCTGATGATCACGTGCAGCCCGGCCGCGCCGCCCTCGCGCAGCAGCCGGTAGATCTCGTCGACCAGCCGGCCGTTGTCGTGCTCGCTGATCGTGCCGTGGAGCGATTCCCAGCCGTCGATGAGCAGGAAGATGTGCCCGGGGCGCGGCCCAGGCGGCATCGTCGCGCGCAGTTCGGTGAGGTTGGTGCTGTGGTGCTCGGTGAGCAGTTCCTGGCGGCGGTCGAGCTCCTGGCCGAGCCGCGTGAGCAGCCGGTCGAGGCGTTCGATGTCGTTCCGGTTCGCCACGGCCCCGGTGTGCGGCAGGTCGGTGAGCACCGACATCCCGCCGCCGGCCGCGTCGATGCCGTAGAAGTGGACGTCGGCGGTGGCGTGCCGCTGGGCCAGCGCTCCGGCGATCGTGCGCAGCGTCTGGGTGCGCCCGGAGCGCGTGGTGCCCAGGACGTACAGGTGGGTGAAGGTGTCGAGATTCAGCAGGACCGGACGCTGCCGCTGCAGGGGCGGCAGGTCCTCGAGGCCGATCGCCACGGGGGCCAGCGAGGCCGGGGAGGCCGCGTCGGGCGCCGGGAGTTCGGCGAGGGTGAGCCGATCGGGCAGCGGAGGGAGCCACGGCCGCGGCTGCGGCTCCATCTTCAGGTCCTCGAACGCGCGCCGCATGGCCTGGACGAGGACGCCGAGGTCGGTGATGCCGCGTTCGCGTTCCGGTCTGGCCTCCCCGGCCGGCACGTCGTCCTGCCGCCCGAGCCGGCTCCACGGGACCTCGATGGCCGAGGCCGGGGTGGCGACCTCCTCGGTCCGCTCGTGCTGAGCACCGGCGTAGGCGGCCTGGAAGGCGGCCACGGCCCGGTGCGAGAGGCGGACCAGCGCCCGTCCGGGAACGGTGGCCGGGATCGCCGCGGCGTCGCCGGTGTCGATCACGTCCTTGCTCTCGTTGGGGTCGAGCACCCGCAGCGCGATCCGCAGGTTGGTGTTCGCCTTGATGTCCGGGGTGATGACGCCCGCCGGACGCTGGGTGGCGAGCACCAGGTGGATGCCGAGCGAGCGGCCTCGCTGGGCGATCGAGACGATGCCGGGGATGAACTCGGGCACCTCGCGTACCAGGGTGGCGAACTCGTCCACGATCAGCACGAGCCGGGGAAAGGGCGGCAGGGCCGGGTCGGCCCGGCGCTGCGCGAGGTAGTCGGGCTGGTCCTTGGCGCCGTGCTCGGCCAGCAGCCGTTCGCGGCGGCGCAGTTCGGCGGCGAGCGATTCGAGGACCCGGTTGACGAGGTGCCCGTCGAGGTCGGTCACCATGCCGAGGGTGTGCGGCAGGTTCACGCAGTCGCGGAACGCGCTGCCGCCCTTGTAGTCGATCAGCAGGAAGGTCAGCTCGTCCGGGCGGTTGGCCACCGCGAGCGAGGCCACCAGCGTCTGGAGGAGTTCCGACTTGCCCGAGCCCGTGGTGCCCGCGAGCAGCGCATGCGGGCCGTCCGCGGCCAGGTCGATGGAGACCGGGCCGTCGTAGCCGACGCCGATCGGCGCGACCGTGGACGCGGGCTTGGCCAGCCACCTGGCCGCGATCTGCTCGGGTTCCGGCTCCCCGAGGCCGAGCAGATCGAGGAGCCTGACCTGCGGCGGCAGCACGTTGCCGTCGTCGGGCGTGGCGTCGCGCAGCGGTGCGAGGGCCCGGGCCACGGTCTCGAACCAGTCGGGGCCGATGAGGTCGGGCCGGATGCCCGAGACCTCGGGCATCCCGTCCTGCCGCAGTGTCAGGGTTCTGCCGCCGTCGATGACCACCGAGGCGGCCTCCTTCGGCAGCAGCCTGACCTCGCGGTCCAGGCAGAGGCAGAAGACGCGCACCCGCGGGCCGTCGGTGAGCAGTTGGACCAGGCCGGGCATGTCGCGCAACTGCCGGGCGCCGTCGACCACGACGATGATGTCCGGCTCGGAGAACAGGGCCCGGCCCAGCATCGACTGCGAGGCCTCCTGACGGCGGGAGACGGCGCCGAGCAGTTCGGAGATCCGGTGGGCCACCGTCTCGTCGTCGTTGCCGATGAGCAGTCCGGGGCCGAAGGGGGAGCGGGTGTGCGGCAGCCAGCGCAGCCACTCCCAGTCGGCCGCGCTGTCCGGGTCGGTCAGCACCGCGAGCCTGACGCCGGTCGGGCTGTGCAGCGCGGCGATCTGCGCGAGCAACCAGCCGGCCAGCGGCCTGACCCGCTCCGGCGGCCCGGCGAGCGCGACCACGCCGCGGTCGGCGAGGGCCACGCCGAGCGGGATCGCCGGCACGTTCCAGCGCACCCGATCGCGGAAGACCCCGCCGCGGTCCTCGTCCTCGACCTCCATCATCGAGGGTTGATCCGCTGTGCCGATCCGCAGCACCAGGTGGTCGGGGTCGGAGCGGCGCCGCTCCCAGAGCCGACGGCCCGGGCCGACGGCCACGCGCAGCAGTACCGCCGGGTCCGGGGCCACGGCGAGCCGGAGCACGCGTTCCTCGGCGACCTCCTCCGCGATGGCCTTCTCCTCCGCCGCCTTGTTCACGAAGTACTCGGAGAGGTCCTGCTTGAACTTCTTGCGGCCGCTGCGCTTCCCGCTGAGCCAGTTCGCGAGGGCGAACAGCGGGGAGAAGACCGCGAAGGCGCCGTACAGCAGGTTGTGGAACAGCAGAACCATGCCGATGCCCATCACGGCGGGCGCGCAGGTGACCATCAGGGGGAACGGTGTCTTGCCGCGGTAGACCGGCCGGGCCGGGACGCGGTGGCGACGCTGCGGCAGCGGTTCGACGATGCGAGGCGGTCGGTTGAAGTCGAGGCCCACCCCGTCCTCGGTGGGTTTGACCGAGGAGTCGGGCGGCGCGGGCACGGCCCAGCGCAGCAGGCTGTCACCGACCTCCAGGTCGGCGTCCTCGGTCCAGGGGATCCCGGCGGAGCTGTCGGCGGGCGCGGCGGGGGCTTCGAGCGCTTCAGGCACGGGCACGAGGGGCTCGCCCTTGACGGGCTTGGGGACGGCGACCTCCGGCGACTCGACCCCGAGCAGCCGCGCGCCCTCGCGCAGCAGCACGGAGACCCTGCCGTCGGCCGTCACGTCGATCACGGCCGCGAGCGGCGGCGCGTCCTCGATCCGGATGGCGGCGGTCGGGTCTGAGCCGACCGGATGGCGTCCGGCGTCGAGCGGGTGGACCGCTCCGGCTCCGGTCCCCGAGACGACGCACAGTTCCAGCAGCGACGGCGGTGCGGGATCCGGCACGGGCTGCCGGGTGAAGCCGACGACGGCGCCCTCGTAGAGGCCGGCCGAGGCGAGCGTGGACTCCGGATCGAGCCTGCGGTCGCCCTGGTAGAGGTCGGAGCCGGACTCCGCGACGGCGTCCGCGATCTGGGCGGCGGCCTCACCGAGCGGAGTGTCCGCGCCCGCGCCTACAAGGACGTGGTGCGGGGTCCGGCCGAGCACGGTCACGGCGAAGCGCATGTCGAAATCCTGCTCTCTTCTGTCAGTTCTCGTCGGTGCGGCAGACCGGGGCGTCCTGCCGGGTCAGCGGTGCGGTGGTCATTCGGCGCTGGAGACGGCGAAGCCCTCCGCCCAGTCCTCGGTGTCCGGGTCCTGAGTCGGTGCTCCGGCCGGCCGTGGCGTCGGCGGGGGCGTCGGCTCAAGACGCGGCGGAGCGGGCGGCTCCGCGCCGTGCGGCGCGGAGGAGGCGGCGAACGCGTCCTCGGGCGGCGGACCGTCGAAGGGTTGTGGCCGCTCCTGCGATGGAGGCAGCGGCCGGGGCTCGGCGCGGTGCTGCGATCCGTGCGGCGCCGCCGCGCGGGAGGCCGCCTCCTTGACCTGCCGCAGCCACGCGTCCATCGCCTCCTGCCGCCCCGGATCGACGTCGGGCGGAGCGGTCACCGAGGACTCGAGCCGGCCGGGGCGGTCCGACGGCGTCCGGTTCGCCGCCCGCAGCATCAGTTCGCAGGCCAGCCGCGCGTCCTCCTCGGACAGCACGGAGGCCACGGCGAGCCCGATGAGGACGATGACGTCGTCCCGGACCTCCACCGGCCAGTGCGCGCCGCCCGGCGCGCGAGCGTCCGTCGGACGCTCTTGCGACTGACCGGCGATCAGCTCGCGGACCCGCTCGGCCTGTTCCGGCTCGCCGGTCACCTCGAGCGGCCCGGCGGCCCGCGTGGTGTCGATGAAGACGACAGAGTCCTGGTACCGCCCGATCACCAGCAGTCGGCCGAGGCCGAGTCGCCGTCCCGGTCCGCCCGGTTCCACCTCGGCCAGCTCACTGCGATCCGCTGTCCACATGCGCGGCTCGTGCTCCGCGCGCCAGGGGGCCACGGGCTCGGGAACCTTCAGCCCGACCAGGCGGACCGTCACCGTTTCAAGCCCCACCACCGCGGCGCACGGCCACCACGGCGCGTCGACCTGCCCGGCCGCCGCGAAGGCGCTCTCGGCGGCGTCCACGGTGTCCGGGTCGCCCAGCAGGGCGTCGAGCGTACGCGGCTCCTCGCGCCGCCGTTGCCACAACCGTGAGCCTGTCATGCCCGCCCGTACGGACGAGCGCGCGGATTCGTTCAATGCGCGTGCGCGGCGCTGTCGGACGGTCGTCCGTGCCGCGGATCAGCCGCCGTTCTCCGGCGGGCAGACCTCGATCCGGGTGGCGACCGACCCCATGCCGATCGCGATCCGGCGGCCCAGTTGCGCGGCGAGGGCGCTGCCGAACGCCGCGCCCGCGAAGGGGGCCTTGTCGGTTCCGAGCTGAATCAGCAGTCTGGAATGGCCGAGCGGCGTGGGCACGTTGCCGTTGTCGAACTCATCCCTGATATACCCGGCGAACACGCGGCCCAGCTCCGCGACGGCCCTTTGAGCCTCCTGCACGACCTCGAGGTCGGCGCTGCGCAGGTCCGCATCGATGCGGATGAACTGCTCCTCGGCCAACTTGTCCCGGACCTGGAAGCTGACGTCCGTGAGGTTCTTCACCTCCACGGAGAGCCGGCGCCCGGGGACGACGGCGGACTCCGCCCGCGACGAAGCCGGCGCCTCGGCGCTCGAGACCGCGACCTCGGGAGGGATCCGGGTCGAGAGGCCGCCGGCGAGCAGATGCGCGATGCTTGCCAAGGGGTCCGTGGCCACGGAGGCGCTGAACGCGCCGGAAGCGGCGGCGGGCAGGTCGACGACTGCCTCCGTGGCGGAGGATTCGACGTGAGTCTCCGCCTGGGACGCGTCCGCGGTCCGGGTCAGGACTTCGTCGATGTCCACGGCCGCGGCTCGGGAGGAGCCGGCCGGGAAGAGGGCTCCTGCCTGGGTGCGTTTGGCCGCTTGCTGTGCCTGGATTTGCGCGACGTCTATGCCCGCGGTCTTGAGGCGTTCGTCGATCGCGGTGAGGTTCGCGCGTGCCTGGACCACGGTCTGTCTGGCTCGCCCCACCGGGTTCGGGAGGGTTGAGGATTCGGCGAGGCGCTGTGGTCCGCTGGTCGACTCCGCCAGCGTGAGCTGCTCGAGTGCCGTGGCGAGTGCGCTTTCCGCTTCGGCTCGCTGCGCGATCAGCCCGTCCACCGCGACTGGGCGGGTTTGCGGTACGGCGGGGAGGGAGGGTTTGCGGGAGGCGGGTTGGGAGGCCGGGTTGCTGTGGCCGGTGAGGGAGAAGACGGAGGGTGTGGTGTTGGTGCGGGCGAGACCGGGGCGGATTGGGCCGGTGTCGGTGCGGCGTAGTTCGGCGAGCAGAAGTTTGAGCTGGGTGTTGGCGTTGTCGGTTTGTTCCTGGATCTGCTGCCGGGCGGCGTCGCCGACGAGGGTGTTCTGGTGTTGGGTCAGGATGCGTGAGGCGCTGGGGGAGGGGGCGAGGCTCACCGTCAGGGTGCCTTGTCGGATGAGGGAGTCGAGGTCGCGGAACCTGTTCTCCAACTCGGCGAACATCGCCTCGTGGGCGTTGATGTTCCGCTGTCCCTCGCGCCATTCCGCGTCGCCCGGGACCTTGGGCAGGAGGTCGAAGGAGGGCTGGGAGTGGACCAGGACGTGGTCGATGAGCCGGAACTGGTTGTCTACGAACTTGAAGATGTTGACCTGGAGCCCGTTGACCCTGCCCTGGGCGATCAGGACCTTGAGACGTTCCCATTCGGTGCGTGTCAGGACGCTGGTGTCGTCGATGCCGAGGTAGACGTCGGCGTTCACCATGCCGCGCAGGTGGCTGACGAAGGTGCCGGAGAGTCTGTCCCAGAGTTCGGAGAAGACCGGGGAGGCTCCCCAGGGGAAGCCGAGGTGGATCCCGTTGAAGATAAAGCCGGCGAGTGAGCCCTCGAGGTAGACCCCGCCCTCCAGCCGGGCCGCCTTGTCCGAGCGGCGCACGTTGAGCTTCGACCAGAGGTGGCCGTTCTCGACCGCCCGCAAGGCCTCGGCCACGAGCTCGTCGAGGAACCCGGGGTTGTTCTGGTTCTCCCGGTACCAGTCGTGCATCACCTCGAATCCGTGTACCGACTCGAGGTGGGATATGACCTCGTCGAGGACCGCGGTCTTCGCCGGAGTCAACCCGGACGGTCTGCGGCCCTGCCCGATCACGGTCCCGTCCGCCTCGAGCAGGTCCTTGAGCTTGTTCATCGCGGTGCGGAAGGGGGAGTTCGTCTCGCCCAGGCCGCGCAGGCCCGCGTAGCGCTGTCCGATCTGGACCCACTGGCTGGTGAAGACCCCACGGTCGAACTCGGTCGGCTTGACCACCCCGAGTGCTTCGGAGGCCCGGCGCGACCAGGCCGGGGAGACCTGCCCCGAGAGTACCCCCGGGGAGTCGAAGGCGCCGTGCGAGGTGATCATCCTGAGGTCGGTCGGGCTGACCTGGCCGCTGTCGAACTCGTCCGTGGAGACCTCCGCCTCGGGCTCTTCCGCCGCGAGCCGGGCCAGTTCCAGCGCGACCCGTTCCTCGAGCTGTCCGATGGCGGTGTCCCGGACGCTGACGGCGTCCTTGCCGCCGCGCCACGCCGTGATCGCCGCGTCGAGCGCCTGGAACGCCGTGAGGTCGTCGGGGTTCTCCACCACCTGCGCGACCGCCGCGTCGATCTGCTGCAACGCATCCGAACGTCGCACCCCGCGCACCTTCGAGATCGCGCGCCAGTCCTCGAGCACATCCGCGCCCCCACGCAACCGCGGCGGAGCATCGCCCGCATCCTCGAGCTCGGAGTCGAACCCGGACTCCGACCCGGAGGCGAGCCCGTCCGGGTCCGCGGTCCTGGCCAGGATCTCGTCGGTGCTCAAGGCGAACCCGGGTCCGGCGCCGAGGGCGCCTTGGAGTCGGGGGTTGCTGTTGGGGGAGCCGAGGTGTTTGGCGAGGGTTTCGGCGATGGGGCGGCCGTATTCGCGTAGGACGTCGGCGATCTCGTCGAGGGCGTCGTCGTAGTTGTCGCCGACGAGGTTCTTGTTTCCGTTCGTGCCTTGGTTGTAGGTGTTGAGGAGTCTGCGTGCTTCGGTGTGTATCTGTGGTTCGGTCAGTGTTTCGACGGCGGCGCGTTGGGGTTGTGCGCCGGTGGGGGTGGCGAGGTGGATGGCGAGTTGTTCGGCGTCGTCGTGTCCGTGTGCGCGGTAGAGGGCTTGGATTTGGTTGAGGGCGAGTTGGAAGGCGGGGTCGGCGGGGTCCAGGGTGAGGGTGCCGGGTTGGTGCCAGGTTCGCAGCAGGCCGGCGGCGTAGGCGCGCAGTTCCGGATACCGGTTGACCGGGTGCAGGGCTAGGAGCCGGTTGGCTTCGGTGATGGCCGCGGCGCGGGGGGTGGTGAGGATGTCGGGGGCCACGTGGACGGTGGCGGGCGTGGTGTCCGAGCCGTTGTAGTGGGTCGCGCCGTTGTAGTGGAGGTCGAGGGCGAAGCCGCCCTGCGGGCCGTAGCGCGTTTCTTGGACGGTGCGTTGGGCGACCTGGTTGGTGTCCGGGTCCCAGCCGGCGTAGCGCACGATCCGGAATCGTGCGCCGAGGGCGTTGGCGAGCAGCGGCATCAGGAAGTCGCCGGGTTCGGTGGCCCAGTACCTCTCCCAGTTCTGGATGGCGGTGCGCAGCCAGTCCAGTTCCGTGGTGTCGAATTGTCCGGTGCGCTGGGCGCGGGTTTCGACCAGGTAGGCGCGCAGGGTCGTGTCGCTGAGTGAGTCCAGGGTGAAGTCGTAGCCTGTCTGGCCGCCGTCGGGTGCGTGGAGGTAGTCGAGTTGTCGCTGCAGGTTGCGTGCGTTGTCGGCGAGGTTGCTGGTGCCGGGGTTGAACGCGACTTCGCCTTGGGCTTGGGTGGCGGCTGCTTGAGGTGTCTGGCCGGTGCCGATCAGGTGCTGGGTCCGGTTCGTGATGTATTGGTCGCGGATGGTGGCCAGCGGTAGGAAGTCGGCGCTCTCGACGCGTTGCAGGCCCGCCTGCCGGAGTTCGGTGAGCAGTGCCGGCCGGTCGAGCTGCGCGGCTCTGGTGGTCTCGAACTGGTTCAGGCCCGGGCGCAGTCGGGTGATCTCGTCGGGCAGGTTCGCGGCGTTCTGGTTGAGGTAGCGCAGCACGAGTGTGCTCAGCGCGTCGGCCGTGGCCGCCAAGGGGGAGTTCGGGTTTACCGGTTGGCCGGTGTTGCTGCGGAGCTGGGCGAGTCTGGCGGCGTGCGCGAGGAGCCGGTCGGGTTCCAGCAGCGCGTTCGCCGCCGCCTGGTTCCCGCCCAGCAGATCCGCGGACCTGAGCGCCTCGTAGATGGAGGTCGGCGCGGTCACGATGGCCGAGTACAGCAGGCACCTGCCGTCCGCGGGTACCTGCGCGAGGCCGGTGAACGCCGCAGGGGAGGAGAGCGTCGGGATCGGCTCGGTCCTGAGTTCGGCGGTGCTCGCGCCCCCGGGCCTCACGACGTCTACAGCGCCGCTGGCGCCGGCAAGGTCTGTGACCTCGGTGGAGACCGTAGAGCCCGTGACGAGCGCGGAACTCACGCCCTTGATCGACGCCGGCGGGCTCGGCGCGGTGAAGGTGACCTTCGGGATCTGGGTCGACGCCGAGGACGGGGAGGACACGTCGATGGTCACGAGCTTCGCTTCGCTCAAGGCGAAGGAGGGGGCGTGGACGCCTGCGGTGCCCGCCTGCGGCACGCCCGCCACGAGCGAGGCCAGGTCGCCGGTGAAGCGGCGCACAGTCAGTTCGTCGCCGTCCGCGGGCTGGTCGCTGAGCCGGCCGATCCCGATGACCTGGATCCTGCCCATCGCGTTCGGCGGCACCAGCAGGTCGTCGGTGATCTGCCCGAGCCGGGCAGGTTGCGCGCCGACCGCGGCCGTACCTTGCTGCGCTGCGATCGTGGCCTGCGGCAGGATCGCGGCGCCGGCCGGGATCTGTACCCGCAGCAAGAGGTCGCCGGGGTCGAGGTCCTCGGCGTCCGGCAGTTCGAGGCTGGCCGGCATCGCGCCCATCGGGGGCAGGGTGATCGCGCCTTGTCCGAGGTTCGCGTAGTTGTGGCCGGTGCCGATGGCCCGCGCGGGGATCCGGATGAAGGCCTCGGCGTGGGCGGCCTCGTTGACGACGACGGGCGTGGCGCCGAGCCAAGCCAGACCGTGGTTGAAATCGGTGACCGGCGTTCCCGGCACGTGCACGAGGGCGGACGGCGTGATGCTCGCCGAGGCGTCCTTCGCCACCGTGGTGCTTACGGTGGTGTCGGCCTCCTCGTCCTCGGGCTCGAAGTCGCTGTGCTGCAGACGCGTGGTGCCCGCGAGCGGATCGGCGTTCGCGACGGCGAGGTGGACGGTGTGGCCGTGCTCGGCGGCGGCTTCGGCGAAGTCCTGGGCGAGGGTCGCGTTGACGGGGTCGGCGAACAGGTGCAGAGTGGCCGGGGTGTCCGAGTCGAGGCTCGTGGCCAGGGCCTCGAGCATTGCCTGATCGACGACGGTGATGGTGTCGGGGTGCAGGAACTGGTCGCGGAAGTCGGTGGCCAGCTGGACCGCGTCCCGGTAGCGCAGGTACCCGGTCAGCGAACCGGGTGCCCTGAGGGTGAAGGTGACGCCGCGGGAGATGAGCAGGTCTTGGCCGAGGAACCGGTAGGGGATGAACCGGTCGTAGATCCTGCGGTTGATCTCGTCGTGCTGGGAGACGCCGACGGTGGGCTCGATGATTTTGACATCGTTGAGGTGCGGGAACATCGACTGGCCGTCGGCGATGTCGCCGCCGAACAGCGGGTTGGCCCAGGCCTGGATGGCGCTGCTGCGGGCGAAGCTGCTCTCGTTCTCGATCTCCTCGGCGTCGAGCCCCATGGCCATCATCGGGTTCTGGTTGGCGCGCTGCTCGCGGGGCAGCGGCTGGGCGATTCCGGCGAGGTCGAGGCCGTAGGTGACGCCGAACAGCCGGCCCTGGGGCACGACGGGGTACTCGAGGCCGAGGACCTTGGGCAGGTTGTCGCGTAGCACCCGGGGGCTCAGGGCCTGGGCGACGGCGCGGCCCTTGTTGCCGGTCGGGGAGTAGCTGCCCTCCTTGACCGGCACGGGGGCGGTCAGGTTGCGGTTGAGCATCTTCTGGAACAGGAAGTCGGGGCTGTTCCACCAGACGGCCGCGTAGGCCACGTGCTCCTGGATGTTGACGATGTCGCCTAGGCCGATGCCGTAGAGCAGCGGCGCCAGCGCCCGGTTGAAGTCGCCGACTGTGGGCAGGCCGGGGGCGGCGCGGTAGCCGTAGAGCGGCGGCACCGGGAGCAGGGGGAAGGCCGGGCCGCGGACGGACTGCGTCAGCGACTGGTCCATGGTCATCGGGACCTTGGCCGTCCCGGGCAGGCGGTAGATCGCCGAGGGGGAGCGGAAGCCGTTGACGTCGTCGAGGGTCAGCCAGGAGCGCTCGGTGGTCTGCAGCCCGGGATCGGCGGGCTTGGCCGCCATCGCCTTGGATATCGGCGCGGTCATCTGCTTGAGGGCTGAGGTGAGGAACCTGGCGGGTTCCGGCAGGACGAAGTCGGTGAAGACCTCGAGGTACATCTCGAACTCGTCGAGGAAGTCGTCGGTGATCGCGTTGAGTTCGGCATCGGGCGCCGGCCCGGTGATCCGGCGCAGGTTCTGGTCGACGGTGATGGACTCGAAGCCGACGACCCGGCCGATGTCCTTGCGGTAGGCGACGTTCGGCAGGGCCATCACCCCGGCGTCGTCGTTGATCACCCCGGTGCCGGCGATGTTCGGGCCGGCGCCGATGGCCTTCTCGGTCTCCTCCAGTTTCCCGGTCTCGTTCAGGCCCCGGCCGCCGGTCGTGGTGCGCCCGGTGCCGTTCGATCTGACGAACTGGGGGCCCTGGGGGCTTCTGGCCTTCAGGACGGTGGTGACGCGCTTGTCGCCGAGGTAGGGGATGTCCAGGTGCACCTCGACGCCGATGGTGGTCAGGTCGGAGAGCTGTCCGGCGAGGGCGACCTCGTCGTAAGCGGTGACCAGCTTGCGGTAGTTGACGTCCGTGCTGGTCAAGAACCGCCTGTCTAGCAGCGTCATGGTGTGCAGCAGCTCCGCGACCCAGGCGACTACCCCGCCCCGGGCCACCACCTCGTCGCCCGGGACGAACACGTGGGCGTGCGCGGTGTCGTAGGCGAGCTGCGCGGTGACCGGGCGCCGGTTGTCCAGTGCGTCGGCCGGGGCGGGGGTCCAGTCGGCCAGCGGGTCGGGGGCCGCGAGCCGGTTGGCGGCCCCGGGCTGCGGCGGGGCCATCAGCCGGTCGCGCACCGCGACGGGCAGTTGCACCTGGGTGGTGCCGTCGCCGAGGAAATAGGCGCGGCTGGTGGAGAGCGTCTGCTGCTTGCTGAACCGGGTGTTGTAAGTCAGCGCCACCACCGCGCTCATCGGCTCGGAGGCGGTGCCCCCGCGCAGATCCTCGATGATCGAGAAGTCGTCTGCGCCGGTCGCGGTGTGCCGTTCCCAGAACTTGACGTACTCTCCGCGGGTCTCGAGCTGCGGGAAGAACGAGTTGACCTCCTCCGGGGTGCTGCCTTTATCGCCGAACACGAACTGGGGGCCGCCGATGACGCTCAGGAAGATGCTGCCGTACAGGCCGGTGTTCTGCTGGGAGTCGACCGAGTAGTGCCGCCGCGACTGCGTGATGGCGTCCGTGACGCCCTCCGTCGCCGCCGCGGCCGCCGCGGCGCTCGCGGGCACCAGGAACACCTTCACATCCAGCGACGACTTGATGTTCGAAACCTGATGCCCGTGGATGTTGCTCGGTTTCGGCAGCAGCCGGCGCGCCCAGGGCAGTGCCACGGGCATGCCGTTGGAGCCGGTGAGCCGGGCGAAGTGGGAGGCGAAGTAGCCCTCGGTGATGACGTCGCGCACCCGCATCTCGATCTCGGCGACCTCGGCGGCGCTGCGGTCGATCTCGTGCAGCCCGTCGTGCTCGGCGATGATCGACATCGTCTGGTCGACCAGCTTCTCCAGGTTCCCCAGATACGGCATCACGCCGATGGTGCCGGCCTGGTCGAACCGGTACTTCGTCGCTTCCAGCCGGGTGACGGTCTGCGGGTCCAGTTGCCAGAAGTCGTCGAGTCCCGCGGCGTAAGCCTTGATCCTCGCCTGGTTCGCGGCCGGGGTCATGGCCGGCTGGAACGCGCGGGGCACGACCGGGGCGACCTGGTCGTAGAAGCCGTGCGTCCACTGCCCGACCTGCGCGCCCTTCTTGTCGAACTCGGTGATGACCGTGCCGTAGCGGACTCGGTAGTCCGGCCGGTCCGCGAGGCCGGGCGTCGAGCTGACCCGGTTGAACACCGAGTGCTTCAAGGTCAGGTCGCGCAGCTTGACGACGCCGACCTCGAGTTCCGCGAAGATCTCCGAGACGCTGAACCTGACCGCGGGGACGATGTCGACCGAGAGTTCGGCGTCTCCGATGAGCATCGCGGCGCTTTCCTGCTCGATGACGTTCGCGGTCTCCATCTCGCCTTGGGCCTGCAGGTCCACCGCCACGTTCGGCTCGATCGCCGCCGTGCCGCCGTCGAGCCGGTCCAGCAGGTCGCCCTTGATCTCGATCTCGAAGCGCCGCGGCGACTGCCACGGCCACCGGCTCTTGATCGAGATGCTGATCTTGAAGCCGGAGCGCAGCAGCGTGTCGTAGCGCGAGCGCGCCCGCGCGGTGCCCAGGTACGCGTTCAGCTTGCTCATCAGCTCGGTGCGGATCCGCGCGTCCTGGTAGTGCCGCAGGTTCTGCAGGTTCGGCTTCAGGGCCCACAGGTCGGTCTGATCGTTGCGCTTGTCCATCAGCACGGCCATCGCCTGCTCGACGTGGTGCAGCAGCTTCGCCAGGCCCGGCGCCATCGGGGTCACCGACGATCCGAGACCGCTGCGGGTAGCCAGCTGCGGGGTGGCGCCGGCGTTATCGAGGCTGTAGATCGGGGTCCTGATGTCGTCTTCGTAGCGGCCCGCGACGCTGCTGGTGCGTACGCTGCGCACGATGTCGCCGTTCGGTTCGATCACGTACTGGCGGCCGGCCGGGATGCGCGGGCTGTGCCTCGTGATCAGCACCCCGTCCCGATCCAGGATCCTGACAGCCGGGTCGGTCACGAACAGGGTGAGCAGGTGGCCCGCGTTGGTCAGCCGGGACGTGATCCCCCCGGCCGTGTCCTTCGCGACGAGTGCAGCCTGCACCGAGGCACTCGGCTCGCCCGCCTCGTCCGTCCCCTCCCACCGGTCCTGCACGATCTGCCTGAGCACGGCGGCGAGTGCCGGGTCCTGGATCACGACCTGCACGCCGCCGGCCGCGGCATGGCGCAGCAACCCTCGAATGGCTAGGCGTGAACCGTTGAACGCGCGCGCCGCGGCCCATCCGGCTTCCGGCACCTCGAGCCTCGGCACGTTCGTGGCGAACACGCCACGCTGATACCGCTGCGCCGAGCCCGGCGTATCCAGCACGCTGGACGGGGTGTGGGCCGCTGTCAAGAGCCGCATCGACCCGTCGAGCCGTACACCGTCGAAACGCCGGGCCGGCGGCGCAAGCCGCGCCTCCGACGCACTGTAGGCGGCCACCAGCGTGTCGGCGCCCGGCGCGAAGTCCGGCAGCGGAGAGGTCAGATCGTGCTCGAACGCGTCCGCGTGCGTTGCCGGCAGCAGGAGCTGCCCGGAGACCCCGCTCACGGTGAAACCCTCGATGGGCGTGCGCCTGGCCAATGGCGGCATCGCGAGCTTCAGATAGGTCCTCTTGTCCGAATCGAAGGCCACCACCGCGTTGATGTCCACCTCGTACCGGGCGACGTCCCCGCCGAAGCTGGCGGCGAACTTGCGCGCGTTCTGCTCGGCCACCGACGAGGAGTACATCGTCACGGTCTCCAGGCCGAACCCGCCGCCGCCGACCTGCACCCCGAACACGTTCGCCAGCAGCTCGAGCTCGAGCGGCGCGTCGTATCCGTGCGTACGCCCGTCGTCGATCTTCATCGTGTCGCCGATGTCGACACGCACCGGCGGCACCGCGGGCCCGGTGATATCGGCCAACCGGCGCATCGCGGTCACCTCGAGCGCGATGCGCACGTTGCCGAGCACATGGGCGACGTCGATCAGACCGGAGCGGTTGGTGCCGTCGAGCAGCGCCTGGTTGAACCGCTGGGCGAGCGTGGCATTGAAACTGTCCTCCGCGATCTCCTCGAACGCCTTGGCCGTCTCCGCGCCGGTGAACCCGGCGTCCAGCAGCGCCCTGGCGATTCCGCGCAGCACCAGCACCGCGTCCAGCTTGGCCAGCGCGACCGGGTACTTCGTCAGCATGCTCGGGGAGACCACCGCCTGCCAGTCGCTCTCGGTCACGCCCGAGCCGTCCGGCACGGGTGTGGCATGCACGCTGTAGGTCACCGCGTGCTCCGGTAGATCGACCGTCGCCAGCTGAGCGTTCTGGCCCCTGCGCTGCACGCTGATCACCGCGGTCGTGCCGCTCGTGTACGTGCTGCGCGCGGCGTCCATCAGCCGGCTGCCGGCGACCGACTCCGCGATCCGCATGGACTCGACGATCAACTGTTTGCGGGGCAC
>Ga0302314_10003025_pt1 | contig 31115 bp, 20 predicted proteins | sample III_Palsa_N2_3_FD_200533 | JGI IMG/M metagenome (GOLD analysis project Ga0302314, IMG submission 200533) | Peat permafrost microbial communities from Stordalen Mire near Abisko, Sweden - III_Palsa_N2_3 | ecosystem: Environmental > Terrestrial > Soil > Palsa > Peat permafrost | place: Sweden... | reverse complement strand
TGAGCCTGAAGACGCGGACGAGATGGGGAAGCAGGCGCTCGGCGACCTCCGCGTCGGGGCGTTCAAAGAATGGTCGCTTGACCGACCGATGGAAGCTGAGAACCGTCACGGAGTCCGTTCGGCCACGCAACCCGATCGTGAGAACGGAGTGGATGCCCGCCGGACGCAGGAAATCGGCGTAGAACTCGGTTCGGATCAAGTCCGACTTTGGCATCGTGTCTTGGTCGACTGTCACAGTGGGTTTGAAATTCCGCATGGCCTCGTCGAACCCATCGACCCGCCGCAGGACGTTTCGCTCGGCGTAGTGATCGAAATACTGTTGGACGACCGCGGGATCGAGCCCGACGACTGCGCCCGCGCCCTTCGTTGGATCGATCAGATGTTCATGTTCCAGGCTGGCCGCATGGCCGCCGAAGCTGTTTGCGAGCTCGCCGATCAGTCTTGGCCACTGCTCCGGATCGAGCCCAAGATCGTAGATTCGTTCGATCAACGGCTCGATGTCCATGGCGACCATGTATCGACCGACCTCCCGCGCCATGAACGCGAGCAGAACGGTCCTGCCTCTGAGAACGCTTCACCCGATCACAAGATTAACATCTGAATATTACCGGTTAGCGTCAAGCCATGGCGAAGCGCGCCGCGCCTCCGGAGAGGCGGGCGCGTCGCAAACATGGCCCCCGATCGGGAGGGACGGCCTCAAGCCGGCTCCCTGGTGGCGATCAAACGACCGTCGGGCCAACTCCGGCCCGACGGCTACGCCACTCAGGCCGCCTTCGGCATGACCACCACCGGGAGGATCGTGGACGGCGCGGTGACGGCATGGCCAGAGGTTCCGCTCTCGGCCGGGCTGAACGCGGCGAGCGCCTGGGTGAACTGCGCCACGGCGTTGTGCTGCGTCTTGGGCGGGTCGGTGACGAGGGTGCCATTGCTCCCGTCGCTGGCCAAATCGAAAGTCGAGTTCGAATAGTTGCCCATCAGCGTGATGTGCGCAGTGTGGGTTCCGTCAGTGACAGTGAGCACGCCACTGGTCTTGGCGCCGTTCTCCACGAAGCTGGCTAGCGTAGTCGCCGAATTGTAACCGATGTCGCGCAGGTCAAGCTCGGTGCCGGTGCTGGTGGTGAACCCGGAGACCGTACCGGTGTAGCTCTGCGAATTGTCGAGCTGGAGAATGCCGCTGGTGGTGGTGAACTTGACCGCTTCGGCGGCGTTGGCCACCGCTATTTCAAGCGTCCCGTTCCCGATCGTGATCTTGCCGGCCCCCGTCTGGGTCACGGCGGCGTTGATCTGCATCAGGCCGCTGTTCACCTTCAGCGTGCCGGTGTTGGCGACCGCGCTGTCGATCACCACTGTGCCGTCGGACTCGATCGTGCCGGCGTTGGTGATCGTGTTCGCGCCGGTGTCGATGGTGAGGGTGTTGGTCCCGGTTCCGTCGATCACGCCCTTGGCTTGGTTGACGAGCGTCATCGCACCAGCGCCCAACTGCCCCGCGCCGACAATCGTGTTGTCGACATTGGTCAGGGTCGACGCGTTGGTATTGCCGACAATCCGGTTGTTACCGTTATCGGTGAGGGTCACCTGACCGCCGCCCTGCAGCGTGGCGCCGGTGGTGTCGATGACGAGCTGGGTGTTGTTGCCTGAGCTGTTCAGCGCGATCACGCCGCCGGCGTTGTTGTCGATCGTCCCCTGCAGCGTGAGCCCGCTGTTGTTGAGGATGTTCAACGTCGCGTCGATGCTGATCGCATTCGCCTGACCATCGAAGACGGTCTGGAAGTCCCCGGAGGCGATGTCGAACGCCCCGGTGCCAAGGCCCGCAGTCTTTAGCGTGCCGCCTTCAATCGTGCTGCTGGCGAAATTCACCGTCGAGCCGTCGTTGACCACGAGCTGGCCGTTGGCGCCGTTGTTGAGTGTGGTGTTCGAGATATCCAGGACGCCGGTGTTGACCCCGTCGCCGGCGGCCATGACGCCGCTGTTGGTCACGCCGCCGCCCGCGCCAGTGTCGACGATGAGGGCGTTGTTCCCGCTCGCTTCGATCACACCCGCGGCGTCATTCACCAAGGTCAGGCCGAGAGCGCCGTTGTTGTTATTGTTGCCGATGCCGCCGGCGCCGTCGATCACGTTGTCGACGTTGGTCAAGATCGAGCCGGGTGTGGAGCCGACGATAAAGTTGTTGGCATTGTCGGATAGGGTGACCTCGCCACCACCGCTTAGTGTTGCGCCAGTGACGTCGATCACGAGATCAGTGGAATTGTTGCTCGACTGAATGCCGAGCGTACCGGTGTTGTTCAGCGCACCCTGCAAAGTCAGCGAGCTGTTGTTGTTGATGTTTAGTACGCCGGTGTTGTTGACGGTCGAAGTGACGCCATCGAACACGGTGCCGCGATCGCCGCCCGCGGTCTGGATGACCCCATCGCCAGCGACCGCCAGTGTGCCGCCGACCAGCGTCGCGCTTGCCAGCGTGACACTTGAGCCATTGTTGGCTTGCAGCGTGCCGCCGGTCGATCCGTTCAAGGTCGAGCTCTGGATCGTCAGGCCGGCGCTTCCGCTCGCCTCGATCAAGCCGGTATTGGTCAGCTGCGCGGCCGTGCCGACGTTGATTATGAGGGCGGCGGCGGAGCCCGTGGCGTTGATCACGCCAGCGGCTTCGTTCACCAAACGCAGACCGCCATTGCCCAGCTCTCCGGAGCCCGAGATGGTATTGTCGACGTTGTCCAGCGTCGTGCCGGCGGTCGCGCCCTGGACTATGTTGTTGGCGTTGTCGCTCAGCGTAACCTGACCCTTGCCGGTCAAGGTGGCGCCGCCGGCCACCAGATCGGTGGCGTTGCCGATCGAAGAGACTTGGATCGTGCCAGTGTTGTCGATCGCGCCTTTGACCGTCAGCGACGTGTTGTTGGTGATCGTCACCACACCTTGCACATTTACGGCGGCGGCGGCGCCATCGAGGACACTGCCCCGATCGCCGTTCGCCGTGTCGATCTCGCCGTTCGCGGCGGTGATCAGCGTGCCGCCCTCGATCGTCGCACTGATCAGGTCGACGTGGGTGTGAAGGCCGTTCGCCTCGATCACGCCACTCCCGGTGGCGTTCGCGACCGTGATGCCGCTAAGCACCAAGCCGCCGAGCGCGCTCAATTTGTTCGGGTTGGTCGATTCGAGCAGGCTGTTGTTGACCAGATTGTCAGCCGCGGCGGCTGCGTTGTCTGACGTCAAGACCAGCGCGTTGCCGCCGATCGCGTCGATCGTCGCATTGTTGGTGATCGCCAGGTGGCTGCCGATGGTTCCAGCGCCCTGCAGCACGCTGCCGTTGCTCAGGTGCGAGGGTGTCTGACGCCCAACCGGGCCCGACAGCACGCCAGAAATGAAGTTGTTGGCGTTGTCGCTGAGATTGACTTGCAGATGGGTAAGGGCCGCCCCAGCCGAACTGACCTGAAGCGCGGTGTTGTTGCCGGTGCTGTTCAGCGACAGTACGCCTTGCGTGCCGCCGGTCTTGATCGTGCCTTCGATTGTCAGCGTGGTGTTGTTGGTGACATTGAGCGAACCCGCGAGGCTGATGGCGGTCGGGGCGCCGTCGAGCAGGCTGCCGCGATCGCCGGCCGCGGTGTCGATTACGCCGCCGTTCAGGGTTTTGAGCACGCCGCCTTCGACCGTCGATGATTCCAGGTCGACGTGCGTGTGCAATCCGGTGGCGAGGATCTCGCCGGTGGTCCCGTCGTTGTTGACGACAATGCCATCCAACAACAGGCCGCCCTCGCTGGGGGAGGCGTTGCCATTGGTCGACTGCAGCACGCCATCGTTCAGGACGACGTTGCTGCCCGCCGCGATGGCGCTGCCAGTTTGGATGATCAGGGCGGTCGTTCCGGCCGCGGAAATCGTGCCTTGATTGTTCAGCGAAAGGTTGCCGTTGGCGCCGCCGATCGTGCCCGCGCCTCTGATCACCCCGCTGTTGGTGAGCTGGGAAGCAACCTCGGCGTTGCGGGCGCCGCTGATAAAGCCGGTGATGGAGTTGTTGGGGTTGTTGGTCAGCAAGATGGTGCCACCCGTGACAGTGGCGCCCCCGACGGCGACCTCGAGAGAGGTGAAATTGCCGGAGGAATTGAGTTCGATCGTACCGTTGTCGGTGATCGCGCCTTCGAGGGTGAGCGAGGTGTTGTTGACCAGCTTGACGATGCCGTTGTTGGTCACGCCGTCGAGCACGCTGCCCCGATCGCCGCTCGCCGTCTGGATCGCGCCCGTCCCAGCCGTGGTCAGGGTCCCGCCATTGATCGTTGCGCTCGCGAGCTGAACCACGGCGCCGTTGATGGCCTCGATCGTGCCGGTGTTGTCGACCGTCGTCCCTTGCAGCGTAAGGCCGCCGGGGCCGGCGCCTTCGAGCAGACCGGCATTGGTGACGTGGTTGGCGCCGGTGTTGAGAACCAGGGCGTTCGACCCGACCGATTTGATCACGCCGGACGCTTCATTCACCAGCGTCAGATTCCCGGCGCCGAGCTGACCGGCGCCGGAGATCGTGTTGTCGACGTTGGTAAGGGTCACGGCCGCGGAGGCGCCCGAGATGTAGTTCGTGGTGCTGTTGCCCAGAACGACGGAGCCGCCCCCCGATAGCGTGGTGTTGGTGAGCAGCAGCAATTCGGTCGTGTTGCCGGAGCTGCCGAGCGTGATCGTGCCGCTGTTGTCCAGCGCGGCGCCGACCGCGAAGGTCGTGTTGTTGCCGATGGCGATCGTGCCGGCGTTGGCGCCGGTTCCAGTCCCGCCGGTGGCGGTGAAAGTGCCGGCGGTGATCGCCAGCGTGGCGGTCGACGCCAGGGTGAGGGTGCTGACCGTATTCGAGACCGACGAGGTCACGGTGTAGTCGGTGGATCCCGCCGCATCGAGCGCCGCTCCCGCTGTACCGGCCGGCACGACGCCCCCCGTCCACAGTGCCGGGGTGTTGAAGCTCCCGCTGACTTCGTTCTTCCAGTGGATGACGGCCATTTATCGATCCTCAAGCTTGAGGTTCGATCATCGCCATCCCGCGGGCCACGATGCATCCACCATATGGTGGAAGCCGGCGCGCGCCCGCGGGTCAACAGGGCCGCAGCGTACTCAGTCTCGGTGGCTGGCGCCGCCGAGGTCGAACCGGTCGAGGTTCATCACCTTGCTCCACGCCGCCACGAACGCCTCGATGAAGGCGCGCTGGGCGTCGTCGGTGGCGTAGGCCTCCGACAGCGCGCGCAGCTGCGAGTTCGAGCCGAAGATCAGGTCGACGCGCGTGCCGGCCCAGGTCTTGGCGCCGGTGGCGCGGTCGTGGGCTTCGAACACACCGTCGGCGGTCGCCTCCCATTTCTGGCTCATGCTCGACTTCAGCAGATTGACGAAGAAGTCGTTGGTCAGGGTCTGCGGACGATCGGTGAAGACGCCGAATTCGGACCCGCCAACGTTGGCGCCCAGCACGCGCAGGCCGCCCACGAGCACGGTCATCTCGGGCGCGCTCAGCGTCAGCAGGTGGGCGCGATCGAGCAGCATCTCTTCGGCCGAGAGGGTCTGGTCGCCGCTCGTGTAGTTGCGGAAGCCGTCGACCTTCGGCTCCAGCACCGCGTAGGCGTCGGCATCGGTCTCCTGCTGCGACGCGTCGGCGCGGCCGGGTGTGAAGGGGACCTGGATGTCGTGGCCGGCAGCCTTCGACGCCGCCTCGACCGCCGCGCAGCCGCCGAGCACGATCAGGTCGGCCTGCGAGACCCGCTTGCCGCCGGTCTGGGCCGCGTTGAACGCCGCCTGGATCTCCACCAGCTTGGCCAGAGCGACGCCCAGCTCCTTGGGTTCATTGACCGCCCAGTCCTTCGCCGGGGCAAGGCGGATGCGCGCGCCGTTGGCGCCGCCGCGCTTGTCTGAGCCACGGAAGGTCGAGGCCGAGGCCCAGGCGGTGGCGACCAGGCGCGAGATCGAGAGGCCGGACGCGAGGATCTTCGCCTTGAGCCCGGCGATATCCGCATCGTCGATCAACGCGTGGCTCACCGGCGGGATCGGGTCCTGCCAGAGCCGCGGCTCGGGCGGAACTTCCGGGCCGAGCAACCGGGCGTACGGGCCCATGTCGCGGTGAGTGAGCTTGTACCAGGCCTCCGCGAAGGCGGTGGCGAACTGGTCCGGATGCTCGTGGAAGCGCCGCGAGATCTTCTCGTAGGCCGGGTCGACCCGCAGGGCGAGGTCGGTGGTCAGCATCATCGGCGCGTGCCGGCGCGCCGGATCGTGCGCATCCGGCACGGTGTTCGCGGCTTCCGGGTTCTTCGGCGTCCATTGCTGGGCGCCCGCGGGGCTCTTGGTCAGCTCCCACTCGAAGCCGAACAGATTGTCGAAGAAGGTGCTGTCCCACCGGGTCGGGTTTTGAGACCACGCGCCTTCCAGCCCACTGGTGATGGTGTGCACGCCGGCGCCGTCGCCGAAGCTGTTCTTCCAGCCGAGGCCCTGCTGTTCGATGCCGGCGCCCTCCGGCTCGGGACCGACATATTGCGACGGATCGGCCGCGCCGTGGGTCTTGCCGAAGGTGTGGCCGCCGGCGATCAGGGCGACGGTCTCTTCGTCGTCCATCGCCATGCGCGCGAAGGTCTCGCGGATGTCGTGAGCCGCGGCGAGCGGGTCAGCGCTGCCGTTCGGCCCTTCCGGATTGACGTAGATCAGGCCCATCTGGACCGCGGCCAGGGGATGCGCGAGATCGCGCTCGCCGCTGTAGCGCTTGTCGCCCAGCCACTCGCGCTCCGGCCCCCAGAAGATGTCGTTCTGCGGCTCCCAGACGTCGACGCGGCCGCCGGCGAACCCGGCGGTCTTGAAGCCCATCGACTCCAGCGCACAGTTGCCGGCCAGGATCAGCAGGTCGCCCCAGGAGATGTCGCGGCCGTACTTCTGCTTCACCGGCCACAGCAAGAGGCGCGCCTTGTCGAGGTTCGCGTTGTCCGGCCAGCTGTTCAGCGGCGCGAAGCGCTGCGCGCCGGCGCCGCCACCGCCGCGGCCGTCTCCGATGCGGTAGGTGCCAGCGCTGTGCCAGGCCATGCGGATGAACAGCGGGCCATAGTGGCCGTAGTCGGCGGGCCACCAGGCCTGCGACGTGGTCATCAGCGCGAAGATGTCGGCCTTCACCGCTTTCAGGTCGAGGCTCTTGAATGCCGCGGCATAGTCGAAGTGGCCGCCCATCGGATCGGCCGCAGGCGGATTCTGGTGCAGGATCGACAGGTCCAGCTGGTGCGGCCACCAGAGCCGGTTGGTCATGCTGAACAGAACCGCGTGGCCCTCGACCTTACCGCCGTCCATCGGGCATTCGCTCTCGACGCTCATGACCACTCCAATCGTGCCAGGGGTTGCTGAATCCTGAGCCGGGGCATGGTCCTCGCGCCCGGCGCTGTCCAATCGCTTATATTTCTCGACGCGATAGAAATTTCCTCTAGCGCGGGCCGATGGGCCGAATTTCGGCCTATGCCCCGACCTGCGCCTTACGCTCGCGGCGGCGGCGGGTGAGGATGTGTTCGGTGTAGCCGTTGGGCTGGGCGCGGCCTTCGAACACGAGGTCGAGCGCGGCCTGGAAGGCGATGCTGGCGTCCGGGTCGGCGGCCATCGCCCGGTAGGCGGGGTCGTCCTCGTTCTGGGCGTCGACCACCTTGGCCATCCGCCCCAGCGTTTCGCGCACCTGGGCTTCGGTGCAGATGCCGTGGTGCAGCCAGTTGGCGATGTGCTGGCTGGAGATGCGCAGCGTGGCGCGGTCTTCCATCAGGCCGACGTCGTGGATGTCCGGCACCTTGGAGCAGCCGACGCCCTGGTCGATCCACCGCACGACGTAGCCGAGGATGCCCTGGGCGTTGTTGTCCAGCTCCTGCTGCACCTCGGCGCCGTTCCAGTTCGAGTGCGCGAGCGGCGGGGTCAGCAGTTCGTCGGTCCCGGTGTGGGTCGCCGCGGCGGCCATGGCAGCCTGCAGGGCCGGCACATCGACCTCGTGGTAGTGCAGCGCGTGCAGCACCGCGGCGGTGGGCGACGGCACCCAGGCGGTGTTGGCGCCGGCCTTCGGGTGGCCGACCTTGGCGGCGAGCATGCCGGCCATCTGGTCGGGCGCGGCCCACATGCCCTTGCCGATCTGGGCGCGGCCGGGGAAGCCGGCAGCCAGGCCCGCCTCGACGTTGCGCTTTTCGTAGGCGGCGAGCCAGGGCTCGGCCTTGATCGCGTCCTTGCGCACCACCGGGCCGGCTTCCATCGCGGTGTGGATCTCGTCGCCGGTGCGGTCGAGGAAGCCGGTGTTGATGAACACCACCCGCTCGCGGGCGGCGTGGATGCAGGCCTTGAGGTTGGCGCTGGTGCGGCGCTCCTCGTCCATGATGCCGATCTTGGCGGTGTTGCGCGGCAGGCCGAGCGCCTGCTCGACCTGGTCGAACAGCCTGACCGCCAGCGCCACCTCGTCCGGGCCGTGCAGCTTCGGCTTGACGATATAGACCGAGCCGGCCGGGCTGTTGCGGCGCGGGCCGTTGACGTCGTGCAGAGCCGCGGCGGTGGTGATCAGGGCGTCGATCACGGTCTCGAACACCGGCGCGCCGTGGAATCGCACCATGTCGGTCAGCATGTGGTGGCCGACGTTGCGGACCAGCATCAGGCTGCGGCCGCGAAGCACCACTTCACCGGACGCCGAGGTGTAGCGGCGGTCTTCGTCGAGGCGGCGGGTCTCGCTGCGGCCGCCCTTGGCGAAGGTGGCGGAGAGGTCGCCGCGCATCAGGCCGAGCCAGTTGCGATAGACCCCGACCTTGTCCTCCGCGTCGACCGCGGAAACCGAGTCTTCGCAGTCCTGGATCGCGGTCAGGGCGGCCTCGACCAGCACGTCGGCGACGCCCGCGGCGTCGTCGCGACCGACCTGGTGGGTGCGGTCGATCAGGATTTCCAGGTGCAGGCCGTTGTGGCGCAGCAGGACGGAGGCGGGCGCGCTCGCCTCACCGCGCCAGCCGACCAGTTGCGCCGGCGAGGCAAGGCCGGTTGCGATCCCGTCGCTCAGGCGAACGGACAGAGCGCCGTCGGCGATCGCATAAGCCGCGGCGTCGGCATGCGAGCCGGCGGCGAGCGGCGCGATCCGATCCAGCAGATCGCGGGCGAAGGCGATCACCTTGGCGCCGCGCGCCGGGTCGTAGCCCTTGGCGCCGGTGGGGGGCTCGATCGCGTCGGTGCCATAGAGCGCATCGTAGAGGCTGCCCCAGCGGGCGTTGGCGGCGTTGAGCGCGTAGCGGCCGTTGGAGACCGGCACCACCAGTTGCGGCCCGGCCAGGATGGCGATCTCAGGGTCGACGTTCTGGGTGGCGATCTGGAACGCGTCGGGCTCAGGCTGCAAATAGCCGATCCGGCGCAGGAATTCGGTCTCTTCGGCGACATCGAACGTCTTGCCGCGGCGCTCCAGCCACCAGGCGTCGATCTGCTCCTGCAGCTCGTCGCGGCGGGCGAGCAGGGCGGCGTTGCGGGGGGTGAAGTCGGCCAGGATCGACTCCAGCGACGCCCAGAACGAGGCCGGCGTCACGCCGGTTCCCGGCAGCAGCTCCCGCTCCACGAAGGCGTGCAGAAGGTCGTCGACGGCGAGGGTGCTGCTGATGTCCATGGTCTTCGGCTTCCGACGTTGATCGCGCCGCCGAGGGCACCCGGCTGGCGGATAGGCTCTTAGGACGATGAGGCGTGAAATGGGAGAGCGTCCCGCGGCGGGGCCACGGGACGCTCAAGAACCGGGTAATCAGGCCGCCGTTCAGGCGAACTGGTTCATCGTATTGTGCACGCCGCCGGCCTTCAGGGCCGCTTCGCCGGCGAAGTACTCCTTGTGGTCGTCGCCCATGTCCGACCCGGACATGTTCTGGTGCCGCACGCAGGCGATGCCCTGGCGGATTTCCTGGCGTTGGACGCCGAGCACGTAACCCAGCATGCCCTGGCTGCCGAAGTACTCCTTGGCCAGGTTGTCGGTGGAGAGCGCCGCGGTGTGGTAGGTCGGCAGGGTGATCAGGTGGTGGAAGATGCCGGCCCGACGCGCGCCGTCGGCCTGGAAGGTGCGGATCTTCTCGTCGGCTTCGGCGGCTAGAGCGGTGCTGTCGTAATCGACGCTCATCAGGCATTCGCGGTTGTACTCCGAGACGTCCTTTCCGGCCGCCTTCCACGCGTCGAAGATCTGCTGGCGGAAGTTGAGCGTCCAGTTGAACGACGGCGAGTTGTTGTAGGCGAGCTTGGCGTTCGGGAACACTTCGCGGATGCGGTCCATCATGCCGGCGATCTGCGAGACGTGCGGCTTTTCGGTTTCGATCCACAGCAGATCGGCGCCGTTCTGCAGCGAGGTGATCGAGTCGAGCACGCAGCGGTCCTCGCCGGTGCCGGCGCGGAACTGGAACAGGTTCGAGGGCAGGCGCTTCGGGCGCAGCAGCTTGCCGTTGCGGTTCAGCACCACGTCGCCGTTCTTCATGTCGGCGGGGGATATCTCTTCGCAGTCGAGGAAGCTGTTGTACTTGTCGCCGAGGTCGCCCGGCGTGTGGCTGACGGCGATCTGCTTGGTCAAGCCGGCGCCCAGGCTGTCGGTGCGGGTGACGATGATGCCGTCGTTCACGCCCAGTTCGAGGAAGGCGTAGCGAACCGCGCGGATCTTGGCGACGAAGTCTTCGTGCGGGACCGTGACCTTGCCGTCCTGGTGGCCGCACTGCTTCTCGTCGGAGACCTGGTTTTCGATCTGGATGGCGCAGGCGCCCGCCTCGATCATCTTCTTGGCCAGCAGATAGGTCGCCTCGGCGTTGCCGAAGCCGGCGTCGATGTCGGCGATGATCGGCACGACATGGGTCTCGAAGTTGTCGACCTGATCGAGCAGCTTTTGTTCCTTCGCCGCGTCGCCAGCCGCGCGAGCGGCGTCGATCTCGCGGTAGAGGCCGCCGAGCTCACGCGCGTCGGCCTGGCGCAGGAAGGTGTAGATCTCTTCGATCAGGTCCGGCACCGAGGTCTTTTCGTGCATCGACTGGTCCGGCAGCGGGCCGAATTCCGAGCGCAGGGCGGCGATCATCCAGCCCGACAGATAGATGTAGCGGCCGGCGGTGGTCTTGAAGTGCTTCTTGATGCTGATCATCTTCTGCTGGGCGATGAAGCCGTGCCAGCAGCCGAGCGACTGGGTGTAGTTGGCCGGATCGGCGTCATAGGCGGCCATGTCGTGGCGCATGATGCCGGCGGTGTAGCGGGCGATCTCGAGGCCGGTCTTGAACCGGTTCTGCAGGCGCATGCGGGCCACGGCTTCGGCGTCGATACCGTCCCACGCGCCGTTCTTGCTCTCGATGAGCTGGCTCATCTCGATGATGTGGTCCTGGTAGGCCATGCTGCGTCCTCGGCGAAACGGGTGACTGATCTAACGCTGGCTTAGCGCTCGCAGCGCCGAGCTTGAAAGTCGCGGCGAAGTGAAGCTGTCGAACTTTACAAGAATTTCCTGTCGTGTTGTAAGGACGCGGTATTTCAAAGGCCTGGAGCCATGCCGAGCGCGCGCCGCCTTTACGTGGGACCCAGCCTCCGCCGCCTGCGCCGCGACCGCGGCCTGACCCAGGCCGACATGGCGGCGGACCTGGAGGTCTCGCCATCCTACATCGCCCTGCTGGAGCGCAACCACCGGCCGCTGACGGCCGAAGTGTTGCTGCGGCTGGCGCAAACCTACGCGCTCGACCTCTCGGCGCTCACCGGCGACGGCGCGTCAGACGAGGCGGCGCGGCTGCAGGCGGCGCTGAAGGACCCGCTGTTCACCGACATCGACCTGCCGTCGTTGGAAACCGGCGATGTGAGCACAAACTTCCCGGGCATTACCGAGGCCTTCCTGCGGCTCTACACCGCCTATCAGGAAGAGCATCTGGCGCTGGCCGACCGCGGGGCCGAAGAGCCGGCCGCGGGTGGCGCCGCCGACTCCGACCCCGTGGCCGAGTCGCGCCGTTTCCTGGCCGCGCGCCGCAACAGCTTCCCGGTGCTCGACGACGCGGCCGAGCGCGTGGCCCAGGCGATCGGCGCGCACGATAGTCTCGCGGCCTACTTCAAGGCGCGGCATGGGCTGCGCGTACGCCGCGTGCCGCCGCAGGTGATGGTCGGCTCGACCCGGCGGCTCGACTGGCACCGCCGCGAGGTGCTGCTCGACGACGAACTCGACAACGCCAGCCAGAACTTCCAGCTCGCGCTGCAACTCGCCTACCTGGAACTGGGCGAGACGATCGACGCGGTGCTGAAGGACGGCGCCTTCGCCACCGAGAACGGCGAACGGCTGACGCGCCGTGCGCTCGCCGGCTACGCCGCCGCCGCGGTGCTGATGCCCTACGCCGCCTTCGCCCGGGCAGTGGAGGCGCGGCGCTATGACGTCGAGGCGCTGTCCCGCCAGTTCGGGGCCAGTTTCGAGCAGGTCGCCCACCGGCTCACCACCCTGCAGAAGCCCGGGCAGGAACGGGTGCCGTTCTTCTTCATCCGCGTCGACGAAGCCGGCAACGTCTCCAAGCGGCTGGACGGGGCCGGCTTCCCCTTCGCGCGCCACGGCGGCGGCTGCCCGCTCTGGAGCGTGCACCAGGCGTTCCGCACGCCGCGCCAGATCGTCACCCAGTGGCTGGAGCTGCCGGACGGCCAGCGCTTCTTCTCGATCGCCCGCACGGTGACCGCCGGCGGCGGCGGGTTTGGCCGGCCCCGGGTCGATCGCGCCATCGCCCTCGGCTGCGCGGCCGAGCACGCCGACCGGCTGATCTACACCCGGGACCACGCCGGGCCGGAGAGCGCGACCCCGATCGGCGTCACCTGCCGGCTCTGCCACCGCACCGAGTGCACCGCCAGGTCGGCGCCCCCGATCGGCCGCCAGATCCTGCCCGACGACATCCGCCGCACCAGCGCCCCGTTTGGCTTCTCCGACAGCTGAACGGCGCGGCGGCGTCCCACTCAGCGCAGTCGCAGAAACGATGGATCGCGGAAGGGTTCGCCCTGGCGCATGCGCTGGTGGAAGCCGTCGACGCGGGGGCCGACCCGGCCCGGCCGCTGGTCGTAGATCGCGTCGGTTCCGAAGAACCGGAGCGTCAGCGTGCGCCGGCGATGGCCGGGATGGGTCGGCGCGCCGCCGTGCAGGGTGGCGGGGTGGAATACGATCAGATCGCCCGGCTCGACCGGCCAGGCGACGATGTCCCAGTCCGAGCGCGCCGCCTCGATATCGGGCAAGCGCGGCAGCGGCGAGGCCGGATTGATCGGCGCGGTGTCGTCACCGAGTTCGAAGCGCGAGCCGTTGTAGAGCGGGCCGCGGTGCGAGCCACGTACGAACTCCAGCGAACCCTCGACCGGCTGGGCGTCGAAGCAGATCCAGGCCACCGCCAGGTGATCGCCGGCGATGGCGAGGTAGGCGCTGTCCTGGTGCCAGGGCGTGCGCCGGGTTTCGCCGCCCTCCTTCAGGAACACCTGTTCGTACATGAACCAGACGTCCGGCGCATCCCAGAGGCCGGCCACCAGGGCGGGGATCGGCGAGGCCTCGAGCATCGCGGTGTAACCCTCGAGGCAACGTGGGTTGTAGAGGTCGTTGTAGAAGGTCGAGTCGGTGGCCTGGGCGAAGCGGGTGGCGCCGGGGCCGGGGTTGGCGAGGCTCCAGTCGTAGGCGGCGAGGGCGGCGGCCATGGCCTTGGCGTCCAGCACGCCCCGCAGCCGCACCACGCCGTCGCGGGCGTAGGCTTCGCCGGCCGCGGCGAGATCGAGCGACATAAGCGGCAACCTCCTGCAAGGCGGATGGCCGGCGGAACGGGTTTCAAATCAAGCCAGCCTGCCGCAAGGTCTAGCAAGGGAGGATCGCAGAGTGACCGAACCGGGCAAGGCCAAGGCGCCGGGCGGCGACCAGGACTGGCAGGCGCTGGTCCCGCTGGACGCGCTCGCGGGCTGGATGGACGCCGAAGGACTGGGCGCAGGGCCGATCGAGCGCCCTGCCCTGCTGGGCGGCGGCACGCAGAATATCCTGCTGCATTTCGAGCGCGCGGGCCGGCCTTACGTGCTGCGCCGGCCTCCCAAGCACCTGCGCGCCAACTCCAACGAGACCATGCGGCGCGAGGCGCGCGTGCTGGCGGCGCTGAAGGGCACGCCGGTACGCCACCCGGCGCTGATCGCCGCCTGCCTGGCAGAGGACGTGCTGGGCGCGGCGTTCTATCTGATGGAGCCGGTCGAGGGCTTCACCCCACGCGACGAGATGCCGGCCCTGCACGCCGGCGACCCCGCCATTCGCCATCGCATGGGCCTGGAGATGGTCGACGCGATCGCCGCCCTGGCCGGGGTCGACCACGTGGCGGTCGGCCTCGGCGATCTGGGGCGGCCGGACGGGTTCCTGGAACGGCAGGTCGGGCGCTGGCGCGCGTAGCTGGAGAGCTATCACGAGCATCCCGGCTGGCCGGGCCTCGCCGGCCTGCCGGGTGTCGATGCGATCGGGCGCTGGCTCGACGACAACCGCCCGCGCGACTTCCGGCCTGGCCTGATCCACGGCGACTTCCATTTCGCCAACGTGCTGTTCCGCCGCGACGGCCCCGAGATCGCCGCGATGGTCGACTGGGAGCTGGTGACCGTGGGCGAGCCGATGGTCGATCTCGGCGGGTTGCTGTCGCACTGGCCCGATGACGGCGCCGAGACCGGGCCGGTCACGCCGTGGCCGGGCTTCCCGACCCGCGCCGCGCTGATCGCCCGCTACGCCGAGCGCACCGGCCGCGATGTCTCCACCGCCGACTGGTACGAGGTGCTGGCCTGCTACAAGATCGGCTGCATCCTCGAAGGCACCTACGCCCGCGCCTGCGCCGGCCGCGCGCCGAAGGAAACCGGCGACTTCCTGCATGCGTCGACGCTCGGGCTGTTTGCGCGGGCGCTGCGCAAGATCTGAGACGGGCGCCGGGAGCAGGTTGGCTTTGGATTTCGACTCTCCCAATCCGTCACCACAGGCTCGGTAACGGCGCGTCCGGCCCCCGGATCTACGCGCTGCGCGCTCCGTCCGGGGTGACGAGGCTGGGGGTGACGCGGTTGGGGCCCGAATCCGCCCGATCCCATCACTGCTACCGTTCCGGCGTCGGGTTGAGGCCAGCGGCGGCCAGGCGTTCGCCGATGGCGCGCTTGCGACGCCACGGCCGCCAGGAATCGTCGGGCCCGATCGGGTCGCCGAGGTGGAAGGCGGCGATGAAGCGCGCCAGGGGGCCCATGGCGACCGGCTCGATCGGGCGGATGCGGCAGTGGCCGCCGAGCCGCAGCGCCTCCAGCGCGGCGCGCACGCCGCCTTCAGCCGTGATCGCGGCCTGCATGCGCGCATCGCCGCAGCCGAGCCAGTGCGCGAGCAGGTGGGTGCGCAGGCCGACGATCGCGGCTCTGTTGTCCGGGTCGGTCGCTTCCAGCGACAGGTCGCACTCGGTGTCGAAGCCCATCGAGCGGTTGTTGATGTTGACCGAGCCGATCCGCAGCAGGGTGTCGTCGACGATGGTGGTCTTGGCGTGGACGATGATGGTGCGGCCGAGCGTCGTCACCGGGCTGTAGATCGCGAAGCGGCCGTGCGCGTCGGCCGCCTGCAGCTGCTTGATGAAGACCCCGCGGGTCTTGTCCATGGTGGCGCGATCGAAATAGCTCGGCGAGTGCTCGGTGGAGATCAGCACCACCTCGGGCCCGCCCGGATCGGCAAGCCGCGCGGCCAGGGCGCTCGCCATTACCGGAGAGGTAAAGTACTGATTTTCCATGTAAATACAGTCTTTGGCCTGGGCGATGGCGTCAAGATGCAGCGTCTCGCACTCGCGCACCTCGGAATAATCGCGCCAAGCCGCGGCGGTGCGCGACAGACCGACTTCGGCGTTCGAGAACATCGGCTTGACCGTGTCAGGCCACGCGGTCGCCTCCGCGACCGGCGGAGCGAGCAGAGCCTCGCCGGTCGCGCGCCGCCAGCGCTCGCGAAATAGCTCGCCGAGGATGCGGGCCGGGTCCCCATCGACCAGGGCCATCACCTCGTGGCGGCTGTCGTAATCGCGGTGGTCGTAACGGGTGCGTTCGCGGCGCGGGTCGTTGTCGAGATGTTCGGGCGTGTCCCAGCGGTCGGGGCCGATGTCGCCGCCGCCGCAGAACGCCACCGCATCGTCGATGATCATCATCTTCTGATGATGCGCGGCGCCGGCGGGCAGACGCCCGTCGAGCCGGAACTTCACCTTGGTGTGACGGAACGCCATCCGGTCGGCGAGCGGGAAGAAGTGCTGGGTGGACGCCACCGGCAGGGCCGAGCGCCAGCACAGCAGCCGCACGTCCAGCCCCGGCTTTTCCGCCAGCTCGATCAGCACGTTGGCGATGCGGTCGCTGTCGGGGCCGCCGCAGCCCGGTTCAGGATGCAGCAGGGTCTCCGGCTCGAACGACCAGTTGAGCAGGTGGATCGAGCGTTTGGCCCCGCGCATGGCGATTGCGGCGGCGTCGAAGTAGGCGGCCATGTCGACCAGCACCGCGGCGCGATCCGCCACGCCCGTTCGCCAGCAGTTGGAGCCAGGTTTCAACACGGCGGTCTAACGCCGCTGAAGCTGAGCTGTTCCGCCAATAGCTGGGCCGCGCGCTGCAACGCGCTTGGCCGAGCGGCGTTGAGCCTGGATGTTGATCGACGGCGGCGAACCGGCCGAAGCCATGGGGGCGCCCGTCTCCGGCTTGCGGCTGCGCGCCATATCGGCCGTGGTCAATCCGGCGTCGGGAAGCGTGAGGCCCGGCGTGGAGGACGAGCTGGCGTCCGTTGTCGCCGCGCACGGCTACCGCTTACGCCTGTTCACCACCGCCGGCCGCAACGTCGAGCAGGTGGTGCGCGAGGCGGTCGCCACCGATCCGGACCTGTTGCTGGTGCTGGCCGGCGACGGCACGGCGCGGCTGGCGGCGGAGCTGTGCGGTCCTGACGGGCCGCTGCTGGCGCCGCTGCCGGGCGGCACCCTCAACATGCTGCCGCACGCGCTTTATGGCGCAACGCCCTGGCGCGCGGCGCTGGAGGCGACACTGACCGGCGGCGTGGAGCGGAAGGTCAGCGGCGGACGGATCAACGGGCACAGCTTCTATGTCGCCGCGATCCTCGGCGCGCCGGCGCTGTGGGGCCAGGCGCGGGAAGCGCTGCGGCTGGGCAAGCTGGCGCGGGCGAGGCGACGGATCGACATCGCGATGCGCCGGGCCTTCGGCGGCGGCCTGCACTACGACCAGGAAGACCGGGCCGGTCGCAAGACCGAGGCGCTGGTGCTGATCTGTCCGCTGGTGTCCAAGGCGATGCAGCAGGAGGACGCGCTGGAGATGGCCGCACTCGATTTCCATGACGCGCGCGAGCTGATGCGGCTGGCGTTCAGCGGCGTGATCGGCGGCTGGCGCGCCGATCCGGCGGTGACCGTAGAGCTGACGCAGCGCGGCTGGGCCCGTATGCGCGGCTCGATCCCCGCGATCCTCGACGGCGAGCCCCATCGGCTGCCGCGCCGGACCGAGTTCGAGTTCATCCCGCGCGCGTTTCGGGCCCTGGCGCCGCCGGACATGGCCGTCTCCAGCCTGTGAGCGTTCGCATCGCCCACTTGAGCGACATTCACTTCGGCGGCGAACTGGCGGACGCGGTCGAGGCGTCGATCGCGGCGGTGGCGATGTTCGAGCCGACGCTGGTGGCCGTGACCGGCGACATCACCCTCAACGGCCTGCCGCGCGAATTCCGCGCCGCGAGAGCCTGGTTGGCGCGGCTGGCGACGCCGCAGCTGGTGACGCCCGGCAATCATGACACGCCCTACTGGAACATTCCGCTCAGAGCGCTGAGCCCGTTCGCGCGTTACCGCCGCTACATCGGCCCGGCGAATGCGATCAGCTTCGATAGCTCAGAGCTGGCGGTGCGCGCGATCAACAGCGCGCGCGGCGCGCAGCCGCGGCCGGACTGGTCGAAGGGCGCGATCGCGCTGGGCCGGCTGAAGCGGCTCGACTGGGGCGAGGCCGGCAGGGTGCGGGTGTTCGCCTGCCATCACCCGCTGGTCGATATCCAGGGCGCGCCGGTGACGGGCGGGGTGCGGCGCGGAGCGGCCGCGACGACGATCCTGGCCAATCAGCGCGTCGATCTGGTGTTGACCGGGCATGTGCACGTGCCGTTCGCCCTGCCGCTGACCCTGGCCAGCGAGGGCTGCTACGCGATCGGCGCCGGCACGCTCTCGCAACGGACGCGCGGTGCGCCGCCAAGCTTTTCCACCATCGTCGCCGAGGGGGACGCGTTCGAGGTGACGGTGCGGGCCTGGACCGGGACGGCGTTCGAGGCCGGACAGGTCTGGCGACTGCCGAGACGAACGCCCGCCTCAAGCATCAGCTGACCGGGCGTGGCACGCCGATCTGGCCCTCGCCGCATTCCAGCGCCGCGCGATCCCAGCCCGCGCGGTCGGCGGCGGCCTCGTAGGTGCTTTGCAGGAAGGCGAGCAGCGCCGCGTCCGGATCGGGAGCGCCCCTGACCGCGTCGTAGGGCAGCAGAAACTCGCCGAGCGTCGCGTCGAACCGGGCGGCGGCCGGCGCCACGGGGGCGGCGGCGAAACCGTCGGGCGCTGGGTAGGCGTAGGCGTAGAACGACGGCGGCAGGCCGTCGCCGCCCGGCCAGAAGCCGGCGCTCGAGACCTCGTGCGAATAGGCCTCGCGCGCCACGGCGTCCGGCAGATGCGGCACGCCGCCGGGATGCAGCGGGGCGCGGCGGCCGGAGAAGCGCGTCACCGCAAGGTCGAAGCTGCCCCAGAAGAAGTGCACCGGACTGACCTTGCCAAGGAAACACGAGCGGAACCGGTGGAACACGCGGTCGACCTGCACCAGCGCGCGCCAGAAGGCCAGGGCCGCGGCCGGATCGTAGGGGCGATGGGCGGTGTCCTCGGCAAACGGCGTCGCCACGGGCAGTTCGTTTGGCGCGGCGTCGATGACGGTCGGCGCGCCCACGGCCGCGAGGGCGTCCATCACCTCGGCGTAGAAGCCGGCCACCGCGCCGGCCGCCAACAGCACGCGCCGCTCCGCGCCCTCCGTCGTGCGGATGACGAGCGCCTGGGCGGTGAAGTCGAACTCGAGCTCAAGGCCCGACGCGCCGTTAGGGATCAGCGAGGTGGTGAGGCCGCGCGCCGAGACGTAGAAGGTGACGTGCCAGGCGTGATTGATCCACGGCGTGCGGGCCAGGCGCACCTTGCCGACGATCTGGGTGAAAAGCCGCAGCGTCTCGGCCGTGGGCTGCAGCGTCGTCGGGTCGAGTTCGGGCCAGCCGTTCATGGTCACCTCCGCGTCGCTAGTTAGACCCGCCCGCAAGTCCGTTCGAGAGCGCGTTGCGTAGAGGGATGTAACCTTTCGCGCCGCCGGCGCGTATTTTGGGTACGATACCCCTTCAAGGAGGCCTTCGATGGCCCTGTTCCGCAAACTTTCCCGCGCCGGCGAAGCGACCCGGCTGACATTGATGGCCGGCGTGGCCGGCGCCGCCCTGGTCGGCTTCGTGCTGCTGCGTGGCATGGCCGCCCCGACGGTCGCCGAAGCCGCGGCCGTGCCCGTGCCGCCGCCGGCGGTGGATGCGCCAGCCGTGCCCGGCGCCGAGAGCGTCGTGCTCTCCGGCGGTTGCTTCTGGGGCATGCAAGGCGTGTTTGAGCACGTCAAGGGCGTCAAGCAGGTGGTGGCGGGTTATGCCGGCGGCCAGGCGGCGACCGCGCACTACGAGATCGTCTCGACCGGGACCACCGGGCATGCGGAATCGGTCAAGGTGACGTTCGACCCGGCGCAGATCTCCTATGGCCAGATCCTGCGCATCTTCTTCTCGGTCGCCACCGACCCAACCCAGGTCGGCGGCCAGTACCCCGATCGGGGTTCGCAGTACCGCTCGGAGATCTGGGTCTCCAGCGACGCGCAGAAGACGGTCGCCCAGCGCTACATCGCCCAGCTGAACGCGGCCCACGCCTTTCGCTACCCCGTGGTCACGCGCGTCGATCCGCTGAGCGGCTTCTTCCCGGCCGAGGGCTATCATCAGGACTATCTGGTCCATCACCCGGAGAGCCCCTACATCGCCACCTACGATCTGCCGAAGGTCGCGGCGTTGAAGGCGACGTTCCCGGCGATATACCGCCAGGCGCCGGTGCTGACCTTGGCGTCGCGCTGATCCGTCCTTCCCTTCCGCCTTGCGGGGGAGGGGTCGGGAGTGGGGTATAAACTGTGCTCGCGGCCGATCCGCAGCGGTGCGATCTGCAGCCCCCAAGGTGAACACGAAGCTCACGAAGGAAGAGAAGGTCACGAAGGGGCGCTCCGCGCCCAGCCAATCCCCACGACGCTTGATGACCTTCCAGCGCGCAAAGCGCGCCTTCTCTTCCTTCGTGTTAAATCCTTCGAACCCATCGGCGCCGCGCCGACGCGGGGCAACATCCCGGACCAACCGGCCGACGCCCAGTCCGCAGTGGGACGGGACGCATATTAGCTACCGTAAAACCTCAGCGCGAGGATCACCGCGCCGATCAGGACCACGTAGGTGGCCGTGCAGCCGCCGAGGAACAGGCGGTCGAGCATGCGTCTGCGCGCGGCGACGGACCGTCGGGCGGTGGCGCGTGGGGCGGCGGCGTTGTGGACTGACATGCTCCGGTCTCCCTTGATCGTGGCGACCCCCGCCCTGACCGATAGGCCGCCAAGCTTTCCGCCCGGTTGCTCGAGCGTGGCCGGCCTGCAATCAGACGCGGCAGGAAGGCGATCGGTTCGCGCGGTCACGACAATGTGCTAGCGCCGATGCGTTGAGAGGCTGAACAGGACGACGCCGATGGCCGCGGACGACAGCCTGGACGCTTTCGAGCGGTTTGAGTTCACCGACCCGGCAGGGCGCTGGACCCGGCCGGTCTATCGGCGCGGGACCGGGCCGGCGGTGATCGTGATCCACGAGATGCCCGGCCTGCACCCGCTGGTGCTGCGCTTCGCCTCGCGCATCGCGGCGGCAGGCATGACGGTGTTCTGCCCGCACCTGTTCGGCGAGGCCGGCAAGGAGATTCGGCGGCTCAACGCGCTGGGAACGATGCTGAAGGGCATCTGCATCCGCCGCGAGTTCGACGTCTGGTCCAACCACCGCTCCAGCCCGATCGTCGACTGGCTGCGGGCGCTGGCGCGGCGGGCGCACGAGGAATGTGGCGGGCGCGGCGTCGGCGCGGTGGGCATGTGCTTCACCGGCAACTTCGCCCTGGCGATGATGACCGAGCCCGCCGTGGTGGCGCCGGTGTTGTCGCAGCCGTCGCTGCCGATGGCGATCGGACCGGGCAAGGAAAAGCGCTTCGCCGGGATCGGCGCCTCGCCGGCTGAGATCAGTTGCGCGCGGCAGCGGATGGAGGACGAGGACCTGACCATGCTGGGCCTGCGCTTCATCGGCGATCCGTTCGTGCCGGAAGCGCGGTTCGTGGCTATGCGCGAGGCGCTGGGTCCGCGGTTCGAGGCGGTGGAGCTCGATCCGAAGGACGCCGCGCCCGACGACAGCATGCCGGCGCACTCGGTCCTGACCATCCACCTGCGCGACGACGACCCGCTCGGGCCGACCAAGCTGAACGAACAGCGGGTGATCGACTTCTTCAAGCAGCGCACGGCCGCGCCTTGAGCTTGCCACGCCGGCAGGGCAAAAGCCGGACGATGATGGCGCGGTGGAAGCTCTTCCTGGCCGGGGCGGCGATGCTGCTCGTCAGCGCCTGCGCCACCACCCAGCGCATCGACGCCGCCGGCGACGTGCACGCCCTCTTGATCGCGATCCGCGACGACGATCACGCCGCCTTCGACGCCCACGTCGATCGCGAGGCGCTGGAGCACGAACTGGAGGGGCGGCTGCTGGACCAGACCCAGCAACCCAGCGCCGACGACACCGTCAAGGCGCTGGGCGCGCTGCTGGCCCGGCCGCTCGCGCGGCTGGCGGGCGACGCGCTGATCCGGCCCAAGGTGTTCCGCGCGGTCGCCGAGTATTACGGCTATCGCCAGGAGACGCCGATCCCCAACCAGCTGGTGATCGCCGGCGCGCTAAGGGCGCTGCCCGACGGCCGCGTCTGCGCCGCCAAGAGTCACAAGGGGCCGTGCCTGATCACCTTCGCCGACGAAGCCGGTACGTGGCGATTGGTCAGTTTCGACGGTGACATCAGCCTGCTACGATTGTCGCGGTAGAGCTTGGGTCCATGTCGCGTATCTCCACCGTCATCCTCGTCTGCGCCGCAGCTCTGGCCGCCGCCGTTCCCGCCTCGGCCGGGATCCGCTTCTTCTCCTACGACCCCGCGGACGACGCCACACGCCGCGTCGCCGGCGATCTGACCTTCCAGTTCAAGCAGCATCTGATCTTCACCACCCTGCTCAACATCCGCTCCACCGAGGGCGAGGCCAACGCCGACCTGAAGCCCACCGACGAGCACGTGCTGGGCGCGGGCGGCCTCTCGCGCCTGATCGGCCGCGCGGCGCAGGAGCGCGACCTTTATGCGGTGCTGCCGGACGGCCAGGGCGCCGACCTGATCCACGCTTTCTGCCCCGGCTCGAACCGGGCGTGGCTGGCGTTCGGCCGCCTGGTTGAGGGTCGGCCGCTGCGGGTGTGGGTGCTGGGCGATGCGCCTTCAGGCCCGGCCCGACTCTGCCAGACCTTCGAGTTCAACTACCGCGGCGAATGGAAGCTGCCGACCGGCCTCGGCGTGCCACCGGGCGACCTGAAGGTGCCGCACTTTCCTTATTGAGCGGGGCTGGCTGTTCGGCCCACTCACTATGTCTCTTGTTACCTTTCCAGCCCCGCCGCCTCGCGCGCCAGCTGTTCGATCCGGGCGAAATCGCCTGCCGCGATCACCTCGCGCGGGGCGATCCAGGAGCCGCCGACGCAGAGTACGTTGGGCAGGGCGAGATAGGTCGCGGCGTTAGCCGGGCTGACGCCGCCGGTGGGGCAGAAGCGGGCGTTCGGGAACGGGCCGCCCAGCGCCTTCAACGCCTCGACGCCGCCAGCCTGAGCCGCCGGGAAGAACTTAAACGCCGAGAGGCCCGCAGCCAGCCCGGCCATCAGTTCGCTGGCGGTGGCGACGCCGGGCAGGAACGGCAGGCCAGAGCCGATCGCGGCCTCGACCAGCGCGGGCGTGGCGCCGGGGGAGACGATGAACTTCGCGCCGGCCTCCAGCGCCGCCAGCACATCGGCGCCCGTGAGCGCCGTGCCGACGCCGGGGATCGCGTCCGGGACCTCGCGGGCGATGGCCTGCACGGCGTCCAATGCCGCGCCGGTGCGCAAGGTGATCTCGATCGCCCGGATGCCGCCGGCGACCAGCGCGCGGGCCAGGGGCACGGCGTGAGCCGCGTCGTCGATCACCACCACCGGCATCACCGGGCCGGTTCGCAGGATGTCTTCGAGGGTCATGCGCGGGCCTTCCTGGGTCTTAGAACCGTCGGCGTGCGGACGCGTTAGCACCTCGCGGCGAGTGAGCAACGCATAGGACGGCCATGGCTTCCCCGAAACTGGCGAAATACCGGGCGAAGCGGGACTTCTCGCGCACCGCCGAGCCGAGCGGCGACGCGGCGACGCCCGCCTCGCCCCGGCTGCGCTACGTGATCCAGAAGCATGCGGCGACGCGGCTGCACTACGACCTGCGGCTGGAGACGGGCGGCGTGTTCAAGTCGTGGGCGGTGACGCGCGGCCCGTCGCTCGATCCCGCCGACAAACGGCTGGCGGTGGAGGTCGAGGACCATCCGCTGGATTACGGCGACTTCGAGGGGACCATCCCCAAGGGCCAGTACGGCGGCGGCACGGTGCAGCTGTGGGATCGCGGCTTCTGGGCGCCGGAGAATGGCGACCCGGCCAAGGCGCTGAAGCAGGGCGAGCTGAAGTTCGCGCTCGAAGGCGAAAAGCTGCACGGGAGCTGGGTGCTGGTGCGGCTGAAGGACCGCGAGCGCGACAAGCATCACAACTGGCTGCTGATCAAACATCGCGACGAGGCCTCGCGCTTGCACGACGAGGGCGACGTGCTGGACGAGACGGCCTCGGTGGCGTCAGGTCGCGGCATGGACGAGATCGCGACAGGCAAGGGCCGGGCGCCAAAGCCCTTCATCCGCAAGGACGCGAAGGCCGCGATCAAGAAGGCCGACGCGGTGTGGAATTCAAACCGCGGCGACGGCGTCACCATGCCCGACTTCGTCGAGCCGCAACTGGCGCACCTAGTCGAACGGCCGCCCAGCGGCGCGAACTGGGTGCATGAGGTGAAGTTTGACGGCTATCGCATGCAGATGCGCATCGAGGGTGGCCGGGTGACCTTGCGCACCCGCAAGGGTCTCGACTGGACCGAGCGCTTTGCCGAGATCGCCAGGGCCGGCGAAGGCTTGGCGGACGGGCTGATCGACGGCGAGATCGTCGCGCTCGACGACCAGGGCGCGCCGGACTTCGCGGCGCTGCAGGCGGCGCTCTCGGCCAAGGAGACCAGCCGGCTGGTGTTCTTCGTGTTCGACGCGCTGTTCGCCGAGAGCGAGGATCTGCGCGGCCTGCCGCTGGGCGAACGGAAAGACCGGTTGCAGGCGCTGCTTGGCGCGCTGAAGGGCAAGGCGGCGCAGCGGCTGCGCTTCGTCGAGCATTTCGAGAGCGGCGGCGACGCGGTGCTGCGCTCTGCCTGCCGCATGTCGCTGGAAGGGATCGTCTCCAAGCGGCTCGATGCGGCCTACCGCTCCGGGCGGGGCGACAGCTGGGTCAAGGCGAAGTGCCGCGCGGGCCACGAGGTGGTGATCGGCGGCTGGACCACCACCGGCAATGCGTTCCGATCGCTGATCGTCGGCGTGTTCCGCGACGACAAGCTGGTGCATTTGGGGCGGGTCGGGACCGGATTCGGCAAGGACAAGCTGGACCGGCTGCTGCCGGCGCTGAGGGCGCAGGAAACCAAGACCTCGCCGTTCGTCGGCGTCGGCGCACCCAAGGCCGCGGCCAATGTCCACTGGGTGAAGCCGGCGCTGGTGGCCGAGATCGAGTACGCCGGCTTCACCGGCGACGGTCTGGTGCGGCAGGCGAGTTTCAGGGGCCTGCGCGAGGACAAGCCGGCGGACGAGGTCGCGGCCGAGACGCCGGCGCCGACCACCGAGCCGCTGGCGACGCCGAAGCCGACCAAGAAAACCGCGGGCTCCAACGTGGTGATGGGCGTCACCATCTCGCACCCGGACAAGGCGCTGTGGCCCGACGACGGCGCCGGCGCGCCGGTGACCAAGCTCGACCTGGCGCGCTACTACGAGGCCGTCGCCGATTGGGCGATGCCGCATCTGAAGGGCCGACCGTGTTCGATCATCCGCGCCGTGGACGGCATCGAGCACGGAAAGTTCTTCCAGCGTCACGCCGGCAAGGGAACTTCGTCGCTGCTGGAGATCGTCACGGTGTCCGGGGATCGGCAGCCCTATCTGCAGATCGACCGCCGCGAGGGCCTCGCCGCCGTCGCCCAGAGCGGGGGGGTCGAGTTGCACCCGTGGAACTGCTGGCCGGGCGAGCCCGACCTGCCCGGCCAGCTGGTGTTCGACCTCGACCCGGCCGAGGGGCTGGGCTTCGCCGATGTGATCGACGCGGCCAAGCAGATGAAGGACCGGCTGGAGGCGCTGGGTCTGGTCACCTTCTGCAAGACCACCGGCGGCAAGGGCCTGCACGTGGTGACGCCGCTCACGCGCGATGCGAAACTGGACTGGCCCACCGCCAAGGCCTTCGCCCGCGAAGTCTGCGCGCGGCTCGCGGCCGAGCAGCCGGACCGGTTCCTGATCAACATGGCCAAGGCCAAACGCACCGGCAAGATCTTCCTCGACTATCTGCGCAACGACCGCATGTCGACGGCGGTCGCCCCGCTCTCGCCGCGCGGCCGGCCCGGCGCGCCGGTGTCGATGCCGCTGACCTGGGCGCAGGTGAAGGCGGGGCTGGAGCCGAAGAAGTATTCGCTTCGCACCGCGCCGGGGTTGCTCGGGAAGTCGAAGGCTTGGGAGGGGTATGGCGCGGCGGCGCGGCCGTTGAGGGATGCGATGAACAAACTAGAGATAAAATAAGGAATTACTTCGCAATCGATCTTGGATCGGGGCGCGGCAGGAAATAACCTAGAATCGAGCTCTCCGTGCGTACGGCGATTTCTGTGTGAGTTTTCTCCAAAAAGCCACTTCCGTTGTAGGCCGGAATGCCTTCGTGGAAAAGCGCGCGCACGGTATCGAACGCCGGCAATCCCGTCTCGCTCGCCATCTGATGAAGCCGTTCGATCACGGCAAAATCCAGATAGCGCATTACCTTATCTGGGCTCTTGTCGCTTGGCGCCTCTTGATTGACGGGTAGCGACATCCCCGCTTTAGCGGCTTCAATCTCAAACAATTGATGGGCTTGCTGGACGAGTTCAACGTTTTGACGAACCCGGAGATCCAAACAGTTGCCCATGTCGATCACCGCACCGATCACGAACGGCTCGGACAGCGCGCGGGCGCCGGGGCGACTTACGGCCCACTCCAAGGCTCGCTGAGGATCGTCCTCCCAGAAATAGATGCCCTTACCGAGCCAGTGGTACTTGGCGGCACTCGAACGCAGGCCACTTTTTCCTTGAATGACGGCGTCGGCCGTATCCTTTTCGCATCCGTGGTAGCCCAGGATGAGAGAGGTAACCCGGCTCACTAACCCGCAGACTTCTTCTTACCGCCGTGCGCCGATTTTAGGCTTCCATCAGCGTTATAAAGGCCACTTCTCATCAACGATTCCCGAGCCGCTTGGGGGCTTGCTGAAGAAGCTATTCTTTGCCGTTCGAGTAGCCGGCGAATTTCGTTTCGTTGCGTGTCAGTCATTGCGGTTGCCTTCGACTATGAGGCGCCGCGAATCGTACTATGCGCCGAATCTCGCGCCTAGTGGTCCTCGGAACTTTGTGCAGCATAAGCGCTCGAGTTAGGGTTGCTGGACGCGACACACGCATTCGAGCCGGTGCTAGGACGCTTTCCGCGTAGGGGTCTTCCGCCTTGGATGGGCCGCCGCCTTCTTCGCCGGCGTGCGCCGTTCGCCGCTCTGCCCCAGGCTCTTCCGCAACGCCGCCATGAGGTCGACGACCTTGGTGTCTTCGGGTTCTTCGACCTCGACGGCGCCGCCCTTGCCCTTTTCCTTCTGGGCGATGAGCTTTTTCAGCGCGTCTTCGTAGCGGTCGGTGAACTTGGCGGGGTCGAAGTCGCCGGATTGCTGGTCGATGATCTTTTCGGCGATCTCGACCATGGCCGGGTCGGCCTTGGTGGCGGGAATGTCGTCGAAGGCTTCGGCGGGATCGCGCACTTCGTCATGGGCGCGCAGGGAGTAGGCGATCAGGCCGTTGTCGCGGGGCTCGATCGCCAGCAGGCGCTCGCGGGTGTGCATCACCACCCGGCCGAGCGCGATCTTCTTGGTATGGCGCATGGCCTCGCGGATCACCGCATAGGCTTCCTGGGCCAGCTTGCCGTCGGGCAGCAGGAAGTACGGGTCGTTCCAGTACATCCGGTCGATGTCGGCGACGTCGACGAAGCGTTCGATGTCGATGGTGCGGGTGCTCTCCAGGCGCACGGCGGCGATCTCGTCCTCGGTGACGATGACGTAGCGATCCTTGTCGACCTCATAGCCCTTGACGATGTCGGCGCGGTCGATCGGCCCTTTTTCCGGGTCGGTCGGGATCATGCGGATGCGGTTGTGGGTCTTGGCCGACAGCATGTTGAAGTGCACGTCGCCGGTGCGCGCCGTGGCGGTGTAGAGCGCCACCGGGCAGGTGACGAGCGAGAGCTTGAGGTGCCCCTGCCAGGTCGGTCGTCCGCGCATGATCGTCTCTCCCGGGGCCAATGTCCGAGAGCGACAACGCGGCGGCAAGGGGGATGTTCACGCCTCCCTCTGACTTCCCTCCCCAGCTGGAGGCCCCGCTGTGGGGAGGGTGGACGTCGCGTAGCGACGGACGGGTGGGGGTGTGCGAGACGGGCGCTGACTATTGGTGGGGAGCGTGCGTCTCACCAGACTCCCCCACCCGACCGCTTCGCGCTCTGCCCTCCCCATGAAGGGAAGGGAAGACGTCAGGCCGAGATCGCCTGGGGCTGGCGCATCGCCGCCAATCGTTCCTTCAGCGCCTCGACCGGCTCGGGTCTGGCGAAGAGGTAGCCTTGCATGGCGTGCACGCCGGCGACCTTGAGGAACTTGCGCTGGGCTTCGGTCTCGACGCCCTCGGCCACCACCTTCATGCCAAGCGCGCGGCCGATCGAGACCACGGCGTGGACCAGGGTGGCGGACTGGACGTTCTCGGCGCAGCCGGTGACGAAGGCGCGGTCGATCTTCAGCTTGTCGAATGGGAACAGGCGCAGGTGGCTGAGCGAAGAGTAGCCGACGCCGAAATCGTCCAGCGCGATCTTCAGGCCGATCTCGTGCAGGCGGGCCATGTTGCGGCGAACCTCGTCCTCTTCGGCCAGCACCGCGGTCTCGGTGACCTCGATCTCCAGCCGGTGCGGATCGAAGCCGCAGCGGGCGATCAGCACCGACAGTTCGTCGACGAACGACGGGTCGGCGAACTCCACCGCCGAGGCGTTGAAGCTGATGGTGAAGTCGCCGAGGTCGCGGGTTTCCATCATCGCGCGGTTCAGCACCCAGTGGGTGACGCGGCCGATCATGCCGTAGCGCTCGGCGATCGGGATGAAGAAGGCCGGGCTGACGAAGCCGCGAACCGGATGGGTCCAGCGCACCAGGGTCTCGATCCCGGTGATGGTCTCGCCCTCGCGGTCGAACTGCGGCTGGTAGACCAGGGTGAGTTGATTGTTGTCGATCGCCTCGCCGAGGTCGGCGAGCAATGATTCCTCGTCGGGCGGCGCGCCGGAGCTGGCGGTGGGGCGCAGGTCGGGCGGATAGCCTTCGAGCACATCGAGCGTGGCCAGCAGCTGACGGTGCAGCACCTGGGCCTGGTCGACGTTGACCACGCCGAGGTCGCGCGCCTGGGCCTCCAGCCGCGCGGCGGTCTCGGCCACCACGCGGGCGCCCATGTTGAGGCTCATCGACTTCAGCGCGTGAGCGGCGCGGGCGGCGCCGTCGACGTCGCCGGCGACGCAGGCCTGGATCACCGCCTTCACCGCTTCCGGGGCGTTCTCGCGGTAGAGCCGGCGCACGCGGGCGACGAAGTCGCTCTTGCCGGCGGCAGCGAGGCGGGCGAGTTCGCCGGTGACCTGCGGGTCGAGCAGCTCGGACGCCGACTGCGGGGCGACGGTGGCGGTGGCGCGCGGCTCGGGAGGCTTGGCCGCGGCGAGGGCCTCGGCGGGCTCGACGACGGCGTGGGCGGAGGGTTCGATGAACTCGCTCAGCTTGGCGGCGAGGGCGGCGAGGGTGAACGGTTTGGAGAGCATGCCGTCCATGCCGCACTCGCGCCAACGATCGGCGGCCGAGCCGACCACGTGAGCGGTCAGAGCCACGATCGGTAAATGGGACTGGCCAGCGGCCTCGGCGCGGCGAATCGCGGCGGTCGCCTCATAGCCATCCAGCTCCGGCATGCTGGCGTCCATCAGCACCAGGTCGAAGGTCGCGCCCGCGACCGCCTCGACCGCCTGGCGGCCGTCGGCCACCAGGGTGACCGAGCAGCCGAGCCGGGAGAGCGCTTCCAGCGCGACCTCGCGGTTGACCGCGCTGTCGTCGGCGACCAGCAGGCGGCGGCCGGCGAAATGGGGCAAGGCGTCGCTTTCGGGACGTGAAGCTTCGGCCAGGGCCTCCCCAATCGGCGCGCCGGCGGCCAGCTGTTGCAGCGTGGCGAGCAGTTCGCGGCGGCGCAGCGGTTGCACCAGCACCAGGTCGACCAGGCCGGCGTCGTGCAGCGCCTGCGGGGCGCTTTCGCCATACTCGCCGAGGCACACGACCGGCGCGGGGCTGCGCGCGGCGAACTTCAGCGCCGCGGCGTCGGCGATGACGAGGCCGGGCGTGGCGGCTTCCCCTGGCGCGACGACGCTCATGCCGGCGCTGCGCAGGTAGCGCTGCAGGGCGGCCCTTGTCGCCGGCGCGGTCACCCCAAGCACGGCGGTCTCGCTCTCGAAGCGCGGCCATTCCGGCGCGGGGGCGAGGGCTTTCATCGGCAGATCGAGGGCGAACACCGAGCCGCGACCGGGCTCGCTGGTGGCGGTGAGCGTGCCGCCCATGGCCTCGGCGAGGCGCCGGCAAATGGCCAGGCCCAGGCCGGTGCCGCCGAAGCGGCGGGTGGTGGACTGGTCGGCCTGGGTGAAGGCCTCGAACAGGCCGGGGATCTTGTCCTGCGGGATGCCGATGCCGGTGTCGCGTACGGCGATGCGCAGCATGTCGCCGCGCGGCGCCAGCTGCACCATCACCGCACCGGTTTCGGTGAACTTGATGGCGTTGTTGACCAGGTTGCCGATCACCTGGCGCAGGCGGGTGGGATCGGTCTCGATCAGCGCCGGCATGGCCGGGTCGATGTGGGCCGCGAGGTCGAGCCCCTTGCCGCGCGCGCGCTCCCAGAACAGCGCCAGGCAGTCCTCGACCACCTCGGCCGGGTCCGCGGGCATGGCTTCGAGTTCGAGCTTGCCGGCCTCGATCTTAGAGAAGTCCAGGATATCGTTGATGATCGCGAGCAGGGACGCGCCCGACTTGGCGATCACCTCGGCGAAGCGGCGCTGCTTCGGCGGCAGTTCGCCGGCGGCCAGCATCTCCGCCATCACCATGACGCCGTTCATCGGCGTGCGGATTTCATGGCTCATGGTCGCCAGGAAGTCGCTCTTGGCCACGCTGGCGGCTTCGGCGGCGTCCTTGGCCACCTTCAGGTCGGCGGTGCGCTCGGTGACGGTGTTTTCCAGGCCGGCCATGTGCGCGGCGATCGCCTCGTCGCGGCTGCGGATTTCGGCCAGCATATCGTTGAAGCCGGCGACCAGGTCGCCGACCTCGTCGTCGGCCTGGACCGTGGCCGGCTTGTCGTAGTCGTGGCTCTCGCGAATGGCCTGCATCGCCTCGGTGAGGGCGACCACCGGACCGGCGATGCGGCGCTGCAGGCGCGCGGCGACGGCGAGGCCGACCAGGGCGGCGGCGAGGCCGGCGCCGAGACTAAGGATCAGGCTCGACATCAACCGCGCGAACCCGTCGTCGAGCCGGCCCAGCATCACCACCCGGCCGACCGTGTGGCCGGCGTAGAGGATCGGCGCGCGCACCTCGGCGGTGTGGGAGCCGATCAGGGTGGCGAGCGAGGCGTTCGAGCCCGCGT
>Ga0302314_10003024_pt1 | contig 31120 bp, 30 predicted proteins | sample III_Palsa_N2_3_FD_200533 | JGI IMG/M metagenome (GOLD analysis project Ga0302314, IMG submission 200533) | Peat permafrost microbial communities from Stordalen Mire near Abisko, Sweden - III_Palsa_N2_3 | ecosystem: Environmental > Terrestrial > Soil > Palsa > Peat permafrost | place: Sweden... | reverse complement strand
GTTGGTCGAGGCCTGGGAAGCAAGTCGCTGAGGCTCGAACCCGTCGCGCGCGCTCAGGCGAGCCGCGTTTCCTCGTGCTCGAGCAGCCAGCGCGCGGCGTCGGCGAGGGTGGCGCAGGTGAAGTCGGCGGGCGGGTCGGCGAAGTCGCAGGACGCGTGGTCGATCGCCTCGGCGATGCGGATGCACGCGGCCACGCCGGCGGCGCGGCCGGCGAGGATGTCGGTGGGCTTGTCGCCCACCATCACGCAGGCGGACAGGTCGAGCTTCAGGTCGCGCGCGGCGCGCCGCAGCATGCCGGGCGCAGGCTTGCGGCAGTCGCACTGGCGGCGCCAGGCGGCCAGCGGCGCGTCAGGCAGGTGCGGGCAGTGGTAGACGCCGTCGAGCGCGATGCCGTGGCGGGCGAGCTCGCTGTGCATCCAGGCGGTGAGGTTCTCGTATTCGGCCGGCCCGTACAGGCCGCGGGCGATGCCCGATTGATTGGTGACGACGACCAATCCCCAGCCCGCCCGCTGCAACGCGCGCAGCGCATGCATGGTGCCGGGCAGCCACTCGAAATCCTCGGGTCGGCTGACGTGGCCGCGATCCTGGTTCAGGACGCCGTCGCGATCGAGGAAGACGGCACGACGAACGGGAATCATGATTCGGCCGGCGCCAGGCGCGTCGACGCGCGGATGCGATCCATCAGCGACGTCGTGGAGAAGCCGTCGACGAAGGGCAGCGCCACCGCGTGGCCGCCCCAGCTGCGCACCAGCGCGCTCTCGGCCAGCTTGCTCATGTCGTAGTCGCCGCCCTTGACGTAGACGGACGGCCGCAGGCGCGACAGCAGCGCCGTCGGCGTGGGTTCGTTGAAGATGACGACGGCGTCGACGCTCTCGAGCGCCGCGACCTGGAACGCGCGGTCGCCTTCGCGGTTCATCGGACGATCCGGACCCTTGTCGAGAATGCGAGCCGAGGCGTCGCTGTTGATCGCCACGACGAGCCGGTCGCCGAGCTGGCGCGCCTCGGCCAGGTAGGCGATGTGGCCGCGGTGCAGCAGGTCGAAGACGCCGTTGGTGAACACCGTGCCGGGCTGCGACGCGAAGCGGGCCACGGCCTCGTCCACGTGCATCAATTTTCTGAGCGGATCGAATCGGTTCATGAGCGGTCTGACGATGACGGTGCGGTGCCGGCGGCGAATCGCCCGACGCGGACTGCGTCGGTGCTGCGAGCGCCGTTGTCTCCAGGCCAGTGTGGCGCCGCGGCCAGGAGCCGGCGCGCCCGCGCACCCAGGGAAGCCTTCGTTCGCGGATCGATTTCACGATCCTTCCGGGTTTGAGATCGGCAATCGGCTTGCCCGACGGCCACGTTCAGGGAGATGTCAGGGCGAACCTTCAGGGTTCAAGCATGCGCCGTCGCCAGAACCTGCGACGGCAGTGATGCGACTGCGTCTTCCAGCGCGCGCGCGACGCGCGCCGTGACGTTCGTCCAGTCGCCGCGCGTCGACTGGCGGAACAGGCGCATGCCCGGATACCAGGCGCTGGCGTGCGGATCGAGTCCGTAGCGCCAGTCGGGCGTGTGCGGCAGCATCGCGAACGTGGGCTTGCCCAGCGCGCCGGCGAGGTGGGCGACGGCGGTGTCGCAGGTGACGACGACGTCGAGGTTGGCGATGATGGCGGCGGTGTCGTCGAAGCTCGCGATCTCGCGATCGAGGTCGACGAAGTTGGCCGGCGGCGCGCGGCCCGCGAGCTCGGCGCAGCCCGCGCCTTTCTGCAGCGAGAAGAAGCGCGTGCCCGGCACGTCCAGCAGCGCACGCACGAGGTCGAATCCGGGCGAGCGCTCGCGGCTGTTGCGCGGTGCGGGATTGCCGGCCCACACGAGTCCGACGGCCAGTTCGCGACCGGGACGATGGCCCGAGGCGGCGAGACGATCGCGCCATTGCCATGCCAGCGCGTCGCGCGCGCGCAGGTACGGCGCGACCGCGGGCAGGTGCGAGAGCGCGAGCTTGTGCGGCAGGCTCATCAGCGCGACGTGGGCGTCGAAGGCCGGCGGCGGGCTGCCGCGAACGACGACGGCGGCGACGCCCGCCAGGCGCGACGCGAGTCCCTGCAATCCGTCCATCACCTCCAGCACGACGCGTCCGCCACGGCGCGCCAGTTCCGGCACGAAGCGCAGGAATTGCAACGTGTCGCCGAAGCCTTGCTCGGCCCACACGAGGATCGTGCGGTCCGCGAGATCGCCGCCGTCCCACACCGGTGGCGCGCACGCGCGCGGCCCGGGCTCGCCGCGCTCGAAGCGCCATTCGTATTCGCGAAATCCCTCCTCGAAGCGACCCGCGCGCAACAGCGCCAGCGCGCCGTTCCAGTGCGCATCGACGTGCCGCGCATCGCATTCGACGGCGGCCTGGAACGCGACCAGTGCGCCGTCCCACAGCCCGAAGTGTTCCAGCGCGACGCCCAGGTTGTAGGCCGGCTCGGCCGACGCGGGCGCGCAGCGCATCGCCTGCTGGAAGGCGCGCAGCGCGCCGTGCATGTCGTTGCGGTCGCGCAGCAGGTTGCCGAGGTTGGTCCAGGCATCGGCGTAGTCGGGCCTGATGCGGATCGCCTCGCGATACGCCGACTCGGCCGCACGCGAGTGGCCCAGCCGCTGCTGCAGGATGCCCAGCAACGTCCATGCGTCGGCGCGTCGCGGCAGTCCATCGACGGCCGCGCGGGCATGCGGCAGGGCCTCGGCGGCGCAGCGCTGCAGGAACAACTCGTGCGCACGCTGCAGCGCCGCGGCGGGGTCGGCGAGCGTGGGCGTGGGCGTGGGCGCAGCTGTTTCCATCGTGCCAGAGTAAAGCCGTCCGACGCGTCCGGCTCTGGCGATAAGAGCGCCTGCGGTGCGGCTTCTCGCCGAATCCCTCGCGGGCGTCCCGCTCAGGCGCCGGGGCAGGCGGTGCTCTGGTTGTCGAGGTGTTCGCTGTCCGTCCTGAACGTCGCCGTGCCGTCGGTGTGCAGCGTCATCACGTAGACGGTGTCGAAGTCGTCGCCGTGCCACTTGTGCACCTGGCCCGGATCGCCACCGCGCTTCTTCAGGATGGCGCGCGCCAGATCCTCGAGTTCCTTGTGTTCCCACGCCACGTAGAGCGTCTGGCCGTCGTGGGAAGGCTTGAGCAGTTCGTCCTGCAGGTGGCCGATGTCGTTCCAGCCCCAGGTCGTGTCGACGGGCAGCCCCGCGCGGATGGCCGTCGGCTCGATGGTGGCGAGCGGGCGCAGATAGTTGTAGGCGACGCCCTCGTCCTCCTTGGCGACGCCCGGGTTCGGCGCATACAGCGCGTTCGGCTTGCCATAGGCCGCGAGCAGGACGCCCGGCAGCGCGAGCGCGCGGTTCAGGCCCTGGCAGCTCAGCTGGCCCAGGCCGGCGCCGGGCTTCTCGGCGTGGCGGAACATCACCAACTTGACGTCGGCCTGCGCCGATGCGCCGGCCAGCAGCGCGCCGCAACCCAGGATGATGGCAGCCAGTCTGTTCATGGACGTCCTCGTCGTTGGCGAGCGCGCGGCCCGATCGTGCGATGTTAGCCAAGCGCCGCGGTCGAGCGGCGCGGACGCCTTTGAGAGAATGCGCCTGGACGCAATCTGCGCGGAGGGAGCGGCGATGGGCAAGGGGCGGTTCGAGGCATTCAGCGATGGCGTGCTGGCCATCATCATCACGATCATGGTGCTGGAACTGCACGTGCCCCACGGCGAGACGCTGGGCGCGCTGCTCGAGCTGTGGCCGGTGTTCCTCAGCTACGTCATCAGCTTCATCTACGTGGGCATCTACTGGAACAACCACCACCATCTGCTGCATGCCACCACCACGGTGACCGGCGGCATGATGTGGGCCAACCTCAACCTGCTGTTCTGGCTCTCGCTGCTGCCGTTCGCCACCGGCTGGATGGGCGAGAACCACTTCGGCCCGGTGCCGTCCGCCTTGTACGGCGCGGTGCTGATGGCGTGTGCGCTGTCGTGGTTCGTGTTGCAGACGCTGATCGTGCGCGCGCAGGGCGACGACGGCGTGCTCAAGCGCGCACTGGGCAGCGACTGGAAGGGCAAGCTCTCGCCCCTCGTGTACCTGGCCGGCATCGCGTCGGCGTTCTGCGTTCCGGGCCTCGCGCAGGCGTTGTACCTGTTCGCGGCGCTGATCTGGCTGGTGCCGGATCGGCGCATCGAAAAGGCGTTGGCGCGCGAGAAGCTTTGAGGTGCGAGGCATGCCTCCATGATGCCGTCTGACGCGATCGCAGGCTAGCGGACGCCACGCGCCAAACGCGCGATTTCGGGGCGGTTTGGCGCCGGGCAGTTTTTCGGCGCGCTCGCAGAATCGACTCGTCATGAGAGCCGATTCAAGCCCCTCCCTTCTTCCGCTCGCCGCCACGGGGCGCGCGTTCGTCCGCGCGTTCTGCGCCGCGCTGCTGCTGGCCCTCGGCGGCAACGCGCTGAGCCTGCCGGGCAAGCGCTTCGTCGGCCGGTACGACTTCGGCTACGCGATCCGCGGCGACATGCCCGCGCGCCTCGCGCAGGTGTTCGACGACGGCAGCGGCAAGGTCTATTTCGAGGCGCGTCCCAACCAGCCGATGCCGGCTGTCTTCGCGGGCAAGGATCCGACGCTGCTCGTGTTGCAGCCCGAGGGCCAGTACTTCACGGCGCGGACATCGGAGACCGAGTTCACGTTGGTGCTGGGTAGTGCGCGCGCGGTCGTCCGACGCGGCGAGGCCGTGCTCGGCGAAGAGGTCGTCGCGCCACGCGAAGACGCGGCGCGGCTGCTGGCGTCGGCCGACGGCGGACTGACGTCAGGGGTCGACTACGGCATCCCGTCGCAACAGGGCTCGTTCAGGAGCGCGGCGCATGAACAACCCGTGGTCTTCGCCGCGGGCAGCGCCACGCTGCGACCGGAAGTGCTGGACGCGCTGTCTGCGCTGGTTGCGCGGATCGGCCGCGATACGGCGATCACCGCCGTCGGTCGCAACGACGCGGGCGGCCACGATGCGTTGGCCACACGTCGCGCGGAAGCCTTGCGCAATGCGCTGCTGGCGCGCGGCATCCCGGCGAACAACATCCGGCTGTCCGATGGCGATGCGATGCAGGACGCGGGGCGCGTTCACGCGTCGGCGCTGCAATGGGTCAGCCGGAGCGCGGGGCGCGAACTGCCCGCACCGGATGCCGATCCATCGGCGGCGTTCGACATCACGCCGGCGGACCACGACATCGCGGTCTCGCTGCGCCGCTGGGCGCGCGCCAGCGGCTACGACGTCGTCTGGGATGTCGGGTGGGTCGCTCCGGTCAACGGTGCGATGCGGGTCGACGCGCCGTCCTTCCTCGATGCGGTCAAGCAGGTGGTCGCGGGACTGCGCGCACAAGGCTATCCGGTGCAGGCGCAGGCCTATGCCGATCGCGTCGTCCGGTTCACCGCGTCGGATTGAGCGGGCCGTCGTCTTCCGTCATCGCCAAGCCTGACGTCGCGTGTCGACGTCGCTGGAGGAGTTTGCTTTCATGAATTTCATCGTCGTCATTGCATGGGCCATCCTGGCCTGCGTTCACGGACTCGCCTGTGCGGTCGAGCCGTTGCAGGAAGTCGCCAAGCCCTGGCGCGCATCGGCCGAGGCCGCGCTGCCCGTTGCTCCCTATGCCAGGGCAGCGGCGAGCGATCCGGCGTCGGCGCATTGGAGCGTGCTGGTGCAGGACATCACGCTGGCCCGAACGCTCGAACGCTGGGGTGCGCAGGCCGGCTACCGCGTGAAGTGGGACGCGCAGCGCAACTTCCTGATCGGCGCGCCCGACAGCGTCGAGGGCACGTTCGAGACGGCGCTGAAGACCATCCTGAATTCAGCGGGCATCCGTCAGAGCGACTATCCGCTGGAGGCCTGCATCTACGCCAACACGCCTCCGCTCGTGCGCATCACGCGCCAGGGTGAGCAGGCCCGCGAGTGCGACGCGCCATGAGGGCCGTCCGTTCGTTCCTCATGGCTGCGGGCATTGCCGCGCTGGTCGGCTGTGCCGAGCCCGGCGTCACCGAGCGCGTGCAGGCGGATCACGCGCTGGGCCGGACCGGCACGGCGTCGCTGCACGCGGATCGCACGCTGGCGGAGCAGGGCGCCGGCGCGCCGGGTTCGCGGGTCGAGGCCGATCGCCGTGCGCTCGAACAGGCCGCCAAGCCTGTGCTGCGGCGTGCGCACACCCCGTGGGTCGGCTCGGTCAGCGTGCCGATGGGCAGCGGCGAGCGGCTTCCCAGCATCTTCACGGAGCCGGTCAAGCTCAACTTCGACGACGCCGCGACCGGCGGCAAGGTGAGCCTGCGCACGATGGCCGATCGCATCACCGCGGTCACCGGCGTGCCGGTGCGACTGAAGGCGGACGTGTTCGCGTCCGGCGAAACGCCGGTGCGTCCGGCGGCGCCGCCGGCGCCGGCGGCGCCCGCATTGCCGACGCTGCCTGCCCGCGTTCCGGGCGGCGCGGAAGGCGTCCCCATGCCGCCGCTGACCATCGCGACACCGCGGGACACTTCGGTGAACGCCGTGGCGATGCGCTGGTCCGGCCCGCTGGAAGGCTACCTCGACCTGATCACCGACCAGCTGAGCCTGAGCTGGGAGTATCGCGACGGCGTGGTCGTCATCGAGCGGTTCCGCACCGAGTTCTTCGAGATCGCGGCGCTCGAGAGCGAGACGGACTACCACCTGGGCCTCAGCGGTGCCGACCAGGCCAATGCCACCAGCTCGGGCAACGGCGCCGGCGGCACGAACACCACAGCCAGTTCCAGCAATGAAGTGAACGAGCATGGCAAGTCCAATGTCATCGGATCGATCCTGGCGGCCATCGGCCAGATCATCAAGGACGTGCCCGGCTCGTCGGTGGTGCGCTCGGACGGCTCGGGCCGCGTCGCCGTCACGACGACCAAGGAGACGCTGTCCAAGGTGCGCGACTTCGTGCGCATGGAAAACGAGAGCCTGCTGCGCCAGGCGCAGGTGCAGTTCGACGTCTACAGCGTCACGCGAAACGAATCCGACGAGCGCGGCATCGAATGGAACGCGCTGTTGTCGGCCCTCGGCGGCGCCTACACCGGCACGTTCGGCTCGCCCGCCACGCTGGGCGGCACCGCTGCCGCCAATATCGGCTTCTCGATCCTGACGCCGACGCGGTCGGGCGTCACCAACAACGTCACCACGCACTTCGGCGGCAGCAACGCGATCCTGAAGCTGCTCAGCGAATTCGGCGTCTCCACGCAGCATCGAGAGGTCAGCCTGCTGGCGTTGAACCGTACCTGGGATCGCAAGTCCAGCCTCGGCGGACGCGCCTACGTGAGCGCGACCATCCCCGGCGCGGCCAGCACCACGGGCATCGGCGCGCCGGGCCTCGTGACGTCCACGGTCACCACCGGCGATCGCTATCTCGCGCAGCCGTTCATCCTGGACAACAACACGGTGGTGCTGAAGTTCGGCATCGGCTTGTCGTCGCTGGTGGATCTGGAGAACTTCACCTCGGGCACCGGCACCTCGCAGCAGACCGTCCAGACGCCCGAGACGACCGCGATCAACGACCAGTCCACGGTGGCGCTGAAGGCGGGGCAGATCCTGGTGATCACGGGCTTGAGCCGTCTCGTCTCCAGCGACGATCGCCGCACGCTTGCCGACGACGCGCCGGTGGGCCTTGGCGGCAGCAAGACGCAGTCGCGCAGGCGCGAGGACTTCGTCATCTTCGTGCGGCCGACGATTCTCTGAACGGAGCACGACGATGGCCGGCATCGAACGATTGATCGCGAGCACCGCGCAGGGCGACCTGCTCGGCGGCCTGTTCTGGCGTGCGCCTACCGCGGGCCAGGACCGCAGTCGCGCGCTGGTGGAGGCGCGGGCGCTCACCAGCGACGCCACGCACTGGGCGCAGGCGCAGGTTGGCGCGCACCGGCGCTATGGCCTGTTCCAGCCGCGTGCCTCGGAGGAAGGCGTGCGGCTGCCCAAGGGCGCGCTGGCGGCCGCGGCCTGCTTCTCGCGCCTGGTCGGCCAGCAGGCGCCGAACGCGGCGTTGGTGCTGACCGTGCCGGCGGCGGCACAGCGCAAGGAGGACAAGCACTTCGTCGTCTGTCTCGAGGACGGTGTGCCGGTGATCGATGTCCTCAGCAACGAGATCGACGCGCGCAACGCGTTGGGCGGCGAAGACCGGCCGATCTGGAGCGACAACCCGGTTGCCTACCCGAACTGCGAGCCGGCCGACTTCGCGTGGCTGGCCGCGGGCGGCGATCGCCTGGCGCGGCTGCAACCGATGCCGATGAATCCCTGGCCGCTCGTCGGCGCCGGACTGGTGGCCGCGGCCTCGGCGGGGGCGTGGCTGCTCGCGCAGCACGTGCACCAGGTCGAGGTCGAGCGCAAGGCCCTGTTGGCCGCGCGCGCCGCCGATCCCGCGCCGCGCTATCTCGCGGCGCTTGCCGGCCAGCAGGCATCCATGGCCACCGACCGTTCGAGCTTCGTGGCGGCCACGCGCGAGATCTTCGGCTATCGGATCTGGATCCCGGGCTGGCGCCTGGCGTCCGCCGAATGCAGCGCGCGCACCCAGGCCTGTTCACGCGACTGGGTGCGGCGCGGCGGCAGCTTCGACGATCTGCGCCAGGCGCTGCCCGATGACGCGCTGGAGATGCTGGCGCCGCAGGGCAGCAGCGTGCTGGCGCTGGACATCGCGCGAACGAAGCATGCCTTCCGGGTAGAGCGTCACTCGATGCTCGATCCGCGCCGGCCCCTGCGCTCGTTGCAGGCCGCCGTGTCCGAGTCGGGGCCGCAGTTGCAACGTTGGCGCACGGCTGACGTGGTGCTGGAATTGAAGAAGCCGTCGCTTTGGCCGCGCGTGGCGGAGGTGCCCGCGACGTTCCAGCACCCGGCCGCGGTGCTGGCGGGCGACGTCGACCTGCATGACGTGCCGGGCCCGTTCATCGCCGAAGCCCTGAGCGCGGCCCCGGACTTCGTCAGCTGGGAGAGCGTGCGGGTCGATGTCGGCGAGGGCTCGGACGCGCGCGCCTTGCTCAGGTTCTCGGCCACAGGAGTGTTCTATGTCGTGGCACGCTAGGAGTCTCGTCGCCTTGTTCGTATCGCTCGTGACGTGCCTCTGCGCCCTCGGCGCGCCCTTGGCCGACGCGCAGACGATCGCGGACTACAGCCGCGCGCAGCGCTCGATGCTGGAGACCGCGATGACGCAGGCCGCGGCCCGGTCGGCTGGCCTGGGCGCCTCCGCGCCGGCCGCCGTCGCGTCGACGGCCGTCGCGGTTCCTCCACCGGCCGCGCGGATGGCCTTGCCGCCGACGGCGCCCGCGGTTCAGGTGAGCGGTGTCTTCGCCTCGCGCGACGGCGCGGTTGCCGAAGTGATCGTCAACGCCACGGCCTACCTGCTCGGGACGGGGCAAGGCGTGCCCGGCACGGCCTGGCATGTGGAGACCATCGCCATCGACCGCGTCGTGCTGGGCCGCGAGGTTGCCGCGGCTGCCGCCGATGGGCAGGGCGCTCGCAAGGTCTTCGCGCTGCCCGCGTTGCGCTGAGTTGAGTGAACTCATGGGACTGTTCGAGATGTTGCGCCGTCGTGAGCAAGCGGAATCGGTGGCGACGCCCATCGGTGCGGCACGGCGTCCCGCGGGGAGCGCGTCCGGCGATGCGGGGCGCACGCGTGCTGGCCAGTCGGAGCCGCGCCTGGCGGCGGTGCTTGGATCGTCTTCGCCCGGAACGCCGCCGGCTCGTCTCGAGCGACGCCTGGAGCAATCCCGCCAGGCATCGAGCGCACAGGCCGGCATCGCCTCCGAATTGCCGGAATCCGATCAGCCGGGCGAGTTCCGCGATGCCGAGATCCGTCGCGACGTCCTGGCGCACTTCCACCAGTTGCCGCCCTATCAGGCGTTGCTGACGGTCGGCCCGGAGGCGATCTACCAGTTGCCGCCGTTGCTGCACGAGAAGCTGGTTGCGCTCGACTGCGGTGCGCGCCAGGCCCGCCTGGTGCGCGCGACGATGCCGGTTGCCGACAAGCTGGCCCTCGACGGAACCGCCAAGGCGGTCAAGGGCGCGTTGCGGGCGCGCGGGTATGGCGTCGTCGAGGACCTGGTGGCGGAGCCGGGCGTGCTCAAGGAGATCCTGCGCAACGCGGGCGCCTCGGGCAAGGGCGGTCCCAAGGGTGGGCCGATGCAGCTGTTCGAGCGCTGGATCGCGCTGGCCGTGCCTACCGGGGCGACGGATCTGCACATCGAGGTCCGCCGCAACACCGCCACCGTGCGCATCCGCATCGACGGCCGCATGGAGCCCCTGCCGGACGGCCAGGGTGGTCGCTACAGCCGCAAGGAAGTCGTCGATGCGATCGCCGCCGGCTACAACAGCACGCGCAAGGGCAACAACGTCTCGCAGTACGCGGCCGACCAGTTCGTCGATTGCATGATCGACCTCGACCTGCCCGGAACGGCAGGCCAGCTGCGCTACCAGAACGTGAAGGGACGGCTGGGCCCGAAGACCGTGGTTCGCATCCTGCGCACCGGCGACGAGAACCGCATCCGCTTCGACGCGGCGGGCTACGCGCCCAGCCACCTGCGGCAACTGCGCCTGGCCGGGCGCGCGGGCAAGGGCATCGTGCTGCTGTCGGGCGTCACGAGTTCCGGCAAGTCGACCAGCCTCAAGAGCTTCATCGAGACGCTGCCCGGGCTCGATCAGAAGGCCATCTACACGGTGGAGGATCCGATCGAGTACGAGATCGCCGGCGCCCACCAGATCGAAGTGCTGCGCGACATCGCCAACGACGACGAGACCCGCCGCCGCTACGCGGAGGCGATGCGCGCGCTGATGCGGTCCGATCCCGACGGCGTGATGCTGGGCGAGATCCGCGACAAGCTGACGGCGCTGTTCGCGTTGCAGATCGCCGAGACCGGGCATCTCGCGATGGGTACGGTGCACGCGCACCTCATCTCCAACATCATTCCGCGCCTGACCAACGACCAGATCGGCGTGAGCCGCCAGGCACTCACCGGGCCCAACATCCTCAACCTGCTGGTCTACCAGGCGCTCGTGCCGAAGCTGTGCCGCTGCTGCGCGCTGCCGACGGCCATGGCGCTGCGCGTCGACCCCGATGCACGCGAGATCGAGGAGGTGCTGCGCCGCCGCTTCGGCCTGTCGACCTCGAGGCTGCGCTGGATGCGTCCCGAAGGCTGCGCCGCCTGCCAGGGCCGCGGCACGCATGGCAAGACCATCGTCGCCGAGATGCTGCAGCCCGATCGCGTCTGGCTGCGCCACGTGCGCAACAACGACGACGACGCGGCCCTGCAGCATTTCCGCTCGGCCAGCAACCGCCGGTTCGACAGCCCCGACATGACCGGCAAGACGGTGTTCGAGCACGCGCTGTACAAGGCGCTGCAGGGCGAGATCGACGTGCGCAATTGCGAGGAGTTCGACGGCTTCGAGCGTTTCGAGATCCTGCCGGGGCAGCGACCATGAGTCCGATGCAGGCGTTCGCCAACCGGGTCGCGTTGATCGAGTTTCGACGCCATCGCGCCGAGTTCTATCGCGACTTCGCGGAGATGTACCAGCGCAACGAGGCCATGGTGAGCTTTCTCGAGGGCGAGATCGCCAACTCCGACCTCACGCGCGAGCGCAGCCGGGCACGCGCGCTCCGCATCGTGCTGCATCGGCACCGGGATGGCGAGCACGCGAGCCGCGTCTCGCACCTGCTGGAAGGCGTGGTGCCGCGCTCCGACGCGATGCTGCTGGCGGCGGTCGATCGTGCCGCCGACAAGCCGCAGGCCTTGCGCGCGCTGGCCGACGCCATCGACAAGCAGCAGCAGATGCTGCGCCTGATGCTGTCGTATTCGGCGTTGCCCGCGATGACGATTCCGATCTGCTACGCGCTGATCGCGTTGCTGGGCAAGGTGATCCTGGTCATCGACGACGCCACGCCGGCCTACGCGCAGGACGCGCTGTGGGAAGGCATGAACGGCTGGGCCAAGGCCATCGCGATCTTCGCGCAGGCCTGGGGCCCGCAGACGCTGGTCGTGCTCGGCGCGGCGCTTGCCGCGGTGCTGTGGTCGCTGCCGCGCTGGCGCGGGCCGTTTCGATTGCGCGTCGAGGCGTGGCCGGTCTACGGGCTCTACCGCGACTTCCAGGCCGGGATGCTCTTCAGTGCGATGGCGATGCTGCTCAAGACCGGCGAGACGTTGCAGGGCAGCATCGACGACGTCACGCAGCGCGCTTCGCCGTGGATGCGCTGGCACCTGGGACGCGTTCTCGAGGCGCTCGAGGAGAACCCGACCGCGACGCTCGACGCCTTCCGGCGTGGCCTGTTGTCGTCGCACCTGTTGTCGCGCGCCACCACGCTGAATCGATCCAGCGCGTCGTTCGCGGACGTGCTGATCCAGCTCGGCACGTCGGACGGCGAACGCGTGCTGGCGCGCGTCAAGCGAGCGGCGGTCATCGCGAACTTCGCGCTCGTCGGGGTGTTCGCCTCGGTCGCCACCTTCATGGGCATCGCGTCGATGACGGTGCCCGGCAAGTTCGCCACGTTGATGGAGCCGTCCAATCTGATGACCCTGCGCGCGCTCTACCTCGCGGAGCATCCCGTGCATTGAACACCGGCGTCGCGCGCCGCCGCGCGCCATCTTGCGCACGTGCACGGATCCGCGCGCGTGCAGTCCCGGACCGTCAGCGTCCACCATCAACCACAGGAGAAATGAAGATGATCCACTCCCATTGCCGCGTCGCCCGTGCGGCCTCTTCGCGCCGTCAACGCGGCAACGCGCTCGTGTTCAGCATGCTGGGCCTCGTGATCGGCGGCATCGTGCTGGCGCTGGGCATCGGCTACTACCAGAACTCGCAGTCGAACGCTCAGGTGCAGGGCACCATCAGCGAGATCAGCGCCATCATCGGCGGCGCGCAGCAGAACTACGGCCAGTACGGCTACAGCGGACTGACGACGGCAGTCGCCGTCGGTTCCCGCGTGATCCCCGAGACCCGCGCCGACGCCGGCGGCACCACCGCCACCAACAGCTATTCCGGCGCGATCACGCTGGTCGACAACTCGGCCACCACGCCCAGCACGGCCAAGCTGAGCTACGCCAACGTGCCTACCTCGCAGTGCACGCAGCTGATCAACGGCGCGCAGAGCCTGGCGCGCCGCATCACGGTCGGCACGACGGACGTCAAGCCGCTCGATGGCGTCATCGACGTCGCGAGGGTCAACACGCAGTGCACCTCCGCGGCCAACGTCGCGATCGACTTCGTCTTCGGTCGCACCTGAGTCGCCCATGCCGTCGTTTCGCACCTTCCGGCGCGGTGGCGCCGCCGGTCGCCGCCAGCGCGGCAACGCCCTGGTCTTCGCGTTGCTGGGCCTGCTGATCTCCGCGCTCGGGGCGGCCGGCGTGATCGAGGGCAACCGCCTGCGGGCCACGCACGAGGCGGGCAACGGCGAGGCGACGATCCTCGACAACCTGCGCGGCGCCGTCAACAACGCGATCTTCGACGGCATGGGGCCGATCCAGAACGGCGTGGCCTTCAGCAAGAACGGGGTGACGATCGCGCCCGTCGATGTCGACGGCCAGCTCGTCTGGCAGCCGAGGGTGCTGCAACTGGCGGCCATGGGCTACCTGCCCACGGGCTGGACGGCGACCACGTCCACGCTGAACGACGCACCCTACGCGATCGCCTTCAGCCGCGTGCCGGCCGGCTGCGTCGCGGCCGCGTGCAACATCGAGGGCCACGTCGTGTTGATGGGCCCGATCCGCGCAAGGGCCGGCGGCGGCGACAGCGACGGCGCCGTGATCGGGCCGATCCTGGCGCGCATCGGCGCGGATTCGGGCGTCTCGCTGCCGATGGACCCCGCGCAGATCCAGGGCTTCGGCAATACGTGGACGCTGGCCAATCCGGTGGCCGGCCAGCCTGCCGGCGTCGTCGCGGTGCGGGTGGGCACGGGGTCGTCGGGCTTCGGGCAGTTCGTCCGCATCGGCGACGCCCGCGACCCGAACCTGCAAGGCCACCTCACCGTCGCCGGCGGCACCTTGTTCGGCGACGGCACGACCACCAGCGAATTCCGGTCGGCGCTGCAGGTCGATGCGCAGCCCGTGCAACTGCGGGACGCGAGCGGCAACGCCTGCGTCCTGTTGCGGCCGGACGGCGTGGTCGACATCCTGTGCAGCGGGTCGTTGTCGGCGACCACCGGTGTCTTCCAGGACACCTCGGGCCATGTCACGACGATCGCCGCGACCGGCCTCGTCACGACCGGCGGCGTCGCCGCGGACGGCGGGCTCTCCACGAGCGCGGTGACGGCGTTCGGCGCGGCCGATCCGCAGGCGCTGGTGGTCAGGGCCGGCGACCTGTTCGTGCGCAACCCCGCGGGCACCGCGTTGCTGCGCGTCGCGGCGAACGGGGACGTCACGGCGGGCAACGATCTCGTGTCCACCGGGGCCGTGACGGCCCAGCGCCTCACGCTGTCGGCCACGGTCAACGAGGGCGACGCCTGCACCGCGGGCCAGGTGGCGATGATGGCCAGCGGCGGCCTGGCCACCTGCCAGGGCGCGGCGTTTCGCGCCACCACGCGTTACGCGAGCCTGGGCGCGGCGTGCGCGAGCGCGGGCTTGTTGGCCGTCGACGCATCGACGGCCGACGCGCTGATCTGCCGCGGCGGCTACTACGCCAGCCAGTCGGGACTGACTTCTTCGCGCGTGTACATGGCCGGTTTCGCCGTCCATCATGGCGATTTCGTCGCCGCCGCCACGGCGCTGCCGAACGGCTGCCCCGCGACGGCCAGTCCGGTCGCGCCGCAGGCCACGATCTTCCTGCTGCCGCAGACCGATGCCCAGACCGCCGGCAATCCCGTGCTGAACCGCAACGCGACCTGGACGGGACAGGGCTGGTCGATCTCGCTGACCGACGGCACCGGTGCCGCGACGACCAGCGACGTCGTGGCGGAGGTGTACTGCCTGTACCCGTGAGGCACGCCGAGTCGACCGATCGCGGCATGCTCGCCACGCGCCATTGCCGTACGCACGCCGCACGCCGCACGCATCCCGAGTGCGGGTTGGCGACGGCGACCATGTCTCGCAACCGGCGACGTCGCCGCTGCGCGTCGAGAAGGGCAAGCGCTCTCGCGCAGCGTCCCTCTTCAAGGACCGTCAACAGCGGATTGCGGGGTCGTCGCCCCGACGGCGGCGGGTGCGCGGCGAGTCAGTCTCGACGTGAACGTGGCACCGTCTCGCTTACGAAGGGCGTCTTGGCGTCGGTATAGGCCTCTCGATCGGCCCGGTGCCTCACTGCCAGCTCGGTCTTGAGCCTCGCATAGCGATCGGCCAGCGCGGGGTCGCGTCGCAAGGCATCGCGAAACGCGAGCCGGTCGTGCCAAGCTGGACCATCGCGAACGACGATGTGCAGGTGATGCGTGCGACGCCCGTCGCGCCAGCGCATGAGCCACTTCCGGTCGGACAGCGTCGCGTTGAATTCCCGGGACGTCGTGTACCCGTTCGCGCAGAGCCGGTCGATGAGGGCGTCCACGCCATCCAGCGATTCGACGGCAGCCATGAGGTCGATGACAGGCTTGGCGACGAGACCGGGCACCGCCGTGCTGCCGATGTGTTCGATCGCGAGGAAGACGCCAGGCAGCAATGCGTGCAGCCTGGTCCGTTCCAGCTCGAAGGCCCGAGCCCACGCGGGCTCGTGCGCACTCAGCGCGACTTCCTCGTTGATGGCAGCGGCGAGCGATTGCTCGTCGCCAATCTCGCCGGCCATGAGGTGCGCGCGCGCTATGGCGCTTGCGCCGGCCTGGTCGTTCGCGTCGGAGTTCATGGCGTCACGATAGCGCAGGCCCGGCCGGCCGGCTTGATCGCGCGCCGCGCTGGCGTGCCATGGACTCGGGTGGCGAGCGACGGCTTCACACCTGGCCGTCGCGCGAGGCGCCGGACCGCCGCCGCCGCGCAGCGTTCAGCGCGCCAGCGACGAGGGCCCCGCGGCCGCGAGCTTTCTTTTCAGCGTCGGGATGTCCGAGGTCTCGCGCATCGCCTCGCTGGCCTCGATCTCGCCGCGTCGCACGAGTTCGACCAGCCGGTTGTTCATCGGCACCCATTCGCTGGCGCCGAGGCGGTTGTCTTCGCGGATCGCGCTCTCGAGGCCGATCCAGTCGCCGCGTTCGATGAACTGCGTGACCTTGCCGGTGTTGAACAGGACGTCGGCGGCCATCAGGTAGCGCTTGCCATCCTTGGACGGCACGAGCGCCTGGCGCACCACCGCGATCAGATTGCCGGCCAGCACCGAGCGCATCACGTCGGCGCTGGTGCCGGTGTACGACAGGATCTTGCGCATCGTGCCGGTGACGGACTTGCCGTGCGTCGTCGCGATCATCAGCGAGCCCGACTCGCCGCCCTGGATCGCCTGCTCGGCGGTCTCGGCATCGCGGATCTCGGAGGTGAGCAGCACGTCGGGGCTCATGCGCAAGGCTTCGCGCATGCCGTCGGCGAAGCTGAGCACGTCGTAGCCGACCTCGCGCTGCGTCACGATGGACTTGCGCGGCGCGATCTTCTTCTCGACCGGATCCTCGATCGTGAGGATGTGCCCGGAATGCTGGGCGTTGTGCCAGTCGAGGATGGACATCGCCGTCTCGCTCTTGCCCGAGCCGGTGGGGCCGGTGATGACGATGAAGCCGCTGGTGGATTCGGTGAGCGTCGAGACGAGGTTGTGCGGCAGGCTGAGGCTGGTCAGCGCGGCGATGTCCGGCGGCGTGATGCGCATCACCAGCGCCAGCTCGCCGGTGCCGTGCATGAACAGGCTGTAGCGCAGCGAGTGGCCGCCGCGGCCGTCGAGCCGGATGTTGACCGAGCGCTGGCGCGCCAGCACCGGCTTGATGCGGGTGTCCCAGTAGTCCTGCACCGACTGCTGGTGGCCGCGGTCGTCGCGGTGGTGGCGCGCCGCGCCGTCGACATAGCCCGCGAGGTAGGTGACGATGTGCTCCCGGGTGACGACGAACGGCGGGATGGCCGAGAACAGCTGGTGCAGCGGCAGCGTGCCGCGCGCGGACTTCGCGCGGATCACCTGGCCCTCGTGGATCATGATGTCGGTCATCGACGGCGCGAACATCAGCGCGTGCTTCACGGCGGCGCCGATGCCGTGTTGCTTGTCGGAGGGCAGTTGCAGCGTCTGCTGGAGCGTGGGGATGTCGGTCATGGCGGACTGGCGTGGGTGGGAGCGAAAGCGCGCTCAGCGAGCGGGCGACAGGTCAGCGATCTCGTCGAACGCCGCGCGGCTGTCGGCGGCGACGGACGGGACGGCGATCGCGGGAGGAGGCGGCGACGCGGACCTGGGCGCCGGCGGCGGCCGTCCCGGTGCGAGCGCGCGTTCTGTCGGGAAGGGCAGCGCGCCGGCGGGCATCACCTTCCAGCGCATCAGGATCGCCGCGATCCGGTTGGCGTACCAGGCGGCGCGCGCGGGCGTGTGCGAGTGGTAGCCGCCGACGGCCAGCCAGTTGTCGCCGAGCAGCTCGACCTGGCGGCGGTAGTGCCAGGCGGCGAACTCGGCGCACACGCAGCCGTCCGCCAGCGCCGCGCGGTCGATGCCGTAGCGGCTCAGCTCGGGCAGGTGGACGCTGTTGATCTGGAACGCGCCGATGTCGACGCTGCCGTCGGCGTTGCGGCCCAGCGCCGCGGGTTGCAGCCGGCTTTCCTGCCAGCCGATGGCGCGCAACACCTCGGCGTTGACGTGCTGGCGTGCGGCGGCGTCGGCGATGCAGTCGGCGTGGGATGGGAGCGAGGCCGTTGCCAGGGCGGCCGCGAGGGCCGCCGGGCAAAGGCGGGGAGCAGGAAACGTCGGCATGGTTCGGAGACAGCGTCACCGGAGGAACACACCGATCGATTCTGGGCGGCGCGGCGAAATCTCCGGGGCGCCAAAGGCCGAATTTCGGCCCGTTCGGCGCTCGGCGGCGATTGCCGAGCGCGGTCGGTTCGTCAGCGACTCAGCGACGCTGCCCCAGCGCCCGCGCCGGCAGGAACAGCAGCGCCGTCAGCAGCGCGAACACCGCGCTCACGCTGATGCCCACGAGCCGGAACGGCAGCGACAGCAGCCACACGATCGGATACAGCACCAGCGCCAGCAGGGCCAGCGGCCAGCAGAAGACGAACAGCAGGCACCAGAGCAGGAACGTGAACATGGCGGACTCTCGAATGACGGGGCCGTGCGGCCTCCGATGCCGGCACGATGCGACGACGGCGTCCGCGCGTCAATCCTGTCCCGACGAACCGGCGGGATTCGCCGACAGGCTGCGGCGGACGCCGATGCGCCGATGCGCCGGCGCGAGGCCTGGCCGTCGAGCTGGGCGACCAGCGTCTTCGGCGCGGCCAGCCGCCACCGTCGCCGTGGCGTTCGGCATGGCATTCCCACCGCTCGCGGCGCGCCCCGGGCAGCGCGAGGCACGGCGCGATGACGCGGGCGAGCAGGGCGGGGACGTCGACGGTGCGGCTCGTCGCGCGCAGGTTGGAGCCGGCCGCCCAGGTCGCGCAGAATGACGCATCGTCGCACTGCCCACCGGCCGCCATCATGACCGTCCCTTCCGTCACCGAACTGAACCGCATCGGCGCCGACTGCCTGCCCGGCCACCTGGGCGTGGCGATCACGCGCGCGGACAACGTCGAGGTGCGCGCCGAGATGGCCGTCTCGATGAAGCTGATGGCGCCCAACGGCTACCTGCACGCGGGCAGCGTCGTGACGCTGGCCGACACCTCGTGCGGCTATGCCTGCATCGTCAACCTGCCCGAGGGCGCGACCGGCTTCACGACGATCGAGCTGAAGTCCAACTTCCTGGGCACGGCGCGCGAGGGCACGCTCGATTGCGTCGCCACCGCCCAGCATCGCGGCCGCACCACGCAGGTGTGGGACGCCGTGGTCACGCATCGCGAGACGGGCAAGACGATCGCGCTGTTCCGCTGCACGCAGATGATCCTCTGGCCGCAGTCGGCCTGAACGGGGAGACGGACGTGGACGCGACCGGTGCTTCTTCGCGCCGACTCGTCGAGATCCGCGCCTATCGCCTCAAGCCCGGCACGCGCGCCGATTTCCACGCCGCGGTGACGACGCTTGCGTTGCCGATGGTGCGCGCCTACGGCATGGACGTGGTGACGCACGGCATCGTGCCCAACGACGACGACGGCTATTTCCTGGTGCGCTCGTTCGCGAGCCTGGCCGAGCGGACGGCGCAGGAGGAAGAGTTCTACGGCTCGGCGGCGTGGCGCGAGGGGCCGCGCGAGGCGCTGGTGTCGCGCATAGACACCCATGTGGACACGCTGCTGTGGCTGAGCCCGGCCGCGATCGCCGACCTGCGTGCCGGCAACGTGCCGCCGCCAGTGGGCACCTGAAGCCGGGCGGATTGCCTGGTCGTGCGGGGGACGCCGAGCACGCGAGCATGCGCGTGCGTGCCGGCGCGTCGCCAGCCTGACTCAGGCGGCCGGTGCTTCGCCTTCCGGCGTGCCGGCCGCGGCCGGCGGCTCCTGCGCGGACGTGTCGTTCGAGCTGCCGCCGCCGCCACCCGACGACTTCTTGTGCGCTTTCTCTTCCTTCTTCTTTTTCTTCTCGAGTTCGCGCTGGCGCTTCTCGTACGAATAGTTTGGCTTCGCCATTGTTTCCTTTCAGTGGATGCTCACACGATACCCGATCGAGCGCGGGCTATAGGAAGATCATGGGCAAAGCGCGCCTGGCGGACGTCAAACAGCCGCTTTAAAGGCCCGGTTCAGCCCGGGCGGGCCGCGGCCGTGGTTCGCAAGCCACGTGCGGGATCGCGGTCAGGCGGCGTCGGCCGGCGCGCCTTGGTCGCACTTGCGGCAGGCCAGCGCCTGGCTCAGCATGCCTGCGCGGCCTTCGGGCGTCTCTCGTCCGCGGCCGGCTGGTCCAGGGCGGATCGTGGCGCACGTGCTGGAAGTGGCTGCAGGCGAGTTCGGCCACCCGGTCGTCGTGTTCGTCGAGGCGGAAGCTGACGGTGGGGCGATCCACCGCGCTCAGAACCTGTGAATGAATCCGACGCGACCGAGCGGGCCGTCAAAACGCGTCCGATCAAGGCGCAAAGCGCAGACGTAGCTCGGGCTACGGCGAGCATTTGCAACGCAGAGCGGGCGTGTGTTGACGGGACGAGCGGGCGTGGCGGGTTCGTTCACAGGTTCTCAGGCCGCGGGCGGCTGGTGCAGCGACAGCGTGTTGCCGTCGGGGTCGTGGAACCACGCGACGCGCGTGCCGTCGGGCGCGGTCCAGATGCCGTCGGCGTCCAGCGGCAGGCCCGGGAAGCGGGCCATCGAGACGCCGTCGGCGGCCAGCGCGCGCACGGCGGCGGCGACGTCGTCCACCTCCCAGCCGAGCGCCGTGTACGGATGCGGCGCGACGGCCTCGACGCGCTGGAGGCGCAACTGGGTGCCGTTGGCGTCGAACACGAGCGAGAAGCCGTTGTCCTCGATCAACGCGAGGCCCAGCGCGTCGCGGTAGAACGCGCGGGCGCGATCGGCGTCGGCCGTGGCGAGGAAACAGACGAGACGGGACGCGTTCAGCATGGTGGGCTCCTCGTGCGACGGGCGGCGGCCCGGGCGATCAGTTGCTGGCCGGCGTCGCCGCGGAGGCCGCGAGCGCCTGCAGCGGGGCGGCGGGCGCCGCGCAGCCCAGCGTCTGGCCCACGCCCTTGAGGAAGGCGCGGCGCACGGATCCGGCGGCGATCGCGGCGGCCACTTCCTTCGAATGACGCTCCGCGCCATCGAGCTTGCGCACCCAGCCGCGGAACGGGATCACGCTTTCGGCGGCGCCCGTCAACGCGTCGTTGGCGGTGTCGCCCACCAGGGTCGAGCCGCGCGCGATCAGGCCGGGGTCGGCGGCGGTGGGCGGCGTGTCGAGATCGGCGCCGAGGGCGCCATCGAGCACCCGCACCTCGTTGGCGAGCGCCGCGCAATCGCGCTGCGACGGCAGCGCATACGGCGCCTTCACCGCGGCCTCGAGCACCGCGGGAATCTTCTCCTGCACGAGGTTGAGATCGGCCAGCGGCGCCTCGACGGCCTTCTGCAGCTGGACGCCTTCCTTGGCAGCGCCCTTGGCGGTGTCGGGCGACGCGCAGCCGGCGACGGAGAGCGCCATGACGGCAGCCACGAGAGTCGAAGCGGAGGTGATGTTCATCGATCGGAGCGTATCAGTGTTCTGCGGGCGGCTGGCCGGCAACGCGCGCGCGCCAGCGCAGCAGGCCGATCGCATAGGTCACGTAGTAGCCGGCGAGCGTGCCGAAGATCGCCATCGTCAGCGGGCTGGAACCGACCTGCATGGACTGCGGATCGGCATGGCCGCCGCCTGCCTGCAGGATCACGAAGCGATAGCCCAGGCGCAGCACGAGCAGCAGCGACAGCGCGATGCCCAGGTGCGCGTTGGGCGTGTAGAACAGGCCCGCCGGCGTCGCCTCGAATTTCGTCAGCCGCGTGCCCAGCAGGCCCAGGCCGATGCCGACGACCGCGCCCGCGAGCAGCGCGCCGTCGACCATCGGACGCACGAAGCTGGTCGCCAGCAACAGCACGGCGATCAGCGGAAACGCGACGACGGTGATCCACGGCCGCACCTTCGTCAGGCGCTGGCGCCCGATCGTGCGGCGGATGCGCGCATAGACGCGCCACGCGACGAGCGCGACGACGAGGAGGACGGTGATCAGGTGGGAGTCGATGGTCGTGGGCATGCGGAAGGCGGGGAGTCGGTTTCAGAACAGGAACGGCACGAGCGCCCTCACGCGCGCCCGGTACGCATCGTAGGCGACGCCGAAGCGCTCGCGCATCCAGCGTTCCTCGAGCCGGTATTTGCGCAGCAGGGCCAGGAAGACGATCAGCACCGCGAGCGGCCCGCGCCAGCGGTCCACCGCGATCGCCCAGCCCAGGAAGCCGAGCAGCAGTCCGGTGTAGATCGGATGGCGCACGAGCGCGTACGGCCCGCGGGTGACCAGCTCGTGATCCCGCTTGAGCGTGACGATCGCGCTCCAGTTGCGGCCGATCGTGCGGCGCGCCCAGACGGCGAACGCGAGCCCGCCGACCGTCACGGCCACGCCCAGCCAGAACAGCCCCGGCGCCCACGGCACGACGCGCGCGCTCAGGCCCGGGATGGCGTAGCCCGGCGACGCCAGGATCAGCGCGGCCAACACCATCGGCCCCAGGTGCAGCACGCGCGAGACGAAGGGCTCGCGGCGCGCGGTCTCCTTCACGTCGCGCGAGCTCAGCCACCAGTAGAACGCCCACGCCGTCCACAGCGCGGGAAACAGCCAGCGATGGCTCAGCGAGGCGAGGTCGGGTGTCATGCGGCAGTCATTCGCAGGAGGAGGCGATCGAGCGCGACGCCGACGATCACGCCGATACCGTACGCCGCGAGGTTGTGCCATGAGAACACATGGCCCAGCAGCAGGTGGCCGAGCGTCGTGTGGCGGAACGCCACGAGCCACGGCGCCTGCCACAGCTTCGCGCATTCGACCGCGGCGCTCGTGGCCGCGGCGAGCAGCGCGACATCGCGGGTGCATGCGCGCGGACGCAACGTGCGCCATCCGAAGAACACCATCAGCGCCCACAGCGCGTCGCCCGGGTACTTGCCGAAGACGGCGGGCAGGGCGTCGGGCCAGCGGCGCGAGGCGAGACCCAGCGCGATCGTGGCGATGGTCGCGGCGAGGGCGGCGAAGCGGCGCCGCGGCGCGCCGTCTGCGGATGCGGCGAGGTTCATCGTCCGGGCCGCCGCCATTCGTAGCGCAGGTCGCCCAGCTGCATCGCCGGCTCGTAGCCGCGCTCCACGACGTCGAAGCCGTGGCGCTCGTAGAAGCGCTGCGCGGGGATGTTGGTGGCGAAGGTGTAGAGCCACAGCCTGCCGTGCGAATCGGCCTTGGCGAGGTCGAGCAGTTGCGTGCCGATGCCCTGGCCCAGGTGGTCGACGTGCACGTACAGCTGCATCACCGATTCCGGCGTGAACGCGCCGAAGCCGGCCAGCTCGCCCGCGCGCAGCGCCAGGTGCACGTTCGTCTCGGCGAGGACGTGCTCGTCGAAGTAGCGCAGGTGGTCGTCCCGCGGATGGGGCACCGGCGCACCGACCCCGAGCGCGAAGCTGGCACGCCACAGGTCGACCAGGCGCTCGCGGAATGGCTTGCGATAGGGGGTGAGTTCGACGGGAGGGTGCATCGAGGGCGCCGGGCGCGGAATGACGCATTTTCGGGAGTTCTACGCGGCGGACGGCTGCGGCGTTTCCCGAAGCTTGCAACAGGGCTTGCATTGCCTGGCGTGCGGGCCTAGACTGTATTTAAATACAGTATCCGAGGCGGGTGATGACTCCCCGGCCGCGGTAGGCACCACGTCCGCTTGCCGGACATCCGCGCACGACAGCGCGCATCCGTCGCCCGGGCTTTCGCAGGGACGCCGCCGTCTTTTCCCGAATCGCGTCGCAGCCCGCTGCGGCCCGATCCGCAACCCTCACCGACCTTCGCCTCATCCACGCTTTTCCGCCCGACCCAGGCTCCGGCCCGCCGGGCCGCCACCGTCTCTCCGCCATGGCCGCGCTACCCGCCTACGCCGAACTGCACTGCCGCAGCAACTTCAGCTTCCTCACCGGCGCCTCGTCGCCGGAGGAACTGGTCGAGCGCGCGGCCGCGCTGCGCTACACGGCGCTGGCGCTCACCGACGAATGTTCGCTGTCGGGCGTGGTGCATGCCTACGAGCAGGCCACCGAATGCGGCCTGCCGCTGATCATCGGCGCGGAGATGCGGCTCGAGCCCGGCGTCGGCGGCGTGCCGATGCGGCTGGTGCTCCTGGCAACGACGAAGCGCGGCTACGGCAACCTGTCGCAGTGGATCTCCGTGGCTCGCCGCCGTGCCGAGAAAGGCCACTACGACGCCCGGACCAGCGACCTGCAAGGACACGTGCCCAACAAACCGTACCTGGCGGGCCTGCCCGATTGCCTCGTGCTCCTGTTGCCCACGGCGGGCCCGGTGCCGCTGGGGGCGCTCGATCCCGGAGGGGCGGCCGGCGCGAACGGTCCGACCGTGCGCGTTTCAGTCGATGACGGCTTGCCATCGGGGCGCACGAGCGCAGCGGCCGGTGCGACCCCGGTCAATGCCCAGCTGTCCAGCCTGAGCGTGATTGCTGCCGCGCAGGCCAGTGCGGCGGCGGCGATCGCCTCCAACACGCCGGGAGCGGGTCGCCCGCGCGGGCGCGAGACGCGCGAAACCCGCGACGGCCCGAGTGGCGATGGCCCGCTCGAGCCGCCGACGCCTCCGAAACTCGCCTCGCAGGCCAAGGTCAAACGCGTTGCCAGGTCGTCGTTGCCGCCGCGGCCGTCGACGGTCTTGTCGTTCGAGTCGCTGTTCGCGCAGGCGCAATGGCTCAAGACCTGGATCAGCGAAGACCGTGTCTGGCTCGCGATGCCCATGCTGATGCAGGGCGACGATGACGAGGTGCGCGAGCGCGTGAAGGCCGTGTCCGTCGCCACCGGGCTGCGCATCACCGCGGTGGGCGACGTGCTGATGGCCACCCGTGCCGCCAGGCCCTTGCAGGACGTGCTCACGGCCACGCGTCTGCGGCGCACCGTGGCCGAGTGTGGCCACGCGCTGGCGCCCAACGCGGAGGCGCACCTGCGATCGCGAGCGCGTCTGCTGGCCTTGTACGAACCCGAGTGGCTGGACGAAACGGTGGCGATCGCGGGTCGTTGCAAGTTCTCGTTGAGCGAATTGAAGTACGAGTATCCGCAGGAGATCGTGCCGGACGGTCACACGCCCACCACTTGGTTGCTGGCGCTGACGGAGCAAGGCGCGGCGAGGCGCTTTCCAGCCGGCGTGCCTGACAAGGTGCAGGCCCTGCTCCGGAGCGAGCTCGGGATCATCGAGCGCCTGAAGTACGAGGCCTACTTCCTGACGGTGGCCGACATCGTTGCCTGGGCCCGGGCCAACGGCATCCTGTGCCAGGGCCGCGGAAGCGCCGCCAATTCGGCGGTGTGCTTCTGCCTGGGCGTGACCGAAGTCAATCCATCCATTCGCGAGGTGCTGTTCGAACGCTTCATCAGCGAGGAGCGGGGAGAGCCGCCCGACATCGATCTCGACTTCGAGCACCAGCGGCGCGAGGAAGTGATCCAGTACCTCTACAGGAAGTACGGGCGCCATCGCGCCGCGCTCACGGGCGTGATCATTCGCTACCGCACCAAGTCGGCGGTGCGCGATGTGGGCCGCGCGCTGGGCATCGACCTCGATCGTATCGATGCGGTCACGCGCTCGCTGCATCACGTGGGTGGTTCCGCGGCGCCGGGCGGTGCTGCAGAAAGGCTCGCCATCGCGCTCCAGGAGCATGGCTTCGATCCCGAGTCGAGGCTGGGATGTCATTGGATTGCGTTGAGCCTGCAACTGCGCAACCAGCCGCGGCATCTCAGCCAGCATCCCGGCGGCTTCGTCATTGCCAAGGAGGACGTATCGCTGTTCGTGCCGGTGGAGAACGCAGCGATGGACAACCGGACGGTGATCCAGTGGGACAAGGACGATCTCGACGTCCTCAAGCTGCTCAAGGTCGACATCCTCGCGCTGGGCATGCTCAGCGCGCTGCGGCGAGGTCTGCTGTTCGTCGACGAGAAGATGCGCCAGATGATGCCGGGGCCGCCACCGCCGGACTGGTTGATCGAAGCGAAGCGGCAGGAACAGATCGAAGGTCGGCAACGTGTAGACGGTACCGCCAGCATTCGCGCTGGCAACGGCGGAACCCGCATCCAACGCACCTCGAATGCTTTCTCCAGCGCCGGCGCAGCGGCCTCCATGGGCATCCGACCTGAACGCGAGGTGCTGGATTCCGAAGCGAGCCTGCAAGACATCCCGGCCGAGTGCAAGGCGGTCTACGACATGCTGTCCACCGGCGACTCGGTGGGCGTGTTCCAGGTGGAGAGCCGCGCGCAGATGAGCATGCTGCCCCGGCTGAAGCCAACCGAGTTCTACGACCTGGTCGTGGAGGTGGCCATCGTGCGGCCGGGCCCGATCCAGGGCGGCATGGTGCATCCCTACCTGAAGCGGCGCGAGCAGAAGGAGCCGGTCACCTATCCAAGCGAGGAGACGGAGACGGCGCTGAAGCGCACCTTGGGCGTTCCCATCTTCCAGGAACAGGTGATGCAACTGGCCATCCTCGCGGCTGATTTCACCCCGGGCGAAGCCGACCAGTTGCGGCGCGGGATGGCCGCCTGGAAGCGCAAGGGCGGGTTGGAGCCATTCCGGGAAAAGCTGATCGGCCGCATGGTTGCCAAGAACTACGACCCGGACTACGCCAACGCCATCTTCCGGCAGATCCAGGGTTTCGGCGAATACGGCTTCCCGGAAAGCCATGCGGTCAGCTTCGCCCTGCTGGTCTACGTCAGCGCCTGGATCAAGCGCCACCACCCCGACGCCTTCCTGGCCGCGCTGCTCAACAGCCTGCCGATGGGCTTCTACGCCGCGCCGCAGCTCGTGCGGGACGCGCGCGCGCACGGCGTCGCGGTGCGGCCGGTGGACATCACGATCAGCGACTGGGACGCCACGCTGGAGCCGCAGGCCGCGCACGAGGCGGTGCCGGCCTGCGCGGAGCGCGCGATTCCCGGCGACCAGTGCGCGGTGCGGCTGGGGCTGAACCGGGTGAGCGGCCTCGGCGAGGACGCGGGCCGGCGCATCATGGCCGCGCGGGCGCAGGCACCGTTCGCCAACGTGGAGGACCTGGCGCGCCGCGCCGGGCTCGACACGCAGGCCATGCAATGCCTGGCCGGCTCCGATGCGCTGTCCGGACTGGCCGGACACCGGCGCGACGCGATCTGGGCCGTGGCAGGCGTGGACACCCGCGCCACGCCCCTGCTCGAAGCCACGCGCACGATCGAGGATGCCGCGCCCGAGTTCGAGGCGCCGAATCTCGGCGACGCCGTGCTGGCCGACTACCGCGCGCTGGGCCTGTCGCTGAAGGGGCATCCGCTGGCGCTGCTGCGTCCGGCGCTGGCGCCGTTCAAGGTGCAGCAGGCGGCGCTGCTCAATGCCGAGTACCGGCCAGGCCAGCTCGCGCGCGCCAGCGGCCTGGTGACGCATCGCCAGCAGCCGGGCACCGCCAAGGGCGTCGTGTTCGTGACGCTGGAAGACGAGACGGGCACCGTCAACGTGATCGTCTGGCCCGCCGTGGCCGCGGCCCAGCGCAAGCCGCTGCTGGGCGCATCGCTGCTGACCGTCTACGGGGTGTGGCAGCGCGAGGGCGAGGTGCGCCACCTGATCGCCAAGACGCTGGTGGACCATTCGCCGATGCTGCAAGGGCTGGTCACGCGCAGCCGCGATTTCCACTGAGCAACCGTCTCCGCCGTCGAATCGCTGTCGCACTGGACAGAGGAGGTCGACCCGACGCCCTCCCGACCATGACGCGCCACAGGAATCGCTGCGACTGAACCGGCGCGGCCGCTCGGCTCGCCTGCACGCCAGAGCGCGCGCCGCTGCGACACGCTCCACCCGCCGGGCGATCCCGCGCCTCGCGTCGCATGCCTGCGACGCCCGGCGCGATCGGCGAGAGCCGGGGCGAGGGGGGGCGTCGATAATTTCGCCGGCGCCCCTCACGCGGCGAGCGCCCGATGCCGGTTCGGTGCCGAACGACTCGACAGCCGCGTCCGGCCTCGGCATCCGCTTCGGCCCCCGTCCCCGGATCCTTCGCGCTAACATCCCCCGAGGACTCCCGCCCGAAATGAATCCATTGCCTGCCTGCATCGCCCCAACCGCCTCGGTGCGCACGTCGCGCCGCTCGAATCGATCGGCGTCCGGCATGGCCTGCGCGTCCACCGCGTCCTCTGCCCTGACTTCAGCCACTTCGGCCGGCCTCCTGGCCTGCGCGACCCTGGCGCTGGTTGTCGCTTGCGTGTCCGCACGCGCCGGCACCGCCGAAGGCTACGAAGCCGGCCGGCGCGGCGACTACGCCAGCGCGCTGCGCGAGTTCCAGCCGGCGGCCGAGGGTGGCGATCGCGATGCCCAGCTGGCGCTGGCCGACATGTACCTGCGGGGGTATGGCGTCACGGCCGATCCGGCGACCGCGGCGCGCTGGTTCCGCAAGGCCGCCGACCAGGGCGACCCGCGGGCGCAGACCAACCTCGGCTTCCTCTACGAGCAGGGCAAGGGCGTCGCGCGCGACTTCGAAGAGGCCGCGAAGTGGTATCGCAAGGCGGCCGACCAGGGCGAGCCCACCGCGCAGAGCAACCTGTCGTACATGGCGCTGATCGGCCGCGGCGTGCCGCAGGACGACACGCAGGCCGCGCACTGGGCCACGCTGGCCGCGCAGCAGGGCCTCGCCGTGGCGCAGTACCGGCTTGGCGTGTTCTACACGAACGGGCAGGGCGTCGAGCGCGACGACGCGACCGCGCTGCACTGGTACAAGGCCGCGGCCGACCAGGGCGACGCGCGGGCGCAGAGCGCGCTGGGCTGGGTCTACAGCGAAGGCCGCGGCGTGCCGCGCGATCCGGCGGTGGCGCTGCACTGGCTGCAGTTGTCGGCGGCACAAGGCGATCCCACCGCCGAGCACAACCTCGGCATGGCCGAGCTCAACGGTCGCGGCGCGCCGCGCGACCCCGCGTCGGCCGAACGCTGGATCCGCAAGTCCGCGGAGTCCGGCTACGCGCCCGCCCAGGTCAGCCTGGGCCTGATGTATGCCGCCGGCGACGCCGTGATCGCCGACGAGAAGCAGGCTGTCGACTGGTACCAGAAGGCCGCGGCGCAGGGCAACGCGTCGGGCCAGAACAACCTCGGCTGGATGCTCACCAACGGGCTGGGCATCGCGCGCGACGACGCCGCCGCGCTGCGCGAGTTCCGGCTCGCGGCGCGCAAGGGCAACGCCTTCGCGATGGACAACATCGGCTGGATGGCCGAGGAAGGCCGCGGGCAGCCCGTCGACGCGACCGAGGCCCAGCGCTGGTACCGGCTCGCCGAGGCGCGCGGCAACGCGCCCGCGCGCAACCACCTCGCGTTGCTGTATGCGCGCGGCAAGGGCGTCACGCGCGACGACGTCGCGGCGGTCGGCGGCTTCCGCGCCGCGTCGGCCCAGGGCCTGGCGCCGGCACGCCACAACCTGGGCTACATGGTCGCCAACGGCCTGGGCGGCGTGCCGCGCGCCGACCTGGCCGCCGGCATCGCCCTGCAGAACCTGGCGCGCGAAGCCTCGCCGCCCAGCCCCGAGGAACTGCCCACGCTCGATCCGTCCAGGTTGACGCCCGCCGATCGCGCACGCAGCGAGCAACTGCTGGCCGCGTTCAAGGCCAGCCCCAACGTGCTGGCCGTGCTCGATTCGATCGCCGGGCCGCCCGGTATCAACTCGCTGGTGCCCGCGACGGTCGGCGGCAACGCGTCGAGCAACGGCGCCGACGGCAACACCGTCGCGCCGCCGTCGGCGACGCAGCGCTGACATCGCGCCGTGCTCGGCGGCCTTGCCCGCCGCCTTCGGCGCGATGCCCCGCTTGCGTCACTCCAGCTTGCGCCGGACCCCGTCGGCCGGCGCGCCGGCGACGTCCAGGTTGTGCTTTTCCAGCATCCTCGTGTCGGCCGGGCTCGCCCAAGGGTCGAGCCTGGTGGATGAACCGGCTCCCGGTGGACGGGAACTCGAGCGAGCGCCCGCGGCCCGGCGAGGTTCAGCCGCCCTCGACGGCGAGCCTGATGTCCGGCAGCCCGTCGAACTTGCCGACCGCCACGCCCGCCGCCTCGGGGAAGTGCATGCCGGTGTAGGAGCCGGTCGTCACCCAGATGTCCTCGGTGAACGCGACGCCGCGCGACGTGACGTGGTTGACGAGCCAGGGCAGCAGCCGGCGCGGGTCGCCCGCGGGATTGCGCGGCGTGGCGACGAGCACGCTGCTGCCGTTGAACTCGAAGCGGGCCGTCGGGTGATCGAACGGATACGTCGGGTCGTATGCGACACCTTCGGCGATGCAGAGCGCACCGTGATTCTGCAGATCGGCGAGCTGCAGCACCGGCGCGACCCGGGGCCACGCCGCGTAGCGGCTGGTGACCACCTCGATGGTGGCCGCCATGGCCGCGATGGCCTCGAGCACTTCTTCGCTCGGATAGGGCGCGCCCCCGGGCGCGAAGGTCCGTCCCAGCCGGAATGCGATCTCGAGTTCCAGGCCCAGCACGCCGAAGCTCGAACGTCGAACGGTGCCGGGGCTCTGCCGGAACGCGTCCGACGGCAGCGCCGAGCCCTGGATCGGCCCGTCAGCGGACTTGGCGCCGACCTTCCACGCGACGACCCGGCTGCCGCGCAGCGCGATGCTCTCGAGCTGGACGGCGTAGGCGTCGTCGGGCTCGAGCGACCCGTCGGGGCTCGGGAGGGCCTGCCCGGCGCGCCGGGCTTCGAAGAGCAGGGCGGCGAGGGCGTCCGGGGAAGAGGCTTGGTTCATCGACTGGCGAGGCGTTGGTTGCGACAAGAGATGCCACTCACGAGGCCTGCGGCCGGGCGTCGCCCAGGCCCGGCGGCGGCGTGGTGTTGAACTTGGCCTCGGGGTGCATGCGGAACGCCAGGAAGACGCCCGCGGCCATCAGCAGCATGCTGCCGACGAACGGCAGTTCCCAGCTGCCGAACCTGTCGATCAGCATCCCCGACAGCACCGGGCTGATGATCGCGGCCAGTGCCGACCCGGTGTTCATCATCCCGCTGGCGGTGCCGGAGAACTCGGGCGCGATGTCCATCGGAACGGCCCACATCGGGCCGATCGTCATCTCCGCGAAGAAGAAGCCGGCGGACAGGCAGGCGGCCGACACGTACAGGTTGTGCATCCACAACAGCGGCAGCAGCGAGAGCAGCGTCAGCATCATGCAGATCGCCACCATCAGGCTGCGCGCCTTGTGCAGGCTGCCGGTGCGCGCGAGGATCCGGTCGGTGACGATGCCGCCCAGCGTGTCGCCGATCACGCCGGCGAAGAACACGCTCGAGGCGAACAGCGCCGAATTCCTCAGGTCCAGCTTGTAGCTGTGCAGGAAGTACTGCGGGATCCAGCTCAGGAACAGCCACAGCGTCCAGCCGTAGCAGAAGTAGACGATGGTGACCGGGGCCATGCGCTTGAACAGCAGCGCCCACGGCACCGCGGCGCTCCTGGTCTTGGGCGGCGGCAGCACGGCCGTCTCCTCCGCGGTGATGCGCGGGTGATCCTTCGGGAACTCGGTGAAGGTCAGCGCCCACAGGG
>Ga0302314_10003023_pt1 | contig 31122 bp, 29 predicted proteins | sample III_Palsa_N2_3_FD_200533 | JGI IMG/M metagenome (GOLD analysis project Ga0302314, IMG submission 200533) | Peat permafrost microbial communities from Stordalen Mire near Abisko, Sweden - III_Palsa_N2_3 | ecosystem: Environmental > Terrestrial > Soil > Palsa > Peat permafrost | place: Sweden... | reverse complement strand
CGCGGTCACGTTGCCCGGCTCGATCCGTAGCGCCTGCGCGGCATGGCCGGCGACGCGATCGGCATCGCCCTCGATCGCGGCGATCCAGGCGAGCCCGGCGTGCGCGGGTGCCATCGCGGGATCGAGCACGATCGTTTTTGCGAAGCTTTCGGCGGCCGCCTTGAACGATCCGGCCGCTTCGAGCGCGAAGCCGCGTTCGATCCAGGCGACTGCATAGTCCGGCGCCCGCGCGAGAGTCGCCTCGATCGCCTCGATTGCCTCCGCCAGCCGGCCCTCCTTGCGCAGCGCGGTGCCGATCGCGGTGGTGATCGAGGGATCGCCCGGCGACAGCAGCAGCGCGCGGTGCAGCAGCGCGCGTGCGCCCGCAAAATCGCAGGCCTCCTCGCAGGCCCACGCCGCGAGGTTGAGGTACATCGGGTTGATCTCTCCCGCAGTGAGCGCCTCGCCTGCCAGTGCCGCGGCGCGTGCGATGTCGCCGGCGGCGAGGTGCTCGTCGATCAGCGCGGTTCGGCGTGGGTCCATCGTCCGGCTCTCGTCAAAGGGCAGCGACCGCCGATATTGCATCGTCGCGGTTCGCCGCTATCGACGAAGCATGGCAACCGATCAACTCGACGTCGCGGCACGCGCCGCTATCGCAGCGTATCAGCGAGGCGATTTCGTCGCCGCGCGCGGGGGATTCGAGCAGGTCGCGGCCGCGGGCCGGGCGGCGCCGCAATTGTGGCTGTATCTCGCGCTCGCCTGCGAGAAGCTCGGCGACGATGCGGCGATGGACGCCGCGCTCGACCAGATGCTGGCGGGCGAGCCGCGCAATCTTTACGCGCTGACGATGAAGGGCGCGATGCTGACGCGCCGCGGCGACGATCGCGCGGCGACGAGCTATTACAAGCTGGCGCTCAACAACGCCCCGGCCGGCAGCAGCGTGCCCGCCGACCTGCTCGAACGGTTGCGCGCGGCGGAGGCGGCGGTCGCCGCTGCGGCATCGCGCTTCCGGCAGCATCTGGAGACGCATCTTGCCGCGCAGGCTGTCGATATCGGCGCGCAGACGTCGCGCTTCCGCGAGGCGCTGGATATCCTGTCGGAGGAGAAGCCCGTCTTCCTCCAGCAGCCGACGAGCTTCTATTTTCCGGGGTTGCCGCAACATCCCTTCTTCGATCCGGCCGATTTCGCCTGGGTCGCGGCGATGGAGGCGGCGGTGCCCGCGATCCGCGCCGACCTCGAGGCGGTGCTGCGCGAGGAAGATGCGCTCGAACCCTATGTAAAGGGCGACGAGGGACGCCCCAATCGCGGCCATGCGCTGCTCGGCGATCCGCGCTGGAGCGCCTACCATCTGTTCGAGAAGGGCGAGCCGCTCGCCGACCATGCCGCGCGCTGCCCGGCGACGATGGCGGCCCTGGCGCAGGTGCCGATGCCGCAGATCGCACCGCGTTCGCCGAGCGCCTTCTTCTCGGTGCTGCGCGGGCATACGCACATCCCGCCGCACAACGGGATGCTCAACACGCGGCTGATCTGCCACATCCCGCTGATCGTGCCGCCGCATTGCCGGCTGCGCGTCGGCAACGAGACGCGCACGGTCGAGGCGGGCAGGGCGATGATCTTCGACGACAGCATCGAACATGAGGCCTGGAACGACAGCGACGAGACGCGCGTCGTGCTGATCCTCGAAATCTGGCGGCCCGAGCTTGCCGAGGCCGAGCGTCGCGCGCTGACCGCGCTGTTCGAGGCGGTCGGCAGCTACGGCGCTATCGGCTGACGCTGCGTTCCACCTCGCGCCAGCCGATATCGCGGCGGCAGAAGCCGGTGGGAAAATCGATCGCATCGACCGCGCGATAGGCAGCGGCCTGCGCACCCGCGACATCGGGCGCCGAGGCGGTGACGGCGAGCACGCGCCCACCTGCCGCGACCAGCCCCGCCGCATCGTTGCGCGTACCGGCGTGGAAGACGTGCGCGCCCTCCGCCTCGGCCGCCGCGATCCCGGCGATCGCGCCGCCCGCGAGCGGCGTGCCCGGATAACCGTCGGTGGCCATCACGACGCTCAGCGCCGCCTCGTCCTTCCAGGCGATTGGACGATCTGTCAGACTGCCCGTCGCCGCGGCGTGGAGCAGCGGCAGCAGGTCCTCGCCCAGCCGCAGCATCAGCACCTGGCATTCGGGATCGCCGAAGCGGACATTATATTCGATCAGCTGCGGGCCGCTGTCGGTGAGCATCAGCCCTGCGAACAGCACGCCGGCAAATGGCGTGCCCGCCTTCGCCATCGCGGCGACGGAGGGCCGGACGATCTCCGCCATCACGCGGGCTTCCAGGTCGCGCGTCAGCACGGCCGCGGGCGAATAGGCGCCCATGCCGCCGGTGTTGGGGCCGGTATCGCCGTCGCCGACGCGCTTGTGGTCCTGCGCCGATCCGAAGGGGACAACCGTCTTGCCGTCGGACAGCGCGAAGAAGGACACTTCCTCGCCTTCGAGGAATTGCTCGATCACCAGGCTGGCGCCCGCCGCGCCGAAACGCCCGCCGATCATCTCGTCGATCGCGGCCTCCGCCTCCGCCGCGGTGGTGGCGATGACGACGCCTTTGCCCGCGGCGAGCCCGTCGGCCTTGATCACGACGGGCAGCCCGAAGCGCGGCAGGGCGCGCTTGGCCTGCGCGGCGTCGGTGAAACTCTCGTAGGCGGCGGTCGGCACGCCGGCGCGGTCGCACAGCGCCTTGGTGAAGCCCTTCGATCCCTCGAGCCGCGCGGCCGCCGCCGACGGGCCGAACACCGCGATCCCGGCGGCGCGCAGCATGTCGGCGAGGCCCTCGACGAGCGGCTGCTCGGGGCCGATCACGACGAGGTCGATCGCCGCCTCGCGCGCGAAATCGACGATCGCACGCTGGTCGTCGAGCGCCAGCGGAACGAGCGCGGCATGATGGCCGATCCCCGGATTTCCGGGCGCGGCGTAGAGTGTGCCGAGCAGTGGCGATTGCGCGAGCTTCCAGGCGAGCGCATGTTCGCGGCCCCCCGAGCCCAGCAGCAGGACATTCATGGCCGACCCCTTCGCACCCTATGATCAACAAGACGACAGGGTGGCGCTCCTAGCCGAGGAGGCGCCGGGCGACAACGCGCCCGCGCTCTCCGTCTCCGAACTGTCCGGCGCGCTCAAGCGCACCGTCGAGGACCGGTTCGGCCATGTCCGCGTGCGCGGCGAGATTTCGGGGTTCAAGCGCCATGTCTCGGGACATTGCTACCTGACGCTCAAGGACGACAAGGCCTGCATCGACGGCGTGGTGTGGAAGGGGCAGGCGGCGCAGATGCGCTTCCGCCCCGAGGACGGGATCGAGGTGATCGCGACAGGCAAGCTCACCACCTATCCGGGGCGTTCCAAATATCAGATCGTGATCGAGCGAATGGAGCTGGCGGGGCAGGGCGCGCTGATGGCGCTGCTCGACAAGCGCCGCCGCGCGCTCGCCGCCGAGGGGCTGTTCGACGAGGCCCGCAAACAGCGTCTGCCCTTCCTGCCGCGCACGATCGGCGTCGTCACCTCGCCGACGGGTGCTGTGATCCGCGACATCCTCCACCGGCTCGCCGATCGTTTTCCGAGCCGCGTGCTGGTGTGGGGCGTGCCGGTGCAGGGCGAGGGCGCCGCCGAGAAGGTCGCGGCCGCGGTGCGCGGGTTCGATGCGCTTCCCGTCGATGGTCCCGTGCCGCGCCCCGATCTCGTCATCGTCGCGCGCGGCGGCGGGTCGATCGAGGATCTGTGGGCGTTCAATGAGGAGGTGGTCGTGCGCGCGGTCGCGGGCTGCACGATCCCGATCATCTCGGCGGTCGGCCACGAGACCGATACCACCCTGTGCGACTTCGCCGCGGATCGCCGTGCGCCGACACCGACCGCGGCCGCCGAGATGGCGGTGCCGGTGCGCGCCGAGCTGCTTGCCGGGATCGCGACGATCGGCCAGCGGATCGCGCAGGCTGCACGGCGCGATACCGGGCGCTCCGCCGAGCGCTTCGCCAGCATCGCGCGCCGGCTGCCGACGCCCGACACCCTGCTGGGTACGCAGCGGCAAAAGCTCGACGATCTGAGTGAGCGGCTGCCGCGCGGGCTGTCGCGTCGGCTGGCGGAGGCACGCGGCGATCTCGCGCACGCGGCCGGCGCGCTGAGGCCCCGCCTCCTCGCCGCCCGCGTCGAGCGCGAGCGCGCGACGCTCGACCGGCTGCACCGCGATCTCGGTCGTGCCGCATCGGTGCCGGTGCAGGAGGCGCGACGACGGCTCGATCGCCATCCGCTGCGGCTTGTGACCGTCACGACGCGGTTTGCGGACGCGCGGCAAAAGCTCGATCAGCTGTGGCGCGTCGCGCAGAGCCTCAACCCCGATCTGGTGCTCGCGCGCGGCTATGCGCGGGTCGAGGCGGAGGGGCATGTCGTGCCGAGCGCCGCGCGCGCCGCCGAGGCGGGGCGGATGCGGCTGATCTTCGCCGACGGTGCGGTCGAGGTCGTGACCACCGGTTCGCCGGCACCGCGACCCAGGTCCAAGCCCGCCCCTTTCCTTCAGCCGCGACTTCTGTAGATCGGGCGGAGACCAAGTCGGGGGCGACGGAAGGGAAATGGCCATGCTGATGTCGCAAAGCGGACGCGAAGCGCGGTTGCGCTATCTCGCCAACAGTTTTCGCGTGCTCGTCCCCGGCGATCACGTCGTGTGCGCGATTTCGGGCGAGCGCATCCCGCTAGACCGGCTGCGCTACTGGAGCGTGGCCAAGCAGCAGGCCTATGCCTCGGCCGAACTGTCCACCCAGGCGGAATTGCAGGCTTGAAACACGCTCGGGCGATGGTCGCCGGCGCGGCGCTGGTCGTGCTCGCGGGCTATGCCGCAGCGCAGGTGCCGCCGAGCGATCTGTCGGTTGCGCCGATGCCGGCAAGTGCCGCGCATGATTTTAGCTTCCGCGGCACGACGAGCCAGGGCGGAATGCTCGTCGGCACCGTACCCGCAGGCACGGTATCGCTGACGCTCGACGGTGCCGATATCCCGGTGGCGCCCGACGGCCGCTTCCTGATCGCCTTCGGCCGCGATCATGGCCCGAGCGCTATCTTGGTTGCGACGCGCGGCGACCGGACGACCGTGGTCGACCGGCTCGCCATCGCGCCCGGCACCTATCGGATCGAGGCGTTGCCGATCCCCAAATATCAGCAGCCCGAGGCCGAGTTCCTCAAGATCCGCGCGGGCGAGCTCGACCAGATCAAGGCGGCGCGCGTGCAGGCGGCGACGCTGGTCAGCGACGGCTGGCGGCAATTGTTTCAGTGGCCGGCGATCGGCCGCGTCTCGGGGGCGTTCGGCGCGCAGCGCGTCTACAATGGCGAGAAGGGCAGCTTCCATTCGGGCGAGGACATCGCGGTGCCGACCGGCACCCCGGTGCGCGCGCCCGCCGACGGTGTCGTGATCCTCGCGGCGAGCGGCGATCCGTTCACGCTCGAGGGCCATCTGCTGATGGTCGGCCACGGCATGGGGCTCGATTCGGCCTTTCTCCATCTGAGCCACATCGACGTGAAGGTCGGCGACGTCGTCAAGCGCGGCCAAGTGATCGGCGAGAGCGGGATGACGGGCCGCGCCACCGGCCCGCATCTCCACTGGGCGCTCACTTGGCGCGGCGAGCGGATCGATCCCAAGCTGGTCGCGCCGCCAATGCCGGGCCAGCCCGCCGGCTGAGCCGCCGGCGGCCGACCGTCGCCTCAGCGCACGCGAGAGCCGCGCACCGCCTTGCCGCCGTCGAAGCGCAGGAAGTAATTCCCGATCGCCCCCTTCTTGATGTGCACCTTCGAGCCCGGCTTGGGCGGGAAATCGATCTCGTCGCTATTGCGCCAGATTGCACCTTCGGTCGTGGTTATGTCGAACTTGCCATAAGAAACCGGCTTTATTGCAGTGACCAGCGTGTCGAGCTCGGTCACCTCGGTCGCCTCGGCTGCCGAATCGGTCTTCGATGAACCGCCGCCGAACAAGGGGATGTCGGGAACGGAGAAGCCGAACAGCGAGCGGCGGGTGCGGCGCACCTCCTGCTTGTCCATCACGGTGATCTCGTGCGTCTGGATCGCGCTGTCGAGTGCGGCCGTGGCCTTGTCGAAACAGGCCAGGCGCTGATCGGCCGCGGCAATCGCGCGACAGCCTTTTACCGCGTCGATCACCGCGGCGCCGCTGGATCCGCCGGTTTGTGCGCCCGCAGCTGTCACGGCCAGCAGCGCCGTCGCCGCGCCAACTCCCGCCCACCGCAGCATCCGCTCATTCGCCATCATCATCGCCATCCTGTCTTCCGTCCCCTTGAGGCTAGGTTGCGCCAGCGTGACGGACAAGCGCTATCGGTGTTGCGATAATGCTACACCGCCCCGCAAACGCGTAATGTTGCTCATCTGCAATTGTGCAACGCCGAAGAAACCGATTAGCAAAAGGACAGTCAGTCGGCCTACCGGCTGGATGGGAAGGTAGCCGTAAAACGGCACCGCCAACATGGGGACTTGATCAATGTCGAACGTATTCCGCAGGCATCTGCTTGCCTCGACGCTGCTCGTCGGCGCCGCCGCCGTTGCCGCTCCTGCCTTCGCGCAAGCCACGCCGACCGCCACCGCGCCTGCCGACGCCAATAGCGTCGCACCGGCCGCCACCGGCACGCAGGACGCCGCCGCCGCTCCGGCTTCGGTCGCAGGCGATACCGGCGCGATCATCGTCACCGGTAGCCTGATCAAGAACCCCAACCTCAAGTCCGCCGCGCCCGTACAGGTCGTCGGCCGCGACGAGCTTCAGCTCCGCCAGACCAACACCGCCGAAGAGCTGCTGCGCACGCTGCCCGGCGCGGTGCCGAGCATCGGTTCGGCCGTCAACAACGGCAACGGCGGCGCCAGCTTCGTCGATCTTCGCGGCCTCGGCACGCAGCGCAACCTCGTACTGCTCGACGGCCAGCGCATCACGCCCGCCGACATCACCGGCGCGACCGATCTCAACAACATCCCGCTGGCACTCGTCGATCACGTCGAGCTGCTGACCGGCGGCGCCGCCACGACCTACGGCGCGGACGCCGTGTCGGGCGTCGTCAACTTCATCACGCGCAGCGACTTCACCGGCATCGAGGTCAACAGCTCGGAGCAGATCACCGGCCAGGGCGACGGCAACACCTTCCGCACCGACGTCACGATCGGCGGCAATTTCGACGAGGGCAAGGGCAACGCGGTATTCAGCATCGGCTATCAGAAGGCCGATCCCGTCACGCAGGGCGACCGCAGCTTCTCGAAGGTCTCGGTCGAATCCTACACCGGCGGCGCCGGCGGTTCGGGCACCTCGATCCCGTCGCGCTTCTCGCGCCCCGGCTCGACCGTTCAGCAGATCAACACCACGACCGGCGCGCTGGTGCCGACGTATCAGCTGTTCAACTACAACCCGTACAACCTGTTCCAGACGCCCTTCAAGCGCTTCAACATGTTCGGCGAGGCGCATTACGACGCCAGCGATCATGTGACCTTCTACACGCGCGGCATGTTCTCCAAGAACACCGTCGGCACGATCCTCGCGCCCGGCGGCGCGTTCGGTGCGCCGGACACGATCAACTATAACAACCCCTATCTGCCCGCCGCTGCGGCGCAGCAGTTCTGCGCCTCCAATGGCCTCAGCGTCGCCACCTGCAATGCAGCGATCGCCGCGACCGGCCCGACCGACCCGAACTACAAGACGTTCAACACGACCGTCAGCCGTCGTACGCCCGAGCTCGGCAACCGCGTGTCGAACGACACGACGACGCTGTTCGATTACAAGGCCGGCGTGAAGTTCAACATCATCGACTCGCTGTCGCTCGATATCGGCGGCAACTACGGTCAGAGCGAGAACAACCAGGTCACCACGGGCAACCTGCGCACCTCGCGCCTCAAGGATGCGTCGCTGGCCAGCCTCGTCAATGGCGTCGCGACCTGCAACAGCGGTGCCGCCGGCTGCGTTCCCGTCGACCTGTTCGGCCCCGAAGGCAGCATCACCGCGGATCAGGCGGCCTATCTCGCCGGCCCGACCGAGGTCACCGAGAAGACCTCGCTCGTCCAGGCGCATGCGCTGCTCTCGGGTGACTTCGGCGTCTCCTCGCCGTTCGCCAACAGCCCGATCAGCTTCGCGGTCGGCGCCGAGTACCGCAAGTACACCGCATCGCAGGTGTCCGACGTGCTTTCGCAGCAGGCCGGTGAGATCAGCGGCAGCGGTGGCGCCGCCCCGAACATCAAGGGCGCCTATGAGGTGACCGAAGGCTATGGCGAGCTCGACGCGCCGCTCGTCAACGACAAGCCCTTCTTCCACAGCCTGAGCGCCCAGGGCGGCATCCGCTACTCGCATTACAAGATCGACAGCGCGGGTTCGCCGACGTTCAACACCACCACCTACAAGGGTGCGGGTACGTGGGAGCCGGTTCAGGGCGTCTTGCTGCGTGGCAACTACCAGCATGCGGTTCGCGCACCGAGCATCGACGAGCTCTTCTCGCCGGTCGTGACCTCGCTGACCAACCTCGCCAGCGATCCCTGCGCGTCCGTGCAGCAGAATGGCACGGCAATTCCGGGCACCGCTTCTCCTTCAGGCGCGCTGCGTGACGTCTGTCTCGCTCAGGGTGCGACCGCGGCGACGGTCAACCTGATCACCAACGATCCGGGTGGCCAGATCAACGCGACGGGCGGCGGCAACATCAACCTCAAGCCCGAGAAGTCGAACTCGATCACCGCCGGCATCGTGCTGACGCCGTCGCAGATCCTGCCCGGCTTCTCCTTCTCGGCCGATTACTTCCACATCAAGATCGACCACGCGATCACCAGCCCGACCCCGGGCGATGCGATCGCGGCCTGCTTCGGCGGCGCCAGCACCGCGAACGGCGGCGCGGGTCTCCCGGACGGCGCGGCAACCTCGGCGGCGTGCACCAGCATCCACCGTGATCCGGTCACCGGCGATCTGTCCGGCGACTCGGCAACGGTGCAGGGCATTCCGTTGACGCTGTCGAACCTCGGCACGCTCAAGACGGACGGCATCGACGTCACCGCCAACTATCGGCGCGATCTCGGCTTCGCCAAGCTCAACCTGAGCTTCGACGGCACCTGGACGCACTCGAACAAGTTCCAGGCGACCCCGACGTCGGTCAATCGCGAGTGCGTGGGCTATTATTCGGTCAACTGCCTCAACAGCGGATCGCCGCAGCCCGAGTTCGTGTGGAACACGCGCGCTACCCTGACGGTCCAGTCGGTCGACTTCTCGGTCCTCTGGCGCCACCTCTCGAAGATGAAGCAGGAGCCGCTCGACGTCATCGCCGATGGCGCCGCGTTCGACGGCACCAACGCGACCGGCCAGTCGTTCGACGCCCGCAAGATCAAGGCGTTCAACTACTTCGATCTGGCTGCCCGCACGGTTGTCGGCGACCATCTCGAGCTGACCTTCACCGTGCAGAACTTCCTCAACAAGAAGCCGCCGATCGTCGGCACGGACATCGGTTCGACGCTGTTCAACAGCGGCAACACCTTCCCGTCGCTCTACGACGCGCTGGGCCGTCGCTTCGAGGTTGGTGCGCAGGTCAAGTTCTGATCAGACCTGCGAGCCTGCTCGTACAATATCGGGGGCGGCCTTCAGGCCGCCCCTTTTTTTGTCCGAGCACGATCGGGGCGCGCGGACTGTCCTCCACTTAGGGCAGCAGCGCGTGCGCCAGTTCGAGCGACACGCCGGCGCGCGCGGCGACCGTCTCGGCCCAGGCCACCACCTTGGCGATCTCGTCGGCATGCGCCTGTTCGGCCTCGCGCTGCTCGATGGCGCGATCGGCGAGGCCGAAGGGGAGGTCGCTCTTGGCGTGTCGCGCGAACGCGCCGCCGGCGAGGATTTCGGCGACGAGATGGTCTCGGTCGCTCCAGCCGAACAGCGCGAACAGCGCGTGCAGCGCCGCCTCGGGGCGCGCGAGCATAGCTTCGCTGTCGAGCGAGCGGACGCGCGCGGGGCCGTGGCGATCGAGCATCCGCGCGAACAGCACATGCTGCGCGAGCCAGCCGACCGCCGCGATCTGCAGATCGGTGAGCTTGATATAATCCTCGGGGGCGAAGCCGAGATCGATCAGCCGGTCCTGCTGCAACCCGACGAACAGATCGCGCACCCACAGCCGCCCCCACAGGCCCTTCTTAGCGATCGAGCCGATATAGGCGCGTAGCGGCGTGTAGAGCAGCAGCGCGCGCGAGGCCGGCCGCATCGACAGCATCGCATTGCCCACGCAGGCGACGATGTTCGACGGCTTGACCACGATCGACTCGCCCGGCGCGAACGGCCGCGCGAGCAGCGTCAGCGTGGCGTCGAGAACCGCGGCGACATCGGCGTCCTTGCCGCCGCGGCGGCGCCATCCGACAAGATCGTTGAGCACCACCGGCTCCTTGAGCGCCATGGCGAGACCCGGCCGGTCGAGCGCGCGCGCGAGCAGCGTCGAGCAGCAGAAGGCGGAGTGGAAGATATAGTGGAGCGGGGCGGTGTCGGGGCGCCTCGCCAGCGCGTCCCCCCGTCCGATCGCGCGCAGCGTCGGCTCGGGGGGCAGTTCCTTGTCGGTGAGGAAGGTCGCACGGCTCTGCGCCGCGCGCGGCACATCGACGAAATGGAAGGCGTCGCGCTGCGGATCGTAGCGATGCGCCAGCCACTGCGGATCGCCGACGATCGACCCGAGACCGTCGGACGTCATCGGGCGATCGGCCGTGGAAACCGCGATGCGGTGCGCGCGAAGGGATACAGCATGAGGCGTGTGTAGGCGGGATTGCGCGAGCGTCAAATGTCCCGCCCGGCGCACGCCCCATGATTGTCCGGTCGGCACCCCGCTTCTATAGCAATAGGGTTGAGCGAAGGGGCGGCATGACCAGGAACGAAGCGGAGCAGCTGCTCCAGGTTGCGATTACGGCGCAGCGTGCGGGCAATCTCGACGAGGCGCGCCAGTTGCTGCGCCGCGTGACGACCGCCTATCCCGATCATCCGGGCGCGCTCAATTCGCTCGGGATGATCGCGCTCGCGCAGGCGCGCTACCCCGATGCCGAGCAGTCGTTCCTGCGCGCCACGCTGGCCGATCCGACCGCACCCGATCTCCACCTCAACGTCGCGATGGCGCGCCGGCATCAGGCGGACGATTCGGGCGAGCGGACGAGCCTCGAGGCCGCCTTGGCGATCGACCAGCGTCATTTCATGGCGCTGCTGCGGCTTGCCGAACTGCACGAGCGTCGCGGCGAGCATGTCTCCGCGACGCAGCGCTGGAGCGGGGTGGTCCAGCTCACGCAGATGGCATCGCCGCGCATGCCCGAACTCGATGCGATCGCCGCGCGGGGCAGCGCCTATCTCGCGGATCGCCAGCGCGTGCTGGCCGACGCGCTGGAGGAAGGGCTGGCGGCGGCCCGCGCGGGCACCTCGCTGTCCGATCGCCGCCGCTTCGATGCGTGCATGGACCATGTGCTCGGGCGTCGGCGCATCTACGCCAATGAATGCGAGGGCCTCCACTACCCCTTCCTGCCGGCCGACGAGTTTTTCGATCGCGCGCATTTCCCCTGGATGGCTGAGATCGAGGCGCAGACCGACGTGATCCGCGCGGAGGCCGAGGCGCTGATCGCGGCGGGCGACGCGGCTATCGAACCCTATGTCGCGATGGATCCCGGTACGCCGGAGAACAAGTGGACGCCGCTCGACCGCTCGCTGGCGTGGGGCGCCCTGCATCTGTGGCGCCACGGTGTCCGCGACGAAGAGGCCTGCGCGCGCGCGCCGCGCACCGCCGAGATCGTCTCGCGGCTGCCGCTCGCGGATCTTCCCGGACGGACGCCGACCGTCTTCTTCTCGCTGCTCAAGCCGCGCACGCATCTGCCCGCGCACGCCGGCGTCAGCAATACGCGGGCGACGGTTCACCTGCCGCTGATCGTCCCCGACGGGTGCCGGTTCCGCGTCGGCGGCGAGATGCGGCCGTGGCGCGTCGGCGAGGCCTGGGCGTTCGACGATACGATCGAGCACGAAGCCTGGAACGACAGCGACCAACTCCGCGCGATCCTGATCTTCGACGTCTGGAACCCACATCTGACCGACCGCGAGCAGGATCTGCTGCGTGCCTTTTTCAAGACGGTGAGCCGCGACGATCCGGCCATCAGGATCAGCGACTGACCGCGTCTTTTCTGCGGTGCCGGAACGATTTGGTGCGCGCGCGATCCATGATAGGACCAACGCTTCCGAAGGGAGTATCTTCTATGATTCGTATCGTTACCGCCTTCGCTCTGCTTGCGATCGCCACACCTGCGCTGGCCGACCCGGCGCCCCAGACGGCGACCACCCCCGACCCCAACAAGGTCCGCTGCAAGCGCGAAGTGGTGACCGGCTCGCTTATCGCGTCGAAGAAAGTGTGCCACACCGAAGCCGAGTGGAAAGAGGTCACCGAGCAGGCGCGCCGCGACACCCAGCAGATGCAATCGGCAGCGTCTGCGGGCGGCGGCGGCCATTGATCACATATTGAACTCAGCAGCTGCTGAGCTTCAACGCGCCATCCCCCTCGTCGACATGCACCGTCGCGCCATCGGGTACGTCCCCGCGCAGCAGCATGTCGGCGAGCGGGTCCTGCAGATAGCGTTGCACCGCGCGCTTGAGCGGCCGTGCGCCATAGACCGGATCATAGCCGACGCGCCCCAGCCACGCGCGCGCCGCCTCGGTGAGATCGAGCACGATCTTGCGATCCGCGAGCAGCTTGCCGATCCGCGCCACCTGGATGTCGACGATCGGCGCCATGTGCGCGACGCCCAGCCTGTGGAACAGGATGATCTCGTCGAGCCGGTTGAGGAATTCGGGGCGGAAATGCGACCGCACGATCTCCATCACCTGTGGCTCGACGCTCGATACGGCTTGGTCCTCGCCGAGTGAGGTGAGGAATTGCGAGCCCAGGTTGGAGGTCAGCACGATGATCGTGTTGGTGAAGTCGACCGTCCGGCCCTGGCTGTCGGTCAGTCGTCCGTCGTCGAGCACCTGCAAGAGGATGTTGAAGACGTCGGGGTGCGCCTTCTCGACCTCGTCGAACAGCACGACCTGATACGGCCGGCGCCGTACCGCCTCGGTGAGCACGCCGCCCTCTTCATAACCGACATAGCCCGGAGGGGCGCCGACGAGGCGGGAGACCGAGTGCTTCTCCATATATTCGGACATGTCGATGCGGACCATCGCGCTGTCGTCGTCGAACAGGAAGCCGGCGAGCGCGCGCGTCAGCTCGGTCTTGCCGACGCCGGTCGGGCCCAGGAACAGGAAGGAACCGAGCGGGCGGTTGGGATCCTGCAGGCCGGCACGCGAACGGCGCACGGCGCGCGAAACCGCCTCGACCGCCTGCGCCTGGCCGATCACGCGCCGCCCGATCGTCTCTTCCATCTTGAGCAGCTTCTCGCGCTCGCCCGCGAGCATCCGCTCCATCGGGATGCCCGTCCAGCGCGCGACGATGCCGGCGATATCCTCGCTGGTGACCTCCTCGCGCAGCATCGCGGATTGCGACACCGCGGCGGCCTCGGCGAGCCTGCGCTCGAGCCCGGGGATGACGCCGTAGGAAAGCTCGCCCGCCTTGGCGAGATCGCCCGCGCGCTGCGCCTGCTCGAGCTGGAGCCGCGCCGCATCGAGCTGCTCGTTGAGCTTGGCGCCCGCCTGGATCTTCTCCTTCTCGCCCTGCCAGCGTGCGGTGAGCGCGTCGGACTCCTCTTCGAGCCGCGCCAGTTCCTGTTCGAGCGTCGCGAGACGGTCGCGCGACGGCTGGTCGCTCTCGCGCTTCAGCGCCTCGCGTTCGATCTTGAGCTGGATGATGCGGCGATCGAGATTCTCGATCTCCTCGGGCTTGGATTCGACCTCCATGCGCAGTCGCGAGGCGGCCTCGTCCATCAGGTCGATCGCCTTGTCGGGGAGGAAGCGGTCGGTGATGTAGCGGTTGCTCAGCGTGGCGGCCGCCACGATCGCGCCGTCGGTGATCCGCACGCCGTGATGCAGTTCATACTTTTCCTTGAGGCCGCGCAGGATCGAGATCGTGTCCTCGACCGTCGGCTCGCCGACGAAGACGGGCTGGAAGCGCCGCTGTAGCGCCGGATCCTTCTCGACATATTTGCGATATTCGTCGAGCGTCGTCGCGCCGATGCAATGCAGCTCGCCGCGTGCCAGCGCGGGCTTGAGCAGATTGCCCGCGTCCATCGCGCCCTCGGATTTGCCCGCGCCGATCAGCGTGTGCATCTCGTCGATGAACAGCACGATCTGGCCCTCGGCACCCTTGACCTCGTCGAGCACGCCTTTCAGCCGCTCCTCGAACTCGCCGCGATATTTGGCGCCTGCGATGAGCGAGCCCATGTCGAGCGCCATCAGCTTACGGTCCTTGAGCGTGTCAGGCACGTCGCCATTGGCGATGCGGAGTGCCAAGCCCTCCGCAATCGCGGTCTTGCCGACGCCGGGGTCGCCGATCAGCACCGGGTTGTTCTTGGTGCGCCTTGCAAGAATCTGAATGGTGCGGCGGATCTCCTCGTCGCGGCCGATCACCGGATCGAGTTTTCCCGCGCGCGCCGCCTCGGTCAGGTCGCGCGCGAATTTCTTCAGCGCATCATAGCGATCCTCGGCGGACGCGGTGTCGGCGGAGCGGCCGCCACGCAGTTCGACGATCGCGGCGTTGATGCCTTCTGCGGTCACCCCCGCGGCGGCGAGCGCCTTGCCCGCGGTGGTCGCCGGGCTCAGCGCACAGGCGAGCAGCAGCCGCTCGACGGTGACGTAGCTGTCGCCCGCCTTTTTCGCGACCTGCTCGGCGGTATCGAGCAGCCGCACGAGATCATTGTCGAGCTGCGGCGTCTGCTGGGCGCCACCGCCCGAGACCTGCGGAATCTTCGCGAGCGCGGCATCGGTGTCGCGCAGCGCGATCTTGGCATCGCCGCCGGCCTTGGCGATCAAGCCCGAGGCCATGCCTTCGCTATCCTCGAGCAGCGCTTTCAACAGATGCTCAGGCGCTATGCGCTGGTGGTTCATGCGGATCGCGACGGTCTGCGCGGATTGCAGGAAACCCTTGGCGCGGTCGGTGAATTTTTCGAGGTCCATGCTGCTCCCCTGGGAAATTGGTCCGTCGCGATATGGTGTTGCCTAAATACAACACAAGGGATCGGCGGTCATGGCATCCGGTTTTCGTCGAGCAGCGCGACACCTTCGCCGACAAGCGGTCTCGCCAGCCTGTCGGGGATCGGGTAGGCGCCGCACCGCGCCGTGATCCACCGCCGCGCCCGATCGAGATCGGTTCGCAGCAGATCGCCGAGCCGCGCCTCGCGCTCCCGCCGCGCGGCATTGTCAAACGGCCGGTCGGGGTTCTTGGCATGGGTGGCGAACAGCGGGCCAGTGACGATGTCGTCGATCGCGGCGGGCGCCACCGCGACGCCGAACAGCGCGAAGGCCGCGGTCAACACCGCGCGTGGCTGGTCGAACAGGGCTGCCGCCGCCAGCGAATGGAGATCGGGGTGGCGGCCGAGCGCCGCGTCGTAGATGCGCATCTGCGCCAGCCACAGCGCCGCGGCCCGCTCGACCACGTCCAGCCCGGCGATCGGACCGGCCCAGGCTTCGATCCCGGGCGCGATCTCGCCGGTGACGCGCATGACCCACTCGCGGTGCGTGTCGCTACGCAGGATCGCCAGCAGATAGGCGTCGAGCGGATGATGGAGCAATATCCCCGGCGCGGTCGGATCGAGCGCCATCAGATCGGGGAGGATCATGTTGACCGGCACGTTGGCCTTGACGATCACGGGTGCATCCGGCCGATAGCGCCGCCCCGCGAGCGCGACCGCCAGCCGCAGCCGCGCGGCCCACGCGGCGGGTCGGGGCTCGCGCACAAGCCCGGCACCCTCGACGCCGAGCTGGCGTAGCGGCAGCGGCTCACGCAGCACCAGCGTCTCGTCGCCGCGATCGAGCGCGCGCGCGAGCAGCGTCGAGCCGCAATGCGCGATATGGAAGATCCAGCCGATCCGCGGGATCGGGCGATCTTCGGCATCGCGACGGGCGGCGAGCGCCTCCGCGGAAAACGGCAGGATCTCGCCCGACTCCAGCGCGATGCGATCGTCGAGGAACAGCGAGCGGCGATAGACATCGCGATCGACCGGCAGGAACAGCGCCTCTCCCGCCTCGAACGCGTAGAGATAGTGATCGGGGGTCGCGAACAGCGCGTCGACTCTCGTCGTCACGGTCGCGGATCGGACGGATCGGGCTGCGGCATCGTCCCGGTATAGGCGCGCATGGCGGCTTCGGCTATGAGCATGGGCGATGCCGAGCGACGCGATACGAGCAGCCTGATGGCCGACATCTCACCCCCCGGACCGGGCCGCCCCTATGCGATCGTAACGCCCGCGGGCGAGGCCGGTCCGCTCGCTCTCGATCCCGCCGCGATCGTGGCGCTCTATCAGCGGCATGGGGCGCTGCTGCTACGCGGCTTCGCGCTCGATCTCGGCGCGTTTCGGGCTTTCGCGGGTCAATTCTGCTCTAGCTCGGTGTTCAACGAGAGCCCCGACCGGCGCCTGCTCGATGCGGAAGCCAACATCCAGTCGGTCAACGGCGGGGTCGCGGCCTTCCCGCTCCATCCCGAACTCTCGCGCGAGCCGTGGAAGCCCGACGTCTGCTTCTTCGCCTGCTTCCGCCCGCCTCGCGCGAAGGGTGCCACCACGATCTGCGACGGGATCGAGCTGGTCCGCCATTTGCCCGAGGCGGTGCGGCGCGGGCTCGAGCGACGCCGGCTTCTCTACGTCCAGCGCGCGGCACCCGAACTGCTCGACTATTGGCTGGGCAGCGCCACGCCGGACGATGCGCTGCTCGCCGCGCCGCCGCCGCCCTGCCCCTATGTCTTCCGGCGGACGCCCGACGGCATCGTCCGCGCCTTCTCGCGCCCCGCGCTCCACAAGCCGATGTTCAGCGATGCGCCGGCGTTTGGCAATTTCCTGCTGTTCTCGACCTTCTTCAACGGCAATCCGACCTTCCCGCTGCTCGACGATGGTCAGCCCGTGCCCGAGCCCTGGCTATGGGCGATCAAGGATGTCGGCGACCGGCTGAGCGCGCCCGTCGCCTGGCAGGCGGGCGATCTGCTGATGCTCGACAACAGCCGTTTCATGCACGGCCGCACCGCGATCCTCGATCCCGACGAGCGGCAGATCGCCTCCTTCTTCGGCTATCTCAACTTCGCGATCCCCGATGCGGAGGAGCCGCCCGGCGCGCCCTGGCGCAAGGCGGCGTTCCGGCCGCCGCAGCGGCGCGCACCGCTGCCCGCCTGATTCCTGCCTGATCCGGGCGAAAAGTTGCGCGCTCACTCGCGGATCGCGATGCCTGCCGCCTCCTCGCGCGCCAGCCGCTCGACGAGAAGGTCGATCTTCTCGTGCAACCGCATGATCTCCAGCTCGGCGCGCAGATTGACCTCATAGTCGTGGCTGGCGGCGACCCGATCGCGGTCGCCCGCACGGTTCTGGCTCATCATGATGATCGGCGCCTGCAGTGCCGCGATCATCGACAGCATCAGGTTGAGGAAGATGTAGGGGTATGGATCGAACGCCTTGTTCCAATGCGCCAGCACGTCGGTGTTGATCAGCATCCACGCGACCAGGATCGTCAGCGAGGTGAAGATAAACCCCCACGAGCCGCCGACCGCCGCGACCCGGTCGGCAAGCCGATCCCAGAAGGTCGACGTCGCCTCCTCGATCTCGACGGCGTCGCGGCTGATCGTGCGGCGGGCCTCGAAACTGGCGAGCACGTTGCGCTCTTCCTCGTCGAGCGTGTGCGGCTCCTTGGCAAGATAGCGGCGGGCGAGATCGGGCAATGCGGGATGCTTGGCCATCGGGGGTCTCCGTGAAGGGCTCGCGCGCAGGAGTGGCGCAAAGCGGCGCCGCCGCCAAGCGGTTGTGCCCATGCCGTTTTGCCAAGCGTTGCGATGCCGTGGCGGGGCCCTATGGTGACCGCCTGCCGACATCCACAAGGTACGATCTCGATGCGTTTACCCCTGCCTGCTCTGCTGCTCGCTTCCGTCGCGCTGGCGCCTCTGGCCGCGGCGCCGCGCGTCGCCCCGATGGCGAAGCCCGCGCCGCTCGCCGCGATCGCCGCACAGGTGAAGCTGCCTTACGAACAATTCACCTTGGCCAACGGGCTGCGCGTCGTCGTCTCGACCGATCGCAAGGCGCCCGTCGTCGCGGTGTCGATCTGGTATCATGCCGGATCGAAGGACGAGCCCGCGGGCAAGACGGGCTTCGCGCACCTGTTCGAGCATCTGATGTTCAACGGATCGGAGAATGCGCCGGGCGACTATTTCGGCCCGCTCGAGAAGGTGGGTGCGACCGACTATAACGGCACGACCAGCTTCGATCGCACCAATTTCTTCGAGACCGTGCCGACCCCCGCGCTGCCGCTCGCGCTGTTCATGGAAAGCGACCGGATGGGGCATCTGCTCGGCGCGGTCGGCCAGCCGACGCTCGACCGGCAGCGCGGCGTCGTCCAGAACGAGAAGCGTCAGGACGACAACCAGCCCTACGGCCTCGTCCAATATGCCGAGCAGCAGGCGCTGTTCCCCGAGAGCAATCCCTATCATCACACCACGATCGGCTCGATGGCCGATCTCGACCAGGCGAGCCTCGCCGACGTGCGCGCCTGGTTCCGCGGGCATTACGGCCCCAACAATGCCGTGCTCGTGCTCGCCGGCGACATCGACGCCGCGACCGCGCGGCCGCTGGTCGAGAAATATTTCGGCGACATCGCGCGCGGGCCGCAGCCCGCGCCGACGCTCGCGCCCGTGCCGACGCTGCCCGTGCGCAAGGACGAGTTGCTCCACGATCAGGTCGCGACGACGCGGCTGTACCGCGAATGGACGATCCCGGGCTGGACCGACCCCGCCAGCGTGCCGCTCGATATCGCCTCGAGCATCCTGGGCGGCCTCGCCAGCTCGCGGCTCGACAATGTGCTGATCCGCAAGGAGGGCGTCGCGGTCGCGGCCAGCGCCAGCGTCGAGCCGCTCGAGCGTGTCGGCGAGTTCGAGGTGGCGGTCGACGTGAAGCCGGGCGTCGATCCCGTCGCGGTCGGCAAGCAGCTCGACGCGATCATCGCCGACTTCGTCGCGCACGGGCCGACGACCGACGAGATCCAGCGTGCGGTGACGCAGGAGATCGCGGGCCGCATGTTCGGGCTGGAGAAGGTCGGCGGCTTCGGCGGCCGCGCGGCGCTGCTCGCGCAGGGCGCGGTTTATGCGAACGATCCGGGTTTTTACGAGAAGCAGCTCGCGCAATATGCGGCCGCGACGCCCGCCTCGATCAAGGCGGCGCTGCAGATTTGGCTGACGCGCCCGGTCTATGCGCTCACCGTCGCACCGGGCAAGCGCGCACCCTATGAGGAGGCCAAGGCCGGGCAGGCGGACCCCAAGGCGGTGCCCGCTGCTCAGGAGGTCGCCGCGAGCGGGGCCGCGCCCGTCACCGGGCCGAAACGCGTGCCGCCGCCGGTCGGCGATATCGTCAATCTCACCTATCCCACGGTGACGCGCGACACGCTGTCGAACGGCATCAAGCTCGCCTATGCGCAGCGCGCCGGCCTGCCGATCAGCCGTTTCGCGCTGACCTTCGACGCCGGCTTCGCCGCCGACCCCAAGGCCGCGCTCGGCACCGAATCGCTGGTGCTCAACCTGCTCGACGAGGGCACGACGACGCGCTCGTCCGCCGACATCGCCGCCGCGCAGGAGCGGCTCGGCTCGCGCATCGCCGCGGGCGGCGCGATGGACCGCGCCGAGCTCGATCTCGCCAGCCTCACCGCCAATCTCTCGCCCGCGCTCGATCTGCTCGCCGACGTCATGCTGCACCCGACCTTCGCCGAGATCGCGCGCGTCAAGGGCGAGCAGCTGACCGCGATCCAGTCCGAGATCAGCGATCCGCAGGGTCTCGCCTCGCGCACGCTGCCGGGTCTGATCTACGGCCCGGGCCATCCCTACGGTGTGCCGGCGAGCGGATCGGGCGATCCCGCAGCGGTCGCGAAGCTCACCAAGGCCGATCTGGTCGCGTTCAAGGATCGCTGGCTGCAGCCCGCCGACACGACGATCTTCATCGTCTCCGATCTGCCGCTCGCCACGCTCAAGCCGATGCTCGAACAGCGCTTCGGCGGCTGGAAGCCGGTGGCGCCGGTGGGCGTCAAGCCGATCGAGCTGCCCGTCCCGACGCCGCGCCCGCGCATCGTGCTGATCGATCGCGGCCCCTCGCCGCAATCGGTGATCCAGGCGGGCGAGGTGACGAGTGCGCACGGCACCGACGATCTTCTCCCGCTGATCGCCGCCAACGACGCGCTGGGCGGCAGCTTCCTGTCGCGGCTCAACACCGACATCCGGGAGACCAGGGCCTGGTCCTACGGCGTGCAGGCGGGAATCTCGCGCTATGCGGGGCGCGTGCCCTATCTGGTCGCGGCCCCCGTGCAGACCGACAAGACCGGCCCCGCGATCAAGGCGATGCTGGGCGACATGACCGCCTTCCTCACCACCGCGCCGCTGACGCAGGACGAGCGCGACCGCACGATCCAGCGCAGCATCCGCGAGCTGCCCGGCCAGTTCGAGGATGGCGCGGCGCTGCTCGATGCGATGCAGCGCAACGATCTGCTCAAGCGGCCCGATGATTTCTACACGCACATCGCCGATCAATATCGCGCGCTGACCGTCGCGCAGCTCAATGCGGCGGCGCGCGCGAACATCCGGCCCGATCAGCTGGTCTGGGTGGTGGTCGGCGATGCCGCCAGCGTGAAGCCGCAGCTCGATGCGCTGGGGCTGCCGGTCGAGGTGGTCAACGCGCCGGCGGGGCAGTAAGAGGCGGCGCATACCGTTAACGGAAAGGATCGCGTCATGGCAGCTATCGATGGTCAATGGGATTGCGTGGCGCAGTCGCCGATGGGCGAGCAGGTCTCGGTGCTGACGCTCACCAGCAAGCCCGACGGCAGCTTTGCGGGCACCAACAGCGGCACGCTGGGCTCGCTCGACGTCACCGACGGGCAGGTGACGGGCGATCAGCTGAGCTTCAAGATGGAGCTGAAAGTGCCGTTCCCGATGACGCTGACCGTCGAGGGCGCGCTGGCCGGCGACGTCATGGAAGGCACGATCGACACCGGCGCGTTCGGCAAGTTCCCGGTCAAGGCAACGCGCAAGGCGTAATGCTTTTCATCCCTCTCCCGCGAAGGAGGGAGAGGGATGGAAGGATCAGCGCGTTACCCGCGTGACATGCCCCATCTTGCGCCCCGGGCGGATCGTCTTGCCGTAGAGGTGGAGATGCGCCTCGGGCTCGGCGAGGATCGCGGGCCAGCGCTCGGCGGCCTCGCCGATCAGATTCTCCATCGTGACTTGCGTGCCGGTCAGCGCGGTCGAGCCGAGCGGCAGCCCGCAGATCGCGCGGATGTGGTTCTCGAACTGCGAGGCGACCGCGCCCTCGATCGTCCAATGCCCCGAATTATGGACGCGCGGCGCCATCTCGTTGAAGATCGGCCCGTCCGCACCCGCGAAATATTCGACCGCCATCACGCCGACATAGCGCAGCGCGTCGGCGAGCCGCCGCGTATGTTCGATCGCCGCCGCCGCCTGCGCCGCGACGACGCCCGATGCCGGAACGGTCGAGTGCGCGAGAATACCGTCGTCATGGACGTTGGTGACCGGATCCCAGACGACATGACGCCCGTCGGCGGCGCGCGCGATCAGCACCGAATATTCGACGTCGAAGGTGACGAAGCCCTCGAGCACCGCGGGGCGGCCGCCGATCGCCTCCCAGGCAGCGGCGGCATCCTCGGCCGAATAGAGCCGGGCCTGCCCCTTGCCGTCATAGCCGAAGCGCCGCGTCTTGAGGATCGCCGGCGTGCCGACCCCGTCCAGCGCGTCCTGCAATTCGTCCAGCGACGACACCGCGGTCCAGCGCGCGGTCGGCAGGCCGTGGCGCCCGGCGAAGCCCTTTTCCAGCGCGCGGTCCTGCGCGATGCGCAGCGCCTCGACCGACGGGTGGAAGGGCCGCACGCCTTCGCTCACCGCAAGCGCCTCGACGGGCAGGTTCTCGAATTCGTAGGTGACGACGTCACACGCCTCGGCGAAGCCTTTCAGCGCGCGCGCGTCGTCATAGGCGCCGTGCGTCCAGGCGGCGGCGACTTCGGTGGCGGGGCCGGTCGCCTCGGGGGCGTAGACATGGCTGCGGTAGCCGAGGCTTGCCGCGGCGATGGCGAGCATCCGGCCGAGCTGGCCGCCGCCGATGATGCCGATCGTCGAGCCGGGCGGGACGATCATTCGGGCGCTTCGTCCACGCTCTGCGTCTGGCTGGCGCGCCAGTCCGCGAGACGACCGGCCAGCTCGACATCGCCGATGGCGAGGATCGCGGCAGCGAGCAGCGCGGCGTTGACTGCGCCCGCCTTGCCGATCGCAAGCGTCCCGACGGGGATGCCGGCGGGCATCTGGACGATCGACAACAGGCTGTCCATGCCGGAGAGCGCCTTCGATTCGACGGGTACGCCAAGCACCGGCAGCGGCGTCATCGCCGCGCACATGCCGGGCAGATGAGCCGCACCGCCGGCGCCGGCGATCACCACCTTCAGCCCGCGCGCCTGCGCGCCCTTGGCATAGTCGTACAGCCGATCGGGGGTGCGGTGCGCGGAGACGACCTTGGCTTCATGCGCGACGCCCAGCGTCTCGAGCGTTTCGGCGGCGTGGCGCATCGTCTCCCAATCGGAGCGGCTGCCCATGATGATGCCGATAGGGGGCGGATTGGTCATCGGCTTGGCGTTGCCCGGTAAAAAGGAAGCGGAGGGCTTAGCGGCGGGGCGACGGCGAGGCAATTACCTTACCGCGAAGATCCGCTTCTTCTTCGTCATCCCGGACTTGATCCGGGATCCATAGACGCGGTGCTTGACGATCGAACGGTGCGTCTATGAATTCCCGCCTTCGCGGGAATGACGATTTGGCTTGAATGGCGGTCCGCGCGATTACCGTTCGCTCAGATAATAGCGGTCGGTCGGGACGAGCGCGTCGTCGAGCTCGTAGACGATCGGCTGGCCGGTCGGGATCTCAAGATGGACGATCTCGTCGTCGGGAACGCCCGACAGATGCTTGACCAAGGCACGCAGCGAATTGCCGTGCGCGGAAATCACCACGCGCTCGCCGGCCTTGAGCACGGGCGCGATCGCCCTCTCCCAATAGGGCAGCACGCGCGCGATCGTGTCCTTGAGGCTTTCGGTCTGCGGAATCGTGATCCCGGCGTAGCGGCGGTCGCTGCCGAGATCGAATTCGGAGCCCGCCTCGAGCACGGGCGGCGGGATGTCGAAGCTGCGGCGCCAGATCTTGACCTGCTCGTCGCCATGCTTGGCGGCGGTCTCGGCCTTGTCGAGCCCGGTCAGCCCGCCATAATGCCGCTCGTTGAGATGCCAGTCCTTCTCGACGGGCAGCCACAGCCGCCCCATTTCCTCGAGCGCGATGTTGAGCGTCTTGATCGCACGCGTCTGCACGCTGGTGAAGCAGCGATCGAAATCAAAGCCCTTCTCGGCCAGCAGGCGGCCCGCGGCCTTCGCCTCCTCGATCCCCTTGTCGGTGAGATTGACGTCCCACCAGCCGGTAAAGCGGTTTTCGAGGTTCCAGGCGGACTGGCCGTGGCGGATCAGGACGAGGCGGGGCATGGGTTCTCCGTCAGGTGACGACCTGCCCTAGCCAAGCCTTGCCGCCGCGTCATCCCTGTTCCATGCGGCGCAATCCTTGAGACCAATGGAGACCGACATGGCGATCGACAGGCAGACACTCCGCTACGACGTCGCGGGCAAGAGCTATGAGAGCCTCGTCGTGCGCGACGATGCGGCAGCGGGGCCGCGCCCGGTCGTGCTGGTCGCGCCGACCTTCATGGGACGCTCGGCGTTCGAGGAGGGCAAGGCCGCGACGCTTGCGGCGCTCGGCTATGTCGCCGTCGCGGTCGATATCTTCGGCGTCGACGTCCGCCCCACCAATGTCGACGAGGCGGTGGCCGCGATGACCGTTCTCGAATCGGATCGCCGCCTGCTCGCACAGGTGATGACCGCCGCGCTCGATCAGGCGCACGCGCTGGACGGCGTCGATGCCGCCCGGGTCGCGGCGATCGGCTTCTGCTACGGCGGCAAATGCGTGCTCGATCTCGCGCGCAGCGGTGCGGACGTGACGGGGGTCGCCAGCTTCCACGGCATCTTCGACGCGCCGCCGTTCGAGACCGCGCCGACGATCTCGGCCAAAGTGCTTGCGCTGCATGGCTGGGACGATCCGCTCGCCACGCCGGAGGATGTCATCGCGCTTGCTGCCGAACTGACCGCGAAGAAGGCGGACTGGCAGCTCCACGCCTATGGCAACACGCAGCACGGCTTCTCCAACCCGCACCGGCCCGAAATGTATCAGCCCGACGCCGATCGCCGCTCGTGGCGGGCGCTGGAGAATTTTCTGGAAGAGCTGTTCGGCTAAGCAACAGTCGCCCCTGCGGAGGCAGGGGCCCATCCCATGCCGAATCACCGCGCGGGACCGTGAGGAGATGGGCCCCTGCCTCCGCAGGGGCGACGGGACTAAAGCTCCGTAACGATGTCGTGCAGCGCGCCCAGGCAATCGCGCGCCAACCGCTTCGATCGTTCGGGCGACCAGCCGAACTCGGCATCGGGCAGGTCGTCATTGTCCTTGAACGGCATCTCCAGCGTCATCGACACGCAGCCGAAGCGCTCGGCAAGCTGGTTGGTCGACAGCGACAAATTGGCGCGGCCCGCAGGCGTCGTGCCATAGCCCTTGGCCTTCTGGAAATCGGGCGTGCGCGCGACCAGCGCATCCTGATAGCGCGCGTAGAGCGCCGACTGCTTGTCGGTGCGCGAGGCTATGCCCTCGAAGCCGGCGAGAAACACCGCGGCGATCGCCTCGTCGCCGTGGACGTCCATCGCGAAGTCGACTCCCGTGCGATCCATCGCATCGCGCACGCAGAGCACTTCGGGCGAGCGTTCGGCGGTCGGCTGGTGCCATTCGCGGTTGAGGTTCACGCCTGCCGCATTGGTGCGCAGATGGCCGCGATAGCTGCCGTCGGGATTCATGTTGGGGACGATGTGGAAGGTGGCCTTCTGCCGAAGCGACCGCGCGACCGCGTCGGCGGGATCGGTCAGCGCCTCGAGCGCGCCCTCCATCCACCATTCCGCCATCGATTCGCCGGGATGCTGGCGCGCATACAGCCAGACGCTAAGCGGCCCCTCGCCGAGCGTCAGGCAGTCCATCTCGCGCCCGTCGAGCGTCTGCCCGAGCGAGGCGAGCGTCACGCCGGGCTGCGCTGCGATCCGCGCGACCAGATCGTGGTGGCCCTCCAGCGGGTAGGGCGCGAAATAGGCGAACCATATCGCATCGCCCGTCGCCTCGTGCGTGAAGCTGAGCACGCCGTCCGCATAGCGGCTGTCCGCGACGCGCCGCCACGTCACCCGGTCCTCGGACCAGCAGGGACGGTAATTCTCCCAGCCACCCGGAAAGGCCGAGCCGCCGGCGTTGGCGATGCGGTACGTCACCGCCCGACCGCGCACGCCCAGCGCGCGGAAGTAAAACCACTGGTAGAAATCCGAATCCTTGTCGCGCGCGATCTCGAGCGTGACGTGGGTGTCGGCGATGGCGGTCGGGCGGATGTTGCCGCTGTCGAAAGCGGCGGAAATGAGAATCGTCATTTCACCGTGATAGAGCGCCCCGATTCACCGGGGAAGCCCGTGAACAGCGCATGCGCCAACTTGGCGGCGGCGGCCTGCGGCGAGGCGTCGCGCGACTGGCCGCCCGTCTCGGTCATCGCACGGCCTTCCCAGATCGCGGTGCCGTCCGACCGGCGTTTGATCTGGACACGCATCCGCGTGCCGACGAGGAAATGCTGCTGGTTGCCGCCGATCGGCACCGTCGTGCCGACATCGCCGCCGATCGCCGAATGGCGGCCGAAGCTCGCACCGCCGATGCCGACGCTGAGCGCAGCGCCTTGCGGGCGCGGATCGGGGCGTGCGCCGCGATCGACCGAGACGGTGACGACCAGCTCGGAGGAGGCGACGTCGGGCGCGCGCGTGAAGCCGATATGCGTCAACTCGCCCGCGACGATGTCGTTATAGGTCGAGAGTTCGAGGCTGTCGTCGGTCATCGGCGCGCCGGGGCCCGCCATCGGTGCGGTCTCGACCGCGAAGCTGCCCGGCGCGATCGGCTGTGCGAGATGGAAGCGCGTGACCTGAACGGGGCGGGTCGTGTCGCAGCCGGCGAGCGCGAGGCTGGTGCCCAGCGCGAGACCGACGGTGGCGAGACGGAGAGCGTTGCTGCGCGACATGACCATGATGAGCCTCATTCGAAAGATCGCGCAGGATGCGCGGACGGAGTCGATTCAGGTGCGTAACGCCCTGACGCGGATTTTGCTTCATCCGTCGCACCTTTCGTATCGGTGAACGAAGCGCCCTGCCATGCTATTCGTCGAGCCATGGGGTTGACTCGGCGGTGTGCCTCTCATAGGCGGGCGCCTCGTTTTTCCAGGCGTAGAGCCGCAGAAAGAGAAGCAGGGCGCGCCCCATGAAAATCCGTAATTCGCTCAAGTCGCTCAAGGGCCGTCACCGCGACAACCGCGTGATCCGCCGTCGCGGCCGCACCTACATCATCAACAAGACCAACCGTCGCTTCAAGGCCCGCCAGGGCTGATCGGGCGGGCCCGTCGAATATGACGGGCCCACCCACGAGCGTCGTGTTCGATGTCGGCAACGTGCTTGTCGACTGGAATCCGCGCGCCTTTTTCGCGAGGCACATCGCCGATCCCGCGCGGCTCGATCGCTTTCTCGGGCAGGTGGCGACGCTCGACTGGCATCTCCAGCACGACGCCGGCCGTCCGTTCGCGGAGACCTCGGCCGAGCTGATCGCGCTCCATCCCGACGAGGCGGACAATATCCGCCTGTGGGGCGAGCGTTTCGGCGAGCAGATCGGCGCGGTATTGCCCGGCATGGCCGCGATCGTCGCCGATCTCGGCGCCCGTGCGGTTCCGCTCTATGCGCTCACCAATTTCAGCCACGAGTTCTGGCCGCCGTTCCGCGCGCGCGAGGCAGCGCTGTTCGCGGGTTTCCGCGACATCCTCGTCTCGGGCGAGGTCAAGCTGATCAAGCCCGATCCGGCGATCTACGCGCTGGCGCTGGAACGCTTCGGGCTGGTGCCGGGCGAGGCGCTGTTCATCGACGATCGCGCCGATAACGTGGCGGCGGCAAGGCGCGCCGGGTTCGTGGCGCACCGCTTCGAGGATGCGGAGACGCTGCGGACGGTGTTGGAGAGGTACGACCTCCTCTAACCAACCTCGTCATCCCAGCGAAGGCTGGGATCTCGGTGCAGTGAGCGCGGCGCCCGCCCCGACGAGATCCCAGCCTGCGCTGGGATGACGGGGATGGGCGAGCCTTCCGCCCTATTCCTCGCCCGACTTATATCCCTTCAGTTCGTTCCCGCTCAGCCGCACGACGTGCAGCACGTTGGTCGCCCCCGGCGTCCCGAACGGCACGCCCGCCATCAGCACCACCGGATCGCCGCCCTTGGCGACCTGCGTGCGCAGCGCCATGCGCTTCGATTTGGCGACCATCTCCTCGAAATCGGCGACGTCGCGCGTATGGACCGCATGTGCGCCCCACAGCAGCCCCAGCCGCCGCGCGGTGCGGACGTCGGGGGTGAGCACCAGCAGCGGCACGCCGGGTCGTTCGCGCGCCACGCGCCGGGCGGTGCTGCCCGAGGTGGTGAAGCAGATGATCGTCGTTGCCGACACCGTCTCGGCGATCTTGGCGGCGGCCGATGCCAGCGCGTCGGCGGTGGTCGCGTCGGGGTGCGTCTCGGTGAAGTGGAGCCGCGCCTTGTAGGCGGGATCGCTTTCCACCGAACAGGCGATGCGGTCCATCATCGCGACCGCTTCCTCGGGCCAGTCGCCTGCCGCCGATTCGGCGGACAGCATGATCGCGTCGGCGCCGTCGTAGATCGCGGTGGCGACGTCGGACACTTCGGCACGCGTCGGCGAGGGCGACTTGATCATCGATTCGAGCATCTGCGTCGCGACCACCACGGGCCGGCCGAGCCGGCGCGCGGTCTCGACGATGCGCTTCTGCAGCGCGGGCACCTGTTCGGGCGGCAGCTCGACGCCGAGATCGCCGCGCGCGACCATCACCGCGTCGCTCAGCTCGACGATCTCCTCCAGCCGGTCGATCGCGGCGGGCTTCTCGATCTTGGAGAGCAGTGCTGCGCGGCCGCGGATCAGCGCGCGCGCCTCGGCGACGTCCTCGGGGCGCTGGACGAAGCTGAGCGCGACCCAGTCGACCTCCTGCTCGAGCGCGAAGACGAGGTCCTTGCGGTCCTTGGCGGTCAGCGCGGGTAGCGGCACGACGACGTCGGGCACGTTGACGCCCTTGTGGTTGGACAGCACGCCGCCGACCTCGATCCGCGTGACGATCTCGCCCGCAGCGACTGACTGCACGCGCAGCACCAGCTTGCCGTCGTCGAGCAGCAGCCGCGTGCCCGCCTCCAGCGCCTCGAATATCTCCTTGTGCGGCAGGCAGACGCGCTGGTCGTCGCCCGGCGCGGTGTCGCGATCGAGCCGGAACAGGTCACCCGTCTTGAGCGCCACCAGCCCGTCGGCGAAGGTGCCGACGCGCAGCTTGGGGCCCTGCAGATCGGCGAGGATCGTCGTCGGCCGGCCGAACTGCGCCTCTAGCCCGCGGATCGTCGCGATCGCGGTCGCATGATCCTCGTGCGTGCCATGGCTCATGTTGACGCGGAAGGCGTCGGCGCCCGCCTTGAACAGCGTCGCGATCATTTCGGGCGTCCGGCTCGCGGGGCCCAGCGTGGCGAGGACGCGAACCTTGCGTCGGCGGGGCGCGAACGCGCTGGTGCGGGTCGGCATGGGGGGAATCCTTGTAGCGCAGGCGAGCGATGCCCATACGCCACCCCACCATCAGATCAACCCGGAGAGATGAGGCATCATGCAGCTCGAAGACATCGAGGATCGTGTCGCGGCGGCGGTCTATCGCCGGTTGGTCGCGCATCTGCGCCACCGCTCGGACGCAGAGAATATCGACCTGATGGGGCTCGCCGGCTTCTGCCGCAACTGTCTGGGCGACTGGACCGCTGAGGCATCCGACGGCACGATCTCGAAGGATCAGGGGCGCGAGGCGGTCTACGGCATGCCCTATGCCGAGTGGAAGAAGGCGCACCAGGGCGAAGCCAGCCCCGAGCAGCTCGCGCGCATGGCGGAGAGCATGACGCGCAACCCGGCTTGAGCGCTCGGTTCCCCGGCTTTCGCCGGGGAACACTTGAGGCCATCGGCCACCTCTTCTAGGACGCCGCCTCCACCGAATCGGGAGCGGGACTTATGAGTGACGGCAACGTCGCAGCCGACCAGCTGCGGCTCTTCATCGAGCGGATCGAACGGCTCGAGGAAGAGAAGAAGGGCATGCAGGACGACATCAAGGACGTCTATCTCGAGGCCAAGTCGACGGGCTACGACCCCAAGACGATGAAGACCATCGTGCGCCTGCGCAAGATGGAGAAGAACGACCGCGACGAGGCCGAAGCGCTGCTCGAGACCTACAAGGCGGCGCTGGGGCTGAGCTGAGGCGGCTGGGTCACAGCTAAAATACAACCTGTTCCCCGGCGAAGGCCGGGGCCCAGGCCCCAGCTCTCTATCCGGGCGCGACACCCGCCACGCGTTCCGGGCCTGGGCCCCGGCCTTCGCCGGGGAACGGCATCGCTTCGGTCCGAATGTGTCGCCAAAACCCCGCAGGCTTGATCCCGGCCCCCGCCGCGGCCTAGAGACGCGCATCATCGACATCACCAGGACGAGACACGGCAATGGCCGGCCATTCCAAGTTCAAGAACATCATGCACCGCAAGGGTGCGCAGGATAAGAAGCGCTCCGCCGCCTTTTCCAAGCTCAGCCGCGAGATCACGGTGGCGGCGCGCGCGGGGCTGCCCGATCCCGACATGAATGCGCGGCTGCGCTCGGCGATCCTCGCGGCGCGCGCGCAGTCGATGCCCAACGACAATATCAAGCGCGCGATCGAGAAGGCGTCCGGCGGCGAGGGCGAGAATTACGAGGAGGTCCGCTACGAGGGCTTCGGCCCCGGCGGCGTCTCGCTGATCATCGAATCGCTCACCGACAACCGCAACCGCACCGCCACCAACGTCCGCACCGCGGTCTCCAAGAATGGCGGCAATCTCGGTGCGAGCGGATCGGTCAGCCACGCCTTCGATCGCATGGGGCTGATCAGCTATCCGGCCAAGGCGGGTGATGCCGACACCGTGTTCGAGGCTGCGCTCGAAGCCGGCGCCGAGGACGTGTCGTCGAGCGAGGACGGCCACGAGATCTGGACCGCGATCGACGGGCTGCACGGCGTCGCCAAGGCGCTCGAGCCCGTGCTCGGCGACGCAGAGGGCATCAAGCTCGCGTGGCGCCCGCAGACGCAGGTGACGCTCGAGACCGTCGAGGACGCAGCCTTGCTGATGAAGCTGATCGACACGCTCGACGAGGACGACGACGTCCAGACCGTGTGGGCGAATTACGACGTCTCCGACGAGATCATGGAGCAGATCGGTTGACCCCTTTCATCCTCCCCTATCAGGGGAGGGGGACCATGCGCAGCATGGTGGAGGGGTATTGGCCGGGCGATATGGATGCGGTCTCGCGTGACAGTTCCGTATCGCCGGGCCTCCACCCCTCCACCACCGGCTTCGCCGGCGGTCCCCCTCCCCTTGCAGGGGAGGATGGGGTGGCATGCTGATCCTCGGCCTCGATCCCGGTCTCGGCACCACCGGCTGGGGCCTGATCGCCGCCGACGGCAACCGCCTCAGCCACGTCGCCAACGGCCAGATCCGCACCGAGGTCTCGATGCCGCTGCCACGCCGGCTGGCGCTGCTGCACGGCGCGATCGTCGAGGTGATCCGAGGCCACCGGCCTGAAGGTGCAGCGGTGGAAGAAGTGCTCGGCAACAGCAACGCGCAGTCGACGCTCAAGCTGGGCCAAGCGCGCGGCATGGCGCTGCTCGCCGCGGCGCAGGCCGATCTGGTGATCGGCGAATATCATCCGTCGGTGGTCAAGAAGGCGGTGGTCGGCACCGGCGGCGCGGACAAGAAGCAGGTGCAGGCGATGATCCAGCGGCTGCTGC
>Ga0302314_10003020_pt1 | contig 31139 bp, 25 predicted proteins | sample III_Palsa_N2_3_FD_200533 | JGI IMG/M metagenome (GOLD analysis project Ga0302314, IMG submission 200533) | Peat permafrost microbial communities from Stordalen Mire near Abisko, Sweden - III_Palsa_N2_3 | ecosystem: Environmental > Terrestrial > Soil > Palsa > Peat permafrost | place: Sweden... | reverse complement strand
AATTTCAGCATGGGCGCCAAGATTTCGATCGATTCCGCGACCATGATGAACAAGGGCCTGGAAATGATCGAGGCCGCCTACCTGTTTTCCACCCCGGCGGAACGGATAGACGTCTTGATCCATCCTCAGCAGATCATCCACAGCATGGTCGAGTATCAGGACGGCTCGACCCTGGCGCAGCTGGGTCCGCCCGACATGCGCGGGCCGATCGCCTGCGCCTTCGCGTGGCCGGACCGGCTGCCATGGCCCGCGCCAAAGCTTGATCTGCCAGCGGTTGGTTCGCTGACTTTCGAATCGCCCGACCCGGAACGGTTCCCGGCCTTGGGCATCGCTCGCCAGGCCATGAAGGCTGGAGGCCTCGCGCCCGCCGCCATGAGTGCGGCGAATGAGCAGGCGGTCGCGGCCTTCCTTGACCGGCGCATCGGCTTTCTCGATATTGCCTCCACTGTGGCTGAGACCCTTGAGCGCATGGACGCTTCCAGGGCTTTCGCGGGGGCGAACGGCGACGCGTTGGAGGCCGCAATGATGACCGACCGAACCGCGCGCCGTGTAGCGCGCGACGTCCTGGCCGATCTCGTGCCTTCCAATACCTGATCGAAAGGACGCAACCGCCGCATGCCGCCCTTTCTGCATTTCCTGGTTCTGACCTTGAGCTGGATCGCCCCGTTCCTGGTGGTGATGATGACGATCGTCGTCATCCACGAACTGGGGCACTTTTTCGCCGCGCGTTGCTTTGGTGTGGCGATCGACAGTTTTTCGATCGGCTTTGGTCGGGCGCTGCTGCGCTGGCGGGACAAGTCGGGCGTGGAATGGCGGATCGGCTGGGCGCCATTCGGCGGCTATGTCCAATTCGCCGGCGATGAGAACGTCGCCAGCGTGCCTGATCAGAACGACCTGCAGCAGTTGCGCGCGGACATCGTCGCCCGCGAAGGTCCAGGCGCCGCCGACAAGTACCTGGTGTTTAAGCCGCTCTGGCAGCGCGCGTTGGTCGCCGCCGCCGGTCCGTTCGCCAATTTCGTCCTGGCTTCGGTCATTGTCACCGCGCTCCTGCTTGTGTTTGGCGACGAGATGACGCCTGCACGCATCGAGTCGGTTCAGGCCGGCAGCGCGGCTGAACGGGCCGGCATCAAGCCGGGCGATCTGGTCCTGAGCGTGGCGGGACAACGGATCGACAGTTGGGAAGACCTACCTCGGATCATTCAGCTTCGCGCCAATGTTCCGCTGGAATTTGTCGTCAGGCGCGGAGCCCAGACGCTGAACCTGACCGCGACCCCGACCCCGCTGCTTGAAACAGATTCCATCGTCGGCAAACAGGTCGTTGGAGTCATCGGAGTGCTACCGGCCCAGACGGCGACAGTGATTCGCCGCCATTACGGTTTGGCGGCGGCGGCCGAGCAGGGCTTGGTGCGGCCCTGGCAGATGGTGGGCACGACTTTCTACTATATTGGCCGATTGGTGCGCGGGCAGGCGTCCTTTGACCAACTCGGCGGCCCGCTGCGGACGGCGCAGCTGTCGCATGCCATCGCCAAGGCCGGCTATCAGGCGGGACCCACGGTTGGCGACCGGACTTTGGGCGTCACCGTGGCCCTGCTGACGGCGATTGCGTTCATCTCGGTGAATGTCGGAATATTCAACCTATTGCCGATTCCGGTTCTCGATGGCGGTCATTTGGCGTTTTACGCCTATGAGGCTGTTGCACGGCGACCGCTAAACGCGGCTGTCCAGGCCGTAAGCTACCGGGTAGGCCTTGCCTTGCTGCTCGGATTGATGTTGTTCGCGACCACTAACGACCTGCGCCACAGCAGCGTCTTTCATTTCCTCGGCGGCCTGTTCTCATGAGCAGCCGCCCCACGCTGATGGCAGGCCAGATGGTTTTATCCGCCGACCGTTCCGCACCGGCCCGTAATGGGCTGCTGAGCGGCTTGGCCTGGTTGTTGGCGACGTCGGCTCTGATTCCGGTTGCTGCGTTTGCCCAGACCGCTGCACCGGCCCAGGCCGGCGCGCCCGCGGCAGGAGCGCCGGCGGCCGCCGCGCCCGTCCCGTCCACCGCGCAGGTCATTGGCGCCCCGCCGCAAACCGGAGTCGTCCAGCGGATCCTGGTCCAGGGCAACGTTCGTATCGAGCAGGAAACCATCCTGTCCTATCTGCCGATTCAGGCCGGCGACATGATCGGGCGCGCGCAGATGGATCTGGGCGTGAAGACGCTCTTCAAGACCGATCTGTTCTCTGACGTCACCATCGACCTGGACGCTTCCGGCGACCTGATCGTGCGCGTGGTCGAGAACCCGATCATCAATCAGGTGGTGTTCGAGGGAAACGACAACCTCAAAGACGACAAGCTGCGTGACGAAGTTGTCGTGCGCCCGCGCGGCATCTTTACCCGCGGCAAGGTGCAGGGCGATGTTCAGCGGATCGTCGAGCTCTATCGCCGCTCCGGTCGCATTGGCGTCACCGTCACGCCCGAGATCGTCGAACTGCCGCAAAAGCGCGTCGACCTGATCTTCGAGATCAACGAAGGCCCCAAGAGCGGCGTGCTTCGCGTCAACTTCCTGGGCAACAAGCAGTACTCCGAGGATGACCTGCGTGGGGTCATCCAGACCAAGGAAAGCCGGTTTTATCGGTTCCTGTCGAGCGACGACAACTACGACCCGGACCGGATCGACTACGACCAGGAGAAGCTGCGGAAATACTACCGCAACCACGGCTTCTACGACTTCCGGGTGATCAATGCGATCGCCGAGCTCGCGCCGGACAAGAACGGCTTCGCGGTGACCTACACCCTGGACGAGGGCGCCAAATACACGTTCGGCAAGCTGAAGGTCGAGACCGACCTCAAGCGCCTGAACGGCGCCGTATTGGCTCAGCTGCTGCCGCTGCGGTCGGGCCAGCTGTACGAAGACGAAAAGATTCAGCAGGCCACGGACGCGCTGACGTTCGCGGCCGGCGCGGCGGGCTTCGCCTTCGTCGACGTGGTGCCGCGGTATACGGCCAACCCGAAGACCCACACCGTCGACGTCACCTTCGAGATCAAGGAAGGCCCGCGCGTCTACGTCGATCGCATCGACATTATCGGCAACACCCAGACCCTCGATCCGGTGATTCGGCGCGAGATGCTGGTGGCCGAAGGCGACGCCTATAACCGCGTGCTGGTCGACCGGTCCAAGAACCAGATCAAGGCGCTCGGCTTCTTCAAAGACGTCGACATCAAGCAGACGCCAGGCAGCGCGCCCGACAGAACGGCGCTGCAGGTCAAGGTCACCGAACAGCCGACCGGCGAACTCTCGTTCAGCGCCGGCTACAGTTCGGTTGACCGGTTGGTGCTCGACCTCGGCATCTCGCAGCGGAACTTCCGGGGCACCGGTGAAGATGTCCGCGCCGAGATTTCCGTCGGCTCCCTGCGCCAGCAGATTCAGCTGTCCTTCACCGAGCCGCGCTGGCTGGGCCGCAATCTCACCGCGGGCATGGACCTCTATGCCTACCGGTACGATTTCACGATCTACTCCGGTTACGACACCACCTCGGTCGGCGCCGCCTGGCGGGTGGGCTTCCCGCTCAGCCAGTATATGAGCCTGTCGCTGACCTACACGATCCACGCCGATGACGTGATCGTCGAGGACTCGCTCTGCGGTGCCACCCCGACTGTTTCACCAATCCTGTGTGACGAGCGCGGCTCTACGTTCACCTCGCTGGTGGGCTACACGCTGCGTTGGGATCACCGGAACGATCCGATCAACCCGACGCGCGGCTATAACGTCTCGCTGTATCAGGGCCTCGCGGGTCTCGGCGGCGACGTTAAATATCTGAAGAGCACGGTGAACTCGGCCTGGTATCACGGGTTCTCGCCGAACTGGATCCTGACGGTTTCCGAAAACAGCGGATACGTTAACGGCTGGGGCGGCGATGACGTTCGCATCAATGACCGCTTCTATGAAGGCGGCGACTCGTTCCGCGGCTTCCAGGTCGCCGGTCTGGGTCCGCGGGACACCAACCCGGCCTACGATCAGGCTCTCGGCGCCAAGGCCTATGCGATCGGAACGATCGAGGAGACCTTCCCCGACTTCTTGCCCGAGCAGTACGGCATTCACACCGCTCTGTTCTCGGATTTCGGATGGGTCGGCGGGCTCGACCCGGCTGACACGATCTACGCCGGGACGTCTGTTCCGTCGCCGACCGTGAAGGACGGCTTTGATTTCCGCGCGTCCGCCGGCATCAGCATATTCTGGAAGTCGCCGGTCGGTCCGATCAAGATCGACCTCAGCCAGATTATCAAAAGAGATCCGTACGACATCACCGAACTCTTCAAATTCTCAACCTCAACCAGGTTCTAATACTCATGAAACTCAAGCAGCTAGCGTCGGCGACCGTCGCTATGACGACCGTCCTCGCCTTCAGCGCGCAGTCGTCCGCGCAAACGCCACCGCCGCTTACTGGTCCCGTCATTCCGGGCATCTGTGTGTATAATCAGGAACGCGCCGTGGCGACCTCGGCCGCCGGCAAAGTCCTGATTCAGCGTCTTACCGAAATCAACGCCCAAGTAACTTCGGAGTTGCAGCCGGAAGCGGTTCAGCTCCAGGCCGACCAAAAGACGCTCCAGGCTCAGCGCGCCACGCTGACCCAGGCGCAATTTCAGACGAAGGATTCGGCGTTCGAGACGCGCGTGCAAGCGTTTCAGCGCAAGACTCAGCTGCGCGATGCTCAGTTGCAATTGACCAAAGGCAAGGCGGAGCGGCAAATCCAGATCACCGAGGTGCCGATCGCAAGGGAGGTGTTCCTGCAAAGAGGCTGCTCAGTGCTTATCAACTCCCAGGCCCTGCTCGGCTTTGTCCCCGGCGCGGATATAACCGATGCGGTCATCGCGGGAACCAACAGCAAGCTGCCAAGCGTGACGGTCGAATTGGTCACCGAACAGGAAGCGTTGCAGGCGATCCAACAACAGCAACAGCAGCAGCAGGGACGCTGATTTCGGCTTTCCGAGCCCGCCGGCGCGGGCTCGGAGCGTTCGCAAGGACCCGATATGCCTGATCCTCGCTTCTTTCAGAACCGCGGGGCGATTACGCTTCAGGCCGTGGCTGAGTTGACCGGCTCGCTGCTGTCGAATTCGTCACATGGTCGAAGGACGATTTCCGGTGTCGCGCCGCTCAACCGGGCGGGCGACGAGGAGGCGAGCTACTTCGCCGATCAGCGCTACGTTGACGATCTCGCCCACACCGGCGCGGGGGCGTGTTTTCTGCCCGAGAAGCTGGCCGATCAGGCGCCACGCGGCTGTGCGGTGCTGATCACGCCGGAAGCTCAACTGGCGTTCGCCAAGCTTGCGGCCCATCTGCACCCGGTCCGAGCGATGAAGGCGGGCGGCCTCGCGATTGATCCGACGGCGATTATCGAAGAGGGCGTGCTGATCGCGCCGGGCGCCGTCATCGGTCCGCGCGCGGTGATCGGGCGCGGCACTGAGGTTGGCGCGAACACCGTCATCGGACCCGGCGTGGAAATTGGCCGCGACTGCGTGATCGGTCCGCGCGCTTCGATTAGCTTCGCGTTGGTTGGGGACCGGGTGAAGCTCTACGCCGGCGCGGTGATCGGCGAGGCGGGCTTCGGCGTCACCGGCGGCCGCACCGGACTGATGGACATTCCGCAGCTAGGCCGGGTGATCCTGCAGGACGGCGTTACGGTCGGAGCAAACAGCTGTATCGACCGGGGCGCTTTCGAAGACACGGTGATCGGTGAAGACACCAAGATCGACAACCTCGTGCAGATCGGCCACAACGTGCGCGTTGGCCGGGGATGCCTGTTCGCGTCCCAGGTCGGTGTTTCCGGCAGCACCGTCATCGGCGATGGCGTTCGGTTCGGTGGCCAGGCCGGACTCGCCGATCACTTGACGATCGGGGACGGGGCGACCTTGATGGCGCGAGCGGGATTGATGAACGACGTGAAGCCAGGCGAGATTTGGGGTGGAACGCCGGCCTTGCCAAGGCGACTCTGGCTTCGGCAGACCGCTTGGCTGGCGCGCGCCGCCGGCGCCAGGCGGAAAGCCCTGGGCGGATCGAAAGAATGAAGATCCTGCCCCCAGCGGCCAATCAGTCAGACATCGATATCAATGAGATCTTCAAGCTGATCCCGCACCGGCCGCCGTTTCTGCTGGTGGATCGCTGCGAAGACTATCGGCCAAACGAATCCATCGTCGGCATCAAGTGCGTCACGATCAACGAGCCGTTCTTCGTCGGCCATTTCCCGCACTTTCCGGTCATGCCGGGCGTGCTGATCGTGGAAGCCATCGCCCAGTCCGGTGCGATCCTGATGTCCAAGACGCTGGACATCGCCGTCGAAGGCAAGACCATCCTGTTCATGTCGCTGGACAACGCCCGTTTCCGCACGCCGGTCCGGCCCGGTGACGAATTGCACATGAATGTCCATATCGTGAAGCACCGGGGCGATGTTTTCAAATTCAAGGGACAGGCCAAGGTGCGCGATAAACTCGCCGCCGAGGTCGAGTTCGCCGCCATGGTGGTGGAGACCGTTTGATGCCCAAGATTCACGCCACCGCGATCGTCGACAGCAAAGCCGTGCTCGGTGACGACGTCGAGATCGGCCCCTATTGCCTGGTCGGCGCCAATGTGAAACTCGGCGCGCGCACGCGGCTGAAGTCGCATGTGGTGGTCGAAGGCGTCACCCAGATCGGCGAGGACTGCGAAGTCGACGCCTTCGCCAGCCTCGGGGCGCCGCCCCAGCACCTGGCCTACAAGGGCGAGCCCACGCGATTGATCATCGGCGACCGCAACCTGATCCGCGAACATGTCACCATGCACACCGGCACGCCGATCGGCCGAGGCGTGACCACCGTCGGCTCCGACGGCCTGTTCTGCGTCGGCTGTCACGTGGCCCACGACTGCATCGTCGGCAACCATGTGGTGCTGATCAATTCGGCCACCCTCGGCGGCCATGTGGTGATCGAGGACTTCGCCTACATGGGCGGGCTTTCCGCCGCTCACCAGTACAGCCGCATCGGCCAGCACGCCTTCATCGGTGGGATGGCCGGCGTCAACCACGACGTGATCCCGTTCGGCAACGTCTGGGGCAATCATGCCCACCTGGAGGGGCTGAACCTGGTCGGCCTGAAGCGCCGCGGTTTCTCGCGCGAGGCGATCAACAGCCTGCGCGCCGCCTATCGCATGCTGTTCGCCGAGGAAGGCACGTTTCAGGAGCGGCTGGAAGACACGACGGAAGCCTATTCAAGCTCGCCCGAGGTGATGATCATCCTGAACTTCATCCGCGCCGACGCGAACCGGCCGCTCACCATGCCGCAGCGGGAAATCTGACGGCGGCGATGCGCAAGCTCGGCCTGATCGCGGGCGGCGGCGGGCTGCCGCTGGAGATTGCCCGCGCCTGCACGCTCGCTGAGCGGCCGTTGTTCGTGATCCGGGTGAAGGGATCCGCGGACAGAGATCTTGAAGATTTCCCTGGTGCGGAAAGCGGCATCGCTGAGCTGGGCCGCAGCATCAAGCTGCTGAAGCAGGCCGGCTGCGAAGCCGTCTGTTTCGCCGGCCAGGTCAACCGCCCGGACTTTGCCGCTCTCAAGCCGGACCTACGCGGTCTCGCCGCGCTGCCCGGGGTTGTCGCCGCCGCCTCGCGAGGCGACGACGCGTTGCTGCGGTTCCTGATGAGTGAGTTCGAGCGCGACGGGTTCGTGGTCGAGGGCGCCGACCAGGTGGTCGCGGGGCTGGCGATCGGCGAGGACGCGCTCGGCATGATCGCCCCGGGCGAGGCTCATCGCCTCGACATCGACACCGCCATGCGCGCCGCGCGCGCTCTGGGAGACCTCGACATCGGCCAGGCGGCGGTATCGGCGCGGGGGCTGGTGCTCGCCATGGAGGCGGCCGAAGGCACGGCGGCGCTGCTCCGGCGCGTCGCGGACCTGCCCGGCGAACTTCGGGGGACAACTAAGGCGCCGGTTGGCGTCCTGGCCAAGGCCCCCAAGTCCCGCCAGGACCGCCGGGTCGACCTGCCCACCATCGGCGTCGAGACCATCACCGCCGCCGCCCAGGCGGGCCTGGCGGGCGTTGTCGGCGAGGCGGGCGCGCTGCTGGTGATCGATCGCGACGCCACCGTGAAGATGGCGGATGAGCTTGGCCTGTTCATCGTCGGCCTGCCGCCGTCACGGACGCCGTGAGCCGGCCCTACAAGATCATGCTGGTCGCCGCAGAGGCGTCGGGCGACGTCCTGGGCGCGGGCCTGGCGCGGGCGCTGAAGGCGCGGCTGGGCGCCGGCAAGGTGGTGTTCGTGGGTGTCGGCGGCGAGGCAATGGCGGCCGAAGGCGTCGAGAGTCCGTTCGATATCTCCGACCTTTCAATCCTGGGCGCGCTCGAAGGGGTGTTGGCCTATCCCCGTATCCGCAAGCGAGTGGCCGAAACGGCCGCCCTGGCGGCGCGCGAAAAGCCGGACGTCGCGGTCCTGATCGATTCCTGGGGGTTCACCTTGCGGGTCGCCAAGGCGCTGCGGGCGGCCGATCCGTCCCTGCCGCTGATCAAATACGTCGCGCCACAGGTGTGGGCGTCGCGGCCGGGCAGGGCCAAGACCCTCGCCGGCGCCGTCGATCATCTGCTCGCCATCCACGCGGTGGACGCCGGCTATTTCGAACGCGAAGGCCTGCCGACTACCTTCGTCGGCAACCCGGCGCTGACGCGTGACTTCGGTCGGGCGGATGGAGATCGGCTGCGCCAGGCGATCGGCGCGGCGCCGGACGATCCGATCCTGTTGGTTCTGCCCGGCAGCCGCCCCTCCGAGATCACACACCTCATGGCCCCCTTCGAGGCGGCGGTGAACGCCCTGGAGGCCAATCGGCCGCGGCTGCACATCGTCCTGCCGGTCGCCGGCACGGTCGCGGACCTGGTCAGAGCCAGCGTGGCGACTTGGCGCTGGCCGCCGTATCTGGTCGAGGACGAAAGATTAAAGTTCGACGCCATGGCCGCGGCCACAGTCGCCCTGGCCTGCAGCGGCACCGTGACGACCGAGCTGGCGCTGGCCGGATGCCCGATGGTGGTGGCCTACAAAGTCGGCGCGATCACGGCGATGGTGGTCCGGATCGTGATCCGCACGCCCTACATTACCCTGTTCAACATCGCCGCCGGCGCGCCCGTGGCCCCCGAATTCATCCAGGAGAACTGCACCGGTGAAAAGCTGGCCCATGCGCTGGCGGTGCGGCTTGACGATGAGAAGCTTCGCGAGACCCAGATCGCCGCGCAGACGGCGGCGCTGCTGAAGATGGGACGCGGCGGACCCGACCCGGCCGAGAAGGCCGCCGAGGTGGTGGCGCGGTTTCTGTTGGAGAAGACGCCGGCGGCTTAAGCATCGGCGAGTTTCGACCGAGAGCAGGTCGTGTTTAGATCGAACCAAAATCCGCTCGCCTCGAAGCCGTCGGCATCCAGCCCTCGATGAGCCGGCCCGGCTGTCCCTACGATAACGCCATGGCCGAAAGCTTCATGGAGACGCTCAAGCAGGAAGAGGTCGACGCCGCCAACTATCGCGACCTGGCCCACGCCACAGCCGCCATCGGAGACTTTATCGAGGCGGTGTATAATACCGAGCGACGAAGCCAAACCAAACACATGGGCTGCTGCGCAGCAGCCCATGCAGACCCTCACCAACACTGTCCCCAATTAACGTGTCTCATCCATGGGGGTCACTCCAGAACCATTCTACTCATGTCGGAGCGCTTTGGCGGGCTCGGAGCGCGCCACGTGTAGCGCCTGACCGGCAACAGCCGCCACTGCGACGAGCAAGACCAACGCGGTCGTGCCAAGGAAATAGGCGGGCGTAAGGTCGACGTGCTGGTCGAATGTGGAGAGCCAGTTGCGTATCCCGATATACGCCAATGGCCATGCGACCAGATTTGCGATCAGCACCGGACGAATGAACTGCCTGATCAGCAGCGCCAGTATTTGAACGGTCGACGCGCCTAGAGTTTTGCGAATCCCGATCTCTCTCACGCGCCGCTCGGTGCTAAACTGAGCCAATCCATAAAGGCCTGCGCAGCCTATGAAAACCGCCAGCGCCGCACCAATGATGAACAGCCGATCATGTCGGTCATCGGCACGATAGTAGGACTGGAGATCGTCTGTGGCAGGTTCTGCGATGAACGGCGTGTCGGGCGCGATGCGCCGCCACTGCTGTTTCATGCTATCGATCAATCCACTCGGATCGGCGCCGGCAAAGCGGACCACAGCTTCCTCGCTCAGAAAGCCGCTGGTCTTCAGATCATAGATCGTTGGCGGAATGGGCCTGTGAGGATTTTGAAAGCGCAGATTATCGATGACTCCGACGATGGTCACCGGGTCGAAGCCTCCATCGTCCCGAGCCACCAAGAAGCTCTTGCCGATTGCGGATGACGGGCTGCGATATCCGAGAGTCTGAACGGCATTCAGGTTGGCGACCACATTTCGGGATTGGCGCGGGCCTTCGGGGGGTCTCGGCAGATGATTGTCGCTTGCAGAAAAACCCTCGAACGCAGGCGTGTCATCCTCGCCGTGCCTTTGATCGAGGACGCGGCCCGCGAGAAGGCGCGGCGCATAGGTCGCGAAGAAGTCCGCGCCGGTGTTCACGCCGTTTACGCTGGGGCCGTCTCCACTGACGCCAGGCAGTCTCGTAATTTCGCTGTCTGTATGGATAAAGCCGGGTCCAATATCCGCGGCCGTGACAGCTTGCACCCCCGGAATCTTGCGCCAGGCGCCGATCAAGGTCGTGCGCTGTGCCTCGGTGAGGGTAGGGTCCAGGAATGAGCGCGCGACGACCAGGCCCTCGCGTTTGAAGCCCAGATCGGCGTGGCGAAGAAAGCTCATCTGCGACGCCGTCACCGCAGCCCCGATTGTAAAGGCGATAGCGATGGTAAATTGGAAAGCCACCAACGCTTCTCGAACGCTATGCCCGGTCCGCCCTCCGCCGGGCATTTGGCTGGAGGCCAGGACGGCTGCGGGCTGAAACCGCGCCAAGACCAAGGCCGGATAGGCGCCCGCCCCCAAGCCGATGACAGCGACGGCCAACAGCACCGGAACCAGAACGCTGTCGGATCGAAAGTAATCGATATGAAGCGCCAAGCCCCCGGCGGCGTTGATCAGCGGCAGCGCCAATTCACAAAGTGCAAGCCCGATGAGCGCCGCCAACAAGACGGTGACCAACGCCTCGCCCATGAATTGCACCACCAGCGCACGCCTTGTCGCACCCACGACCTTGCGCAGCGCCACTTCACGAGCCCTAAGGTTCGACCGCGCGGTGGCGAGATTTACATAATTCATCCCCGCCAGAAGAAGCGTCATGGCTCCTACAATTCCGAGCACAAGGACGACCGCTCTGTCCTTCGGGTTCAGCAGGTGCAGAGAAACCAGGGGTTGTGTTCGTAGGATTACGTGTCTGTGTGCCGGTGCTGGGGTGAGATTCGGGTGGCGATCAACGAAATTATCGAGGTCGGCATCGAGCGCCCGCGCCTGAGCTGGCCCATTGCCGTCGAAGCGAAGGTAGGTGTCCAGCATCATCAAGCCCCAACGTTGCCGCCATGTCGGTTCGGCGGCGGCCATCTGGGGCGTAAGCGGAATGAGAAAATCGAAAACCTCGTCCGTGTTATTCGGCAAATTCTTGAGGATCCCGCTAACACGATAGCTGCGTGTGACACCTTGCAATATCAGGTTCAGACGCTGGCCAACCGGATTGGCCGTACCGAAGTACTGTGCGGCTTTTCGCTGGCTCAGAACAATATCGTCGGGTGAACTTAGAAGAGTCGCCTTTTCACCTGCCACGACGGGAAGGTCGAAGACCTTGAAGAAGGACGGATCGACCGTCTCAACCGTTTCCGACGCTCGTCGACCGTCCTGCAGAATTGAAACCGACTGATACCAGACGCGAGCACCAACAGTCTGGGGGTAGTCGCCTCGTAGCTCGTCCAGTGTTCCGCCCATCGTATCGGTGTAGGCGCCCAGCGAGCTTTGCTCGCCGACAAATTTCGTCCGGACCACGTAGATTGAATTGGCGTGGGGTATCCACCGCTCAAAGCTGGTTTCAAACCCGACATCCAGCCAAAGTATGAGGAACACCGCTATTCCGAGTGCAAGCGTAAGCACGTTCAGCGCGGAATACAGCCATTGGCGAGTCGTTGATCGATGAAGCGTTTGAAGGTAGTGGGTCCACACGCAGTCACCTCAACCTGAACGGGCCAGACGCCAGATAGCGCGCGCCTCAATCGAACAGGCATTTGTGATCGAAATGCGGCGTGACTTGCGCCGCCGGGGTCTCGAGCCGGTGGCAGCCAACCACCTTCAGCGGAGGTTCGCAGAGCCGCGTCGTCAACGGCTTGTGCGAATGTCCGCCTTCTGGGACGGTCCCAACGTCCGAGTCCCAAGCTCCTGCGACGTTCGGATCGTCAGATGTTGAAAACGGCCGCGCCACCCGCCCCATGGGAGGGACGGGTGCGGGTGCTCACCAAACGTCAGAGGCTACCGCTTACTAATCGGCACGAACGGCCGCTGCGTCGCGCCGGTGTACAGCTGGCGCGGGCGGCCGATCTTGCGCTGGGGGTCTTCGAACATTTCCTTCCACTGGCTGATCCAGCCGACGGTGCGGGCGAGCGCGAACAGGACGGTGAACATCTCCGGCGGAAAGCCCATCGCCTTCAAGGTGATGCCTGAATAGAAGTCGACGTTAGGATAGAGCTTGCGGTCGATGAAATAGGGATCGCTGAGGGCGATCTTCTCCAACTCCATCGCCACCTTCAGCAGCGGATCGTCGCTATCGCCGATCTCGTCGAGCACCTCGTGGCAGGTCTTCTGCATCACGGTCGCGCGGGGGTCGTAGTTCTTGTAGACCCGGTGGCCGAAGCCCATCAGCCGGTATTTGCGGTCCTTCACGCCCTGCACGTACTCGGGGATGCGATCGACGGTGCCGATCTCCATCAGCATGTTCAGCGCCTCTTCGTTGGCGCCGCCGTGCGCGGGGCCCCAGAGGCAGGCGATGCCTGCGGCGATACAGGCGAAGGGATTGGCGCCGGATGAGCCGGCCAGACGCACCGTCGAGGTCGAGGCGTTCTGCTCATGGTCGGCGTGCAGGATGAAGATACGGTCCATGGCCCGGGTCAGCACCGGGTTGGGCACCCAATCCTCGGCCGGCACGCTGAAGGACATGCGCAGGAAGTTCTCGGCGAAGCTCAGCTCGTTGCGCGGCGACACGAACGGCTGACCTACCGAATATTTGAACGCCCGGGCGGCGATGGTCGGCATCTTGGCGATCAGCCGATGCGCGGAGACCTCGCGCTGCTTGGGATCGTTGACGTTGGTGCTGTCGTGATAAAACGCCGACAGGGCGCCGACGGCGCCGGTCATGATCGCCATCGGATGGGCGTCGCTGCGGAAGCCGGTGAAGAAGCGGTCGAACTGCGAGTGCAGCATCGTGTGGTAGGTGATGTTGTGCTCAAACGTCTCAAACTCGCTGGCGCTGGGCAACTCGCCGTTCAGGAGAAGGTAGCAGACCTCCAGGAAGCTGGACTTCTCGGCTAGTTCCTCGATGGAATAGCCGCGGTGCAGCAGGATGCCCTTGTCGCCATCGATGTAGCTGATCTTGCTTTCGCAGGAGGCGGTCGAGGTGAAGCCAGGGTCGAAGGTGAAGACGTCGGCGTCGGCGTAGAGCGATCGCACGTCCAGCACGTCGGGCCCCGCCGTGCCCTTGATGATCGCCAGATCGTAGCTCTGGCCCTTGACGGTCAGCGTGGCCTTTTTGTCGGCGGCGGTCGTGTCAGTCATACGCAATCCCTCTTAAGATCCGCTCGGCCTCTCGCCGCGTCCAAGCCTGTTTCGCACGCGTTATAGCGTCTTACCGCGACGGCGAAAGAGCATCGTCAAGTCGGCCCAGACTCTCCTCGCGGGCGAGGGCGGTCAAGGCGCTCGCAAGGTCGGGGGCGGGCGAGCCGCCGGACAGCACGCCGCGCAGCGCTTGCCCGAATTTACCGACGCCGACGCCTTCGGATTGCGCGAAATCGCGAATGACCTGTTCCAGCCGCGGGCGATCCCATTCCGGCGCGCCGCCCAGGGTTTCGCGCAGTCGGCCGAGCCGGGCGCGGGTCTCGCCGGTGAGCAGGCCGGCGGTCTTTTCGTCGAGCTGCAGCGGCCGGCTCTTGAGCACGAACACGGTCAGATCCGCCAACTCCAGGATGGTCTTGGCCGCGTCCTTGACCAGCGGAATGGCGCGCGCCAACGCCTCGCGCTTGTTCGCGGCGACTGGCTCGCCCCGCCCGTGGTGCGCCGCCTCGACCAACTCCAGTAGCCGCGTATCGTCGGCGACGCGGATGTAGTGGTTGTTGACGTGGTTGAGCTTGTCCCAGTCCAGCCGGGCGCCGGCCTTGACCACGTCGGCGACGTCGAACCAGGCGATGGCCTGCTCGTCGGAGAAGATCTCGTCGTCGCCGTGGCCCCAGCCGAGCTTGGCCAGATAGTTGCGCATGGTCTCGGGCAGATAGCCCATAGCCTTGAACTCGCCCACCGACTGGGCGCCGTGGCGCTTGGACAGCTTGCCGCCATCCTTGCCGAGGATCAGCGGCAAGTGGGCGAACACCGGCTTGGGCCAGCCCAGCGCGTCGTACAGCAGCGTCTGGCGGCCGGCGTTGCTGAGGTGCTCCTCGCCTCGGATCACGTGGGTGACGCCCATGTCGTGGTCGTCGACGGTGACGGCGAGATTGTAGATGGTGGTCCCGTCCGTGCGCAGCAGGACGAAATCCTCGATGTCCTTGTTCGGGAACCGCACGGTGCCGCGCACCAGATCCTCGATCACCGTCTCGCCCTCGTCGGGGGTGCGGAAGCGGACCACGTGCGGCGTGTTGGGCTGGTCGCCAAGCGGCTGCTTGTCTCGCCAGGGCGAGCGCACGGCATGGCCGGCGGCGCGGGAGGCTTCCCGCAAGGCGTCGGATTCCTCCACCGTCATGTAGCAGCGATAGGCGTAGCCGGCGTCCAGCAGCTGCTGAACCGCCGCCTTGTGCAGCGGCGCGCGGGCGAACTGGAACACCGGCTCGCCGTCCCAATCCAGGCCCAGCCAGGTCAGGCTTTCGAAGATGACGCCCACCGATTCCTCGGTGGAGCGCTCGCGGTCGGTGTCTTCGACCCGCAAAAGGAACTTTCCGCCCGTGTGCCGTGCATAGAGCCAGTTGAAAAGCGCCGCGCGAGCATTGCCTATATGCATGGCGCCGGTGGGCGAGGGGGCGATACGGGTGACGACAGGTTTGTCGGCGACAGACGGCGAGGACATCGAGGTTCCGGGTCATAGACTTGGAGCCAGCTCGGTGGACGCGGACGCGCCGGCCCGGGGCTGGGCGCGGGGTCTTAGCACGCGGCCGCTCCGGTTTCCTAGCTGGACCGACATCTGGGGCCAGCTGCGCGACGAGGTTACAGCCCAGGCGGACCGGGCGTTCCTCTGGACCCCGGTGGCCTTCGGCGCCGGCGCGGCGATCTATCTGGGCCTGAAGACCGAGCCGCCGCTGTGGCCCTGCGTGGCGGCGGCGCTGCTGGCCGTGGCTGTCGCGGTGGGCGTGGCGCGTTGGGGGAGACACCGGAGCCTGGCCATCGCGGCGTCGCTGACCGCGATTCTCGTCTGCGGCTTCTGCGCCGGCAAGCTGCGTACGGAGATGACCGCCGCGCCGATCGTGCCCGCCGGCATCGGCGTGGTTCCCATGGACGGCTGGGTGGTGGACGTCGCCACGCCCAGCGAACATGGCGAGCGGCTGCTGATCGCGCCGACCTGGATCGCGGGTCTTTCCCCGGCCCGGACGCCGAAACGTGTGCGGATCGTGGTGCCGCCGGGGGACGTGCTTGGGCCTGGCTCGGCGATCCACGTCATGGCGCTGCTCGATCCGCCGCCCGGGCCCGCCGCGCCGGGCGCCTACGACTTCGCCCGCGACGCCTGGTTCGACGGCCTGGGCGGCGTGGGCCTGGCGATGAAGCCGCCGCAGCTGGTCGATCTGGAGCCGCCGCCCTGGCGTCTGCAGCTGGGCATGGCGGTCAACAGCCTGCGCTGGTCGCTGGCAGAGCATCTGGCCAGCGACCTGCGCAGTCTCATGGGCGACCATGACGGCGGGGCCGTGGGCCTGGCCGTGACGGTGGCGACCAGCCATGAGGACTGGCTCGACCCGCAGAGCCGCGATGACCTGCGCGGCTCGGGCCTGGCGCACATGCTGGCGATCGCGGGTCTGCATACGGCCGCCGTCAGCGGCTTTGTCTTCTTTGCGCTCCGGTTCGGGATCGCCGCGTGGCCGTGGCTGGCCCTGCGGGTCAACGGCAAGAAGGCAGCGGCGCTCGGCGGGCTGATCGCGGTGCTGATCTACCTGACCCTATCGGGCGCGCACCCGCCGGCGCGGCGGGCGGCGGTGACGGCCAGCGTCGCCTTCATCGCCATCCTGCTCGACCGGCGCGCGGTCAGCCTGCACTCCCTCGCCATCGCCGCCCTGGCGATCCTGGTGATCGAGCCGGAGGTGGTGATCTCGCCGGGCTTCGAGATGTCCTTCTGCGCCACCGCCTCGCTGGTGGCGCTGGCGGAGATATGGCCCGTCCGTCATCGGGCCACCGATCTGCCCTGGTATCTGGCGTCGTTGCAGACGGCGCGGGACTGGACCATCGGCATGCTGATGGTCAGCTTCGTCGCCGGCGCGGCCACCACGCCGTTCTCTATCCAGCATTTCAACCGCATCGCCAACTACGGCATGTTCGCCAACCTGACGGCGGATCTGCTGGCCGGTATGGCGCTGATGCCGGCGCTGACCGTCGCCGTGTTGTTGCAGGCCTTGGGCGTGAGCCACGCCATCATCGTACCGCTGCTAGGGCTGGCGGGCTCGGCGGCGCGCGGGATCGTCGCCATTGGCCATCTGTTTTCGAATTTGCCGGGCGCGAAGCTGACCATCTCCAGCGCGCCGACCATCGCGCTGATCATCTCCTATCTGGGAATCGTGTTCGCCTGCCTGTGGCGAGGGCGGCTGCGCTGGATCGGCGTGCCGCTGTCCTGCGCCGTGGCCTTCTGGCCCAGGCCCGCGCCGCCTGTCGCCTGGATCGCCTCGGACGGCGGTGACGCGGCCCTGGTCATCGCCGGCAAGGCGGTCGCGTTGAAGCCCACCGGCCACGCTTACGCGGTCGAAACCTGGGCGCAGCGACACGCCTTTGACCTGCCGTCCGATCCTGTAAAAGCCCAGGCCGCCATCGCTGACTGCAATCGTCTGCACTGCGCGCCTATCGGAACCGCCAAGCCGGCCATCGCCGCCTGGTGGACCCGGCGCAAGCCCAATGCGGTCGCCCTGACGGACCTCTGTAAGACCGCCGACATCCTAATCCTGAAGGCCGCCGTCCCTCCGCCGGACGCCTGCAAGCGCGCCCTCGTGCTAGGCTCCGACGACTTCGCAAAAGGCGGCGCCGCCGAGGTGTTCCACGGCGGCGCGGGTTGGAGGCTGGTCTGGTCGCAGCCGCTCCGGGGGGAGCGGCCCTGGACGGCGGCTAGTGGTAGCGGCGGATGAGCCCCACCAGCTTGCCCTGCACCTCGACTTGGTCGGGACCGTAGATGCGGGTCTCATAGGCCGGGTTGGCGGCTTCCAGGGCGATTGACGCGCCCTTCTTGCGCAGGCGCTTCAGCGTAGCGTGCTCGCCCTTGACCAGGGCGACGACAATCTCGCCGGAGTTGGCGGTGTTGCCGCGTTTGATCACCACATGATCGCCGTCGTGGATGCCGGCGTTGATCATCGAGTCGCCCTCGATCTCCAGCACGAAATGTTCGCCCGCACCGAGCATCGATTCCGGCACGATCAGCCGGTCTCGCTCCTGCTGGATCGCCTCAATGGGCGAGCCGGCGGCGATCTTGCCGAGCACCGGCAATTCGCGAACATCATTGGCGGGGGCCGTCGACGCCGGCTTGGCGCCCTCGACCACCTGCGGTTTAAAAGCCTGTCGGCCGCCCGGGGGCGCCGAACTCGTCGCCTGCTGGGGGAGCTTGATCACCTCCAGCGCACGGGCCCTGTGCGGTAGCCGGCGCAGGAAGCCGCGCTCCTCGAGCGCCGTTATCAGCCGGTGGATGCCGGACTTGGACGCCAGGTCCAGCGCTTCCTTCATTTCGTCGAAGGACGGGGAGACGCCCGATTCCTTGATCCGCTCATGGATAAACATGAGCAATTCGTGTTGCTTGCGGGTGAGCATGGGGAAGAAGACCTTCGCGGAACAAATCGACAACGTTCGCCGATGTTCTCTAGGCGTTCTTTCTTAATGTCAAGATAATGGTGCGTGATCGCCGAGCAATACCCGGGTCGCGGCGGCGACATCGGCCTGCCGCATCAGGCTTTCGCCAACCAGCATGGCGCGGGCGCCGGAAGCCTCCAAGCGAATCATGTCGGCTGGGCCGCCAATCCCACTTTCCGTTACCAATAAAGCAGTTAGCGGCGCCAAGGCCGCCAGTCGCTCGGTCACGGCGAGGTCGGTGACGAAGGTGCGAAGGTCGCGGTTGTTGATCCCTATCAGGTCTCCGCCGAGGGCCTCCGCGCGGGCCATTTCCGCCTCGTCGTGAACCTCGATCAGGGCGTCCATACCCAGCCGTTTGGCCTCGGAAAGCAGCTCCTGGGCCAGCGAATCGTCGATCATGGCCAGAATCACCAGAATCGCATCGGCCCCCAGCGCCCGCGATTCGGCGACCTGCCAGGGGTCGACCAGGAACTCCTTGCGCAGGGCGGGGAGGGCGGTCGAGTCCCGCGCTGCGGTCAGATAGGCGTCGGCGCCCTGGAAACGTGGCTCGTCGGTGAGCACCGACAGGCAGGCCGCCCCGCCTGCCTCGTAGGCGCGGGCGAGCGCGGGTGGGTCGAAGTCGGCGCGGATCAGCCCCCGGGACGGCGAGGCCTTCTTCACCTCGGCGATCAGCGCCAGGCGGCCGGGAGCATGCGCCCGTTCCAGCGCGGCGCGAAAACCGCGCGGCGCCGAAGCGGACTTCGCGGCCACATCCACGGCGGATTGAGATCGCGCCGCCTTTCGAGCTAGGACCTCGTCTCGCTTGTAAGCGGCGATTTCGGCAAGGATATCAGTCACAGCTTTAATCCGCTCATCCCGGCGAATGCCGGGACCCAGATCCCAAAGCGCCGGGCTTTCAAGGACGAGCGTTTGGAACTGGCGGGCCGGACCAATCCGATCCAGCCGTATGACCTGGGTCCCGGCATTCGCCGGGATGAGCGGTGAGGGGGAGCGCTCATGAGTTGGTCGTGATCACAACAAGCCGTTCGAGAGCCGCCTTCGCTCGCCCCTCATCAATGGCCGAAGCTCCGGCCGCGACCCCTTCACGCAACGTTTCTACCTTGCCCGCCAGCAGCAGCGCGGCGGCGGCGTTGAGCAGAGTGATGTCGCGATAGGGCGTGCGCGCGCCATCCAGCAGGTCGCGGATCGCCGCGGCGTTCTCGGCCGGATCGCCGCCGCGCAGGTCGGCCAGGCTGACGCGTGGCAGGCCCACGGCTTCGGGGGTGATGGTGAACAGCCGGATCTGGCCTTCGCGCCATTCGGCGACATGGGTCTCGCCCGTGGTGGTGATCTCGTCCAGGCCATCGCCGTGGACCACCCAGGCGCGCGTCGAGCCCAGCGCCCCCAACACCCGCGCCAGGGGTTCGACCCAGCGGATGTCATAGACCCCCATCAGCTGCCGCTGCGCGTTGGCCGGATTGGACAGGGGGCCAAGCAGGTTGAATACCGTGCGGAAGCCAAGCTCCTGACGGATCGGCGTTACGTGTCGCATGGCGCTGTGGTGGGCGGGGGCGAACAGGAAGCAGACGCCCGCTTCCTCCAGCGCCCTCCGCTGCCGACCCGCGCCGGCGTTGATGTCCACGCCCAGGGCAGACAGCACGTCGGCGGCGCCCGACCGGGACGAGACCGCCCGGTTGCCATGCTTGGCCACGCGCACGCCGGCGCCGGCGACGACCAGGGCCACCGCCGTGGAGACGTTGTAGGTATGGGTCCCGTCGCCGCCGGTGCCGCAGACGTCGATGACCTCGAACGGGTGATCCAGCGTCACCGCCATCCGGCGCATGGCGCGGGCGCAGGCGGTGATCTCGCCCGTGGTCTCGCCCCTCAGGCGCATACAGGTCACCGCCGCGGCGATCTGGGCCGGGGTCGGCTCGCCGCGCAGGCAGGCGGTGAAGAAGATCTCCGCGTCGTCCTCGTCCATGGTCTGGCCGGCGGCCAGGCGCGCGAGCAGCGGCTTGAAAACGTCGACCACGCTTTAGACCATCGCCAGCCGCTTGACCCCGGCCAGGTCGAGGAAGTTGCCCAGCAGGTCGTGGCCGCCCTGGGTGGCGATGGATTCCGGATGGAACTGCACGCCGTGGATCGGCCGCGTCTTGTGCCGCAGCCCCATGATCTCGCCGTCTTCGGTCCAGGCGGTGACCTCCAGCACGTCCGGCAGGGTTTCACGCCGGACCGCCAGGCTGTGATAGCGGGTGGCGACGAAGCCGTCCGGCAGACCCTTGAAGACGCCTTCATTAGTATGGCGTATCGGGCTGGTCTTGCCGTGCATGATCGACTTGGCGCGCACCACCTCGCCGCCGAAGGCCTGGCCCATGGCCTGGTGGCCGAGGCAGACGCCGAAGATCGGCAAGGACTGCGGCGAGGTCGCCAGCACTTCCAGGCAGACGCCGGCGTCGTCGGGGGTGCAGGGCCCTGGCGACATCAGGATCGCCTCGGCCCGCATCCCCAGCGCCTCGGCGGCGGTGAGGGCGTCGTTGCGGACCACATGCGTCTCCGCCCCCAGCTCGTTCAGGTAGTGGACGAGGTTGTAGGTGAAGCTGTCGTAGTTATCGATCATCAGGATCATGCGCCGGTCCTCGTCTGCGACCGGCTTTCTAGGCCGCCGTCTTCGCAACGCCAAGTCTCTGGGGCCAGCCTCTGCTAGGATCACGCCATGCAGCTGACTGAGTCGTCCGTGGCCGATGCGCGTTTCCGGGAGGCGATCGCCTATGCCCGCGAGCGGCTTGAACCGCCCGTGCGCCGCGAGAGCGCCTGGCCGGCCCTGGCCGCGGCGGCCTTCTTCGCGGTTTGCGCCATGACCTTCGCCGTGGCCGCGATCCTCGCCCCGCCGATCCAGCTGACCATCCCCCCGACCACCCAGGCGCCGCTCTAGCTAAAGCCACCGCTCGTTGCGGCTGACATAGCTGTGCTGGCATACCGCCTCGGGGTCGCCTTTCAGCACCTCAAAGCGGCTGGCCGTCCCGTCGCGCCAGAACCGGATGTCGAACTGCGCGCCGCCGACCCGCAGGTCGCGCAAGGTCAGCTCGGTCGCCCAGTCCGGCAACGCCGGATCGAAGCAGATCCGGCCATTCGGCCCGTCCGGCTGAAACCCGGTGACCATCTGCAACAGCGCAAAGCAGGAGCCAGCCGCCCAGGCCTGGGGCACGTTCGCGCCGAGATACTGCACCGGGAAGTTGGTGGGCGCGCGCTCGAGGCCGGAATACAGCTCCGGCATCTGATGCAGGATGAAGTAGGCCGCGGCCCCGCTGATGTCGCGCGCGATCTGGTGCGCCTCGTCCGCGAAACCGTACCGGCGCATGCCGGCGGCGATCATGGCGTTGTCGTGCGGCCAGACCGAGCCGTTCTGATAGGAATGCGGATTATAGGCGGGATGGTCTGACGACAGCGTCCTGATCCCCCAGCCGCTGGACATGTCCGGCTTCATCAGGCGCTTGACCACTCGCTCCGCCCGGTCCGGCGGCACGATGCCGGCCCACAGGCAGTGGCCGGGGTTGGAGGCGATGCTCATCACCTTCTTCTTCTCGCCGTCCAGGCAGAAGGCGTAGAAGCCTTCGTCCTCGTCCCAGAAGGCGTCGTTGAAGCGTTCGAACAGCGCCTTGGCCTTGCGCCGCAAGGCCTGCGCGCGCGCAGGCTTGCCCAGGGCGTCAAATACCTGCGCCATGCGCTGCCAGGCGTCGTAGACATAGGCCTGCAGTTCGACCAGCGCCTTGGGGCCTTTGACCAGGGAGCCGTCGGTGTTCACCAGCGCCTCGCCCGAATCCTTCCAGCCCTGGTTCTCGTAGCCCTGCGGCGAGCGGGTCTGGTATTCTTGGAACCCGTCGCCGTCCCGGTCGCCATACTTGTCGATCCAGGTCAGACACTTCTCCGCCGCCGGCAGAAAGCGGTGAAGCAGGCCCTCATCGCCGGTGCAGCGCCAGGCGTTATGCAGCACGATCAGGTAGAGGATGGTCGCGTCGGCGGTGCCGTAATAGGGCGTATGCGGGATCAGCTTGAAGTGGGCCAGCTCGCCCCGCCGCAGTTCGTGCATGATCTTGCCCGGCTCGGCGTCGCGGTAATCGTCCCTTTCCTTGGCCTGGTGGCGGGCCAGCACTTCCAGGGCGCCGACCGCGAACTCCGGATAGACCATGGCGTTCTGGATCGAGACGATCAGGCTGTCGCGGCCGAACAGGGCGACGAACCAGGGCACCCCGCCGGCGGGCACGAACTGCAGATGATCGGTGCCCTCGATCGGCAGGCGAAGGCCCGCCATATCGTCCACGGACTGGTGGTAGAAACGGTAGAACTCCTCGCTGCTGGTCTCGATTTTCAGCACGGCGTCGCGCCACCCGCTCTGGTGCTTGCCGCGCTTGGAGTGATGCGCCTCGCCGATGCACTGCTCGGGCGCCTGATCCACGGTCTTGCCGTCGCCGATGGCGTAGAGGATGCAGGCGTGCCAGCTCTTGCCGGGTTCAAGCTCGATATGAAAGCTGACGCGGCCGTTGGCGTAAACCGCCTCTGAGTCGGCCTTGTGCACGCTGGCGGTCAGGTGACGGTGGAAGTCACGGTTATCGTAGCTGATTTTCAGTTTCTGGCGGCTTTGCGACCAACCGGAGGTGATCCGCCCGCGCCGCACGATGTCGCCGGACTTGACCTCGAACAGGTCCGCGAAATCACTGCGGATGGCGATTTCCAGGTTGAATTCGACCTTTTCCTGGCCGTGGTTGACCAGGTCGAGATCCTCATGGACGCCGCCCGAGATCGACCGGCCAACGGACAGGCTCAGCGAGCCTGCCGGCACGATCCCGGTCTGGGTGTGCAGCCGCTTGTTGGTCAAATAGACCCTCGCGGCGTGGTGGGCGACGTTGCCGCTATTTAGCAGGTCCCAAGGCACGCCGTCGGCGTAGACCAGCCAGACCGACATCACCCGGGTGTCTGAGTGATAGAAGCCCTTGTCGGTCGGCCAGGGAATCTGGCCGTCCTGGTCGGTGATCAACACCCCATAGCCGTGATTGATCGCCAGCCGGGGCGGTCCGACGCTGATTTCCAGGGCCATGGGAGACTTTCACGCGGAAACTGAAATGATGGCGGCGCGCCGCCAGTCACTGCAACGCTTCACCAGCGGGGAGGTTTCTCAAAGCCCCCAGGAACCTCGGCCTAACTGCGCCGTTGCTGGCGTGCGCGATCAGCCGAAGAGGAAGCCTCATGGACGCCCGGCAAAAAGGGCAGGATGCGCCGGCGGCTTCGACCCCGCCCAAGGCGCCGGCCTGCACCATGGTCATCTTCGGCGCGCGGGGAGACCTCAACAAACGCTTGTTGACGCCGGCGCTCTACAATCTGGCCCATGATGGCCTGCTGGCCGACGGCTTCCGCATCCTCGGCGTCGATCACGGCGACTGCGACGCCAAGGGGTTGCGAAAGCTCCTGGGCGATTTCCTGCACGGTCTGGCCTCGGACAAGCACAGCGAGTTCGCCAAGGCCAGAATCCGCGCCAAGACCTGGTCTTGGTTGGCCGAGCGGATCGACTATCAGCAGGGCGATTTCGAGGACGACGCGACCTACCAGGCGCTGGGCAAGGCGCTCAAGGGGGACGTGCTGTTCTATCTCGCCACCGCGCCGCGGTTCTTCGGCGACATCGTCGAACATCTGGGTAAGGCGGGACTGCTCAAGGAACCCGCCGGCGGCTTCCGGCGCGTGGTGATCGAAAAGCCCTTCGGCGACGATCTGGCCAGCGCCAAGGCGTTGAACAAGCGCATTCTTAAATATGCCGCCGAGCCGCAGCTCTACCGGATCGACCATTTCCTCGGCAAGGAGACCATCCGCAACATCATGGTCACCCGGTTCGGCAACGGCGTGTTCGAGCCGCTGTGGAGCCGACTGCACATCGACTCCGTCCAGATCACCGCCGCCGAGACCGTGGGCGTGGAAGATCGCGGCGGCTACTATGATCCCACCGGGGCCCTGCGCGACATGGTGCCCAACCACCTGTTCGAGGTGCTGGGCATGGTGGCGATGGAGCCGCCCAACTCCTTCGACGCCGACGCGGTGAGGGCGGAGAAGGGCAGGGTGATCGAGGCCATCCGGGTGCTAACGCCCGCTGAGGCGCTGGCGGACTCCGTGCGCGGGCAGTATGGCGGGGGGACCATCGGCGGCAAGGCCATGCCGGCCTATCGCGCCTCGCCCAACGTGGCGCGGGACAGCCGCACCGAGACCTATGTCGCGCTCAAGCTGGCCATCGACAACTGGCGCTGGTCGGGCGTGCCCTTCTACCTGCGCACCGGCAAGGCGACCTCAGCCCATCTCACGGAGGTGGCGATCCAGTTCAAGGCGGCGCCCAAGACCCTGTTCCAGGCTCTGCCCACGGGCGCCTCCAAACCCAACGTGCTGGTGCTGCGCGTGCAGCCGAACCAGGGCGTATCCCTGCTGTTCGACGCCAAGCGGCCCGGCCCGGACGTGGCGCTGCAGGATGTGCGGATGGACTTCCGCTACGGCGACTGGTTCAAGGCCGAACCAGCGACGGGATACGAGACCTTGCTCTACGACTGCTTCATCGGCGACCAGACCCTGTTCAAGCGCGGCGAGGATATCGAGGCCGCCTGGGGCGTGGTCATGCCCTTCCTGAAGGCCTGGGCGCATGACGAGGGCCTGCACCGCTACGCCGCCGGGTCTGATGGCCCCAAGGCCGCCGATGTCCTGCTGGCCCGCGACGGCCGCGCCTGGCGGCCGCTGGACGAGTGAGCGCGCCAAAGCCCGTCCTTATCGTCATGGGCGTCTCCGGGTCCGGCAAGTCCACGCTGGGCAAAGCGCTGGCGAGCCGGCTGGACTGGCCGTTCCAGGAGGGCGATGATCTGCATCCGCCCGCCAACATCGCCAAGATGAGCGCGGGTATCCCGCTGACCGACGAAGACCGCGCGCCCTGGCTGGCGGCGGTGGGCGCCTGGATCGACCGTTGCATCGGCCAGGGCGGCGGCGGGGTGATCACCTGCTCGGCGCTGAAGGCGGCCTACCGGCGAACGCTGACCGCGGGGCGGCCATCGGTTCGGGTGGTTTATCTTGAAGGTTCCAAGGCGCTGATCGCCGAACGTCTTGTCGAGCGCACCGGCCACTTCATGCCGACCGGTCTCATCGACAGCCAGTTCGCCGACCTGGAACCGCCGACGCCTGAAGAACACGCCATTGACGTGTCGGCGGACTCGCCGATCGAGAGGCAGGTCACCAAGGTGGTCAACACGTTGGGGTTGTAAGGTTTTCCCAGCGTTTGAAGACCGCTCATCCCGGCGAATGCCGGGACCCAGGTCGTAAGGCGCAGGGCTGGGATTGGAATTCAGGATTACCGAGACCCGCCGGCGCTTTGTCATCTGGGTCCCGGTATTCGCCGGGATGAGCGGGAATAAACTGGCTACCGACCCCGCCTCGCGTCTGCATTAGCCTTCACCAGATAGGCCCGGAAGCTCGGCGTGTCCTGGGAACGGATGTCGTAGATGCGCCACTGACCGTGCACCGTCACCAGCGTGATCGACAGGCGCCGGACCTCCGGCGGCGAGGCGGCAGCGAAGGTCAGTTCGACCTGGGCCGTCGCGGTGTCGGGCGCCACCAAACGCACCGCGCCAATCCGCGAGCGCAACCCGCCGTCGTCCTGGCAGTCGCAGATCGGATCGCTGTCAATCGCCCCGACGTAGCCCTTGGGCGTCAGGCGGGCGTCCTGGCGAAACAGGGCGACCATGGAGGGATCGAACACCGCCCGCGCATTCGCGCCCGTGGGATCGAAGTCGGCATTGGCCTGCGGATAGTGGGCATAGAGTTGGATCAGGAAGGCCCGAGCGCGTTCGGGGTCGGCGGCGCGCGCCGGATCCGTCGCCGCCAGGGCGAGCGCGAGAACGGCAAAGGCAAGGGCGATCGGCTTCATGCCCAAGCTTGTCCACCGAACCAGCGCGCGGTCAACCGCCCGCTGCCGCCTCACCCAAACCGCCAAGCCTCCTCGGCCGCACGCTTCAGGGCGCCGGACTTGTGCAGCGTTTCTTCGTATTCCGCCACCGGATCGCTGTCGGCGACCACGCCGCCGCCGGCCTGGACGTACATGACCCCGTCCTTCACCAGAGCCGTGCGCAACACGATGCAGGTGTCCACCGAGCCATCGGCGCCGAAATAACCCACCGCGCCCGCGTAGGTCATGCCGCGCTTGACGGTTTCCAGCTCGTCGATGATCTCCATCGCCCGCACCTTGGGCGCGCCGGACAGGGTGCCGGCGGGCAGGGCGGCCATCAGCACGTCCACCGGGTCCAGCCCCTCCGGCGCGTCGCCCTCGACGTTGGAGACCAGGTGCATCACATGGCTATAGCGCTCGACGAAGAAACTGTCGGTGACCCGCACGTGAGCGCGGCGGCGTTCTTCCGGCGGGGCGTTGTGGCCGGCCGAGCCCAGCATCGCCACCCGGCCGACGTCGTTGCGGCCCAGGTCCAGCAGCATCAGGTGCTCGGCGTGCTCCTTGGGATCGGCGCGCAGTTCGGCCTCCAGCGCCGCGTCCTCCTCCGGCGTCTTGCCGCGCGGCCGAGTGCCGGCGATGGGCCGGATGGTGATCTTGCCGTCGCGCAGCCGCACCAGGATTTCCGGACTGGAGCCCACCAGCTGGAAATCGCCGAAGTTCAGGAAGTACATGAACGGCGAAGGGTTGGTCCGGCGCAGCGAGCGATAGAGCGCCAGCGGCGCCTTGTCGAAATCGGCGCTGAAGCGGTGGCTCGGCACCACCTGGAAGACGTCGCCGGCCTCGATATAGCGCTTGGCCGCCTCGACGATCTCGCCATAGGCCTCGCGCGTCACCGGCGACGCGAGACCCGCTGGCGCATCAGGTTTGTGCGACGGCTGGCGCGGCAGGGGCTCGGCAAGGCGGGTGATCACCGCCTGCAGCCGCGCGGCGGCCGCTGCATAGGCCTCTTCGGCGCTCAGGGCCGACGGCCGCACCACCGTCGTCAGGATGATCTCCTGGCCGATGGCGTCGAAGATCGCCACGATGGACGGGCGGGTCATGATCCCGTCGGGTAGGCTTAAAGGGTCGGGGTTGACGTGCGGCAGCCGCTCGACCAGCCGCACCATGTCGTAGCCGACAGCGCCGAACACCCCGGCGGTCATCGGCGGCAGGCCTTTGGGAACTTCCATCCGCGAGCGGGCGATCAGGTCGCGCAGCGAGTCCAGCGCTCCACTGGGCTCGCGCGTGAACCATCCGGCGGCGATGTCGTCACCCTCGGCGATCTCGGCCACGTCGCCCCGGCAACGCCAGACCAGATCCGGCTGCAGGGTGACGATGGAGTATCGCCCGCGCCAGGCGCCGCCCTCCACCGACTCGAACAGGAAGGCGTAGGGCTGGCCGTCGGCGATCTTCAGGTAAGCCGAGACCGGCGTCTCCAGGTCGTCGACCAGCCGGTCCACCACCACCTGCGGCCGGCCGGCCTCATAGCCTTGCCGGAACGCCTCGAAGTCCGGCGTCAGGCTCAAGGCGCCGGTGCTTTCTTGGCGCCGGCCGGCGGGGCGCCCGAGCCCAGCTGGTCGGGTGTGACGCCCAGCGCCTCGCGCGCCAGGTTGATGTCATAGGTCGGCTTGATCTTGTTCTTGGCCGCCGTGCGGGCCAGGTCGCCCATGTCCTGGAATAGTTGCTCGGACAGCTGAGTGCGCTGGCCCAGCACCATGGCGGCGGCGACGCCGGATGCGGCGGGTGTGACGGAATCCACGTGCGCCACCATGACCTGCACCTGCGAGGTCTGGCCGTTGAAGACCTCGCCCTGCTTGGCCTCGAAGATCTTCTGCAACAGCTCGCCGCCCAGGGCGCGGTTCTGCGCCATGCCCTGACGGGTGATGTCCACGGCGTGGCCGATCTGGGCCTTCGCCGAGGCGGCGGCCGCGTCCATGCTTTCGCCCTTCTTGATCGCGGCGGTCAGCTCGTCTGCCTTGGCGTGCAGGCGCTTGAGCATCTCCTGAACCATATAGTCCTGGATCAGCTGGCCCTTGACGTCCGCCAGGGCCGGCAGGGACGGCGGGGCGACCTTGTCGACGCGCATGGAGAAGTATTCGCCGTTGCCGTCGTCCTCGTCGTCCATCTCGCCGCCGGCGGCCTGGGCGAAGGCGTCCTTCAGCAGTTTGGGTGAAATCCCTTCGACCGGCTTGTTGTTCAGGTCGGTTCCCTGGGCGGTGATCGGGCCGATGGTCTCGGCGGCGACGCCGGCCTTGCTCGCGGCGTCGACGATGTTGGCGCCGCCGCCATGGGCGTCGTCGAACTTCTGCACCTCCTCGTAGGCCTTCTTCTTGGCCGCATCGAGTTTGACCTGCGGCTCCAGTTGCGCGCGCAGATCATCCAGGGTCGGGGTCTTGCCCGGCGTGATCGAACCCACCTTGACGACCGCATAGCCGGACAGTTCGCTCTGGATCGGACCGCTGGTCTGGCCCGCCTTCAGGCCGAACGCGACATCGGCGACCTTGGGATCGGCCACCGCCGACTTGATCGCGTCGCTGTAGGTGATCGGCTGGACATTCAGAGACTTGGCCACGGCCTCGGGGGCCTCGCCGGCGCCGATGCGTTTGGCCACCGTCGCCGCCGTGGCGGCGTCGCGGACCGGGACTTCCACCAGGCTGCGTTTCTCCGGCGTCGACAGGCTGTCCTTCTTGAAATCATAGGCCTTCTGCAGCGCGGCCGGATCCACCGGCATGTTGGCGGCCAGCAGCTTGGGGCTGAACCGCACGACGGTCAGGGTGCGCATTTCCGGCCGCATCAGCGCCGCCGAGTTCTGCTTCATGAAGTCCATGAGCTGGGGGTCGGTGGGCAGGCTGGGCTGGTCGACGTTTTTCTGGTCCAGCGTGAAATAGGTGAGGGTGCGGGACTCCAGCTCGAAGTCGGCGACGATGGCGCCCAGGGTGCGCGGCGCCTTCAGGCCGGCGGCCAGGCCCGTGGCCAATTGGTCGCGGGCGATTTCGTCGCGAATCTGGGCCTCGAACTGGGCGGTGGTCATCTGCAGCTCGCCCACCTTCTGCTGGTAGGCGTTCTGGTCGAATTTGCCGGTGATCGGGTCGAAGAACTCGGGTTGCTTGCGCAGCTCACCGATGATCAGGCTGGGGGCGGGGCGCACGCCCATACGGCGGGTCAACTCCGCAAACGCCTCATCCGATGACAGGCCCTGCAGGAGCTGAATGTCGAAGCCGTGCTGCACGGCGTCGAGGTTGGACACCTGCTGGCCCGCCTGCTTTTCCGCGTCCTGCAGCGCGTTCTGGAAGTAGCGCTTGAAGACGTCCGGCGAGATCGTGTGCGATCCGGCCGAGATCACATTGTTGCCGATGCTCGCGGTTTGCCGGGTGCCGTTGATGCCCCAGCCGACGAAGGCGATGGCCAGGATGCCCAGGAGGACACGGGCCACCCAGGTGTTGGCGAGGGCGCGGAACATCGAGATCATGAGCGGGTCGTCCTGTCGGCCGCGTCCACGGCTGGAAACGGGCGGTATAGTGGAGCAGGCGGAGCAGGGGCAAGGGTCGCGGCTGCGAATGCCGCGCACTTGACTTGGCCGAGGGATTCGGGCGCCACGACAAACGCCCGCCTTTGGGCCAATCGAGGGTCGCCCATGTCAGCGCCATTCATCGCCGGAAATTGGAAGATGAACGGACTAGGGGTCGATCTGGCCGAGGCCAAGGTCCTGGCCGCGGATCTCGCAAAGCAGCCTTCCGGCGCCCGCATCGCCCTGTGCCCGCCGGCGACGCTGATCTGGCGCATGGCGCAGGCGCTCAAGAGCTCGGCGGTGGAAATTGGCGGCCAGACCTGCAGCGCGGAGCCCGCGGGCGCCTTCACCGGTGATGTCAGCGCGGCGATGCTGGTGGACGCCGGCGCAAAGCTGGTGATCCTGGGTCATTCCGAGCGGCGCGGCGGCCATGGCGAAACCGACGCCCAGGTGCGGGCCAAGGCGCTAACGGCGATGGCGGCGGGTCTGGAGCCCATCGTCTGCATCGGCGAGACGCTGAAACAGCGCGAGGCCGGCGACGCCGTCGCCGTGGTCCGCGGCCAGATATCCGGCTCCGTCGCCGCCCAGATGGCCTCTGGCGCCTTCGCCATCGCCTATGAGCCGGTCTGGGCCATCGGCACGGGCCTGACGCCGACCCTCGAGCAGATCGAGGAAATCCACCTTGCCGTGGCCGCGGCGCTCAAAGGGGTGGTCGGCGATGCGGTGGCGCGCACCCCGATCCTCTACGGCGGCTCGGTGAAACCTTCGAACGCAGCCGACATCCTGAAGACCCCCGGCGTCGGCGGCGCCCTCGTCGGCGGCGCCTCCCTGAAGGCCGCCGATTTTTTGGGGATAATCAGGGCGGTGTGATCCGAGCGCCTTTGGCGCTGCTGGCCGATAACCGGCGGTCCGTGGACACTTTGTCGCGGCGGATGTTCACGGTCCGGCGAGATGTTTACCGCAAGGGTCCGCGGCTCAGTCTCAAAGGAAGCCGGCCCCATGTCTCACCCCCTCATTCGAGTCATTTACGCCAGCCGCGCCACGCCGCAGTGCATCGCTGACATGAGCGGGAACCTGCAGAGCATCTTGACCGCAGCGATTGCCAACAACCGCCCCAAGAACATCACCGGCCTATTGATCGCGCACAGAGGCTGGTTTCTGCAGGCGCTGGAAGGCCAAGCGGACGAAGTGCACACGTTGTTCAGGCACATCTGCACCGATCCCAGGCACCGGGACGCCATCATCCTTGGCGAGGGCGAGGTGACGAGCCGCGAATTCGGGCTCTGGAGCATGTGCGCACGCCAGCTTTCGCCCACCGACGCCCTGATCCTCGGCGAACTGGATCGCCGATCAACTTTCGAACCGTCCGATTTTCCCGAGCGCGTAGTCTTGCGGCTCCTTCGCGCGGTGGCTGAGGTGCACGCCCCCA
>Ga0302314_10003018_pt1 | contig 31145 bp, 35 predicted proteins | sample III_Palsa_N2_3_FD_200533 | JGI IMG/M metagenome (GOLD analysis project Ga0302314, IMG submission 200533) | Peat permafrost microbial communities from Stordalen Mire near Abisko, Sweden - III_Palsa_N2_3 | ecosystem: Environmental > Terrestrial > Soil > Palsa > Peat permafrost | place: Sweden... | reverse complement strand
GAAGGCGGCGCCGGACAAGCATATGCCCAGCACGATCAACCCTGTCGCCCAAGACGCGAAGCAGCCCCGAAGGCCCGACCGAAGTAGCGTAATTTCCCAGTCCCCCAGCAACGATTCTTGTTAAGCGCAGGGGCCGGCCGGGTCAAGCGCGCGCATGTCACGGGGCAGGGGCCGCGACATGCCTGGACAAGACCCGATGCCCGCTGCTAGGGCTTTAAAGACGGGTTTGGTCGGGACGGGAAATCCATGCAGAAGAAACGAACCATCGTCGTCGTCACGCGCAAGCTGCCGGAACCGATCGAGACGCGGATGATGGAGCTGTTCGACGCACGGCTCAATCTGGACGACACGCCGCGCACCCAGGCCGAGCTGATCGAGGCGGTCAAGACCGCCGAGGTGCTGGTGCCGACCGTGACCGACCGCATCGATCTGGCCGTGCTGTCCCAGGCCGGCCCGCAACTGAAGCTGATCGCGTCGTTCGGCACCGGTGTCGACCATATCGACATCGCGACCGCCCGCCAGCGCGGCATCACCGTGACCAACACCCCGGGCGTGCTGACCGAAGACACGGCCGACATGACCATGGCGCTGATCCTGGCCGTGGCCCGGCGCCTCAGCGAAGGCGAGCGGTTGCTGCGCTCGGCGAAATGGACCGGCTGGGGCCCGACCCACATGCTGGGCCAGCGCATCTGGGGCAAAAGGCTGGGCATCGTCGGCATGGGCCGCATCGGGACCGCGCTCGCCCGCCGCGCCAAGGGCTTCGGCCTGTCGATCCACTATCACAACCGCCGCCGCGTGCTGCCCGAGATCGAGGCCCAGCTGGAGGCCACATATTGGGAAAGCCTGGATCAGATGCTGGCCCGCATGGACATCATCTCGATCAACTGCCCGCATACGCCCGCCACGTACCATCTGTTGTCGGCCCGGCGCCTGAAGCTGATGCAGCGCCATGCCTATATCGTCAACACCGCCCGCGGCGAGGTCATCGACGAGAATGCGCTGACCCGCATGCTGGCGAGCGACGAGCTGGGCGGTGCCGCCCTCGACGTGTTCGAGCATGAGCCGGCGGTCAATCCGAAGCTGTTGAAGCTGCCCAATGTCGTGCTGCTGCCGCACATGGGCTCGGCCACGATCGAAGGCCGCATCGACATGGGCGAAAAGGTCATCATCAACATCAAGACCTTCACCGACGGCCATCGCCCGCCCGATCGGGTGCTGGAAACGATGCTGTAAGGCTGAAGCCCGGCACCTACCCGTTTGAAGGAGCAGAAATTTGCCGCGCCGTCTCTTGTTCGTGTTCGTCGCAGCGCTTGCGCTCGGCGGCTGCGCTCCGAAGTTTGCCCAAGACAGCGATAGCGGGTATGCCGGACCGTCGGCCAGATTCACCGACACCGAAACGCTAAGCGATTACGACAGCGTGAATTTCTTCTATCTAGAAAAAATCGACGGTCGGAAAATTCGGAACGGTCTGCAAGCGACCCAGAGCGCCAATTACGGCCATGGCGCCCAGTTGGTCCCGGTCTCCGTTTATCGCGATGTCCCGACGGCACCGGCACATTTTACCATCGTCGGCCGTACGCATTATCCAACGCCTATCCTGGAGATGGCCAACACCATCTATCGGGTCTCGGGCGACATTAGCTTCACGCCGGTTGCCAACCATACCTACCTGGTAAAAGGCGTCCTGGGGGCCACCTACTCGGCCGTCTGGATTGAAGATGCGCAGACCTACGAGAAAATAGGCCAGAAAATCGAGGTCAACGGCTCAGCCGCCCTCGATTTGTGGGAAAAATAGGGACCGCTACAGCCGAGCATCCACGCGCCTCCGTCTTAGGAATGTCGAGGATGACGACGTCAAAGCGCAACCACGTGGATGGCCGGGTCAAGTCCGGCCATGACGGACTTAGGGGAGGCCGTCGATGTCGCTCCGCACCTGTGCCTGCGTCCTCTCCCTGCTGTTGACCGCCTCCGCCCAGGCCGCCGGCCTGCAGAGCGACGTCATCCTGCCCGACCCATCCCCGCTCGCCGCCGGCCCGGAGCTGGCGCGGCGCACGCTCACGCCGTTGACGGCATTGCGCCTGCGCGCCGCCATCCCTGCCCAACTGATCGATCCGGCCCAGGAGCGCTTCGTGCTCTATGTGCCGGAGCAGGCCCCACCTGAAGGTTACGGGCTGGTCGTGTTCATTTCGCCCGCGACCGAAGCGCTGCTGCCGTCGCGCTGGGGGCCGGTGCTGGATCGGCACGGCGTGATCTTCGTCAGCCCGACCAACGCCGGCAACGACGCCAAGACCTTCGAGCGACGCGAGCCGTTGGCGCTCACCGCCGCCGCCAACGTCATGGCGCGCTATCGGGTCGATCCGGCCCGCATCTATGTCGCGGGCTTCTCCGGCGGCTCGCGCGTGGCGCTGCGTCTGGCGCTGGCCTATCCGGATCTGTTCCGCGGCGCCCTGCTCGACGCCGGCAGCGACCCGATCGGCGCCGAGATGCCGGCGCCGCCGACCGACCTGCTGCGCCGGTTCCAGGAGACGAGCCGGCTGGTCTATCTGACCGGCGCGCGCGACGATTTCCACATGGCGATGGACCGGCGCAGCCAGCAATCGATGCAGGATTGGTGCGTGTTCGACATCGCGACCGAACTCATGCCGTGGAGCGGGCACGACCTGGCCGATGCGGCCGCGTTCGGGCGCGGGCTGGAGGATCTGGCCCAGCACGCGGTGCCCGATCCCGCTCGCCTCGGCGCCTGCCGGGCGCAGCTCGATCAGGCGATGGCCGTCGACCTGCAGCAGATCCCCGAGGGCGATCGTGACGCCGCCTGGCGCGCACTCGCGGCGTTCGACGGCCGCTATGGCGGGCTCGGCGCCGAGGCCAGTCTGGCGCTGGCAGACCGTTTGAGCCGCTAGCGCCTCCCGCAGCGCAGCGACGAATCTCCCTTCCCATCCGGCTGAAACAGGCGTGAAGTCGCCAGATCGTCCGCGGTTACTTGGGAGGCTACCCCATGAAGCGGTTGCGCGAATTTCTGGACGTCATCGGCCTGGTCGCAGGGGCGGCCGTGTTCGTCGCCTTCCTGGCGCTGATGGCGTTCCACTGAGCCACTAGACAGGCTGCCCGGCACGGCGGCATTTTCATCGCCATGCCGATCTTCACCTTCCCCGACGATGCCGAATGGGATGAGACCCTGCGCGCCGTGACCTTCTCGGTCGAGATCGGCGAGTACAAGGGCGTGGTCCGCGTGCCGCGCACGGTATTCCAGAAGCTGCTGCCGATGAGCCCGACGCCGGAACTGTGCGTCGAGGCGTTCCATCTGGAGCGCGCCCGGTTCGAGCAGGCGGCCGAACGCTGCATCCGCGACCGACGCCTCAGTTCCGACGGCGGGGTCGAACTCACCACGGCGGATCTGCGCCCATGAACGACCAGCAAGCCTTGTGGGACGCACGCTACGCCGCCGAGGATTATCTGTTCGGCACGGCGCCCAACGCGTATCTGCTGTCCCAGGCCCATCGGCTGGCACCCGGCCAGCGCGCGCTGGCCGTGGGCGACGGCGAGGGCCGCAACGCGGTCTGGCTGGCGCGCCAGGGGCTGGATGTGACGCTCGTCGATATCTCGCCGGTCGGCCTCGAAAAGGCAGAGCGCCTGGCACGAGAACGGGGCTGCCGCATCGAGACGATCGCGGCCGATCTCACCATCTGGGACTGGCCGCTCGGCCAGTTCGACCTGGTGGTCGAGATCTTCGTGCATGTGCCGATCGCCGAGCGCCAGGTGATCCATCGCGCCATGGCGGCATGCCTCAGGCCCGGCGGGCTGGCCCTGGTCGAGGCGTTCCAGAAGGGCCAGACCGCGCAATCCTCGGGCGGCCCCCGCACGGCGCCGCTGCTCTATGATGCCCCGGCGCTCGCCGCGGATTTCACGGACCTCTGCACGCTCGAACTGCTCGAAGGCACCGTGCTGCTGGCCGAAGGGTCGAAACATCGAGGACCCGCGCAAGTCGTGCGGTATCTGGGGCTTCGGACCTGATCAGCCGCTTTATTTCCGCCGGCACTTGAAGATAGAGTCCTGGCGTCACTGCGCCTTCCAAGAAAGTATGCTCATGCCGCCGGAGTTGGACCGCGAATTTCTCTGGAATCTCCTGGAACATATCCCAGCGATGATCTGGATGACCGACGCGGACCGATCCTGCACCTATGTCAACCGGGCGACGCTTGCGTTTACCGGCACGACCCTGCCGCAGATGCTTGGCGCGAACTGGCGCCATACGATCCATCCGGACGATCTGGTCCCGCTGGAAGTGGCGCTCGACCATCATAACGAGGACCGCACGGCGCTCAGGGTCGAGATCCGCAACCGCCGGCATGACGGCGAATATCGCTGGATGCAGGTGCGCGGCCATCCTCTGTTCGACAAGGACGGCACGTTCCGCGGCACCATCGGGCTCAGCCTCGACATCACCGACGCCAAGCGGCACGAGCACGAACTCGCCCGCATGGTCACCCACGACAAGATCACCGGCCTGCCCAACCGCGCGCTGTTGGAGAGCCTGATCGAGGCCGCCATCGACAATGCCCGCGGCGAGGGCCGCAAGGTGCCGGTGCTGACCTTCGGCGTCGACCGGTTCCAGACCATCAACGAGACGCAAGGCCATGGCGCCGGCGATGCGCTGCTGGCCGAGATCGGCCGGCGCATCGGCCTCATCCGCCATGGCCACGAGATCGCCGGCCATCTGTCGGGCAACCGCTTCGTCATGATCGGCGAGGCCGGCGCCAGCACCGAGAACGCCTATCGCGCCGCCGGCCGCCTGTTGGAGCTGTGCCGCACGCCGTTCCGCCTGAACGACGTGCCGCATGAGCTCTCCGCCTCGATCGGCATCTCGATCTATCCGGACGACGGTCACGAGCCGGGCGAGCTGATGCGCGCGGCCGAGGCGGCGCTGCAGACCGCGAAACAGCTGGGCGGCAATCATTTCGCCTTTTTCGACCGCGACCTGCACGGCCATGCCAAGAACCGGTTCGATCTCGAGACCGACCTGCGCCGCGCCATTCCGGCCGGCGAGCTGCTGCTGCATTTCCAGCCCAAGGTCTCGCTGCCCGACTATCGTCTGGTCGGGTTCGAGGCACTGGTGCGCTGGCACCATCCGGAACGCGGCATGCTGCCGCCGGTGACCTTCGTCAATCTGGCCGAGGAGTGCGGGCTGATCGGCGCCTTGACCCGCTGGGTGTTCGAGGCGGTCGGCCGCCAGCAGCGCGAATGGATCGATGCCGGGCTGGAGCCGGTGCCGATCGCGGTCAATGTCTCGCCGCGCGAATTCCTGGGCGACCTGCTCGAGGATCATCTGGCCGCCTATCAGCAGTTCGAGCTGCCGGCGCAGCTGATGGAGATCGAGATCACCGAGAGCACGATGATCACCGATTTCGACCGGGTCTGCCGGATCGTGCAGGGCCTGACCGACGCCGGCATCAAGGTCGCCATGGATGATTTCGGCACCGGCTATTCCAGCCTCGCCAGCCTCAACCGCCTGCCGATCTCGACGTTGAAGATCGATCGTGCCTTCACCAAGGACGTGGATTGGGACCGGGCGAGCCGCGCCGTCGCCTCCGCCATCATCTCGCTCGCGGCCGAACTGGGCCTGGAGGTGGTGGCCGAGGGGGTCGAGACGCGCGAACAGCTCAACGTGCTGCGCACGCTCAAATGCACCGTCGTCCAGGGCTTCCTGACCGGACGGCCGGTGCCGGCCGACGAGGCGGCGGAACTGCTGCGTCACCCGGCCCCGATCCCGACCGCGCGCGGCCTGATCTAACCCTCATCGACTGGATCCGAAATTGCGCCTGATCTGCTATCCGACCTCCGGCCCGGCGCCGCTGATCCGCACCGCCCCGGTCGAACGCGACTGGATGGGGGCGACGCCGGAGCAGTTCGCCTATCGCTGCCTGCCGCTCAACATCGCCAATGCCCACGGCTGGCAGATCCTGAACCCGGTCGCCTTCGCCGCGGTCTGGACCGGCGGCAACAATACCGACGGCATCATCATCAACCCGGCCGTGGCCGGCGCCACGACCAGCGCGCTCAGCCATTTCGGCCAGGGCATCCTGACCTTCCACGTCACCGGCCTGTTCCGGACCGAGCCCGGCTACGACCTGTGGGTCTCGGGCCCGACCAACATGTTCAAGGACGCGATCCAGCCGATGAGCGCCGTGGTCGAGACCGACTGGTCGCCGTTCACCTTCACCATGAATTGGAAATTCACCCGCACCAACCAGCCGGTGACCTTTGCCGAGGGCGAGCCGTTCTGCACGATCTTCCCGGTCCGGCGCGGCATGGTCGAGCAGGTGCTGCCCGAATTCAAGGCCATGACCGACGATCCGGAAGTGCACGAGGCCTACACGAAATGGTCGGCCGACCGCGCCAACTTCAACAAGGACCTGACCGTCCCCGGCTCCGCCGCCCAGACAGCGAAATGGCAGAAGGATTATTTCAAGGGTGCCGCCACCGGCTTCGGCACGGCCCCGCCGGATCACCGGACCAAGGTGAAGCTCAAGGATTTCAAGTAACTTCCACGGCCGCGACATCGCCGCCCTCGACCTCCTCTCGTTAATCGAGATATTCTTCCGGATATATCGATCCCGGAGGTCCCATGCGTCGCCCGATCCGCTCGTTCCTGTTTGGCTTGGCCCTCATCGCCAGTATCGCGGCGCGGCCGGCGGCCGCGGCCGATGTGCTGGTGTTTGCGGCGGCCAGCCTGAAGAACGCGCTCGACGACGCCATCGCCGACTATGCCAAGCGCACCGGCACCAAGGTCGAGGCCTCCTATGCCGCGAGCGGCCCGCTGGCGAAGCAGATCGAGATCGGGGCGCCGGCCGACATCTTCATCTCGGCCGACCTCGACTGGATGGACGAGGTCGCCAAGCAGAACGCGATCGTGCCGGCGAGCCGGGTCAACCTCTTGGGCAACCGGCTGGTGCTGGTGACCGCCAAGGACAATCCAATCGCGATTACGCTTGGGGCCCAGACCGATCTGGTGGGCGCGCTCAAGGGCGGCCGCCTGGCGATGGGCGATCCGCAGTCGGTGCCGGCCGGCAAATATGGCCAGGCGGCGCTGGAGAAGCTCGGCCTCTGGGCCGGCATCGAGCCGCATCTGGCCCGGGCCGAGAGCGTGCGCGCCGCATTGGCGCTGGTCAGCCGGTCCGAGGCGCCGCTCGGCATCGTCTATGCGACCGACGCCACCGCCGACACCGGCGTGCGCATCGCCGCCGATTTCCCGCCCTCGTCATACCCGCCGATCATCTATCCGGCCGCCCTGATCAAGGCCAGCACCAACGCTGGTGCCAAGCCGTTCCTGGACTATCTGGAGAGCCCGGCGGCGGCACCGTTCTTCATCAAGCAGGGCTTCACCCGCCTCGCCGGCAAATAGCCGCACGCTGCCCACGTTGCCGCGACCGGCGGCGTCGACTAGCGTAGCCGGCCTATGCCGAACCTCGCCCGACGCTGCCTCCCCCTCCTCGCTGCCCTCGTCTTCGTCTGGTTGATCGTCACGCCCACCCGGGCGGCCGATCAGACGATTGAGGTCGCGAACGGGCACTATATGGCGGCAGTGCCGGCCAGCTGGGACGGCAAGGTGCCGCTGCCGCTCGTGCTGTTCATCCATGGCTATGGCGAGAGTGCCGCCACCGCCATGGCGGAGCCGGGCCTTGCCGCGGCCGCCACCGACCAGGGTGCGCTGTTCGTCGCCGCCGACGGCAGCAACGGCAGCTGGAGCTTCAACGGCGCGCCGCGCCGGGGCCGCGACGACATCGCCTTCCTGCATGCGGTGCTGGACGATGCCCGCAAACGCTGGCCGATCGATCCCAACCGGGTCGTCGCCAGCGGCTTTTCCATCGGGGCCTCGATGGTCTGGGACCTGGCCTGCCACGCGCCCCAGGGCTTCACCGCGTTCCTGGCGATCTCCGGCACCTTCTGGCTGCCCTATCCGGCGGGATGCGAGGGCGGGCCGGTGGCGCTGCGCCAGATCCATGGCTACAACGACCATACGTTTCCGCTGGCCGGCCGGCGCATCGGCCTCCTGTGGCAGCAGGGCAATACCGACGTCGGTCTCGGCATCCTGCGCCGGCTCGACCGGTGCCCGGACAAGCCCGACAGCGTCACCCACGAGGGTCGCCTGGAATGCACCGCCTGGACCCGATGCGGCGGCGGCCAGGTGCAGCTCTGCCTGCATGACGGCGATCACGAGCTCAATCCCGACTGGTTCGCCAGCGGACTGCGCTGGGCCTTCGCGCAATGACCGCAGGCTGAACAATCTTCGATTGAGAAACCGCTCGGCAACGGCCATAGATGGACCGACCGTTCCCCGTGTCGATTGCCCCGAGGCCGCTGTTGCATCTTCCACCGTATCGAGCCCGCCGGATGCGGGTCATCGCCGTCGCCGCCCTGCTGTCCATGACGGGCGTTGCTCAAGCCCAGACCCCACCGAAGCCGGTGCCGACGGCCGCCGAGCGTCAGGCCGAGATCGACAAGGCCTGGCAACAGGCCCGCGACGTCGTTGTCCGGGGCCCGGCTCCGATCACTCTGCGCGACGAGGCCGTGCTGCAGATGCCGGCCGGCGAGGCCTTCGTGCCGCAGACCCAGACAGCGCAGCTGCTGCGGGCCTGGGGCAACACGACCGACGACAGTTTGGCCGGCATGATCGTCGGCACCAACGACGGCGACCATTGGTCGATCATCGTCCGCTTCATCAAGGACGGTTATATCAAGGACGACGACGCCAAGGACTGGAACGCCGACGAGATGCTGCAGAGCCTGCGGGCCGGCACCGAGGCGTCCAACCGGCAGCGCGCGCTGCAAGGCTTCCCCGAATTGGACATCATCGGCTGGGTCGAGCCGCCGAGCTATGACGCCACGACCCACCGTCTGGTCTGGTCGCTGTCGGCACAGGATCGCGGCGCCGCCGCCGACCGGCCACACACCATCAACTACAACACCTACGCCCTCGGTCGGGACGGGTATTTCAGCCTCAATCTGCTGACCAATTCGGCCGAGGTCGAGGCGAACAAGCCGGTCGTCCGCACCCTGTTGGCAGCGCTCGACTATCAGCCCGGCAAGCGCTATGGCGATTTCGTCGAATCGACCGACAAGGTCGCCGCCTATGGCCTGGCCGCCCTGATCGGGGTCGTCGCGGTCAAGAAGATCGGCCTGCTGGCCGGCCTCGGGATCTTCCTGATCAAGATCTGGAAGGTCGGGCTGCTGGCAATCGCCGGCATTGGTGCCGCGATCAAACGCTTTTTCAAACGGACACCGTCGGCCGGCGAGTAGATGCCATGATCAAGCTGCTGTTTCTGCTGTTCGGCTTCCTGAAGCTCGGCAAGATCGGGGCGACCGGCATCACCATGCTGCTGTCGCTGCTGGTCTACGGCTCGCTCTATGGCTGGCGCTACGCCGCCGGCTTCATCGGCCTGCTGTTCGCGCACGAGATGGGCCACTATCTGGCCGCCCGCCAGCGCGGCCTCGCGGTCGGCGCGCCGACCTTCATTCCCTTCGTCGGCGCCTGGATCCAGTTGAAGGAACAGCCGATGAATGTCGAGACCGAGGCCTATGTCGCGGCGGCCGGCCCCTTCGTCGGCACCATCGCCGCGACCTGCGTCTATTTCTGGGCACGCGATGCCCATAGCGGCCTGTTGCTGGCCATCTCCTATTCCGGCTTCTTTCTGAATTTCTTCAACCTGCTGCCGATCTCGCCCTTGGACGGCGGCCGGATGACTGCGATCCTGACACCGCGCATCTGGCTGTTGGGCGCCCCCATGATGGTGGCGCTGGCGATCTATCGGCCGAGCCCGCTGCTGATCATGATCGCACTTCTGTCGTTCCCGTCGGTCATGAAGGCCTGGCGCTATGACGCGAGCGCCCCGGAGAACCTGGCCTATTACGGCACGCCAATCGGCCTGAAGATCGAATATGGCGTGTTCTATCTCGGGCTGGCGGCCTTCCTCGGCATCATGACCCAGAGCGTCCACGGCATGCTGGAAACCGCCAGCAGTACCGGTTTCTAGCCTTCGAGGTCCGCGAAGCGCTTCGGCAGGTGGAAGCCCGGGCCGAGCGGGTCGGTGTGTTCGACGATGAAACGCGTCTCGGCGGCGTAGTGCGCCCGGCCGGAGACGAGCACGGTCGCGGATGCATCCAGGCCCGCGCCCGAGGCCGCCGCCAATTGTCCCTGGAACCCCTTGCCGGAGACGCCGCGGAATTCGCGTTTGACGCCGGGCCCGACGCGCCCGCGGGCGAAATCGAGCGCCATGCGCGCGGTGACGCCGCTGCCGGTCGGCGAACGGTCGATCTGGCCCTCGGCGAAGATGCAGAGATTATAGCTGGGCGCCCCGTCGCCGGGCACCGCGTCGTCCGTCAGGATCGTGCCGTAGAGAAAACCCAGGTCCGGCTCGTCCGGGTGGGCGATCGGCACCGCGGCGCGCACCGCATCGGTGATCGCGACGCCGGCCCGGACCAGGGTTTCGAGCGGCGTGGTCATGAACGGCAATCCCAGGCGTGACGACGGCAGGATGGCGTAATAGGCGCCGCCGAAGGCGATATCGAGCGTGACCGGCCCCTGCCCCGGCACCTCGACCGCAAGATCCAGGTGGCTCGCGAACGAGCGCACGCTTTCGAACGTCACCAGCGGCGCGTCGCCGACCGACGGTTCGACCTGGACCCGGACCACGCCGCACGGTGTCTCCAGCCCGAAGCGGGCCGCACCATTGTCGGACGGGACCCGGCCCGCATCGACCGCCCAGCGGCCGATCGCGATGGTCGCGTGGCCGCACATGGTGCTGTAGCCCTCGTTATGGGTAAACAGCACGGCGAGATCGGCGTCCGGCACGCTGGGCGTGGTCGGGATCACGCCATACATGCCGGCATGGCCGCGCGGCTCCAGCATCAGAATGGTGCGGATATGGTCGAACCGCGCCCGCGCGTCGCGCCGCTTTTCCAGGATGGTGTGGCCATGCAGGTCGGGATAGCCGGCCACGACGATGCGCACCGGCTCGCCGGCCGTGTGCATGTCGATGGTGTCGTAGGTCTGTCGGGACATCGGCCGGCGGTACTTAAGACGCCGACCGCCGTCCGGTGAAACCCAAGAGGCTGGTAACCCCGCTCTTGGCGCGACTGCCTTGGGCGACGAGGGCTGCGACCGCGTCGGAATGGGCGACGGTGCCGTGGCGCACGAAGGCCTCGTGGTTGGCCTCGATCCGGTCCAGGTCATAGAGGTAATTGACCATCAGGCCGTAGCTTTCCTTGAAGCCGCGCGGCGCGATATTGGCCAGGTAATTGACCCGCTCCAGCCGCGCGCCATTGCCCAGATGGAAGCGTGCCACCGGGTCGGTCGGACCCTTGCCGCCGTTGCTGGCGGTCAGGTACTCGGCACAGAGCCGCTGCAGCGGGCCCTTGAGCGCCGCCGCGGTCTCCGGCTGTTCGTGCCAGCCCGCCGTCTCCAGCAGGCGGCGGAACGCGCCCTTGGCGCCCTTCATGTCGGCGAGCGCCGCGATCGCGACCCGTTCCTCGGCGGTCAGGAGATGCTGGGCGCCCTTGTCGAAGCGCTGGTCCAGCCAGCGGCGGAAGCCCGGCACCGGCGACAATGTGGCGAACTGGACCAGGCTCGGCGTCTCGGCCTTCAGCTCCTCGACCACCTGCTTGATCAGGAAATTGCCGAAGGAAATGCCGCGCAGGCCCTTCTGGCAGTTCGAGATGGAATAGAAGATCGCCGTGTCCGGCGTCGCGAGCTCCTGGATATTGTCCTGTTCCAAGAGCGGTTGCACCGCCTGGGACAGGCCGTGGACGAGCGCCACCTCGACGAAGATCAGCGGCTCGTCGGTGAGCGCCGGGTGGAAGAAGGCGAAGCAGCGCCGGTCGGGTGCCAGGCGGCGGCGCAGGTCGGGCCAGCCCTTGATCTCGTGCACCGCCTCGTACTGGATCAGCTTCTCCAGGATCGCCGCCGGCGTATGGCGCCAGTCGATCCGGCGCAGCTCCAGGAAGCCGCGGTTGAACCAGGAACCGAGCAGATGGCGCAGGTCCGCGTCGAGCGGCGTCAGCTCGTCATGCTCGCGCAGCAGCGGCAACAGCCCCTCGCGCATCTTGACCAGGGTCGCGGTGCCGCCGGGCGCCATGTTGATCCGGCGCAGCAACTCCTGGCGCGGCGGCTCCGCCACCTCGCCCAGCACCATGGCAGTGGCCGGCGTGGGGGCCGCCAGATAAGCCTCGGCCGCCAGCTTCAGCTTGGCGGGATCGGGGGCGAAATCATCGGCGAGAAACCGGTAATAGGTCAGGCGATCGGCCTCGCCCAGCGCGCCCAGGCTCTCGAGCAGTGCGCGGGCGAGGGCAGCACCCGAGGCCTCGCCCCGTTCGGAGATCAGGCTGCGGCTCAGCTGCAGCACCTGTTCGAGCGGCGGCACGCCGGTCGGAATCTTGACCCAGGCCCGGCCCCGATCGGCGATCGAGGACAAGAGACGGTCGAACCAACTTGCGCTCATCGAAACCCCCAGCGGACAGGCGAACGGGCGTGCGGACAGGCATGTTCCGTCGCTCCAACAAGTGGTGCAAGCGCCATCTCGCCGCAAGGCATACCGGCCACGCCGACACCGCTTGACCTCGACGGTCGATTGTGGCGCGATTCTTTAAGAATCTTCGCTGCATACTGGCGCCCGTGACCTATCGCATCCGACCGGCCCGTCCCCTGCTCCGCTCGATCGCCGTGATCGTGCCGCTCGCCCTCGCCTGCGCGGGGCCGGCGTTGGCACAGGATGCGTCACCGCCCGCCACCACCGACAGCCAGATGCGCGCGCTGTCCGGGTCCGACAGTTCCCACGCCGCCGATACCGGGGCCCTGCGCGGTTTGAGCCAGCCGGACCGCGACCATGATCCGGCGGCCCGCGCATCGGCGACCCCGATCGTGCGGCCGGACGCCGCCGATGCCGCGGCGGTCAGCCGGGCGCTCGCCGCCGGCAACCGCACCTCGCAACAATTGATGACGCCCGAGGAAGACGACGCCGGCAGCATCGGCGGCTCGCTGCTGGCGATCGCCGGCCTGGTCCTGGCCGTGGTCGTGCTCAGCCGGTTCGTCGGCTCGCGCGGCAACTAGGCGACATCGACCGCCGGTTCGGGCTGTCGTTCCGGCAGCGATTTTGCGCCTGGAGCGGAGCGAAGCGCTGGTGGCAGGCCGTCACTTCCGGTGGTTGTCGCCGCAACCGATGGGGACTCCGACCTGCTCTCTTGAAAACATCGCAAGCGGGTATCGCGGCGGGCCATCGTCCTGGCAAAGGGCGCGCAGGAAATTGAACGAGGCAGATAAGCGTGGCACCATCTGGAATGATATGTGCCAGATGGTAAGTGTGACGAATCGTCGGCTCGGGCGCAGGATCGACTTGTCGCCGTTTGCCGTTCTCGGGCCTCCCAAGCGGCGCCGAACCACGGCGGCGCCTCCGGCATCGGCCGACGATAGCTGCATTAACGCAAGCTGCATCAACGCAGCGACACCAACAAAAGCTGGAGTGGGAAATGCGTGGTGAGGCGACGGGCCTTGGGTCGGGGATACTGCAGAATCGATGGATCCAACTCGCGATCGGCGTGCTGTGCATGGCGATGATCGCCAACCTCCAATATGGTTGGACGCTGTTCGTCAACCCGATAGATGCCAAGACTCATTGGGGCAAGCCTGCGATCCAGGTCGCCTTCTCGATCTTTGTCTTCACGGAAACATGGCTGGTGCCGGTCGAGGCTTGGTTCGTCGATCGCTACGGCCCGCGTTCGATGATCCTTTTCGGCAGTGTGCTGGTGGCGAGCGCCTGGGTCATCGATGCTTACGCCGGATCGATTTTCACCCTCTATTTGGGAGCCATGGTCGGCGGCATCGGTGCGGGATCGGTCTATGGCACCTGCGTCGGCAATGCGCTCAAATGGTTTCCGCGGAGTCGTGGCCTGGCCGCCGGTTGTACCGCGGCGGGTTTCGGCGCCGGCGCGGCGCTGACGGTGGTGCCGATCGCCAATATGATCAAGACCGACGGCTATGAGGCCGCCTTCATCTGGTTTGGCATCGGTCAGGGCATGGTGATCTTCGTGATGTCGTTCCTGCTGCGCCGGGCGCCCGCTGCGCTGGCCAAGCAGGCCGTCCGCAAAGGTCAGACCGCGCGCGACTACCGGCCGGCGGAGGTGATCCGCAAGCCGGTATTCTGGCTGATGTATCTCATGTTCGTGCTGGTTGCCTCGGGCGGTCTGATGGCCGCGGCGCAGATCGGCCCGATCGCGATCGACTTCAAGATCGCCGATTCACCGGTGAGCCTGGTCGGATTGACGCTGCCGGCGCTGACTTTCGCGATCTCGCTCGACCGGATTCTGGACGGTTTCGGCCGCCCCTTCTTCGGGTGGCTCTCCGACCGGATCGGCCGGGAGTACACCATGGCGCTCGCGTTCAGCACCGGGGCTGTGGCCCTGTTTATCCTCGCTCAATATGGCAGGGATCCGCTGACCTTCGTCCTTACTTCTGCGCTCTTCTTCGGTGTTTTCGGCGAGATCTACAGTCTCTTTCCCGCGACCGCCGGCGATACTTTCGGCAGCAGCTTCGCCGCTACGAACGCAGGGATGCTCTATACGGCGAAGGGTACTGGGGCGTTGCTCGTACCGATCGCAAGCGTGCTCGCGGCCGCCTACGGTTGGCACGCGGTCTTCGTGGTCGCTCTAACCTTCAATACCCTGGCCGCGCTCTTGGCGTTCTTTGCGCTCAGGCCTTTGCGCGCGCAGTTCCTTGCCGCCAGCCACATCGGTTCGATGCCACTCGGCCAACCGGAGCCGAATTCACCGCTCGTTTGAGCCACGACGTCGGCCTAAAGGCCCGAGCGAAAGACCAATTCATCGCTGTGGTTCGTCATCGAGATCCAGCCCGAGAACAAACGAACGACCACGTCCCGTGCGCGATTGGCAAAGGTCGCCGACGGATCGGTCGCATGCGAACTCTTCTGCTGGTGAACTGCGCTCATCATGGACCTCCGCCCACACATTCAATGAACATAATCTGGCATACCAAGGCCCACAGCGTCAGACGTTTTTGTGCATTGCGGCTTTGAACTGCGGTCAAGGCTTGCTGTTTTCGCGAGGATATCCAACAAATTCGCCGACGGCGAGCGATGCAGCACAGCCGAACCAGCGCGATTTTCTGTATATGGAATGTGGTATGCCAGATTCCATATACGAGCGGCGACGGTATGATGGCCCGACGTGGTAGGGTAGCGGGAACCGGAGAGTGACGCCGAATTGAAACTCTTCCGGCCGCAGGAGAGCGCAATAATGTCGGAACTCATCTTCGAACGGATCGAGGCGGACCCCTCATTCAAGACCAGGGCCTATAAGGCTTTGAAGCAGGCCATCACCGAAATGGATATCTACGGCAGCAGGGAGCCAATCCGCCTCGACGAACGGAGTCTTTCCGAACGGCTTGGCATCAGCCGGACGCCGATCCGCGAGGCGCTGGCGATGCTCGAGCAAGAAGGCTTCGTCACGACGCTGCCGCGGCGCGGCATCCGTGTGATCCGCAAGACCAAGCGCGAAGTCGTCGAAATGATCCAGGCCTGGGCGGCACTGGAGAGCATGGCAGCCCGGCTGATTACCGAGCGTGCGACGGATGCCGAGATCGCGACCCTGTTCAGCCTGTTTCAACATTTCGGCCAGGATCACACGCCGCAAGACCATTTGAGCGAGTATTCGAGCGCCAACATCGCGTTCCATCAAGCATTAATAGCGCTTTCCGGGTCACAGATCCTGACCGACATGACCCGTAACCTGCTGCTTCATGTCCGGGGGATTCGTCAGATCACGATCGGCCGGGATAATCGGGCCGAGCGCTCGATCGTCGATCATCTCAACATCATCGCGGCACTCAGGAACCGCGATGCCGATCTGGCCGAACGACTGACCCGCCAGCATACACTCGACCTCGCGGCCTACGTCGAGGCCCATGGCGACCTGCTGGACTGACCTCACTCCCCCCTTCGCTGATGGACGAATGGGATCAGTCGATCCGTCCGAGGAACCGGTCCGTGCGGAAAATCTCGCGCCAGTCGGCGAGATCCCAGGCGGCGACTTCGGGATCGCGCGAATAGAGCACCCGGTCGGCGCGGCCGACCAGATTTTCCTCGGGCACGAAACCGACGCCTTGCCGGGCTGCCGGTACGCGGCTGTCGAGCGACATGTCGCGGTTGTCGCCCATCATGAAATAATGATGGGCGGGCACGGTGAATTCGGGCGTGTCGTCCAACGGCGAGCCGGTGGCGAGCTTCAGGATCGGATGCTCGCGTCCACCCGGCAGCGTCTCGACATAGCGCAGGAAATGCCGCGGCTCGCCCTCCAGCACGGTGTCATAGACCCCCGTCGACCGGCGCGGCAGGGCCACGCCGTTGATGATCAGCCGGCCGGCCTTCATCTGGATGCGATCGCCCGGCAGACCGATCAGCCGCTTCACATAGGTCTCCGACGTGTCGCGCGGCAGGCGGAAGATGATGACGTCGCCGCGCTCGGGCAGATGACCGCCGAAGCGGCCGGCGAAATCCGGCATCAGGCCGATGGGCGAGGAATATTTGCCGATGCCGTAGGGATATTTCGCCGCCAGCATTTCGTCGCCGATCAAGAGCGTCGGCACCATCGAGGCCGAGGGCACCACGAACGGCTCGGCCGCGACCGTGCGGATGGTCAGCACGAAGGCGAGTGTCACGATCAGCAGCTTGATCGTTCCCAGCCATTCGGCCTTGCGCGATATCGCGGGCTTTGCCGCTGCAGGCTTATCCATGAACCCTCGCCCCCACCATGATACCGCGAGCATATCGAGCGCGGTCACGCGACTGTCAAGCCACCGGCATTGGCAAGCGGGCCGCAAATCCTTACTTGTGTCGCCGTGTCGCACTTCGGACGAAACGCAGACCTGGCCGCCCCATGGACCTTCCCCGCCGCTATTTCGCCTATGGTTCGAACATCGTCGCGCGCCAGATGACCCATCGCTGCCCGGCGGCGCAACCGGTGGGATTTGCGCGTCTCGACGGCTGGCGCTTCCACATCATGCACCGCGGCTTCGCCACCATCCTGCCCGATCCCACGGCCCACGTGCTGGGCGTGGTCTGGGCGCTGACGCCGGCCTGTGAAGCAGCACTCGACCGTTACGAGGGCGTCCATCGCGGCCTCTATCTGAAGCAACGGCTCGCCATCGGCGGCGCCGACGCCCTGGTCTATGTCGCGACCGACACCGCCCCCGGCGTGCCCAAGCCAGGCTATATGGAAACGATCGTCGCGGCCGCGGTCGATCATGGCTTCGAGCCGGACTACGTGGCGACCCACTTGCGGCGCTGGCTGAACGCCGAACTCTAGGCACGCACGGGCTTCAGCCCGACGCCCTTGAAAAAATTGTAACAGAAGACGCCATCGCCCTCGGTGGTCCGATGGAGAGCGCGAATCCCCGTATCGAAGCCCACGGCATCGATCATGCCTGCCTCGATCGCGGTCGCCCGAATACCCTCGATCATCGCTGTGAAGGTTTGGCGTGTGAAGCCTTCGACCAGCTCGGGCCGGCTCGCGTCGACATAGACCAGGCGGGGCGATACCCGGACCGCCTGCAGACCTGCCGCCGTCAGCAGCGGATAAAGCTGCCGGCCGATCAACGCGTTGCCGCCGGCCCGTCGCTGCAGGTCGACCTGGCACTGGATCACACGGCGGGCCGCCGGATCGTCGGGATGGAAATAGGTCGAGCCATGATCGCCTTCGATGACCGTGATGCTGCCGCCGGGTTTGAGCAGCCGCATCAAGGCCGCCAGAACCTCCGCCGGGCGCGACAGATGCTCCAGCACGAAGCAGAGGAAGACATGATCGAAGCTCTCGGCGGCGAACGGCAGGGCGAAGATGTCGCCTTGCCCGATGGCAACGTTGGTCAGCCCCGCCGCCTCGACCGCACGCCGGGCCGCCGCAACCGAGCCCGGCGAGATGTCGATGGCGGTGAACCGGGCCTCCGGGCTTTGCCGGGCGAGCGTGACGGTTTGGGCGCCGACACCGCAACCGGCCTCGAGTACCTGGCTGCCGGGTGGATACTGCGTGTCGGCGTGCAGCAGGTCGGCCAGCGTTCCAGCCTGCGCCCGCAGGCGCTCCGTCTCATGCCCGTCATAGCCATGCACATAGGCTTCGCTCACGCGCCGATCCTCCACCTCATTCCGTTCGCCCGGTCATGCCGCAAGGGCGCGGCCGGCGTCTTGAAGGAAATTGCAGGCCGGCGGGAGGATCAGGCCAGGGCGGCGCGGTAGCGCCCGGGCGTGACGCCGAACTGACGGACGAACGCCCGGGTTAGGTGGCTTTGGTCGGCGAAGCCGGCTTCAATCGCGGCCTCGGCCGGCGCATACCCGTTTGCCAACAGTCGGCGGGCAAGCCGCACGCGGCGCTGCATCAGATAGGCGTGCGGCGTCACGCCGATATCGCGCGCGAAGCCGCGTAACAGCTGGAAGCGGCTGACGCCGGCGAGGGTCGCCAGTTCAGCCAGCGACACCGGCGCTTCCGGCGCGTCGTCGAGGCGGCGCAGCGCCTTTGCGACCGGAGGTGCCGGCCCGTCCACGCGAGCGCCGCCGGCGCCATGCCGACGGAGGAGATGCATCAATGCGCCGACCAGCCCCTGCTCGACCGCCAAGCAATCGGGCACGCACGCCGTCAGCCGTTCGAACAGCTGTTCGAAGCGTGCCGCCAGGACCGGATCGCGCATCACCGGACGGATGATCTCGATCCGGTCCTGGCCGCCCTCGTCGGCCATCTGCTCGGCCATGACGGCCGGATCCAGATAGAGCATGCGCCAGCCGCGCACGCAGTCCCCGACCGGCGCGCCATCGTGGATCTCGCCCGGATTGACCGCGATCATGTCGCCGGCGCCGGCGTCGACCTGACCGATGCCGCTCCATGACCGCTGCGCCCCGAAGGCGACCAGACCGATGCCGAACTGGTCATGCGCATGACGCGGGAAGGCATGGTTGGATGCGAGCGTCATGGGCTCGATCCCGGCCAAAGCCGATCGATGCTGCAGAACGCGATGCTGTCGCTGCGTCACGGCCGCTCCATCCGGTCGTTGCCTTCGATCGCATTCGAGAGCAATTGGCGCCGTCTGTCCACGGATCGCGCTCGGGCCTCTGTTCGGATCGTCAGGGACCCGTGCGCACGGGCCCCACGAACCGGTGCGTCAAGGTCCATTTCAGCGCGTATTGATGCCCCTCGCCGTCATCGCCGGAACCGACGATGTCACCATGGTCGTTGATTGCCTGGGCGTTGCTGCTCTGGCCGCCGGGAAGCACGCCCAGATCGATGACCTGGCCGTTCTCGAACAGCAGGGCATGGGTGAAATAGTCGGTCGGCGTGTCGCCGTAGCCCGCGACCTGGCCGAAATTATTGATCGCAGTGCCGACGCTGTAGGTGCCGCCGGGCAGGATGCCGAGGTCGATGACCTGGCCGCCCTGGAACATCACGGCGTGGCTGCCACCCCGGGGCGGGGCCGACCAGCCGACCGCCTGGCCCTGGTCGTTGATGCCGGCGGCGTGGCTGGCGATGTCGCCCGGTCGCTCGCCCAACCGGATGACCTGGCCGCCGGCGAACTCGGCCGCCCGCTCGTTGTTGTTCGGATCGAACGACGATCCGACCGCGGTCCCGGCGCTGTCGATGCCGTAGGCGACGCTGCTCATGTCGCCCGGGTAGGTGCCCAGATCCACAACCTTGCCGCCGGCGAACAGCGCGGCATGGGTCGGGTTCGCCCCGACATCGGAGGCATTGGTGTCGGAATAGCCCACCGCCACGCCCAGCTGGTTGATCGCGTAGGCCGTGCTCATGCTGCCGCCCTTGATCACGCCCAGATCGTGCGCCGTGTCATGGACGAACAGCACGGCATGGGTCTGGGTCGGTCCCGGGTACACGCCCAGATCCCTGAGCGCCCAGCCGACCGACTGACCCGCATCATTGATGGCATAGGCATCGGTCGCCGGAAAACCGACCAGCACGCCCGGATTGCTGACCGGGATGCCGGGCGTATAGAGCGCCGCGATGAAGGCCTGGTACAAGAACGCGCCGCTGGCATCGACATAGCCGACGGCGACGCTGTTGTTGTTGATGCCCTGGGCCGTGCTGATCGAGGCACCGGCCAATCCCAGATTTTGCAGCGTATAGAGCGTCTGGCCGTGGGCCGGCGCGCCCGCGAAGACCGCCAGAACGACCCCGAGAAATCGGATCTTGAGTCGCATCGAACCCTCCCCTGATCGAACAAGCCGATCGGACGCGGGCCCACCCAAGGGCGCCCGGTGCGATCGGCACGAAGGTTCGCCCTGGTTTCGAGGCAATGATGCGGTGAAGGATTTCAATCTACCCGCAATCGGGGGCTGCGCATAGCCACGGTTGCGCGTATTGGCCGCTAGACGCCCGAGGAACGGCCCGAGCAGGTCGACGGCATCATTCCGGCCGCCCAGGCCCGGCGCGTGATGGATCTATGCTGGGGCGTGGCAAAGCCGAACGACGTCGGCGACATCGTCCGCAGCGGCGTGCTCGCTTGAAGCCGCGAGGGATCCGGCCCCTTTAAGGGGCCGGATCGCCGTCACGATCTCAGCGTACAGCAAATCAGGTGGGGTTGCTGGGGGTCGCCCCGGTCGTGTTCTGCGCCTGGGCTGCCAGCAGGGTATTGCCTTGGGCGGCATTGCTGCCGTCCAGCAACCGGCCGACGCCGCCACCGCTGGTTTTCGCCACCGGCGCCGTCGTGCTGGTCGTGGTCGTGCCGTCGGCATAGGTCGTGATGGTCGTAACCGAGCCGTCGGTATTCGTCGTGGTCGCCGTGTTGGTGATCGTCGTCGAGGACGACGAACTGGCGGACGACGCCGACGAGCTGCTGTTGTCGGCGCCGCCGGCTCCCTTGGTTGTTTCGGCGGGTTGCGTGGTCGGGGCCGTGACCGGGCTCCCGATGGAACTGATCGACATGTCCTTGCTCCCTTTCTCAATCGCTCTTCGATGGCAGTAAAGACAACACCCTAGTACCGCAAGGATGTCGTCTCAATAATGCCGAGCAAATTCCGTGCCTTGGATAATATACAGAGAATCAACTCTGTCCATGCCGGCGCGATAGAAAAATAACCCGGCACCCGGCATTAATTGCCGCGGGCGGGCGGCAGAATATTCATCCGGCCAAGGTGCCAATGAAATAATCCGTTACATAGATCAATGGCCGGAAGTATCGCTAAGTACTTAGGTACGTCGCCGGCGCGTCTAGACGCCGGTGGTCGCCTGCGCCTGGGCGGCCAGCAGCGTATAGCCCTGGCCGGCATTGCGCTGATCCAGCAGGCCGCCGAGGCTACCGGGGCCGGCGCCGCCCGGACCGCTCTTGGCCGGCGGGGCCGGTGTCGTGCGCGTCGTGGTCGAGCCGTCGGCATAGGTCGTGATGGTCGTGACCGAGCCGTCGGCATTGGTCTCGGTCACCGTCTTGGTGATCTTGGTCGGCGAGCCCGAACTGGTGCTGGAGGAGGACGAGGACGAACTGCTGTCGTTCGCCCCGACCGGGTTGGGCGCGGGCGCGAGGTTGGCGGAGGGGCCGCCAGTGGCGCTGATCGACATGGTCCTGGCTCCCGGATAGCGAGAGGGCGGCTCGGATTATGCCGTCGAATTCGACACAAATCCTACGCCGTCCGGGCTTTTTGGAAAAGCGGCAAAAATAATGAAACGGTACTGTTGCGTTTCATTAATCCCGACCCTATATTCTTCTCATGGGCTGCTGGTTTGCAGCGGCCTTCAGGGGAGTTCGGCAGTCATGCGGTACAAGTTCGTTTCGCTGGGTGTGCTCGCCACCGTGGCCCTCGCCGCGGCACCCGTTTCCCAGGCATCGGCCCATGACCATTGGCGTGGCCCGGGCTTGGCCTTCGGCATCGCCGGCGCCGTGCTCGGCACCGCGGCCCTGATCGCGACGGCGCCGTTCCGCGCCATCGCCGCCGCCCCGGTCTATGCGGCCCCGCCGCCGGTCGCCTACGCACCGGCCCCGGCCTATTACGCAGCGCCGCCGGTCTATTACGCCCCGCCGCCGCGTCCGGTCTATTATGCGCAGCCGCCGGCGTATTATGCTCCGCCGCCGGGCTATTACCCCCGGTGAGCTTGGCTGAAACCGCACCACCGCGCCGCGGCGGGCGACCGTCGCGGGCGGAGGCCGAACAGCTGGGCGAACGGATTCTGGAGATCGCGACCGAGCTGTTCCTGAAGGACGGCTACGGCAGCACCAGCATCGAGGCGATCGCCCAGACCGCCGGCATGTCCAAGCGCACCTTCTATGCCCGCTATGCCGGCAAACCCGAGCTGTTCGCAGCCGTGGTCGGCCGCATCGTCGAACAGATCCGCCCGCCGCCGGACGTGCCGCTGCTGGCCGGCACCACGCTCACCGAAATCCTGGAACGCCTGTCCGGCCTGATGCTGCGGGCGGCCCTGTCGCCGCGGGCGCTGGCGCTCAACCGCCTGATCATCGCCGAGTCGGCCCGCTTCCCCGAACTGCTGTCCGGCCTGGGTGGCGAGCGCGGCCGGGCGGAGGCCGTCGGCCTGATCTCCTCGATGCTGGAGACCCGCCTCGACCCGCCGATGGGGCATGACGACGCCCAGTTCGCCGCCGGCCAATATATCCAGATGATCATCTCCGGCCCGCAGCGCCGCGCGCTCAGCTATGGCGAGCAGATGCCCCTCGCCGATCAGGCCGACTGGATCCACCGCACCACCCGCCTGTTCCTCGCCGGCTGTCAGGGCTGGTCCATCTAGTCGACCCGGACCGGGTTGACATCCGTTCCGACGCGCTTTATTAAACCATCTAGTTATTTAACTGGATGATTAATCATGGCGTCCGATCCTCTGAGCCTGACCCTTTCGGCGCTGGCTGACCCGACGCGCCGCGCGATCCTGGCGCGCCTGGCATTGGGCGAGACCTCGGTCACGGAGCTGGCTGAGCCGTTCCGAATGAGCCTTCCGGCCGTCTCGAAGCATCTGAAGGTGTTGGAACGCGCCGGCCTGATTTCGCGCAGCCGCGAGGCGCAATGGCGGCCGTGCCGGATCGAGGCCGGCCCGCTGGCCGATGTCGCCCAATGGGTCGAGGCCTATCGCCGCTTCTGGGAAGCCAGCTTCGATCGGCTCGATACCTATCTCAACGAAATCCAACGGCAGGAGAGGGAAGATGCCTCAAACAAATGAAGCCCAGACGATCGCCGAGGCCGATGACCGCACGCTGGTCATCACCCGCATCTTCGACGCGCCGCCGGCGCTGGTCTTCCAGGTCTGGACCGACCAGGCCCATATCCTGAATTGGCTCGGCCCGCGTAAATACCCGGCCGTGTCGTTCGAGCATGATTTCCGCGTCGGCGGGGCCTGGCGCGCCTGCCTGAAGGCGCTCGACGGCAGCGAGACGCTGTGGCAAGGCGGGGTCTACCGCGAGATCCGGGCGCCGAACCGGCTCGCCTACAGCTTCGCCTGGGACGACGGCCCGGAGACGCTGATCACCGTCGACTTCCTGCCCCACGGCGCCAAGACGCGGATGGTCTTCACCCAGACCCCGTTCGAAACTGTCGAGCGTCGCGACGGCCATCGCCACGGCTGGAACAGCAGCTTCGACCGGCTGCGCGATCAGGTGCGGGCCCGGGCGGCATGAGGCGAACCTATCGCGGCGCGTGCGATTGCGCCGCCGGCAGCAACCCGCCGGCGGCGTACCGGCATTAAAAAAATAATTCGTCGACCTGTCTCATTACGGCCCCCCGATACGTCTTCTCCAGGAGGGGGGCCAAGCCGATATGGCTCGCCCCCTATCTCAGTGACAGGCAACGGAAGGGGACGGAAGATGGCTCAGGCACATGAAGCTCAAACAGTCGCCGAGGCCGATGACCGCACCCTGGTCATCACCTGCCTGTTCGACGCGCCGCCGGACCTCGTCTTTCAGGTCTGGATCGAGCGCGCCCATGCGCTGAACTGGCTCGACCCCGGAACGATCCGGTCGAGCCGTTCGACCATGATTCATGATTTCCGGGTCGGCGGCGCTTGGCGCGCGTGTCTGAAGGCGCTCGACGGCAGCCGGACCCTATGGCAGGGCGGCGTCTATCGCGAGATCAAGACCCCACACCGGCTCGCCTACAGCTCGGCCTGGGACGGTGGCCCCGAGACCCTGATCACGGTCACCTTCGCCGCTCAGAGGCTGAAGACCCGGATGATCTTCACCCAGACGCCGTTCGAGACGATCGAGCGCCGCGAGAGCCATCGCCAATGTTGGGCCGGTTGCTTCGACCGGCTGCAGGAGCTGGTGCGCGCGCAGGCCGGTGCATCAGTCTCTCTAAAATAATTCGCCCGCCCGTCGATTCACCGCAGCCTCCCGCGTCTTTGCTGCGATGGACCGCAAGGCTGCGGTCCCGGAGAGGAGCAAACCGATGCTGTATGCCTTGCTGATCTACGGATCGAGCCGGCGCGCGCCGCCTATGCCCGGGTGCTGGCGCTGGATCCGGCCCCGGCCGAACGGCGCTGGCTCGAGCGGCGATTGGCCGGGCTGGAGAATGGCGCTATCCTGGCGCCATGATCACGGCATCCTGTCATTGCGGCGCGGTCCGCATCGAAATCGATGAGCCGCCGGTGAAGCTGACCGAGTGCAACTGCTCGATCTGCCGCAGGCTGGGCGCCCACTGGGCCTATTATACTCGCGACCAGGTTCGCTTCATCATGGCGGCGGACGCCACCCAAGGCTATGCCCAGGGCGACAAGACGCTGGAGACGCACCATTGCCGCACCTGCGGCTGCACCACCCATTGGGTGAGCATCAGTGAGGAGGCCGCGGACCGGGTCGCGGTCAATGCGCGCATGTTCCCGCCCGAAGACCGCGCCGGCATCCCGGTGCGGCACTTCGACGGTGCCGATACCTGGACCTTTCTGGATTAGCTCGCCGTCGAATTGCCTAGTCGTCGCCAGGCGCCGGCGCCGGCTCGGGCGCGCGACCGCCGGGGCGATGGCCGCTGACTTCCCAGCCGGCATCCGGGGCCAGGCGCAGAAACAGGGCGACCGCGGCGAACGAGATCACGCCGATCACCACGAAGGCGACATGGAAGTCGCTGGTGACGAGCGGCCCGTGCGGCGCATTGCGCAAGCCCAGGCAGATGTGCAGCAGAATGGCGCCCAAGGCGACGCCGGTGCCGAGCGAGACCTGCTGCACCATGCTCGACAGGCTGGTGGCAGCGCTCATCTTCGGCTTCGACACATCGGCAAAGGCGAGCGTGTTCAGGCTGGTGAATTCGAGCGAGCGGAAGAACCCTCCAGCGAGCAGCAGCACGAAGATGCTGAGGACGGGCGTCGCCGGCGTGAACAGCGCGCAGATCATCATGAACACAGCGCTGATGGCACCGTTCACGACCAGCACGGTGCGGAAGCCGAAGCGCTTCAGGATCGGCCGGCCCGATATCTTCATGGCCATCGATCCGGCCGCCGCGGCGAAGGTCAGGAGGCCGGAGCTGAAGGCGCTCATGCCGAAGGCGACCTGCAGCATCAGCGGCACCAGGAACGGAATGGCACCGACGCCGATGCGAAACAGCGAGCCGCCCATCACGGTGGCGGCGAAGGTCGGAATGCGCAGCAGGGCCAGGTCGACCAGCGGCCGGTCATGAGTCAGGGCGTGGCGCGCGGCCAGCGTGCCCAGCACCAGGCCGGCCGAGAGGAAGCCCACGGTCTGCGCGGGGCTGTTGCCGGCGCGGCCGACCAGTTCCAGCCCGTACATCAGGCACGATAGCGCCAGGCCGGTCAGGACGAAGCCGTGCCAATCGAGCGGCGTCACGGTCGGCTCGCGATAATTCTCGATGAAGCGCTGCACCAGCACGATGCCGAGCGCACCGACCGGCACGTTCAGGAAGAAGATCCAGTGCCAGGATGCGAAGGTGGTGATGAAGCCGCCCAAGGGAGGGCCTACGACCGGCCCGATCATCGCCGGCACCATCAGATAGGACATGGCGCGCACCAGCTCCGACTTCTCGCAGCTGCGGAGCAGCACGAGCCGGCCGACCGGCACCATCATGGCGCCGCCGATGCCTTGCAATACACGCGCGCAGACGAATTCCGGCACGTTCTGGCTGAGGCCGCACAGGATGGAGCCGAGCGTGAACACACCGATCGCCGCACTGAAGATCGTGCGCGCGCCATACCGGTCGGCGATCCAGCCGCTGATCGGAATGAACACCGCCAGGCTGAGCATGTAGGAAGTGATGCCGAGGGACAGGCGAACCGGGTTGGTGCCGAACGACTGCGCCATGGCCGGGAGCGCGGTCGTGATGACCGTTCCGTCCAAGTTCTCCATGAACATGGCGCAGGCGATGATCAGTGCCACCAGAATGGGCCGCGATACGCGCTCGGTCATACGTCGCCGTTTCCAAACTTTGACCGGTTGGCAGACCCACCCGGCACAGTCCGTAAGATTGCGAAGTAAAAATTGCGCCTCGACCGGCCAATCGGCAAATGCCGGTGCTACATGGCAGAAACGCGCCAGCGCAGGGCCGCGTTCGTCCTTTGTTAGGATTTGCCGCCGGCATGGGACGCGTATTTCAGCCTGCAGACCAAGCGGGTGGAGGGCGCGATCGCCGCCCCACCCGAGGGCAACGCTATTCCGGCTTCACGCCCTCGGCTCGCCGACCATTCGCCAGATTGACGACCTGGCCCCAGCGCGTGCTGGACTGCATGATCGCATAGAGCGAGCCCAGCCAGCCGCGCTTGCGCCAATCGAGGAAGGTCGCGTCATCGAGCGCTTCGAGCTTGGTCGGATCGACGACGCGGAATCCGTCGAGCCGGGCGATGCCGCCGCTCTTGAAATTCAACCGCGCCTCGTTCGCCTGCAACAGCTCGAACACGCTCAGCGCCTTGGTGAAGTCCGCCGCGCGCTTCAGATCTTCGCGGTACGCCATGGCGAATTTCATCGCCTCGGTCACAAGCTCGGTCGGCTTGCCGTCGGCGAACAGGGCCTCGCCCTTCTTGCCCAGCAGCGGCGCCTTGGTCTCGACACCCAGATAGATCGTATCGGCGCCGGGCGGCTCGATCAGGATGAACGGAAAGGCCCGGACATAGGCCGGGATATAGGTGTCGGCCAGCCAATTGCCCTTGGCATCGACGAACAGATTTTCTTCCGCCCGATAGCCCAGGATCGCGACCGCCATCGGGTTCGGCCCGCTGGTGACGACGATCGGATAATATTGGGCGGCGAGCGCGATCTCGCTCAGGCCCAGCGGCAGCGCGTTGGCGACGGCGGCGTAGCCGAAGCCCTTGGACCGGTCGAGCTTCAGCGCGCTATGGGTGCCGGCGTCGAGCGCCGCCACTTCCTTGAAAAACAGGGGTAGGGTCGGCGGAGCGCTTGCCGCCTGTGCCTCGCCGGATACCGGACCAGTCGCCGTCATGTAATCCTCTTTCGATCGATTGCCGCATGCGAACGGATAAGCCCCCGCCGTCGCATCGGGATCTGGCGGCAAGCATTAGCGCCGCCGCCGTCCGGACGCCAGCCCTACTGGCAAGATACTAACGGATGGTTTTCAGCCGGGCCGTTTCAGCGCCGGATAACACGTTGTTACCCAGTCATTCTCGACTTGTTAACGTTTCGATGCTTTACTGGGCCATGGTGTAAATGCACCCGCCTAACGGCACCGGCCCGTCGACTCCGGTATGGTTGAACCAAGTCGATCCGTTTTTACTGTTCCGTCCCCTCCCAGGGAAACACCTAGGGGTTTGTGCGATGTCCATCCCGAGTTCTTTCAGCGTTTCCGGGTCGTCCGGTATTCTGGGCAGCTGGCTTGGCGCCTCGACCACGACGGCGAGCGTGGCAACGCTGCTCGGCGGGTCCACCACCACCGGCAACGCGCTCACCTCGCTTCTGTCCAAAAGCAACTCGACGGCACCCTCGACCGCCGAGGCGCTCAACGGCTTGATCAAGCCCAGCCAGCAGCGCATCGTCCAGGCGATCGGCGACAACAACGGTCCGCTGAGCATTCCGTGGAACGCCAACGGGACCGAACCCACGACCGTGGCCGCCCTCCGGACCGCCGGTTGGATCAAGCTCGACAGCAAGGTCCAGACCAACGGCAAATCTTCGGGCGGGACTTATTCGCTGACCAAGGTCGGCATCGAGATCTACAACCGCACCGGCGGCGGCGAGGCCAACTCGGCCAGCAGCACGCCGCTGACCAGCGCCGAGACCAACGGCACGACCAGCACGGCGAGCACGACGGCGACCTCGGCGCTGCAGGACAGCGTGTCCAGCCTGACCAGCATTCTGGGCTCGATCGGCATCAGCGTATAGGCCGCGAACGGAGTTCGTCCGCAAGTCGATCAGGTTTCAAAACAGGCCGCCGGGCAGCAACGCCCGGCGGCCTGTTTGATTTTCACACCTTGCGGTAGGCCCGGATATAGTCGATCTCGAACCGTCCGGGGAACGGCGTCGTGTCGTCCGGGTCCGGGATGAATTTCGGGTCGCGGCTGCCGAGCGCCAGGTTGGCCAGGATATACATATCCTCGTTAATGCCGTTGGGCTGGCGCCAGACCGGCTTGCCGTCGAGGAACCAGGTCAGCTGCTCGCGGGTCCATTCCAGCCCGTAGACATGGAAGCCGTCGCCGACATTGATCACGTCCTCAACCCATTTATCGGCAGTCTGGCCCTTGGCGATCAGCACGCCCAGATGCACCGCCCCCGGCCGCGTGCCCGCCCCTTCGAAGATGTCGATCTCCGGCGGCCATTTCGCCGCCTTGGGCAGCAGCCAGAACGCCGGCCAGAAGCCCTTGCCGACCGGCAGGCGGGCCCGCATCTCGAAATAGCCGTAGGTCTGCCAATGGGTCAGTTCGCTGGTGATGCAGCCGGACGTGTATTTGAAATTCAGAATGAACGGGCTGACCAGGATCGGATCGGCCCGCTCCGCCGTGATGGTCAGCACGCCGTTCGCGATCGAGAAGGGCTGCACGCCCAGCGGATGGTCGGCCTTCCCCCCGAAAGCCGGGTCCATGTAGATCTGCTTTTCCTGGTTGATGACCGTGAAGCGATCCTGATGGTAGCGGCTGCGCCAGGCGGGCGCCCCCGGCTTGCCGCCGGTCGCATTCTCGTTGATGCGTGAGAGGTCGGCATCGTCGAATTCGTCGCCGAACGCCAGGCGATAGCCGGCCGGCACGAAGCTGGGCGCGGCCGCCACCGCCGCGATCTTCTGGATGCCGGCGCCCGGCTCCAGCACCAGGCCCCCCAGCACGGCATTCAAGGGCGCCGAGCCGTCCATGCGCGCGAACAGTCGCGCGGTCGCCCCGCAAGCGATCGGGCCGGTCTTGCCGGCGACGGCACCGCGTAGCATGGGCGTCGAGCCCTCGCCGCTTTTCAGCGTGACGCCGGCCGGGCCCCAGGCCAGCTCGACCAGCGTGTCGCCGGTCGAGTCGGCGGCGCCGCTGACCGTCAGGCCGCCGACCGTCGCCTGGAGCCAGCCGCTGTCGGTATAGCCCAGGCGAATGCCGCCGCCCTCGGTATCGAGGATCGTGCCGGCGCGCACGCCGCCGCGCGGCAGCATGACCCGCAGCAATCCGGTCGGTCGCGACAGTGCCGCGGCATCGATCGTGACCACGTCGGCAGCCCGCGCGACCGGCAGCGTGTCGGTCGCGATCAGCGAGGACGGCGATCGCCCGATTTCCAGCTGGCAGCCCCAGGCATAGGCCTCGTGCATCGATTCGGGCGCCCATTCGGGACGGCCGGCGGCGATGTTCATCACCTTGTTGCTGATGTCGCGCGCATCCCAATGGATGCTGAAGCTGATGCGCTGCCAGACGGGCGTCAGCTGTACCCGCTCGAAATGGCCGTGGTAGGTGCCGTAGTCGAACAGGTTGAGCGCCCATTCGGGTGTCTCGTCGCCGACCTGATGCAGATAGATCGAGAAGGTCGCGATCTCGCCGGCGCCACCGATGCCGCCGCCGCCGACCACGCCCAGGTCGCCCTTCTGCTGGCGGATGCGCAGGCGCGTGGCGCTGTGGGTGCCGTCGGGCGAGACGATGTCCTGGGACAGGCCGGAGGTGGCGGCGCCCTTGAACTGCCAGGTGTGGCTGGAGAGCGCCATGGAGTTGCGGGCGTAGTTGGTGGCCGCCCCTTCGATCAGCAGGCCTTGGGCCGTGCCGGTTGCGGGATCGAGCGCCAGGCGCGGCGCATGGGCTGCCGCCAGGGTCAGGGCACCGTTCGGCGCCTCCGCCATCGCCGGGCCGGCCCGGTCGAACGTCACGCCCGCCGGCAGCCCTTGGGTGAAGTCGAGTGCCAGCACGGCCGGCACTGCGGCAGCCTGGCCGAACGTCGGCCGACAGGCGGCGAGAGCCGCGGCACCGATCAGGATGTCGCGGCGATTTGGTGTTCCGAAGGTCAAGCTTGGACGATCCGTTCCCGATGGCCCGCGACCCGGATGGCCGCGGCCCGGCGATCATAACCCGACCCGGCGCGGCGCGCGCCCCGGATTTGGGGCGTAGCCGGACGGACGAGCGTCAATTGACCCGACGGATGGAGGAAGCTGGTGTCCATGTCTGGAACTGGCGGCCGCGGAGCGAGTGGATGACGCCGAGGGAGGCGCCGGCGAGGGCGACCAGGATTTCGGCGATCGAGGAGAGCGGTCGGAGCTGGAAGCGCATGGCGGCCCAGAGCGCGCCGACGGTGAGGGCGATCAGCAGGGCGAGCGCCGGCACCGGCACGCCCATGACCAGGAGGCCGGCCGAGCCCAGCATGGTCGAGGCGCCGAGGTTGAAGGCGGCGAGCCAGCGCAGCAGCTTGTGCGAGACATACATGTAGACGACGACCGGCGGCAGGCGCTTCAGGCGCGGCCAGAGTTCGCGGTGCACGTTGAACGCCTGGCAGGCGATGCGGACCTTGCGGCGGAACTCCTCGTCGGACGAGGTGACCGACGCCTCGTAGGCCAGCGCGTCCGGGGCGGTCACGACCTTGCGGCCGTCGCACAGGATGCCCAGCGAGACGAACATGTCGTCGATGAGGTTGGGCGGCACGGCGCGATGCAGGCTGCGGCGGATGGCGAACAGCGAGCCGTCGGCGCCCATGACCGCGCCCATGGTGCTCTCGTGGCGCTTGATCGCCTCTTCCAGGCGCCAATAGAGCGAGCCCACCT
>Ga0302314_10003016_pt1 | contig 31171 bp, 26 predicted proteins | sample III_Palsa_N2_3_FD_200533 | JGI IMG/M metagenome (GOLD analysis project Ga0302314, IMG submission 200533) | Peat permafrost microbial communities from Stordalen Mire near Abisko, Sweden - III_Palsa_N2_3 | ecosystem: Environmental > Terrestrial > Soil > Palsa > Peat permafrost | place: Sweden... | reverse complement strand
GGCTGATCCTCATCATGCTGCTGATGCTGCAGGTGGTCGCGACCATGCAGATGTTCGTGGAGTCGTTCGTGCTGACCAACGGCGGCGGCGGCGTGGGCAACAACACCCTGTCGGTGGTGATGCTCATCTACCAGTACGCGTTCGAGTTGAGCGGCGCCAGCAACTACAACGCCGCGTCGGCCCTGGGCGTGATCCTCATGCTGGTGCTCGCCACCTTCTCGGCCGGGTTCCTGTGGGCAACCCGCGAGCGCAGCTAACCCGGTTAGGAAGGGAATCTGATGGTTCGACTCGCAACCGTCGCCGGCGCCCGCGCCGGCGACGCGAACGCTGATCTCAAGCGTTCAGCTGAACCGCCCGCAGGGCAAGATCATCTACCGGCTGGTGCTGACGCTGGTGATCGTGGTGTTCACGCTCATCTTCATCGGGCCCATGTACTTCCTGTTCACCGACGGGCTCAAGTCGACCCAGGAAGCGATCGCGTCGCCGCCGACGCTGTACCCGCACCATATCTACCCGGGGACCTATAAAGCGGCGTTCGACCGGCTCGACATCGCGCAGCTGATGTGGAACACCTTGTATTACGCGATCGGCGCGCTGGTGTTCCAGCTGGTCTTCGACGTGGCCGCCGCGTACTCGCTGTCCGCGCTGCGGCCGCTGCTCGGGAACGTGGTCCTGTTCCTGATGCTGGCCACGCTCATGATCCCGGCCACCGTCCTGGTGGTGCCGCAGTACGTGACGATGGTGAGCCTGCCGATCCTGCACCTGAACCTGATCGGCACGCCGGAGGCCATCTGGCTGCCCTCGGTGGCTAACGCGTTCAACATCTATCTGCTCAAGCGCTTCTTCGACTCGATTCCGCGCGACTACATCGACGCGGCGCAGGTGGACGGCGCCTCTCCGGGGAGGATCCTGCTGCGGATCGTGCTGCCGATCTCCCGGCCGATCCTGGCCGTGGTTTCGATCTTTGGCCTGGTCGCGGTATGGAAGGACTTCCTCTGGCCGTTGCTGTCTGAGTACGGATACACCCCGACCAGGGAGACCCTGAACGTCGGCATCTGGCAGGCATCCCAAGAAACGCCGCAGAACCTGATCATCGCGGCGTCGGCGATGGCGGCGATCCCAACGATCGTGTTCTTCCTCATCTTCCAACGCAACATCATGGCCGGCCTCACGGCCGGCGGCATTCGAGGCTGATCACCGGGTGCGAGCACGCCGTCGCACGCGCGTCCGCCGGCCGCGGTCATCGACCGCGGCCCTCACTCTGAACAGAAAGCAGGTTCACCGTGCACAAGCCGGCATCACCCGATTCCTGGTGGCGCGGGGCCGCGATCTACCAGCTGTACGTCCGCAGTTTCGCGGACGCCAACGGCGACGGGATCGGCGACCTGGCGGGCGCGCGCGCCCGCCTGCCCTACCTGGCCGCGCTCGGGGTCGACGCGATCTGGTTTAACCCCTGGTACCCGTCGCCCATGTACGACGCCGGCTACGACATTGCCGACTATCGGAGCATCGATCCCGTCTTTGGCACGCTGGCGGACGCGGACGCGCTGATAACCGAGGCGCACGCGCTCGGCATAAAGATCATCATTGACGTCGTCCCCAACCACGGTTCCTTCTTGCACCCGTGGTTCGCCGAGGCCCTGGCGGGCGGCCCCGGGTCGGCCGCGCGGGACCGGTTCTGGTTTCGGCCGGGCACCGGGCCCGGCGGTGACCAGCCGCCGAACAACTGGCAGTCGATCTTCGGCGGCCCGGGCTGGACCCGGGTCACCGAGCCCGACGGCACGCCGGGCGAGTGGTACCTGCACCTGTTCGCGCCCGAGCAGCCCGACTACAACTGGGACTCCCCCGACGTGCGCCGGGAGTTCGAGGACGTGCTCCGGTTCTGGTTCGACCGGGGGGTCGACGGCATCAGGATCGACTCGGCCGCGCTGCTCTCCAAGGACCCGGCCCTGCCTGAGCTCGCCGTCGACTCGGGGCAGCCGCCGGGTGGTCTGCACCCGTACACCGACCGGGACGACGTGCACGAGATCTACCGCTCCTGGCGGGCGATCGCGGACGAGGCACCCGGCCGGGTCCTGGTGGGCGAGGTCTGGCTGCCCGACGCGGGGCGGCTCGCGCGCTACGTCAACCCGGGCGAGCTGCACACGGTCTTCAACTTCCCGTACCTGAGCTGCCCGTGGGACGCCCGGGCGCTGCACCAGGTGATCGACCAGACGCTGGGCCTGCCGGGCGAGGCCCCGGCCACCTGGGTGCTGTCCAACCACGACGTGGACCGGATCGTGACCAGGTACGGCCGGGCCGACACCGCGTTCAGCCTGGACCGGCGCCGGTACTTCCACGGCTTCCCGGTCGACCTGGAGCTCGGCACCCGGCGCGCGCGGGCGGCGGCGCTGCTGACGATGGCGCTGCCCGGCGCGGTCTACATCTACCAGGGGGAGGAACTGGGGCTCTGGGAGGTGCAGGACATCCCCGATGAGCTTAGGCAGGACCCGATCTGGCACCGCACGCACGGCGAGGACCCCGGCCGGGACGGGTCGCGGGTGCCGCTGCCGTGGTCGGGGACGGAACCGCCGTTCGGCTTCTCGCCGTCCGGCGCGTCCGCCCCGCCGTGGCTGCGCCAGCCGAAGGAGTGGCGCGAGCTCACCGTCGCGGCCGAGTCCGCCAGCCCCGACTCGATGCTGGCGCTCTACCGGAACGCGCTGCGCATCCGCCGTTCCGGGCCGCTGCTGGGCGACGGCCCGATGACTTGGGTGGCGTCGCCCGACGGGGTGCTCGCCTTCGACCGCTGCGCTGGCATCGCCGGACGCGGCCTCGACGACGGCGACGACGGGCGCGTGCGCTGCATCGCGAACATCTCCGCCGAGCCGGTCCCGTTCCCGCCCAACGCCACCGTCCTGCTGGCGAGCGGACCGCTCGACGCCGGCCTGCTGCCGCCCGACACCACGGCCTGGCTGCGGGTCGGGTGATCCGTGGCCCCGGGGCTGCTTAGCCCGGCCCGCGTTAAGCGGGCCGGGCGGCGGCGTCCCGCACCAGCTCGCGGGCCTGATCGGTCAGCAGCTGGCCGATGTCGATCCGCTGCGCGGGCCGCTGTGGTACCGATCCCCCGAAGAAACGCGCGAACAGGTCATCGAAGGGGCTGGCGCCGAAGTCGCCAGACCCGAATGGGTCATAGGCCATGGTGGGCTAGCTTCCTGATTGACGGTCGTTGGCATCAGGCGTGCTCCTCCCGGGACGGCGAGCGCCCGGCATCGACCAGCCGTACCCGGCCCGCGAAACCCGCAAACCGCTCACTCCCGCCCCTCACGGCGCGTCCGGTGCTTACCGTCGGCGCCCCCTGAGACGACTCCTGCGCCAGCGTTCGCGCCACCACGCCAGCCTGTCTGGCGAGTCCTGCGGGAAGACAATCCGTACGCCGGCCGCCCCTAGTCCAAGCACCGCCAGCAGGAATCCGGCCCACCAGGGCGCGGCCGTCATCCTGAAATCGATCTGGCCACCAAGGATGACCGCGCCCAGCGTGACATCCACGTAGCGTGCTCCCGCCATGCGTACAGCCCTCTCCCTCGGCAACGTTCTTTGCGTGCATCGGAAGACTAGTCGACATCAATCGACCAGTGACGTGAGTACGCCGAGAAAAGTTCAGTCGACAATATTCGACCGGTGACGGGCGTTTTTGCTAGGCCAAAATTGGCGATTTCTTCGCCAATTTTGGCTGTCCTTGAGTTAGTCGCCTTGGCTGCTATGCCGGAGAATCACCACGACCTGCCGCCAAGCGCGTCGATCCGCTAGCCTGTGCGCCGAAGCGGAATGCGGAGGAATTGCCTTGTTGGAGGATGCGCCGAGGAACGAGGACTGGACGGCCGTCGGCCAGGCCATCCGCGAGCGCATGCTCGAACTTAGGATGTCGGCCACGCAACTCACGCAGGAATCTGGCTTGTCACCAATGACTATCCGTCATATAGGCGAGCCGATGACTAAAAGGCGCACCCAGTCCACGCTGGTAGCGATATCGGCGGTGCTCGGCTGGCGCTACGACCACCTCACCAACATCCTCCACGGAGAGCCGGAGAAGAATCTGCCGACCACCTCACCGCTGGAGCAGCACTTCGAGAATCTGTTGCGCGCGGAGGTCGGCCCGGTAAAAGAAGAGGTGGCCGGGATAAGGGACATCATCCACGTCATCGACAAGAAGATTGACGTGATGATCGAATCCCAGCACTCCCCCAGCAGCACCGCCGGGCAGTTGCGACCAGCGTCCGGACAGTCGCCCGAGCAGGTTTAGGGCTCGCCCCGGTCGAGAACGGGTTGGCACCATTATCGGTGCCGTTGGGGGCGGAATACGACCCGAACGGCACACGATAATAGCCAAAGCGCGCGCCGGTGGCACCTTCACGGATGGGGTTAGAGGTCGGATGGGGTTAGAGGTCGGATGGGGTTAGAGGTCGGATGGGGTTAGAAGGCCGGGGGCTAAAGCTCTGCGTACTGGGGTTCGTCGGCGATCAGGATCCGCTCGAGCAGGCGCGGGAAGTCGCCGTAGTTGCGGACCGCGTAGTGCACGGCGGCCCGGTTGTCCCAGAACGCGATCGAGCCAGGGCGCCAGCTGAACCGGACCTGGAGCTCGGGCTTGCGGTACTGGTCGTGCACGATCGAGAGGAGCTCCCGGCTGTCCTTCTGGTCGAGCCCGACGATCCACGGGTGCTCGGTGAAGTTAACGAAGAGGATCTTCTTGCCGGTCTCGCGGTGGGTGCGGACGATCGGGTGGGCCACGATCGGGTAGTCCTGCCCCGCGTTGATCAGGGCGTCCCGGTAGTCATGGGTGACGTGCAGGCCCTCGAGGCGTTCCTTGAGGTCCTCCGGCAGCCTGTCGTAGGCGAGGCCGGCGTCCACCCAGATCGTGTCGCCGCCGACGTCGGGCAGGTTCACCGCGCGCAGGACCGCGCCCCAGGTGGGCACGAGCCGCCAGCTGGTGTCGCTGTGGTAGGGGTCCCAGCCCTCGGCCTGCTGCTTGGCGAGCAGCTTCTCGAGCTTCTTGCTGTCGGTGGCGGCGATCTTGTGGATGGCCGCCGCCTTGTCCGGGGCAGCCTTGGTGGTGCTCGGGTGGGTGTAGAGCGGGCCGAACTGGGCGGCGAACGCCGCGTGCTGGTCCTGGTCAAGATTCTGGTCACGGAAGAAGACGACCTTGTACTGCAGGATGGCGTCCTTGATCTGGTCCCGTTCCGTATCACTCAGCGGGCGGCTCAGGTCCACGCCGCTGATCTCCGCGCCGATCGTGGGCTGGAGCGGCCGGACGGTAAGGGTCCCATCCTGGACGACTTGCTCGGTCACTGCGGTCATCGCGACTCCTAATGTCTACTAAGTTGACCGGTAATATGTAATTTACGATCAGGTCTCCGTAGTGTCAACGTTTGGTGTCAGATTGCCGCCAAATAAGACTGTTGCGCACAAACGGGACTGTCGAAGCCGACTTGACCGGGGCGCCGGAGTCGTGATCTACGCTGAGGCATGATCCGCTTGGCCCGCGACGGCGACCCCGGGCCGTTGACCGCGCCCGGCGCGCTGCCACTGCCCGGTCGGCCGCGCCGGGGGAAGCCGTTCCGGGTACTGGTGCTCGGCGGTGCCCGGTCGGGGAAATCAGCCACCGCCGAGCGGATGCTGGCCGCGCGCGAGCAGGTGGACTACGTGGCCTGCGGGCCGGCCGCCGACGGAACCGACCAAGCGTGGTCCGAGCGAGTCCGCGTGCACCAGCAGCGGCGGCCGGCGCACTGGACCACGCTGGAGACCCTGGACGTGGCGGGGGTGCTGACCGCGATGCCGTCGGCTCGCCAGTCCGTGCCCGTGCTGGTGGACTGCCTGTCCACCTGGCTGGCGGGGGTCATGGACGACTGCGGCCTGTGGGCGGGAGCGGCCGGCGCGGACAAGGAGGTCGCCGCCCGGGTGGACGGCCTGCTTGACGGCTGGCGTTCGACCCGGCGGCAGGTGGTTGTGGTGAGCAACGAGGTCGGTTCCGGCGTCGTGCCCGCAACGGTTTCCGGCGGCCGGTTCCGTGACGAGCTCGGCACGCTGAACGCCCGCATCGCCGCCGAGTCCGAGCAGGTCTGGCTCTGCGTCGCGGGCATCGCCCGGCGCATCCGATGACAGGGGCGAGACGCCCGGCCTGGCGAACCGCGCTCAGTCTGTTCACCGTCATCCCGGTCGGCGGCGACGGCGAACTCGGCCCCGGCGACGGGGCGCGCGCCCTCCGCTGGCTGCCCGCCGTGGGCCTGCTGCTCGGGCTGGCCGGGGGGTGCCTGGTCCTCGGGGTCGGAGTGGTCAACGGGTCCGGCCCCGGGCGGGCGCTCGGCGCGGCGCTGGCCATCGCGCTGATCGCGTTCCTGACCGGCGGGCTGCACCTGGATGGCCTGGCCGACACGGCCGACGGGCTCGGCAGCCGCCGCTCCCCCGCCGACGCGCTGGACATCATGCGTCGCTCGGACATCGGCCCGATGGGGGTCGCCGCGCTCGTCCTCGTGCTGCTCGTGCAGGTGGCGGCGCTCGCCGCGATACCAAGGCTGCCGCTGGCGGCCGCGGCGCTGGCGCTGGCGCTGGCAACCGGGCGCGTCTCGATCGTCGTCGCGACCGAGGCACCCGCCGCCCGGCCAGGAGGCTTCGGCTCTCTCGTGGCCGGCCAGACCACGGCCCTGGATCGCGCGCTCACGGTGGGCGCGCTCGCTTGCGCTGTCGTGATCGGCGGGCTGCTGGCCGGCGGGGCCGGGCTCGCGGTCCGCGGCCTGGTCGCCGCCGCCGCGGGCCTGGCCGCCGGCGCGCTGCTGCAGTCGATCGCGCGCCGCCGGCTGGGCGGCACGACCGGCGACGTCTTCGGCGCGATCACCGAGCTGAGCGCGACCGCGGTGCTGGTGGCGGCCGCCCTCGTGACGTAACGGGGCTAGTCGAGGCCGACCGCGGTCCAGGAGGCGAGCGGGGCGGCGGGGGTGATGGCGAGCAGGACTCGGTCGTCGGCGATGAGGGTCTCGGCCAGTTCCTCGTCGGAGCCGGCCGGGCGGCCGTGCTTTTCGCGGATGGCGCGGAACAGGTGGAGGTTGGGCTTGACGTCCTCGAGGATCTCGACGGTGCCGGAGAGGGCCACGTAGCGGTAGCCGGTGGCGTCATCGACGACGAGCTCGACCCGGGGGTCGCGGGTGAAGATCTTGTACTTCACCCGGGGCCGGGTGGTGGAGATGTAGAAGCGCTTCCCGTCCCAGAAGAACCAGTTGGGCGAGACGTGGGGGCGGCCGTCCTTGCGAACGCCGGCGACGATGACGTTGCGGGGCTCGGCGAGGAAGGCTTCGACAGCCGTGGGCGAGGTCATGACAGCACTCTAATACCAGTCTTTGCCGACCGGAATAGTAAAGATTCTGACGGGAGAAGTCTCGCTGAGGGGCGGAGCCACGGGTCCGTTCGGGATAATCGGGTCTATGGACTTTCTGATCACGCGCGACGGCCACGGGATACCGCATGTGCAGGGAGAGACGGCGGCGGACGCGTGGGCCGGGATGGGGTACGCGTGCGCCGAGGACCGGCTGTTCCAGCTTGACTACGACCGGCGGCGCGCCTGCGGGCGGTGGGCCGAGATCGCCGGGGTCGGCGCGGTCGGCAGCGACGTCCTCGCGCGACGGCTCGGGCTGGCCGCCGCCGCGCAGCGGGACGTGGCGGTGATGTCCGCCCCGGTGCGGGCGGCGTTCGAGGCGTACGCGGACGGGGTCAACGCCGCGATCGCGGACGGGGCGCGGCCGCTGCCGGGACGCTACCCGGTCGAGCCGTGGCAGGCCTGGCACTCGGTGGCCGCGTTCCTGGTGCGGCACGTGCTGATGGGGCAGTGGCAGCACAAGCTGGCCAACGCGGTGCTGCTGGCGCGGGTCGGGCCCGCGGCCTTCGCCCGGCTGGAGACGCGGCCGCCGCTCGGGTCGCCGCTGGCCGTGCCGCCGGGCGGGCGGCTCTCGGCGCCGGTGTCGCGGCTGCTTGACGACGCGCTGGGCGACGTCGTCGGGCACCTGGGGTTCCTGGCCGAGGTCGAGCCGGGGTCCAACGCGTGGGCGGTCAGCGGGCGCCGGACCGCGCATGGCGGAGCGGTGATCTGCAACGACTCGCACCGGGCGCTCGACACGCCGAACGTGTACTGGCAGTGCCGGGTCTCGTGCCCGTCGTTCGACGTCGTCGGGGCCACCTTCCCGGGGCTGCCCGGGTTCCCGCACTTCGGGTTCAACGGGTCGGTCGGGTGGGCGATCACCCACGCCGACGCCGATTCCCAGGACCTTTACCTGGAGCAGTTCTCCGGCGGACGGTACCTGACCGAGGACGGCTGGAAGGCGCCCGCCGTGCGGCAGGAGCGGATCAACGTGCGCGGCGGGTCGCCGGTGACGGTGTCGGCCTGGTCGACCAGGCACGGGCCCATCGTGCACGGGTCGCCCGAGACGGGGATGGCGCTTGCGCTCAAGTGGACGGGTACCCACCGGGCGAACCGCGGGTTCGAGTGCCTGCCGACGATGCTGACGGCGCGTTCGGTGACGGAGATGTGCGACGCGCAGGACGGCTGGGTTGACCCGGTCAACAACCTGGTCTGCGCCGACACGGCCGGGCGCATCGCCTATCAGTGCCGCGGCGAGGTGCCGGTGCGGTCCTCCGGCGGCGGGCGACGGCTGCCAGCGGTCGGCTGGGACGGGGAGTGCGAATGGACCTTGACCCTGCCGTTCGCGCAGCTGCCGCGGGCGGTCGATCCCGACGCCGGCTTCGTGCTGACCGCCAACAACGCGATCATCGACGGGGACTCGCCTTATCTGTCGTACACGTTCGCGCAGCCGTTCCGGGCCGAGCGACTGCGGTCGCTGCTGGCCGGCTCGGCCCCGCTGACGGCGGACGCGCTGGCCGGGATGCAGGCGGACACGGTCTCGCTCGCGGCGCGGGGGTGGAGCGGGGTGCTCGCCGCGCTCGGGCCGCTCGACCACGACGGCGCCGAGTCGGCGCGGTCGCTGCTGGCCGGGTTCGACGGGAACCTCGCGGCCGGGTCGACCGCCGCGCTGCTCTACGCCTGCTTCCTGCGGGCGCTCGCGGCCGAGCTGTACCGGCCGGTGCTCGGCGCGACCACCTGGGAGTGGGTCGCGTCGGGCACGCTCGCGCCGACGCTGTCGATGGTCCGCCGATGGCTCGGCAACGACACCTGGGAACTGCTGGGGATGCCGGTTCCAGCCGGCGGCGATCAGGGCGACGCCGACGAGCGGAGGCAGCGGGTGCTCGCGGCGGTGCCGCGCGCGCTGGCCGCGGCCTGGGCGGCGGCCGTCCACGCGGGCGGCCCCGACCCCGCGCAGTGGCGGTGGGGCGACGTCCACCAGGCGGTCCGGGTGCACCCGTACGGCCCGAGCCGGTTCCCGAGCGTGCCGATGGGCGGCGACTCAGACACCATTCAGGCCGCCGGGTACGGCTGGCGGGCGGGCGCCCCGTTCAACGTCATCCTGCTTTCCGTGTACCGGCAGGTGGTGGACCTCGCGTCAGGCGACTCCGCCAGCTACGTCATCCCCGGCGGCGCGTCCGGCGACCCGGCCAGCCCGCATTTCGACGACCAGCTCACGGAGTGGGCCGCGCACCGACGCATCCCGATGACGCCAGCCGACCCGAGCGCGTTAGAACACGACCACCTCGGCCCCGATGGCCAGGTGCTGGTGGTAGTAGTACGCGTTGGCCACCGTGAGGTGGACGCAGCCGTGCGACCAGTGGGTCAGGCTGCCGCCGTGGAAGGCGATGCCGCCGGGGGCGAAGAAGGTGGGCCACGGCATCGCCTCGTCGTAGATGTCGCTGACGAAATTCGGCCCGGCCTTCCAGGAGACCTGGAAGGTGCCGCGCGGGGTCGTGTGGGCGGACCCGGGCTGGCCCGGCTCCATCCTGACCGGCCCGAAGCTGACCTGGCCGTCGGTCTGCAGCCAGGTGATATGCCGGGCCAGGTCGACGCACGCGGCGGCGGCGCGCGGGCAGTCCGCGCGGTCCTGCGCCGTGAGCACCAGCGGGGCCGCCAGCGGGGCCGACGCGCCCCCGGCCGGGTCCGGCGCCACCGCGTGCCCGATCACGGTCGGGGCGGTGTAGGCCCAGCCCGCGCCGGCCGAGGATCCGGTGACGCTCGGGCCCACCGCTCCGGTCAGCTGCGCCCCGGACAGCAGGCTGCCCGACGGCCGGGCCCCCGGATTGGCGGTCGCGATCGCGGCGGCGATTCCGGTGAGCGCCACTGCGGCCGCGACCAGCGCGGTCACGGCAAGCCGTCTGGCCGGGTGGTCGCGCAATGGCCGGCCAGACGCCAGCTCCTCCGCCGTCAGCCACGCCGCCGTATCGGACGAGTGCCTGCCTGTCGCGCTCACCGGTGCACCATCTCCGTTCCCATTCAGTGATCAGAAAGTATTCGTCCCGCTACCAACGGTTACACACGGAGACCGGATCGCGCTGGAAAACACGCAAAAGCAGCACCACGTGTCGCGTTCGGGATCGCGCGCATCGGCCTGCCCGGCGACGAGCCCCGTAAACGACACCTCGGGCACTCTGCCCTATTGACTACCTAATGCAATCTAATGTTCACTTAATGTGAAATCAGTACAGCATCGGCAGATGGCCGCCACGGGCGCGCCCGGGGTTCCCGGGTCGGGCGGCGATCGGAGGATAGGAGTTTGACATGCCCGAATTGCCGCTGGTCGGGGACGAGTTCGCGGGGTACCGGTTGCGGGCGGTGCTTGGCAAGGGCGGCATGAGCACCGTCTACCAGGCCGAGAACCCGCGCCTTGGCAACGTGATAGCGCTCAAGGTGCTGGCGCCCGAACTCGCGAGCGACGACGTCTTCCGCACGCGCTTCCTCGAAGAGTCGCGCATCGCCGCCGCGATGAACCACCCGCACGTCATCCCCATTCACGACATGGGGTCGGGCGACGGGCTGCTGTACATCGCGATGCGCTGCGTCTCCGGGACCGACCTGCGACAGATGATCTCCAAACGCGGGCGGCTGCTGCCGGACACCGCGGTCTTCCTGCTCAGCCAGGCGGCGCGGGCGCTCGACGCCGCCCACCGGCGCGGCCTGGTGCACCGTGACGTCAAGCCGGGGAACCTGCTCGTCGAGCGGGGCAACGACGACTCCGGCTCCGACCCGGACCACCTGTACCTGGCCGACTTCGGGATCACCAAGCCCGCCATCGGGCGCTCCGGGCTGACGTCGAGCGGGCAGTTCCTCGGCACGATCGACTACGTCGCGCCGGAGCAGATCCGCGGCCTGTCGGTGCTCGGCATGGCCGACCAGTACTCGCTCGGCTGCGTGCTCTACGAGTGCCTGACCGGCCGGGTGCCGTTCGAGAAGGACCTGGACGCGGCGATCATCTGGGCGCACGTCGAGGAGACGCCGACCCCGGCGACACTGCTCCGGCCCGATCTGCCGACCGCCATTGACGAGGTGTTCGACCAGGTCCTGGCCAAGCAGCCGGGCGACCGGTACGCCAGCTGCCGCGAGTTCATGGCCGCGGCCCGCGGCGCGCTGCGCGTGCCCGAGACCGCGGTGACGTCGAGGCCGCCGACCGACGCGCCGCTGCGCGCCGCCCGGCCCGCGCCGCCGTTGGCCGACTACCAGGAGCTCGCGCACGACCCGGCCGCCGCCCGGCCCGGCCTGATCACGAGCAGCGCGCGGCGGGGAGCACCGCCGGCCCTGCCGCCAGCGCTGTCCCTGCTCTCCGCGCCACCCGACACCGGCGCGGTGCCGCTGTACGACGCGCCGCCGCCGATGGACGAGACCGCGTTCCGGGGCGAGACCGGGTACGCCGGCCGGAACGCGCATCCGGCCGGCATCGACGCCGGCGGCCAAGACGACCCCGGCGGCCAAGACGACCCCAGAGGCTGGTCGCCGCCCAGACGGCCCCCGCGCAACCGCAGGGATAGGAGGCTTCCCCTGGTCATGCTCGCGGTGGCGTTCGTGGTCACCGCCGGCATCGGGCTCACGTTGGGCGCCTGGCTCGGGTTTCCCAGCCGAGCCGGCTCGGGGCAGCAGCCCGGAGCCAGCCCAGCGGCCGCGGCCGCGGACGCGGGCGCGGTGCGCACGCCAACGGCAAGTGCGGCCCTCACGCCCCCCACGCTGCCCGCGACACCGCCCAAAACCCTTAAGCAGGCCCTCGCCCTCGTGAACGTCACCGTCTGGACGACCGGGTTCCTGCCCCCGGCGAGCTGCACGTTCCTCAGCTCGGTGTCCGCGCAGTGCAGCAAGCCATATCCGGGCATCACGATGGCGTTCTTCCAGAACTACCGCTCGCCCGGCGCGCTGTACACGGCCTACGAGGCGGCGATCAAGCAGGCCAACAACGGGCGTTTCGTGGTCAACGGGCAGGACTGCGGGGCGTCAGCTCCCCCTGAGAACGGTGCCGAGATCTCGTGGAACCACTTCGGCGAGCACACCCGGGCGTATTCGATCCAGCAGCTGGAATCGGGCAAGCTGAACGCGGCCAGCCAGGCCGCAGGCCGGATGTTCTGCAATTACGACAGCGCCACGAACACGGAGGACATCATCTGGACCGAGACCGACGGCAACATGCTGGGCGAGGTGACCGGATCACCGCACCTAGCCGTATGGAGCTGGTGGCTGCACGTCCACCACAACATCGCCTTCAACGGACAGCCGATGGGCGCCATGGACATGGCGCCGTCCGCTTTCCCCAAGGCCTAGAGCACGCCCGGAATTCGCACGCCCAGGATTCCCCACCCAATGAGTCGGAATACTTGACTATCGGCAAGTATCGATGTGACGCTGAGGGGAGGAACGCACGAAGGGACCAGCCATGCCCCAGCTGCAGGATCACGCCGCATCCTCTGCGCCGGCCCCCGCTGGCGGGTACCAGCACGTCGCCGTCCGGCAAGTCGGCGGGGTGATCGGCGCCGTCGTCGAGGGGATCAGGGCGAACGGCGACGCGGACCCGGCCGCGCTCGCAGAGCTGCGCGCCGCCCTGCTCACGCACAAGGTCGTGTTCCTGCGCGACCAGCACGGCCTCACCGACGACGACCAGCGCGCCTTCGCCCGGCTGCTCGGACCGCTGACCAAGCCCCACCCGACGGTCGCGGGCGACGGCGTGGCGATCCTGCCGATCGACTCCGAGCAGCAGAAGGCCAACTCCTGGCACACCGACGTCACGTTCGTTGACCGGGTGCCCGCGATCAGCGTGCTGCGCGCGCTGGTGCTGCCGCCCTACGGCGGCACCACCGTCTGGGCCAACACCGCCGCGGCCTACGCCCGGCTCCACCCCGCGCTCAAGGCGCTGGTGAACAACCTCCGGGCGGTGCACACCAACCTGTTCGACTACGCCGCCGACCGCGTGCAGATCGGCGGCGTCGACGTCAAGGAGCAGGACTACCGGGACCAGTTCCGCCATCTCGAGTTCGAGACCGAGCACCCGGTCGTGCGCATCCACCCGGAGACGGGCGAGCCCACGCTGCTGCTCGGTCACTTCGTCAAGTCGTTCACCGGCCTGACCTCAGTCGACTCGGCCGAGCTGTACACGCTCCTGCAGCGGCACGTGACCAGGCTGGAGAACACCGTCCGGTGGACCTGGCGCGACGGTGACATCGCCATCTGGGACAACCGCGCCACCCAGCACTACGCCGTGGCCGACTACGGCGACGAGCCCCGGCTGATGCACCGGGTCACGGTGGCGGGCCCGGTGCCGGTCGGCATCAGCGGCGACACCGCCGTCGTGCGCAAGGGCGACGCCTCCCACTACGCCGACCTCCCCTAGCGGGGCGTCGTCAGCGCGCGGTCACGGCCGGATGTGCCACTTGATCCCCTTTCCCGCCCGCACCCGCTGCAGCGCCTCGCCGTACTCCTCGAGCGGCAGCGGTTCCGACAGTAGCGGGCGCGGGTCGACCGCGCCGCTGGCGATCAGCTCCACCGCGGGGGCGAAGCTGCGCAGGATCGCCATCGAGCCGGTGATGGTGATCTCGTCGTTGTAGACGCGGAACGGGGAGACGCTGAGCGTCGCCTCGGCCGGCGTCACGCCGAAGACGAGCAGCCGCCCGCCCCGGTCGAGCAGCCCGGCCGCCGCGTCGACCAGCGCCGGCGCGCCGCTGGCGTCGACCGCGATCTCGAACCGCTCCCCCGCGAGCTCGCTGACGTCGCCGATGACGCGGGCCGCCCCGAGCTTGCGGGCGACCTCGAGCCGGTCGCTGACCCGGTCCACGACGGTGACCGGACCCGCCCCCGCGTGCACGAGCAACTGCAGCAGCAGCAGCCCCATCGTGCCGGCCCCGGTCAGCACCACCGTGTCGCCGAACACCGGGCCGAGCCGCCGCAGGCCGTGCACCGCGCAGGCCAGCGGCTCCACCATCGCGCCTGCCTGCCCGTCGATCCCGTCCGGCAGCAGGTGCGCGTTGACCGCGGGTACCGCGACGTACTCGGCGAATGCGCCCGCCACGGTGTCGCCGATGGCGGCCCAGTTCTCGCACAGGTTGTCGCGGCCGGACCGGCAGCGCCGGCAGTACCCGCAGTACAGCGACGGGTCCACCGCCACCAGGGCGCCGACCGGCAGGTCGATCCTGACATCGGGTCCGACGGCCGCGACCGTCCCGGAGAACTCGTGCCCGGGGGTGATCGGGTACGGCGTCGGCGGGAACTCCCCGTCCATAATGTGCAGGTCCGTGCCGCAGACCCCGCAGCAGTCCACCTTAACGACTATCTGCCCTGGACCGGGCGTGGGATCAGGCACCTGCGCCACCCGGAAACGGCCGGGTTGGTCGAGCACGATGGCCCGCATGTGACCTCCATCGATCTGGTTGGAAAAGCGGACGAGGGCTGCTAGCCCGCCAAGCGGGCGCCGGTGACCGGGTCAAAGGCGAAAACGTCCGTCGTCAGGACGCGGAAGGTGACCTGCTGGCCGGGGGCCGGGGGCTTGCGGCCCTCGGCCCGCGCCACCACCGGGGTGGCGACATCCGGCAGCCGCACGTGCAGCAGCGCGTCGGCGCCGAGCTCCTCGACCAGGAGCACCTCGCCGGTCAGTGAAACCACGCTCCCGTTCGAAGGACTGGGGGTGCTCTCCTCCCCGACGACCAGGTGCAGGTGCTCGGGACGGATGCCGATCACGAGCTCGCTGAGCCCGGCCCGGCCGACCGCGGTCTTGACCCCCTGCGCCAGCGGGATCGTGGTCCCGGCCAGCCGGGCGCCGGCCTCGGTCAGCGGCACCGTGGTCAGGTTCATCGCGGGCGAGCCGATGAACCCGGCCACGAACTGGTTCACCGGGTTGTCGTAGAGCTCGCGGGGCGAGGCGCACTGGAGCAGCTTGCCGTTGCTGAGCACCGCCACCCGGTGGCCCATCGTCATCGCCTCGACCTGGTCGTGCGTGACGTAGACGGTGGTGATGCCGAGGCGGCGCTGCAGCTCGGCGATCTGGGTGCGGGTCTGCACGCGCAGCTTGGCGTCCAGGTTGGACAGCGGCTCGTCCATCAGGAACACCTTCGGCTCGCGGACGATGGCCCGGCCCATCGCGACGCGCTGCCGCTGCCCGCCCGACAGCGCCTTCGGCTTGCGCTCGAGCAGGGCATCGTCCAGGTCGAGGATGCGGGCCGCCTCGCGGACCCGCTTGTCCCGTTCCGGCCTCGGGACGTGCTGCATCTTCAGCGCGAAGCCCATGTTCTCGGCGACGGTCTTGCTCGGGTACAGGGCGTAGTTCTGGAACACCATCGCGATGTCCCGGTCCTTGGGTGACACGTAGCTGACGTCACGCCCGCCGATCTCGATCCGGCCCCCGTCGAGCGGCTCGAGGCCCGCCAGCATCCGCAGCGCCGTGGTCTTGCCCGAGCCCGACGGTCCGACCAGGACCATGAACTCGCCGTCCTTGATGTCGAGGTCGAGCGCGTCGACCGCGGGCTTGGTGCCCTTGGCGTACACGCGGCTCGCGCCTACGTACTTAACTCCGGCCATGGGAGCACCTCCGGATAAATTCTTCTGAACGGTCCCGTGCTTCGCGGGGGCTGCTCACTTGATCGCCCCCATCGAGAGACCGCGGACGAGCGAGCGCTGCGCGATCCAGCCCACGATGATCACCGGGACCGAGGCGACGGTCGCGGCCGCGCTCAGGTGCGCGATGTACAGGCCTTCCTGGGGGACGGAGCTGATCAGGAACATCGGCATCGTCGCCGCGTTCGTGACCGTGAGGTTGAGCGCCAGGAACAGCTCGTTCCAGGCGAAGATGATGCAGATCAGCGCGGTCGACACCAGGCCGGGGCTCACCACCGGCATGATGACCTCGGTGATCTCGCGGAACCGGCCCGCGCCGTCCAGCCGCGCCGCCTCGAGCATCTCGGTCGGCACCTCGAGCATGAACGAGCGGATCATCCAGATCGCGAGCGGCAGGTTCATCGCCGCGTAGAGGATGATCAGCAGCCAGATGCTGTCAAGCAGGTGCGTGTGCAGCGCGATCACGTAGAGCGGCCCGATCGCCGCGACGATCGGCAGCATCTTGGTGGAGATGAAGAAGAACAGCGAGTCGCGCCACTTGCCGACCGGGCGGATAGACAGCGCGTAGGCGGCGGGCAGCGCGATCACCAGCACCAGGATGGTGGAGCCGATCGTCGCGATCGCCGAGTGCTCGATGAACGGGTCCATGCCGCTGAAGACCAGCCGGAACTCCGACAGCGTGGGGCTGAAGGTGAACTTGGGGGGCCAGGTTTCGGCGGCCGACTCCGGCTTGAACGCCGTGATCACCATCCACAGCACCGGGATGAAGAAGCCGATGCCCACCACCCAGCCGAGTACCGTCCAGCCCGCCAGGCCGGAGATCTCGCGCGCGCGGCGGCTGCGCCTCGGCCCGGTCGGGGCGGAGGCCGGCGCCGGGGCCGCCGCGTCGGTTGCCGTGATCGCGGTCACTTTGCCTCCTCGAACTGGAAGACGCGAGCGAACATCCGCAGCGCGAAGCTGGCGACGATGATCGTCAGGACCACGGTGACGACGCCCGCCGCGGCCGACCCGCCGATATCGAAGGCGTAGTTCACCTTCTGGTACAGGTAGAAGGGCAGCGTGGTGGTGGTCGTGCCCGGTCCGCCGTTGGTCATAAGCCGCACCTGGTCGAAGGCGGTGACCAGGTAGATCGTGCCGAGCAGCACGCCGAGCTCGATGTAGGGGCGCAGGTGCGGCAGGGTGAGCTCGCGGAAGGTCGCCCACGCGTTGGCCCCGTCGACCTTGGCCGCCTCGAGGACGTCCGACGGCTGCCCCTGCAGGCCCGCGAGCACGATCAGGGTCATGAACGGGGTCCACTGCCAGATCATCACCACGATCACCGACCCGTAGGCGTGCGTGGTCAGCCAGGCGATGTGGTTGACCCCGAACGGCTCGAGCAGCCAGTTGAGCAGCCCGAAGTTCGGGTCCAGCATCGGGCCCGCCCAGATCAGCGCGGCCGCGGCCGGCATGACCAGGAACGGCGTGATGATGAGCGTCCGGACCACGCCGCGGCCGAGGAACTTCTTGTCAAGCAGCACCGCGAGCGCGATCCCGATGGCCATCGCGACGACCACCGCGATCACCGTCATGGTGACCGAGCGCCACAGGGCGCTGCGGAAGTTGGGGTCGGTGAAGACTTCCTTGTAGTTGGAGATCCCGGTCCAGTGCGCGCCGCCGGGCTCGTTCCAGAAGTAGTTCTGGAAGCTGTACCAGAGTGTCACCAGGAACGGGATCTGGGTGACGACGATGATGTAGACCAGCGCGGGCAGTAGCGGGAGGCGCCGCGACCATCGCTCGCGCTGGCTGACCCCCCGCGGCCGGAGCCCGGCCGCGGGGGGCGAGGAGACGTCCTCAAGAACGGCCATGTTGTCGACTGTCCCTGTCTCAGCTTCCGCCGGACAGTTCGGACGGCGTGTAGGCCGAGGCATCGGACTGGGCGGACGATATTGCCTGGCTGACCGATTCGGTGCCGGCGATCGCGCCCGCGATCTGCTGGCCGACCGACAAGCCGAGGGTCTCGAACTGCGGGATGTCGACGTACTGGACGCCCACGTAGGGCACCGCGTTCACCGTCGGGTGATCAGGGTCGGTGCCGTCGATCGACTGCAGCGTGATGTTGGCGAACGGCGCGGCCGCCTTCAGGTAGTTCGGGTTGCTGTAGAGCGAGGTCCGGCTGCCCGGGGGTACCGCCGACCAGCCGTACTTCGACGCGACCAGGCTGTCGTACTGCTTGGAGGTGGCCCAGGAGACCCACTTCCAGGCGGCCGACGAGTCGCTCACGCCCTGCGGGATGCCCAGCGACCAGGACCAGAGCCAGCCCGAGGACGTGGTCTTGTCGACCGGCGCGAACGCGTAGCCGGTCTGGGCGTAGACCGACGGGTACGTGGTCGCGAGCGAGGTCGCCGCCACCGTGGAGTCGTACCACATCGCGCACTTGCCCTGGCCGTACAGCGTCAGCAGCTGGTTGAAGCTGTCGTTGGACGCGCCCGACTCGCCGTCGGCCTTGATCAGGTTGACGTAGAAGTTGATGGCGGCGGTGTCAGCGGGCGAGTCGAGCTGGGCCTGCCAGCTCGGGTTGTACCACTCGCCGCCGAAGGTGTTGATCACCGTGTCCAGGGACGCCATGTTGTCGCCCCAGCCGGCCAGCCCGCGCAGGCAGATCCCCGCTTCCGAGCCCGGCTTGTTGAGCTTGGCCGCATCGGCCGCGACCTCGGCCCAGGTCGGGTGCAGGGGCATGGTGATGCCGGCCGCCGACAGCAGGCTCTTGTTGTAGTACAGCATCGACGACTCGCCGTAGAACGGCACCGAGTACAGGTCGCCGTTGTAGGACAGCGCCTTGGCGACCGGGGGCAGCAGGTCGGAGGCGTCGTAGGACGGGTCGCTGGCGATGTACTGCGTGGTCAGGTTGTCCAGCCAGCCGTTCTTGGCGAACAGCGGCTCCTCGTACGGCCCGATCATGATGACGTTGAAGGAGTTGCTGTGCGTGCTGACGTCTTTTTCGATGGCGGCCCGCAGGTCGCCCTCGGTGTAGGTGGCGAACTTGACGTTGATGCCCGGGTTCTCTTTCTCGAACACGGACTCGGTGAGCGGGATCATCTGCCCGGTGATCAGCGGATTCGACACCACCGCGACCGTCACCGTGCCGGTGTCGCTGCTAGCGCCGGTGCCGCCGGCGCTGCTGCTCGAGCCGCCGCCACTGGAGCAGGCGGCGGCTGTCGTTACTAGGGCAACCGCGCATCCGGCGATCGCAAGTCTGCGCTTGGAGCGGGAGAACCTGGACGAACTCATGTATATGAACCTCCACAGCGAGGACGCTCTTGGCGCGAAGCGCCGCCGACCCTGCACCCATATATGCTCATTTGAGCAGAGCTTGCTCAAATGAACTCTTGACGCTCACACTGAACTCACGGCTAGGCAATGTCAAGAAAAGCTGCAAATATGAGATATGTGCGCTCAATTGAGCGCATAGCTGGAGGCATCCATGGCCAGCTTGTCGGCCGACAGGCCGTCAGAAGTCGTCCTCGCGGCGCGCGTGGCGCGGCAGTTCTACCTGGAGGGCGTCTCCAAGGTCGACATCGCCGACCGGCTCGGCATCAGCCGGTTCCGGGTCGCGCGGCTGCTCGACTCCGCCCGCGAGAGCGGGCTGGTCCGCATCGAGATCGGCCTGCCCGGCGGCGTCCTCGACGCGGGCCTGTCGGCGGAGCTCTGCTCTGCCTTCGGCCTCAAGCACGCGTTCGTGTTCAACTTCCCCGACGAGGAGTCGCCGCTGCGGCGGCGCCTGGGCGAGGCGGTCGGCCAGGTCCTGATGGACCTGATCGACACCGGCGACGTGCTCGGCCTGTCCTGGTCACGGACGCTGAGCGGGCTCACCGCCGCGCTCACCCAGCTGCCGCCGTGCCCCATCGTCCAGCTCACCGGGGCGGTGCCGCCACCGGACGGCCGGGACCTGCTCGACCTGGTCAGAAGCGTCGCCCGGATCGGCGGGGGCCCAGCCCACGTCTTCTACGCGCCGATGCTGCTGGACGACGCGCAGACGGCCGCGGCGATCCGCCGCCAGGGCGACATCGCCGAGGCGTTCGCCCTCATCCCGAGCGTGACCATCGCGGTGGTCGCCATCGGCGCCTGGGGCCCGGGCCTGTCCACGATCTACGACGCGGTCACGGCGGCGGAGCGGACGGCGCTCACCGCCATGGGCGTGCACGCCGAGCTGGCCGGGGTGTTCATCGGCGCCGACGGCCGCCCGCTGGCCACCCCGCTTGACAGCCGGATGATCGTGACGCCTGCCCCGCTGTTCACCCAGATCCCGTTCGTCCTTGCCGTCGCCTACGACGCCGCCAAAAGCGCCGGAGTGCGGGCAGCGATCCGAGGAGGGCTTGTCCATGGCCTTGTCACCAACACGAGTCTCGCCCGAGCCCTGCTCGGCCCCGCTGACGGCGACGACGGAGGTCCCTAGGCCGCGCCCCGACGCCGACGCCCTCCCGGCGGGCCAGCCGCTGAGCGGCGGGACCGCCAACCGAGGCCGCGTCGTCCGGGTCGGGACCACCGTGCACCGGCCGGCCGCACCCTGCCGGCGCGCTACCCACGCGCTGCTTGACCACCTGGCCGCGGTCGGCTTCGACGGCGCCCCCCGGGTCCTGGCAGCCGGGCCGGCCACCGAGACGCTCACCTACATCGAGGGCCGGGCGGCGGTCCCGCCGTTCAGCGAGGACACGCTCACCGACACCGCCCTCGTCAGCGTGGCCGACCTGCTCCGCCGCTACCACGTCGCCGCGTCCTCGTTCAACCCGGCCGGCTACGACTGGCCCCGGCCCGTCCCCGCGCGCTACCGCACCGGACTGGTCAGCCATAACGACGTGTACCCGGCCAACGTGGTGTTCCGGGGCGGGCGCGCGGTCGCGCTGATCGACTTCGACCTGGCCGGGCCAGGCGGCGCGGCCTGGGACTTCGCCGCCGCGGCGCGCTCGTTCGTGCCGCTGCTTGACGACGCGGACGTCACCGACAGCAGGCACGGCCGCGCGCTCGAGCGGTTCCGCATCCTGCTCGAGGCGAGCGAGCTCCCCCGGGCCGGCCGCCGGGAGGTCGCCCGGGCGGTCCTCGCCAACCACGACTGGACCTACGCGATCGTCAGCGACGCGGCCCGGGCCGGCCACCAGGGCTTCGCCGACCACTGGCGCACGATCGCCCCCACCGCGACCCGCGCCCGCCGCTGGTGCCAGCGCCACCGCCGCGACCTGCTCGCCGCGGCGAACTGACTTCGGCCGCGCATCCGCCCACCGTCACGCCAGCCACGTGCGTTGCCGCCCTTCCGGTTGGAGAAATTCAAAATCTTTTCGGCTGAACGAGCCTGTGCTTCGCCTTCCACCGTCATGATGATGTGGCCCCGGCATTCGCGCAAACGGTTGCGAAACTTATGCCGATGAGGTCTTGCAAACGGTTGCAAAACTTCTACGATGAGGGGCATACCGGCTAGACAATGGTGGGCACGCCGGCCGACCGGCTGTCATTCAGATGCATTCGTGCTGGTAAGCGGCTCCACCACGCATTTATTTATCACTGCGGCAAAGAAGCACGCGCTGATAGGAGAATGTCATGACGACACAAGACGCCGGGACACTCGGCGAGGGCACGGTCGCCGAGCCTCCCTCACTGGTATGGGCACCTGGGCCGGGACATGCCTACCCGGCAACCGCCGGCGGCGTTCCGCTGTCGGCATTCGCGTTCGCATTCGCCGTCGGATTCCTCGGTCTGGTCCAGACCGGGATCCTGTCCAGCGCCGCGAACGACATATTCCTCGCGACCTGCTTCGGGATCGGCGCCGTCGGGCTGTTCATCGGCGGCATGTGGGAGTTCCGCGGCGGGGAACTGTTCGGCGGGACGTTCGGGGTCGGCTATGCGGGGTTCTTGTTCTCCACCGCCCTGATACTCAAGTTCTTCGTCGGCCCGATGATCGCCACCGCCGGAGTCGCCAACTTCGATCACGCGTTCGCCGCCTGGCTGATTTTGTGGGCGCTGTTCACGGCGGTATTCGCGATCGCCGCTACCTCCATCAGCTGGACCGCGGTCGCCCCGTTCTCGCTGGCGTTCGTCGTCCTCATCATCCTGGCCATCTCCAACCTCGGCGGGACGGCGAGCTGGACCACCGACGTCGCCAAGGTCGGTGGCTGGTTTGCGCTGCTCGACGGTTTCGCCGCCGGCTACCTTGGCGCCGCCATCGTGCTCAACGTCAGCACGGGCAGGACCATGCTGCCGCTGTTCCCCACCAAGTTCGGGAAGTCCTGACGCGCCCACCTGCTGGCCGCTTCCCGCTGGGGTGCTAGCCGGCTCGGTGTGCAAGGCTGGAGAGGAGCGACAGAGGGAGAGAGGACAGGCATGAGCGACCAGTCAACCGCCGCCGCGGCGGGCACCATCGACGTCGGCGGCGATCTGACCGTCAACCGCCTCGGGTTCGGCGCGATGCGGATCACCGGGCAGGGCGTCTGGGGCGACCCGCCGGACCACGGCCAGGCGATCGCGACCCTACGGCGCGCGGTCGAGCTCGGCGTGAACTTCATCGACACCGCTGACTCCTACGGCCCCGAGGTCAGTGAGAACCTGATCGCGGAGGCGTTGCACCCCTATCCGGACGACCTTGTCATCGCCACCAAGGGCGGCTTCACGCGGTCGGGCCCCAACCAGTGGAAGCCCGACGGGCGCCCCGAGCACCTGCGCAGCGTGTGCGAGGGTAGCCTGCGTCGGCTCCGCCTGGACCAGATCCCGCTGTACCAGCTGCACCGGCCCGACCCGCACGTCCCCTACGCGGAGTCCGTCGGCACCCTGGCCGAGCTGCAGAAGGAGGGGAAGATCAGGCACATCGGGGTGTCCAACGTGTCGGAGGAGCAACTGCGCGAGGCCCAGCGGGTCGTCCCTATCGTCTCGGTCCAGAACCGGTACAACGTGACCGACCGTGCCTCGCAGCAGGTGCTCGACGTGTGCGAACAGGAATCGCTGGTGTTCCTGCCCTGGGCTCCGATCCAGCAGGCGGGACGGAACGTCGGGGTGCTGAACGCCGCCCGGCGGCTCGGCGCGACCGAGTACCAGGTCGTCCTCGCCTGGCTGCTCGCCAGCTCCCCGGCGATGCTGCCCATCCCCGGCACCGGCTCCCCCGAGCACGTCGCCGAGAACATCGCGGCGGCCGCCCTCGAGCTCACCGGGGACGAGCAGCGCGCGATCCGCGACGGCGGCGCCTAGGCGGGAACGCATCGTCCCGCTGCGGAGTCTAAGGCGGTGACGATAGGAGCCGGTCCTGGTGAACAAGCGGTCCAACTGGATGTGGATGATCGTTATCCCGGTGCTGCTGCTTTCCGGGTGCGCGCAAAGTCAGGCCGCCGGCGCGCATTCGGACTCGCTGCCGGGATGCCGTCCCAGACGCTGGTCTGGGTGGTCGAGGTCCACGCGAAGGCCATTAACTGGGACCATAGCGTGCCAAGCGTGCCATCGGGCTACAAGGCGCCAGCGCAGACAGACACTGACTACTCGGTCGTCATGAACGCCCGGACCGGTGACGTGTCCGACCAAGGCGAGTGCACCTGCTGGCCGCTCCCGCTCTCCAAGGTAGGCATGGTGGTAAGCCTGCCCCCGAATTGCTAGCGGAGACGACGGGGTTCTGCCGGTCGCACCGCCAGAACCCCGTCGCTGCCGCGACTTACTACAGGCCCGGCAGCACCCGGGTGGCCTCGATCCGCACCGCCTGCAGCGACCGGGGGTTGAGCCCGAGCAGCTGCACGATGGTCGGGGCGATCTGAGTGATCTCGACCGAGGCGCCGACCGTCGCGCCGCGCCGCAGACCGGGCAGCAGCACCAGGATCGGGATGCTCCGGTCCTGGAAATCCGCGCCGCCATGCTGCTCGATGTCGGGCTGGTCGGCGTAGATCACCCCGTGCTGCACGATCCCGAAGACGACCGGGTGCCGCGGGTCGCTGACCGGCACGTGGAAGAAGGCCGCCGCCGCGGCCCCGGCGTACACCTTGCTCAGGCCCGAGGCCGGCACCGTCAGCCGCTTGCCGTGGATGTTGTAGGCGACGGCGGAATGGGTGAGCAGATAGTGCCGGACGAAATTCGCCGCGGTCTGCGAGCGGTTGTTCAGCCACCACTGCATGACGTCGTCGTCACTGGTGGACACCACCAGCGGGGCGGCCTTCTGGTGCGTCTTCTTCCAGGCCGCGTCGACCCCCGCCATGATCGTGGCATCGTTGACCCGCTTGAGGTCGTCGGGGTTGGTCGGCGACTGGCCCTGCTTGGAGGTGATGATGATGGCGGTGCTGCTGGCCAGGCCGCGGGCCTTGATCTGATCGATCAGCACCCCGAGCTCGGCGTCGACGAAGTTGTAGGCGCGGGTCAGGGCCGGCCCCGGCACCGTCCCGCCGGGCAGGTACCCGCCGGTCAGCCCGTCCGACTCGGGCAGCTGCTCAGCGGTGGTGACGACCTGGAAGTTCATCCCGAACAGGGCCGGCACCCCAACGCGCTCGGTCCGGCTGTGGTTGTAGCCGTCGATCTCGTTCAGCACCGCCTGAACCTTGTAGCCGTCGTACTTCTCGTTCGCGTCGACGTCGCTGTCCCAGGAGACGCCGGCCGGGTAGCCGCTGGCCTGGCTGGCGATCTCGGGGGTGAAGAAATCATCCACGCCGTTGCCAGAGGGCCCGGACAGCAACTGGTAGGACGGGTGCTTGTCGGACCATGCGGTCCGCAGGCCGGCCGACCGGACGACGTTGAAGATCGTGTTGACCTTGAGGTACTGGTTCGGGTAAATCGGCTTGCAGGTCGCCGCGCTGACCGGCAGGGCGGCCGGGTTGATCACGCTGCGCAGGTTGGAGGTCATCCGCAGGATGCTGCCGGGCAGGCCCTCCAGGCCCTGGCCGGCGTCCAGCCGGGTCACCACCGGTCACCAGGCCGGCCGTGGCCGGAAAGGAGTCCGAGATGATCGTGGTCAGGGCGTTGCTGTACTCGATGCCCTGGTGGTCCAGGTCCGCCAGGACCGAGTGCGGGTAGCGATGCACGTACCAGGTGAGGTCCTGCTGGTGCATCCCGTCGACCGAGATCAGCAGCACGTGCTTGATCCGGCTGTCGTCTCGGCCTGAGCCGGCGGCACTACCGTGGCCGACAGCGGCCACGGCCGGCGTCAGGGCGGTGACGCCGAGCAGCGCCGCCACACCGGCCGAGGCCGCAACCGCGTGACAGCCAATCAAGACCCGAACGACGCGGGTGCTGAAGGTCAGGTGGTCGCGGCGTCGAGCAGGTGGTAGTTGCGCTTGCCCTTGCGGAGCAGCAGCCAGCGGTCGTAGAGCAGGTCGGACTCGGTGAGCGGGCGGTCGGCCCGGATCACGTCGCCGTTGACCGAGGCAGCGCCTTGGTCGATCGTGCGGCGGGCGTCGGACAGCGACGAGGCGAGCGGCGTCGCCGCCAGGGCCGCCGCCAGCGTGATACCGGGGACGAACGGGGAGGTCGGCACCTCGGAGGCCAGGAACTCGAGCGCCTGCGCGGAGGCGCCCGCGGGCGAACCGCCGAACAGGATCGCGCTGGCCTCCTCGGCGGCGGCGGTCGCCTCCGGGCCGTGCACCAGCGTGGTCGTCTCCCGGGCGAGGCGGCGCTGGCCCTCGCGTTTGTGCGGCGCCTGCGCGTGCGCCGCCGCGATCGCCTTGGCCTCGTCCACCGGCAGCAGGGTGAGCTGCAGCAGGAAACGCTCGATGTCGGCGTCGGCGACGTTCATCCAGTACTGGAAGAACTGGTACGGGGACGTCTTGTCCGCCGCTAGCCAGACCGCGCCCTCCTCGGACTTGCCGAACTTCTTGCCGTCGGAACGGAGGATCAGCGGCCAGGTGAACGCGTGCACGTGCCTGCCATCGGCCTTGCGGATCAAATCCACCCCGGCCAGCAGGTTGCCCCACTGGTCGGAGCCGCCGATCTGCAGCTCGACATCATGCTTCCTGCTCAGGTGCAGGTAGTCGTTGGCCTGCAGGAGCTGGTAGCTGAACTCGGTGAACGAGATGCCGTTCTCGCTCTCGAGCCGGGCCTTCACCGACTCGCGGGCGATCATCTGGTTGACGCTCGCGAACTTGCCGATGTCGCGCAGGAAGTCAAGCAGGGTGACCGACTCGGTCCAGTCCAGGTTGTTCACCAGCTGCACCCGGGAGATGGCGTCGAGCTGGGCCGCGATGCGGGCGGTGTTGTGGGCGAGGGTCGCGGTGTCGAGCAGGTTCCGCTCCTTGGAGCGGCCGCCCGGGTCGCCGATCATCCCGGTCGCGCCGCCGGCCAGGGCGACCGGGTGATGCCCGGCGTCGGCGAACCGGCGCAGCACGAGCAGGCCGATCAGGTTGCCCACGTGCAGGGAGTCCGCGCTCGGGTCGCAGCCGTAGTAGACGCCGACCGGCCCAGCGTTGATCCGGGCGCGCAGCGCGTCCCGGTCGGTACTGTCCTGGATGAGGCCCCGGGCCTCGAGGTCGGCGAGAAGATCCATGGAAACATGATCCCACATCCGGCCTACTGCATATCGAGACCTGCGGTGTAATGAGGCGTCATGCGGATGAGACCACCGCCGAAACCGGGCAAGTCGCTGACCATCACCATGGCGGCGGCCACGGTCGCCGTCACGGCGGCGGCGCTCGTCACGGCCTGCTCCGCGAGCCCGGCCGAAACCTCCGCCAGCCCCGCGCAAACCTCCGCCAGCCCCGCGCAAACCTCCGCCAGCCCGGCCTCAGCCTCCGCGAGCCCGGCCGAAACTGCGGCACCGGGTGTGCAGGTCACCGGCAAGCTGGGGGACGGCGCGGTCTGGATCGCGGAGTACCCGAAGTCCTGGAACGGCACGCTGATCCTCTACAGCCACGGCTTCGGCCCGCTGACCGCGGCGGACGCGCCGGACCCGACCACGCAGCAGGCGCTGCTGGCCGAGGGGTACGCGCTGGCGGGCTCCTCCTACGATCCCAGCGGCTCGGAGTGGGCCCTGGACACCGCCCTCAGCGATCAGTCCGGGACGCTCACGGCGGTGGAGTCCACCGTGCTGCCGCACTCGCCCGCGCACGTGATCGCCTTCGGCACCTCGATGGGCGGCCTGGTCAGCGCCCTTGAGGCGCAAGCCGGGGGCAAGGTCGACGGCGCGCTGACCACCTGCGGGGTCGTCGCCGGCGCGGTCAACCAGAACGAGTACCAGATCGACGGCGAGTACGCCATCGCGCAACTGCTCGGCAACCCGGGCACGCAACTGGCCGGGATCGGCACTGACGCCGAGGGCGAGGCCGCCGCCGCCGCGCTGACCGCCGACGCCGGGACGGCGCAGCAAACGGCGGCCGGACGAGCCCGGCTGGCGCTGGCGATGGCGTTCCTGAACGTGATGCCGTGGCTGTCCACCGCCACCGCGCCGGTCCCCGGCAGCAACCCTGCCGGGCAGGAGAGCGCGCAGTACAACACGCTATTCGCGCCCTCGTTCAACATCCTTGAGTTCATCGAGCTCGTCCTGGTCTCGACTGACCAGGCCGACGGCGGCAACGCGACCGGGAACGTCGGGACGAACTTCGCCCAGGCGCTCGCCAGCTCGCCCTTCAAGCCCGAGGTCGAGGCGCTCTACCAGCAGGCGGGGTTGAATCTGAACAACGACCTGCAGGCGCTCAGCGCGCACGCGAAGATCGAGGCGGGCTCGGCCGCCCTGCGGTCGCTCGCCGCCACCTCCGTCCCGACCGGGCATCTCGCGGTGCCCGAACTCGACCTGCACACGATTGGCGACGACGTCGTCCCGGTGGAGAACGAGAACTACTACCGGAACCAGGTCGACCAGGCCGGCAGCGGCGGCCTGCTGCGCCAGGCGTTCACCGAGAGCTACGGGCACTGTAACTTCAGCCCGGCCGAGCTGGTCGCGGGCGTCCACGCGATCATGCACCGGGTGACCACCGGGCAGTGGGGCGACGCGGCGACGACGGCCAGCCTGGAGCAGGCGGCCACCGCGCTGAACCTCGGCCCGGCCCGGTTCACCGACTACTCCCCGGGTGAGCTCACCGGGGCGGTCCCGACGCCGTAGGCGGGCCGGCCGGGGCGCGGGCCGGGCAAGGGTTGAAGTCGGGCCTGTGCAGGCATAATGCTTGGCTTCATGGAAACCCCGCTGACGCCGCTCGAGTTCGCCCGCCGCACCCGCCGCCTGCACGGAGCCCGCGAGGCCGTCGTCGACGGCGCCCTGCGGCTGACCTACGAGCAGTTCTTCGACCGCTGCGACCGGTGGTCGTCGGCGCTGCAGGGGCTGGGGGTGGAGCAGGGAGACCGGGTGGCCACGATCGCGCCGAACACCCACGCGCAGCTCGAGTCGTTTTACGCCGTGCCGCAGCTTGGCGCGGTCCTGGTGCCGATGAACTACCGGCTGACGACCGACGACTTCGTCTACATGGTCAACCACTCGGGCACCACGGTGCTATGCGCGCACGGCGACTACCTGGCCGCGCTCGACGGCGTCCGCGATCAGATGCCGGACGTGCGGCACTTCGTGGCGCTGGAGGGCGCCCGCGCGGGCTGGCTCGACTACGAGGCGCTGATCGAGGCGGCCGAGCCGCGGTTCACCCGGCCGGAGATCGGCGAGCGCGACCTGCTGACGATCAACTACACCAGCGGCACCACGTCCCGGCCCAAGGGCGTCATGATCACCCACCGCAACGCGGCCATGAACGTCATCGGCACGCTGCTCCACCTGCCGATGGGGATCGGCGCGCGGTACCTGTGGACGCTGCCGATGTTCCACGCCAACGGCTGGACCTACACCTGGACGGTGACCGCGGCCGCCGGGACCCACGTCTGCCTGCGCCGGGTCGAGCCCGCGCGGGTGTTCACGCTCATCCGCGACGAGCGGGTGAGCTGGCTGAGCGCGGCCCCCACAGTGCTGATCTCGCTGGCCAACGCGCCGGCCGACGTCCGGGGCCCGGTGCCAGCGGGCGTCCACGTCGTCACCGCGGGCGCGCCGCCCGCCGCCGCCACGATCGAGCGGCTCGAGGTCGGCTTCGGCTGGGACGTCACCCACGTCTACGGGCTGACCGAGACCGCGCCGTTCATCACCGTGTGCGCGCCGCTGCCCGAGCACGAGCCGCTGCCGGTGGCCGAGCGCGCGGTGGTCAAGGCCAGGCAGGGCGTCGAGCTGCTGACCTCGGGCGAGCTGCGGGTGGTGGACGAGTCGGGCGCCGAGGTGCCGCCCGACGCGGCCACGCTGGGCGAGATCACCGTCCGCGGCAACGTGGTCATGGACGGGTACTACAACGACCCGGAGGCGACCAAGAAGGCGATGGGCGACGGCTGGTTCCACACCGGCGACGCCGCCGTCGTCCACCCGGACGGCTACGTGGAGATCCGCGACCGGATCAAGGACGTGATCATCAGCGGCGGCGAGAACATCTCCTCGGTCGAGGTCGAGGGCGTGCTGCTGCGCCATCCCGCCGTCGGCGAGGCGGCCGTGGTCGGGCTGCCGAGCGAGCAATGGGGCGAGACGCCGCACGCGTTCGTGATGCTGCTGCCCGGCGCGACGGCGACGGACGCGGAGCTGATCGCCTTCGTGCGCGACCGGCTGGCCCACTTCAAGGCCCCGCGCGGCGTCACCTTCGTGGCCGAGCTGCCCAAGACCGCGACCGGCAAGATCCAGAAGTACGTGCTGCGCGGCGGCGCCGCCAACATCTCCCGCCAGTAGCCGAATTGCAGGGTGGCGGCTGGATATCCGCCACGCCGTGTTCACCTGTGTTCTCTAGCGTCTGTCCACATGAGCGACGAGATTCAGGCTTCACCATCCGGCAAGTCGGGTTTCACCCGCCGCCGGTTCATCATCGGGACCGTCGGCGTCGGCGCCGCTTCCGTGATCGCCGGGACGGCGGTCCGGGCGCCGCGGGCGCTCGCGGCGACCCCGCCAAGCGGGCCGCCCACCACGACGCTGCCGCTGCCCACCACCACCGCCCCCGAGCAGCTGCTGCTGACCTGGGGCAACGACCCGGCCAGGGAAGTCACGGTCTCCTGGAGCGCGCCCGGCACGGTGGCGCAGCCGGCCCCGACGCTCGCCGTCTCGACCCGGCCGATCACCGCGCACAACCCCGGGCGGCTGATCAAAATGCCCGACCCGGAGCCGCTCGACGTGACCCGGCGCTACGACGCCGCCTCCTCGGTCAGCTTCACCGACGGGCTCAACGGGCAGACCACGTACTTCTACCACGTTCAGCTGACCGACCTGTGGCCAGGAACGCGGTACTACTACGAGATCAGCGACGGGGCGGCGACGCCGTCCACCGCGGGCTCGTCATTCGAGACCGCGCCGTTCGGGCGGGCGAAGTTCCGCTTCTCCAGCTACGGTGATCTGTCCACCCCGTCGTGGGACCTCAACACGTCAGGGAACATCTGGCACGAGTCCTGCGACAACTCCTGGTACGCGGTGACCGCCATCGAGAACCCAGGCGACGGCAAGGGCGCGCCCCTTTTCCACCTCCTCAACGGCGACCTGTGCTATGCCAACCTGGACGTCGACAATGCGCCGGGCGTGTGGCGCGACTTCGGCAACAACGTCGCGCGCAGCGCCGCCAACCGGCCGTGGATGCCGGCCCTCGGCAATCACGAGTGTGAGTTCGGCGTCGACACGCTGGCCGGCCAGCCGGGTAACGCGCCCGGCGGGATCGGGGCGCAGGGCGCGGCGGGGAACCACTGGAACGGGCCGTACGGCTTCGGCCACTACCTGAGCCGCTTCCTGCTGCCCGACAACGGCCTGATCAACTGGGACGGCAACCGGCTGCGGGGAAACTTCTACGCGTTCCAGGTCGGGACCGTGAAGTTCATCTCGCTCGACGCCGACGACGTCATTTACCAGGATGGCGCCGCCAACTACGTGATCGACACGGCGAACACCGCCCCCGAGACCACCACTACCGGCGCCAAGATCCCGAACGGCACCACCAACTACACCCGCTTCTACACCGGCGACCTGAAGCTCAACCCGGCGGACAACTCCCTGGTGCCCGACTACGCCTCCGGCCGGCCCAACCTGCAGACGCTGTGGCTTGAGTCCACGCTGGCGGAGGCTCGCCGTGACCCGTCGGTTGACATGATCGTGGTGTTCATGCACCAGGTGCCGATGTCCACCTCCACCTCCGGCAACGGCTCCGACCTCGCCATCCGCCAGGCCTGGCTGCCGCTGTTCGACAAGTACGAGGTTGACCTGGTGTTCCACGGTCACGAGCACGA
>Ga0302314_10003014_pt1 | contig 31178 bp, 26 predicted proteins | sample III_Palsa_N2_3_FD_200533 | JGI IMG/M metagenome (GOLD analysis project Ga0302314, IMG submission 200533) | Peat permafrost microbial communities from Stordalen Mire near Abisko, Sweden - III_Palsa_N2_3 | ecosystem: Environmental > Terrestrial > Soil > Palsa > Peat permafrost | place: Sweden... | reverse complement strand
ACGGAACTCGGCGGGCCGTGGCCGCTCGCGGCATCGGCCGACATGCTGATCGCGCAGGCTATCGGCGCCGGGTACACCGGCGACGACTTCGCTACGCTCCTACTTGAGCAGGCCCGCCGCTCCGGCTACGCGATCGAGGCGGAGAACGTCCCGGTGGACGACGGGCTCGCGCCAGAGGAGGCGTAGGCCTGATGTCACCGTCGCAGCGGCCCGCCGGCGTGCGCCCCATCGGCGCGCCCGGCCACATGGGCGTCGACTACGAGGAGCGCGTCGACTTCGCGCGGCTGCGCGACTACCGGATCGGCCGCGCGACCGACGCGCTTCGCGCCAGCGAGTGCGGCGCGTTCCTGCTCTTCGACTTCTACAACATCCGCTACACGACGCAGACCTGGATCGGCGGCGCGCTCGGCGACAAGATGATCCGCTACGCGCTGCTCTTCCGTGACCGCGACCCGATCCTGTGGGACTTCGGCTCCGCCGTCAGGCACCACAAGCTGTACTCCACGTGGCTGCCCGAGGAGAACTGGCGCCCCGGTTTCCTCGGCTTCCGTGGCGCGGTCGCCCCCGAGGCCGGGCTGATGCGCGACGCGGTCACCGAGATCAAGTCGCTGCTCGCCGAGGCCGGCGTTCTCGACGCACCCCTGGGCATCGACATCGTCGAGCCGCCCTTCCTGTTCGAGCTGCAACGCCAGGGCATCGCGGTGGCTGACGCTCAGCAGCCGATGCTCGACGCCCGGGTGATCAAGTCGCCCGACGAGATCATGCTGCTCAACCAGGCGGCGGCGATGGTCGACGGCGTCTATCAGGACATCGTCGACGTGCTCAAGCCAGGACGACGCGAGAACGAGATCGTGGCGCTCGCCAACAAGCGACTGTACGAGCTCGGCTCGGATCAGGTCGAGGCCGTCAACGCGATCTCGGGCGAGCGGTGCAACCCGCACCCGCACAACTTCACCGACCGCCTCATCCGCCCCGGCGACCAAGCGTTCTTCGACATCATCCACTCCTTCAACGGCTACCGCACCTGCTACTACCGCACCTTCGGCGTTGGCTCGGCGACGGTGGCTCAGGTAGACGCGTACAAGCAGGCCCGCGAGTGGATGGACGGGGCACTCGACGCGATCAAGCCCGGCGTGTCATCCGACGCCGTCGCGCTGACGCTGCCCGCGGCGCGGGACTTCGGGTTCGACAGCGAGCTCGCCGCGTTCGGCCTCCAGTTCGCGCACGGCCTCGGCCTCGGCCTGCACGAGCGGCCGATCATCTCCAGGCTCAACTCGCTTGAGCACCCGATCGAGCTGCGGCCCGGCATGGTCTTCGCGATGGAGACCTACTGCCCGGCCGCCGACGGGATCTCCGCGGCGCGCATCGAGGAGGAGGTCGTGGTCACCGACTACGGCACCGAGATCCTCACCAAGTTCCCCGCGCAGGACCTGTTCATCGCGAACAAGTACTGAAGGTCAAAAGCTCAACCGATCATCGGGAACGGACCCGGCCGACTCCCTCAGGCTTCCCGCTCCCGAGCAACTCGGAAGCGGCATGTAAGCGGTCGCCGCCTGTCACGGGAAGCATCCTCTCTGGTCCTCTTGCATCCATGGCACAGGAGGAGATCACAGTCTGGGAAGTACAGGGGCCCACCGTGGAACTTGTCGAGACCGAGACCACGGAACGCGGGCAGGTCACCGTTCAGGTGGAGAAGATCACCCGCGTAGCGCTGGCCGCGGCGGTCGGCGCCTACCTCAAGGCGGCACTCAAGCACCTCGGTGCCCTCGGCCAGGGGAGGGCGGCGCACGAGCGGATCAGGGCCGCGCGCCTGGCATCCACGGCCCCGATCAGCACGGAGACGGTCATAAAGGACGTCGACGTCCCCGTCAGGAAGATCGAGCTGCGGCCGGTGGAGGACAAGCTGTCCGCACTGCTTGAGGTCATGCGGCGCTCGCTCGGTGAGGAGCAGGACCTGCTCGGTCGGCTCGTCTGCGAGCTTCGCACCGGAGAAAGCGAACCGGGCTCCTGGGACGAGCCCAGGGCCGTGTACCGGAATGTGCCCATTACCTCGGTGCGGGAAGAGACCGACTACAGTCGGCCCATCCGGGCAACGCGAAGCGTGGTCAGAAGGGTCGCGCCCGCGGGATTGGGCGGATTCCTCCGCGGCCTCGGCAACCTGCTCGACGGCAACGGCTTTACCGACCTCACAACCGATGAGGTGACGGAGGTCGTCGGCTACGGAAAACGCCGCATAAGCGAGATCACCGGCTACCGTCACGAGTTCGACCACACCGAGACCTACCAGGTGCAGGATGGGGTGCGCGTGATGTCGGTCAGCTTCCGGCCGGCCGGCCGTCCCGGCTGAGGTCGACCGGCCGGGTTCCGGTTCCGGGTTCCCGGGTGAGCCTTCAGGGCATCTGGGAGGAGAAGGCGGTCAGCCAGGCGGCCGGGTTCCCCGGTGCCCCGGTGCCCGCGGGAGGAACACTGGTGTCGCGGTGCCCGGGGTACGACCCGCGCATCCTCGACGACCAAGGAAACGAGGTCGCGCCGGGCACCCCGGGCATGTTGCTCGTGCGCGGCGGCTCCACCGCGCACGAGCCGCGGGGAATGCGGCGAAGAAGAGCGGGCAGTGCCCAGCCGCGGCCTCGTTCCCAGGGTGCCTCATCGGCAGGCAAGGCCGCACGGAAGGCACTCCGGGCAGGCGCACAGGGAGGTCCATGCCACCATCAGGTCGACGTCGGGATCACCGACGGCGAGCAGGCCGAAGTCGAGCACGCCGCTCGGCTGCCCATCGATGACGAGCAGGTTTGCCGGGTGAAGGTCGCCGTGCATCCACAGTGCCCGGCCGTCCCACGGGGGAGCGGCTCGTGCGCGGTGCCACGCACGGATGCCTCAGCAGGCGGCCGACCCAGCAGGTCTCCGGACGATGATCGGCGGTCGTCGTGCCGCGTCGAGGCAGACCGCTTGTTCATCGGCGGGCGACGAATACGTACTCGTGGCTGTCGTCGCGGAATGGCTCCCCGTCAAAGCCTCCGTACAGTGCCTCGAGTTCGAGTCCGGAGACGTCGAGCAGGCCGAGCCATTCGTTCTTGGTGGCCCACCACAGGGAGCTCTTGGCGCCGTCGTCGAGGATGAGATCGATCCGGTTGTCGCCGACGGCGTACCGGCTGGTGTGCGAGACGGGCTTGTCCTGCCGCTGGCCATCGAGGCGGGACGCGATCCGGTGATCGAAGGCGAAGGCATTCCACGCGAACTGCCCGCCGGGACGCAGCGACGCGGCGACACGCTCGAAGGTGCGCCGGCGGTCGGCCCACGTCTGCAGGTGCAGCAGTGCACGGAACGGGCAGTTGATCAGCGCGGCGGGCTCATCGACCGCCAGGTCGCGCATGTCACCCTCACGCAGGTCAAGTTCCACCCCCGCGTACTCGGCGCGGGCGCGCGCCTGCCTGAGCATCTCGGGCGAGGTATCGATGCCGATCACCGGCCGGCCGGCCGCCTTCGCGACGGGGATCGCAACGCGGCCGTTTCCCACGGCCAGCTCGACCAGCGGTCCCCGCGCGTGCCGTGCGAGCCCGGCGTAGAAGCCGATGTCGGCCGTCATGTAGGCCGACCAGTCCTCGTAACCGTAAGAGAACGCCTCATCCCAGCTCATTCGCCGATCATAGGAAGAGCCAGAGACTAGGTCGAGCAGGCTCAGGTGTCGTAGACGGTCGGGTGCGTGGTTTTCCGATGCGTGGTTCTCTGGTGGGTGGTTTTCCGGGTGACGGTTTTCCGCGGGGCGGTTGTCCGTGGGGTGGCGATCCGGGGCCTTGCGGGGTCCAGGGATGCTGGCCGGGCGAGCAGCCGCGGGCGATCGCGGTGCCGTCGGGGCCGATGATGATGAGGCACCAGCGGGTCCTTGGGTGCCGGGAGGCGGCCGCGACGATGTCCTTGGTCTCGTCGGCGTCGAGGAGACCCCAGCTTCCGGCCCGGGCAGGGGCGGTGGACCAGCCAAGGAGCGTGTCGGCGTGGACAATGGATGCATAATGTACCGAAATAGGCGGCATTTCGGATCTGGCACCCTCTCCTGATGGCGACGGCGCGATGGCGTGGCCCGGCGGCCGGATGCGCCGGGGTGCGAGTCCCGGATCGAGCTAGTGCTGAAGGTCGGGCCGGTGATAGGCGGTCAAAGCTTCAGCTTGAACCCGGCAACCGGTGAGATATCCCTGAATCTGGTCTTGAACTCGGAAACTGGTGAGGAATCCCCGTATCGGGGATCTCATGTCCCCTAGAGTACGGACCAGTAGCGCTGATCCTACGCGCGGAGCACGTCCGCCAGGGCGATCCCGGCGTCGGGGAAGCGCCGGAGCACTTCCTCGGCGACCGGGGTCACCAGGGAGTCCGGCCCGTAGCCGACAACCGCCGCGGTCGTGATGCCGTTGACGGCGAGGTAGCCGATCGCGTGGTCGGCGACCGCCGCGGCTAGCCGGGGGTCCGGGATGTCGAAACGGAGCGTGATCCGGACCTGCGCGCGGCGGCTCGGTGCCGACCACGACGAGGGACGGCTCGGACGGCTCGATGCCGAGCAGTGGCGGGACGACGGCCAGCAGGCTGGCCGGGGAGCTGATGCGGACGCGGGGCTGTCCCGCGGGCCGCGCGCCCTCAGCGATCTCTATGGTGTCGGGCATGACGGAAACCTTCCTGTGACGGGATCGGGGTGGCTTGGCCGAAGAGAGCGGGGCGGGCGCGCCCGGCGCGCACGCCCCGGAGGAATGGGACTAGCGGGTGACCCCGGCGAGGACCTCGGGGACCTCGGCGTTGGCGGCGACCTGGCCGCCGTCGGCCCACGGGTCGGTGCCGGCGGAGTCAGTCCCGGCCGGCGCGGCCTCGGCGCGGGGCGCCCGGACGGCGACGGCGTTGGCGAACCGCAGCGACAGGGCCACGTCGTAGGCCTTCAGCTCGACCTGACCGCGCGCCCGGTGCCCAGGGGCGTCCTCGGTCCAGGTGCGGCAGGTGACGTCGTCGGCGCGGACCGTCACCCGGTCGCCCTTGGCGAGCGAGTCCGCGACGTGCTCGGCGAGGGGGCCGTGGGCCCAGACCTGGTACCAGCGGGTCTCGTACTCGCGGTCGCCGCTGCCGTTGCGCATCGGGACGTCGGCGGCGAGGGTGAAGCTGGCCCACGGCTTGCCGGCCTTGGTCGTGCCCTGCCGCGGGTCCGCGCCCAGCCGGCCGGTGACGGTGATGTTGATGCTGTCCACGAGATTCCTCCTCGGTGCGTGCCGGGAGGGCGGCCGCCCTGGTGGCGGCCCGGGATGCGATTCCCTTCCCGGCAAGAGGGGCGAGGCGCCGCGAGTGCCGCCCGCCGTCACACCGGGCGCGCCGGGTAGACAAGATGTTTTCCCAGCGGGCAAAGTCAGCGGAGCGCCGGCAGCCGGCTCCCTGACCGCCCGCGCCCGGGAAAAGATCTCTGCCGCCCGGCGTCCTTGGCGCCCGGTTGACGGCCAGGCCAAGCGGTGCACACTGCCCCGGCCGGGAAGAAGGATCCCGCACTCCTGCCGACGCCGCGGACGCGGACGCGGCCATCGGAGACCGCAGTGAGCGGAATCCAGGACGACGAGACCCAGGAACCAGACCGCAGGCGGCGGCCTGAACGCCATCGTCACCGCCCTCATCGCCGGCCTGCCGGGCGCCTGACGGCTGCCGCGAGCATCGATGTTCCAGCCGGAGTAGTAGTCGGTGGTTTTGCTCATGACAGTTGACCGGAGCGGTCTACAGTAACACCGTCAGCTCAGCCGATATTGGTTTGACCTCTACACCGACCACTACCTGCGAGAACGCTCGCTAGCTGCCTTCGTGCGGCCATATGGGTCGTTTAGCTCTGCCCGTAGTGTGCAACCGTGTGGGGCTGATCCCGATGCGCTCAGAAACGCACTCCCGCCTCACAGCCGAGGTCAAGCCTGTGACCAGGGAATTCCGATAGTTCTCGATGTTCGGTTTTGGCTAGTGAGCCGGAGAAGATGCGCAGTTTTGCATTTGTTCAACTTATTGTGGTGATTTTTCATGCATTATCTCTGGATTTACCTGTGATTCTGCTGCAACATTGTGGTTTACGTCGTTTCCAGTACCTCGGGGAGTCCTCAGTTGGCTAGAGTTGTTCGTTTGCGTGCCCTCCGCTGGCGGCTGGCCGGCGTTACCGCGCTGACCCTGCTGGTCGCGGGGCTCCAGGGCGCCGCGCAGCAGGCGGCGTCGGCGGCCCCCGGCCACGCCGCGGCCGCCGCGGCGGCTTCTTCCCCGGCTGCGGTGCGGTCGGTGCCGGCCGCGGACGCGGGGATGGCGACCCGCGGGGCGGCGGCGATCGAGGCGCTGTCGGCGGCGCGCAGCGGCGGGCAGCGCACGGAGATCCTCGCGGACCGCACCCCGTTCTCGCAGACGTTCGCCAACCCGGACGGCTCGTTCACGACGACGACATCGGTGCAGCCGCGGTGGGTGCAGCGCGGGTCGTCGTGGGTGACGGCGGACGCGACCCTGGTGCAGGCGGCGGACGGGTCGTGGGGCCCGCGGGCGGCGCTGGGCGGGCTGACGCTGTCCGGCGGCGGGGGCGACGTGCTGGCGACGGCGCGGTCGGGCGGCCAGTGGTTCTCGGTGACGTGGCCGCAGGCGCTGCCGGCCCCGGCGGTGTCGGGCGCGACGGCGACGTACGCGAACGTGTTCCCCGGGGTGAACCTGCTGGTGACCGCCGGGCTGACCGGCGGGTTCACCGACACCCTGGTGATCGGTGACAAGGCGGCGGCGGCCGACCCGCAGCTGGGCGGGCTGACGCTGGGGGTGTCGGCGAGCGCGGGGCTGACCAGGCATTCCCGAGAGGCCGGGTCGATCGCGGAGGAGAGCGCGGCGGGGCAGTCGGTGTTCTACTCGCCGCCGCCGGTCGGCTGGGATTCCGGTACGGCCGGCTCCGGTGCCGCCGGGCCCGGCGCGGGCGTCACCCTGGTGCCTGCCGCGTACTCTTCCGGCTCGGTGCGGCTGAGCGTGCCCGCCTCGCTGCTGTCGGGCCCGGCGTCGGCCTTCCCGGTGTACGTTGACCCGGCCTACAGCCAGACGCCGGCGTGGGAGAATTACGGCGAGCTCCAGGCGAACTACCCGGACACGAACGAGCTGGACAGCACCTATGACGGCGACGTGTCGGTCGGCTATGACGGCGGGGGCATCGACCGGGGCGAGTACGTGTTCGGCCTGCCGCCCGCGGCGGACTCCGCGGCGGTGACCGTCACCTCGGCCACGATGACCGCCGCTGCGGTGAAGACCTTCACCAGTTCCTCGACCTCGCACACGGTCAGCGCCTCCTACGTGACCCAGTACACCTCGACCTCGACGTGGAACGACCCGCCGTCGCTGATCGCCGGGCCGTCCGCGCAGACCTTCACCACCGCCAGCACCACCCCGGACCAGAACGTGTCGTGGAACGTGGCGAGCTGGCTGCAGTCCGCCTACAGCGCCAGTGCGTTCCAGATGACGGTCCAGCTGGCGAACTCCGATGAGACCGATTCCGGCCCGTTCGTGGAGTTCGGGCCGAACCCGACCCTGACCTACACCTACACTCAGCCGGCGCCGTCGGTGCCGGTCGGGACGGGCCCGGTCTCCAGCGCCACGTTCCTGAGCTTCCCGGTCTCGGACAAGGTCTCGCTGCAGGTCAACGCCGGCTCGGGGAACGCCCTGGTGACCACCTCGGACCTGACGCTGCCGGAGGCGGGCTCCTCGCTCACCCTCGGCGCCGACTACAACAGCCTGCTCGTCAGCTCCGTCATAAACCAGGGGGCGGACAAGAACGGGTGGCGGCAGCGCGAGGGCGTCGACGTCCGCCTGTACCTGGGCAGCACCGGGACGATCACGTTCCTGGGCGAGGACGGGACAGCGGGCACGTTCAGCGCACCCCCGACCACCGGGACTGCCACCGCGATGGCCACCTACGGCAGCCCGGCGGTCTTCCACGCGACCCTGACCAGCGCGCCGACCAGCAGCGTGTGCAGCGGGTCGTCTTACCAGCTCACCTGGCACTCCACCGGTGCGGTCATGTGCTTCAACGGCGCCGGGCTGCTGACCAGCCAGGCTGACCGCAACGGGAACACCACCGCGTTCTCCTACAACGGGGCCGGGCAGGAAACCCAGATCACCTACACCCCCGAGGGGGCGTCCAGCCCGACCGAGACGGTGACCGCCTCCTACACCGGGCAGGACCTGACCGGGCTGAGCGAGTCCGGCGGGTCCACCGGGACCAAGACCGTCAGCTACGGGATCAACGGCTCCGGCGACCTGACGTCGGTGCAGCAGCCGGACGGCACCACCATCACGCTGGGCTATGACGGCTCGCACGACCTGACCTCCATCGAGAACGGGGCCGGGGCCACCACTCAGCTCACCTACAACTCCGCCCGCCAGGTCACCTCGGTATCCCAGCCCTATGGCAGCGGCGGCGCCGCCGCCACCACCCGGCTGTCCTACGTGTCCTCAACCGAGACCCAGGTCGCCTCCCCGAACACGAACCAGTCCGATTCGGTCTCGTCGGTGCCGCACACCACCTACACGATCAGCTCCCAGGACCTGGTGACCCACACGCTCGACGCGGCCGGGAACACCACCACCACGGGCTACAACACCGCCTTCAACGAGATGACGACCTCGACGAACCAGCTCGGCGGGGTGGCCAACAACACCTATACGTCCAACGGCGGGGAGTCGCTGAACAGCAGCGAGTCGCCCACCGGGGCGACGACCAAGCTGGCCTACTCCACCCCGGCCTCCGCTGCCGATCCCGAGGCGGCGTACCTGCCCAGCTCGTCGACCGACGCCCAGGGCGGCGCCACGGCCTACATCTACGCAGGGGCGGGGAACCTGTCGACGGCCACCAACGCGCTGGCCGCCGCTGCCGCGGTGACCTACAACGCCGACGGCACCCCGGCCACCTCCACCGACCCGCCCCCCTCGACCGGCGCGAGCGGCGGCGTGACCACCTACTCCTATAACTCGCTGCATCAGCTCACCACGGTCACGCCGCCCACGACCGGGAGCCTGAAGCCGGTCACGCTCACCTACGACGGGTTCGGGCGGGTCGCGACCGTCATCGACGGGGACGGCAACACGATCACCTACACCTACGACCTCGCCGACCGCATCACCCAGGAGGCCTACACCGGCGGGGCGCACCCCCTCACCGTCACCTATGCCTACGACGGCGCCGGGGACCTGCAGACCCAGACCGACCCGTCCGGCACCACCAGCTACACCTACGACGGCCGCAACAGCGCGCTCACCAAGAACGCGGCCTCCGGCGGCGGCACCCTGGCCTACGGCTACGACGCCGACGGGAACCTGACCTCCGCCACCGACGCGGGCGGCACCACCAGCTACGCCTACAACGACCTGGACCAGCTGACCTCGCTCACCGACCCCACCGGCGAGCAGTGGGAGTTCACCTACAACGCCGCCGGCGAGCGCACCCACACCTACCTCGGCGCCAACGCCTCTGTTACCACTTATGTCATCAAGGACCTCATCGGCTACGACGCGTCAGGCCGGATAACCCTCATCGAGGCCACCGCCAACAGCGGCGCCACCACCCTCTCCGACACCTCCTACTGCTACAACACCGTCATCTCCGGGACGACCTGCTCGACCGCGACCGGCACCGACACCTCGCTCGTGCAGGACAGCATCAACAACCAGTCCTCCACGGTAACCCAGTACGAATACGACAAGGGCAACCGGCTCACCACCTCCAGCTCCTCCGCCTACGGCTACGACAATGACGGGGACGTCACCATCGGCACCGACGGGGAGCTCGCCTATAACACCTCCAACGAGATCACGACCAGCGGCTTTGGCTACGACCACGACGGCAACCTGACCGCCGACCCGGCCAACGGCACGCTGGCCTACAACGACGCCGGGCAGCTCATCTCCGCCAGCGCCGCCGCCGGCGGCGGCGGCGGCGCTGGCGCCTCGGAGACCTTCACCTACGCCGGCGCCAGCCAGGACGAGCCGCTGTCGGACGGGTCGGCCGCGAACATCACCTACGGCCTGGCCAGCCAGTACGGCCAGCCCTGGGTCGACTCCTACACCACCGGCGGCGCCACCGACTACATCATCCGCGACCAGCAGGGCGACCCGCTGGGCATGGTCCGCAGCGGCAAGTCCTACATCTTCCTCACCGACAACGTCGGCTCGGTCACCGCCATCGCGGGCACCTGCGGCTGCGCCGACGCCACCTACGGCTACAGCGCCTACGGCTCTCCCACCTTCGAGGCCGGGAGCCTGGCCAGCGATAACCTCATCGGCTACACCGGCGCCCTCACCGACACCTCCACCGACACCTCCACCGTCGGCTCCACCGGCTACGTCCACGACGGCGACCGCTGGTACAACCCCGAAACCGGCGCCTTCGCCAGCCAGGACGCCAACAGCTACCTCGCTAGCCCCGCCAACGGCAACCGCTACGCCTACGCCGCCGACAACCCCATCAACTACACCGACCCCACAGGACAGGGCATCTACACCTGCCTTGAGGCAGCAGGCCTTGGAGTTGGCGGAGGACTCTTCGGTGCGGTAGCAGCTGCCTTCGGAATCGCCACCGCGGAGACTGGCGTCGGGCTTTTGGTCGGTACCGGCGGCTATTTGTTCGGGGTGGGAGCTGCGGGTACAGGACTCCACGACATAGTGGACGATGGCGCATGTGACTGAGGGAGAGCAGATGGCAGCACTGAACGCTAAAAAAAGACGAAATATGGCGATCATTCTATATGGTTTCGCGCTACTCTTCCTGGCGGCAGGCCTGACTATCTACTCTTTGTCGTCAAACGTATCTGCCATTGTGCTCGGGCTGACGTCCTCAATCGGCATTGCGCTCGGCGCCACGGCAATCATTCTTGGAAAATCGAAGAAGTAACTCGGGCGCATCGGAGCGCAGGTCAATCGGGCGGACAATCATGCCTGGTCGTCCAGTCTAGGCGATCTTCAGCACAGGGTGGCCCGGCGTCGCTGGTCGATGATCTTCGTGCGGTCGTCTTCTTCCCTTGCCTGGCCGCAGAATGGTGTGGTCATGTCGATGCAGCCGCGGCCCTGGCCGGATGTTCCCGAGCTCACCGCGCGGATGGCGCGCTCATCGTCCCCGAAGGGGAACCTGGCGATGCGGATCCGCGAGGAGCTGGGCGAGGTCTACGCCGATGCCCGGTTCGCTGCCGCGTTCGGGGTCCGGGGTCGGCCGGGGATCTCCCCTGGCCAGCTGATGATGGCCAGTGTCCTGCAGTTCTCTGAGAACCTCACTGACCGGCAGGCCGCTGAGGCGGTTCGCGACCGGATGACGTGGAAGTACGCGCTGGGCCTAGAGCTGGAGGATCCGGGTTTTGACGCCAGCGTGCTGAGCGAGTTCCGGTCCCGGCTGGTGGCCGGCCTGACGAGCCTGGCGCTGGACGCGCTGCTGGAGCGCCTGGCCGGGCTGGGCCTGGTCAAGGCTGGCGGGCGGCAGCGCACCGATTCCACCCACGTGCTGGGCGCGATCCGCGACCTGAACCGGCTGGAGCTGGCCGGGGAGACGCTGCGGGCGGCGCTGGAGGCGCTGGCGGCCGCGGCGCCGGGCTGGCTGGCCGGCATGATCGATGAGTCCTGGCAGCAGGTCTACGGCGCGCGGATCGATGACCTGCACCTGCCCGAAGGCCAGGCCAGGCGGCGGGAGCTGATGGTCCGGTACGGCACGGACGGCTACTACCTGCTGGAACGGGCCTGCGAGCCGGCCGCGCCGGGGTGGCTGCGGGAGCTGCCCGCCGTGCAGGCGCTGCGCTGGATCTGGATCCAGCAGTTCTACCGGGAGGTGAGGGCAAGGGCGGCCGCCGCCCCGCAGGCCGAGGCGGGCCAGCAGCGTGAGAATGGCGAAATCCCGCCGTCCCACGCCGGTGCCCCGGTCACAGCCAGCCAGCAGCGCCGCCACCGCCCCGGGCTCCAGCGCACGGGGCAGGGATCCCCCGGCAAAGCCAGCCGGGGTGGGCACCGCCCAGACCAGCTGCTGTCTGATGTGGCCGGCCAGGAACAAGAACCGAAGCAGCGATCGCAGCCCGGTGACCAGCACCCCGGCAGCCGTCGGCCGCAGCTGGCCGCACCGCCCGACGGCGAAGCTCCTCCACCTGCGCCGCAGTGAGCTTTCCCAGGTCCAGCCCGCCTGGCTGCTCCAGACCGCCCAGGAACAGCCTGGCCGTGGCCAGATAGGCGCGGACGGTCGCGTCGGCCAGGCCCCGCTCGCTCACCAGGTAGCGGCGGTAGTCCCCAGCCAGTTCCTCCGCCGCCGTGCACGCGGCAGGAGGCACCCGAGGAACCACGCCCAGGCCACGCAGGTAGCCCAGCAGCGGCGCGAGCGCCCGCCGCGGCAGCAGCAGGGTGTAGCCGGCAGCGCGCCGCGCCAGGAGGAGAGCAGGGCCGCCCGCCGATGTGTTCAAGCGGTGTGCGTTTGGGGGATTTCCCACCGTTTTTTGTGTTCGAGGAACTTGAACCCGCCGGGCGGTGAGCTCTCCCCGGACGGGGGAGAAACACCACGGCGGGTTCAAGTGCCGTCCGATTTGGGGAGATCTCACGCGCTTGGGGGTTCGAGCTTCAGCGCTATCGGTTCCTGTTGCGGAAGTGGCCCCTGCGATGGCTCAACCACGATCGACTGTCGCAGGAGCGACACCCGTGGCGACTTGGCGAAGATAGCTTGCATGTAGTTGAGCCACGTGCGCTTTGGACTCTCTGCTGTGCCCGATTGCTAGCTGCCCGATTGCGCCCTTGGCACGTCACGGGGGTCGGGCACGTCACCGGAGTTGAGCAGGACTAGGTCGTCGGCGGTGAGGGAAAGCGCCGCGGCGGCCACGTTCTCCTCGAGGTGGCCGACGTTGCCCGTGCCGGGGATGGCGAGGACGTTGGGGGCCTGGTGGAGGGTCCATGCCAGGCGGACCTGGGCGGGAGTCGCCCCGTGGCGGCGGGCCACCGTGAGCAGCTGCGCGGACTCGGTTTGCTTTCTCCCGCTCTGGCGGCTCTGGCCGGCGACCGCGAAGAAGGGGACGAACGCGATGGACCGCTCGGCGCAGGCGCGCAGCACCCCGTCGTGTTCACGCAGGTCCAGGCTGTACCTGTTCTGCACGCACACGACCGGTGCGATCGCCAGCGCCTCGGCCAGCTGATCGACCGTGACATCAGAGACGCCCAGGTGCCTGATCAGGCCGGCGTCGCGCAACTCGGCGAGCGCGCCGAAGTGCTCGGCGATCGACTCCTGGTGCTGGCGACGGCGGAGGTTCACCACGTCCAGGTGGTCACGCCCGAGCTGACGCAGGTTCTCCTCGACCTGGCCGCGCAGCTGATCAGGCCGTGCCCAGTGCCACTCGCCCCACGAGTCGCGGCCCGGCCAGACCTTGGTGGTGATCACCAGATCGCTGGAGTAGGGCGCGAGGGCCGTGTTGATCAGCTCGTTGGCCGAGCGCAGCGGGGAGAAGTAGAACGCGGCCGTGTCGATGTGGTTGACGCCGAGCTCGATCGCGCGGCGCAGCACCGCGATCGACTGGTCGCGGTCGCTCGGCGCGCCCTTCTCGAACGGCAGGCTGCCGGTCAGCCGCATCGCGCCGAAGCCGAGACGGTTGACCGTCAGGTCGCCAAGCTGCCAGGTGCCCGCGGCGGCCGCGGGGCTCTCCGATGGATGCACCCGGAAAGAGTACCCAGCGAATTACGCGCGGTATGACACGCCGGAGATCGCGCGCCCCTGGGACACACCGATGAGCTGCTCGACCTCGTCGGGCGCCGCCGGTCAGAGCGCCTGACGCGGCTTGGAGCGGGTGAGGCCCGACCGCTTCGCGTGGGCCGCACGGGAAAGGGAGCGGTGCTGGCTGAGCCACCCGTCAAGGATCGTGTAGGCACGCTCGCGGGGCTCGGGCAGCGACAGGAACACGTCGTGCCGCGCGCCGTCCACCGGCACCACGGTGGTCTCGCTGCCGAGGCAGCCCGCCCACCGCGCGATCTGGCTGACGTCAAGCACTGTGTCGGCGTTGTCGCTGCTGGCCAGGTACCGGCCAGAGAAGTCGGACCGGCTTGAGCGCAGTACCAGGGACGGCACGCCGACGTCCAGGCCGCGATGCAGCCTGGCGTGTCCGCGCCGTACCGCGTTGAGCCAGCCGAGCGTCACGGGAAAGCCCGCGAGCGGCTTCAGGTTCAGGTCGAAGTTCCATTCGCCGGTGCCGCTGACGTGCAGCGTCGGCCCGTATACCCCCGGCTTCACCTTAAACTCGCGCAGCGGCTGCGCCTTCGCGAGCAGGCGAAGCGCCTGGGTCACGGGCCCGCGCAGAACCGGCTTGCCCTGAAGGTCGAACCACGGACTGTTCAGCACAAGGCCCGCGACGGGCGCGACCCGGTCGGCCGCTCGCCGACGGTCAAGCCATAGCGGGGCGATCAGGCCGCCCGTGGAGTGGGCAACCACGAATACGGGCAGTTCGGGATGGGCCTGCACGACGATGGCGAGCGCGCGCTCGAGCTCATCGTCGCAGAGCGCGAGATCCGAGACGTAGTGCGCCGTCTGGCCGCCGCGCCGCGCCCGGCCGGACTTGCGAAGGTCGAGGGCGTAGAACGCCAGGCCACGTTCGGCGAAGAAGTCGGCAAGTGCCGTCTGGAAGAAATAGTCGGAGAAGCCGTGCACGTAAAGGACGGCCCCACGTGTGGCCTCACCCGTCCGGGGCACTCGCCGCACAAGCACGGCGGCGATCTGCCCTTCCCCGTCGGGGTCGGTGCCCAGCTCAAGGACCTGCTGAGTGTAGCCGTCACCGAGGATGTCCGGCCGCCACTGGCTATCAAGCATGATCGTTCACCGTCGCCTGCTCCTTGCGGCGGGTCTTACGGCCGCGCTCCGCGACGAGCATGGCGATGATCGCGCCTACGACGCCGAACTGAATGGCCAGGTCAGCGAGGTCAAGCGACCCACCGCCCGTGCCAAGGTGAATCCAGTCCACGACCCCGCCGCGTCCGAAACCGGGAGAGCGGAACAGCCGGTCGGAGAGGTTGCCGCAGGCACCGCCGAGCACAGCCGCGAGGCACAGCGCCGCGGCCCGGCTGCGGGCGCGGATCGCGAGGCCGACGGCCAGTGCCGTGACCGCGAGCCCGGTGATCGTGACGAGCACCGGGTACCCGGACGCGAGGCCGCCGCTCGCCCCGGTGTTCCTGGCCAGGCGGACGGTGAAGAAGGCGAAGGAAGCCCCGTCGGCCGGATGGCCGGCCAGCACGAGCGACTTGGCCACCTGGTCGACGGCAATGACGCCCGCGGTGATCGCGGCCATCGCCAGCCGCATGCCAGGCGACCTGACCGCGGACCCAGGCGGGATTACCGCACCCATGCGGGAGACCAGGGGGGATGGGGGGCGGGAGCCCCCCATGCTGGAGATGGGCCCCCCGGGGAGATAACTGCCATGACAAGCACACTACATTGGGGATCGATGAAACCCGAGAAGCGCTCGGTGGCGGTGGTCGTCCGACGGGACGACGGCGCGTTCCTTGTCGTGCGGCGGCCCGACGATCCCGCCGACCCGCTGGCCGGGGTGTGGGGGCTTCCCGCCATCACGCTGGCGTCGGGCGAGGACGAGCGCACGGCGGTGGTCCGCGCGGGCCTGGTGAAGCTCGGGGTGGAGCTCGCGCCGGGTGACAGGCTCGGTGAGGCGACGGCGGACCGGGGCTCGCACGTGCTGCGGCTGGCGAATTACGGTGCGGTGATCGCTGCCGGAACCCCGTCGGTCCCGCAGCCGGACACGTCGGTGACCCAGTACACGGAGTGCAGGTTCACGCGTGACCCCGAGGTCCTGGCGGAGGCGGCCGCCCGCGGCTCGGTGTGTGCCCAGGTGTTCCTCGCCGCCCGCGCCGAGCGCGGTGACCGCGCGGACGAGGTCGCACGAGTCGCGGCCTTTCGCGGGCGGGCCGGGCTTGACGCCCTCATCGACGTGCACACGCACTTCATGCCAGAACGGCTGATGGCGGCGGTGCAGGCCTACTTCGACTCCGCCGGGCCGCTGATCGGCCGGCCCTGGCCGATCACCTACCGCGACGGCGAGCGGGAGCGGGTGGCGACGCTGCGGTCCTTCGGCCTGCGGGCGTTCACGGCCATGCTCTACCCGCACAAGCCGGGCATGGCCCGCTCGCTCAACGAGTGGGGGGCCGATTTCGCGGCCCGCACGCCGGGCTGCCTGCAGACCGCGACGTTCTTCGCCGAGGAGAACGCCACCGCCGACGTCCGCCGCGCGCTCGAGGCGGGTGCGCGGGTGTTCAAGTGTCACCTGCAGGTCGGCGACTTCGATCCCAATGACCCGCTGCTCGACGGGGCGTGGGGTCTGCTCGCCGACGCTTGTGTGCCGGTCGTGACGCACTGCGGCTCGGGTCCGGTGCCCGGCCGCTTCACGGGTCCCGCACCCATGGCGAGGCTGCTCGGCAGGTACCCGGCGCTCCGCCTGGTGGTCGCGCACCTGGGCATGCCCGAGTACACGGGCTTCCTCGCCCTGGCGGAGCGGCACGGCAGCGTCCTGCTTGACACCACGATGGCGTTCACGCCGTTCGTTGAGGACTCCGGCGACGGCGACCCGTTTCCCCGTGGCGAGCTGCCCAGGCTTCGGGCGCTTGGGGACCGGATACTGCTCGGCACCGACTTCCCGAACATCCCGTACACCTACGCCGATGCCCTCGAAGCCCTGGAGCGGGCCGATCTCGGCGCGGACTGGCTGCGTGCCGTCTGCCATGACAACGCTGCCCGGATTTTCGAAATCGAGACCGGATATAGGTACGCGAGCTAGGTACTGTTACCGATGCGCCACGCAGAGTTACCATTGAACCTTGGGATTGAAGTGATTCGGGGGTTCTGCTCATGGTTGCTACCCAGGTGCCCGGCCAGCGCGCCGGGGCAGAGGACCAGCGCGGCGCGGGTGCGGGAAGGCTTGAGTGGTGGCGGTGGGCCGCCTGCCAGGAGGCGGATCCTGAGCTGTTCTTCCCTGTGGCGGCGCAAGGACCGGCCAGGGGCGAGATAGCCAGGGCGAAGGCGGTCTGCGCCGGGTGCCGCGTCCGCCGACAGTGCCTGCAGTTCGCGCTGGCCACAAGCCAGATGCACGGGGTGTGGGGCGGCACGACCGAGGAGGAGCGGCTGCCGCATGTGCGCCGCGAGCGCGAACTGCGCGAGCGGGCAGGCGCGGTCCGGGTGACCACGGTGCACTGAGGAACCACGTACCGCGGGACCGCGGTGTACTGAGAACCATCGAGGAGTCACTGAGCAGCAAGGTTTCCCCGGCGGCGGCGAGGAGGAAGCGGCCGCGGGGGTTGGAAACGACGCCGGTAATCTGGGGGGAAATCGGCGTCGGATGGGGGAAATCGGCAGCGGGCCGGGGGGCCGCTGCCCGCCGGGCGACCGGTGGCGACGGCTGGGGGCCGTCGCCACCGGTAACGACGGCACCGGGGCCAGCGGCGGTGGCACCACGCGGGCCGTCGGCGGGGGTTGGGGGATCCTCGCCGGCGGCCCCGTCGTCCAGGAGTGCACGGACAACCGCGGGCTCCGACTTGAACACGGCGCCGGCCAACGGGGTCTGGCCGTGGTCGTTCGGCTTCCCCGGATCGGCGCCCCGCTCGAGCAGGACGCGGACCGCGGCCTCGTGACCGTGATAGGCGGCCAGCATTAGCAGCGTGTCACCACGGTCATTGGTCATCTCGACGGGCACGCCCGCGTCCACGTAGACGGCGAGCGCGGTCGCGTCACCCGCCCTGGCCAGGTCGAAGATCTTGGCAGCGAAGTCGATCACGTCCTCGTCCATGCCGCGTTCGCACCCCTGAGCGGCCGAGGGCAGCCCTGGCGAGGGTTACAAATCGCGACACGACGGATGGGTAACCGCAACCGTGGCGCAACCTTCCGTTCATCGTGGCCCGTCAGGATACCGACTTGTCTAGCCAAGATACCAAGGCTCGCCCCGCTATCCATGGGGGCGGCATGGGGGAGGATTTCACTTTGCGCACATCCAAGGCGATCGTGGCCAGCGCCGCCGCGGTCGGGTCGATTTTGCTCGCTGCGGGCTGCAGCAGCTCAAGCTCCCCGAGCAGCAGTTCGGCCGCGAGCTCCTCGGCGAGCGGCAGCTCAAGCGCCGCGGTGGACGCCAGCACTGCCACCTCGGCCGCCGCCTTCGGCGGCATGAACGGTCTGATCGCCGCGGCTAAGAAAGAAGGGCAGCTGAACGTCATCACGCTGCCTTCCAACTGGGCCAACTACGGCACCATCATGAAGGACTTCACCGCCAAGTACGGCATCAAGATCACCGACGCGAACCCGGAAGGCTCAAGCCAGGACGAGCTGAACTCCATCGCGCAGCTCAAGGGCCAGAGCCGCGCCCCCGACGTCGTTGACGTGGGCGGCGCGTTCGCCGTCACCGGCGAGACCGACGGCGACTGGGCACCGTACGAGGTGGCGACCTGGAACGACATCCCGGCCGCGGCCAAGGCCGCGAACGGCGACTACTACGCCGACTACGGCGGTTATGTGGCCATCGGCTACGACCCGTCGAAGGTGAAGACCCCGCCGACCTCGTTCAAGTCGCTGCTCAACCCGGTCTACAAGAACCAGGTCGCGATCGACGGCAACCCGACCCAGACCGGGTCCGCGTTCGCCGCGGTCTATGCGGCGGCCCTCGCGAACGGCGGCTCGCTCGCCAACATCGCGCCGGGTGTCGCGTACTTCAAGAAGCTCAAGGAAGCCGGCAACTTCGTGCCGGTCGAGGGCACTCCGGCGACCATCCAGTCCGGCCAGACCCCGATCCTGATCTGGTGGGACTACCTGCTGGCGTCCGAGGTCACGCCGGTCGTCAAGGGCTTCAAGATCGTCATCCCGACGGACGCGCAGTACGCCGGGTACTACTACCAGGCGATCAACAAGAACGCGCCCGATCCCGCCGCCGCCCGGCTATGGGAGGAGTACCTGTACTCCGTCACCGGCCAGAACCTCTGGCTCCAGGGCGCGGCCCGGCCGATCGAGATGAGCTCGCTCATCTCGGCTGGCACGATCGACAAGACCGCCGAGGCGGCGCTCCCGACGGTTCCCGGCAGCGGCACGCTGCAGCTGCCGACCTCCGCGGAGACCACCACCGCGGGGACCGTCGTCGCTCAGCAGTGGCCGAGCGTCACGAGCTGATAGTGGCTAACACGACCGACACGGTCACGGCCCCGGGACCCGTCACGGGTCCCGGGGTCCGCCGCTTCCCGCCCGCCCTCACCCGGCTCGCCAGGTTCGCCGGAATCCTGCCGTTCACCGCCTACGTGGCGCTCGGCCTGATCATCCCGCTGATCGCGATCGTCATCGGTGCGTTCAAGAACCCGGACACGGGCGCGTTCACGTTCACCAACGTGAACATCGCCACCCACGGCGTCTACCTGACGGGGTTCAGGCAGTCGATCACCTTGTCGGTGCTCGCGGCCGTCATACCCGGCGTGTTCGGGCTGCTGATCGCCTACGCGATCTTCACCGCCAAGCGCGCCTCGTTCCTGCGCCAGGTGGTGATCACCGCCTCCGGCGTGTTCGCCAACTTCGGCGGCGTGCCGCTCGCGTTCCTGTTCATCGCCTCGCTCGGCTCCAGTGCCCTGGTCACCGGCTGGCTGACCGACATCGGCATCAACCTCTACAACTTGAATTTCAGCCTCTACACGCTCAGCGGCATCGTGGTCGTCTACATGTACTTCCAGATCCCGCTGATGGTGCTGATCATCTTGCCCGCGCTCGAGGGGCTGCGCCCCGCGTGGCGGGAGGCGGCAGAGAACATGGGCGCGCGCTCCTGGCAGTACTGGCGCTACGTCGGCGGGCCGGTGCTGATGCCCTCGTTCGTGAGCTGCCTCATGCTGCTGTTCGGTTCCTCGCTTGCCGCGTACGCCACGGCGGAAACGCTCACAAGCGGCACGATCCCGCTGACCGCGATCCAGATCGGGTCGTTCCTCAACGGCAACGTGATCGCCGGCCAGGCCAACGTCGGCAAGGCGCTCGGCCTCGGCATGGTGCTCATCATCGCCGTCGTCATGATTGCCTACGTAATGCTTCAGCGGAGGGCGGCGAAATGGCTGCGATAGCAACAGAGCACGCCCCGGTGCCCGTCGCGGCGCCGCGCCGGCAACGGCGCTCGTTCCCGGTCTGGCGGTGGGTCGTCCTGCTCATCGCCGGGGTCTACTTCCTGCTCCCGCTGTACGCGGCGCTGCGGTTCGCCGGTCTTTCCGCCTTCGGCACCGTGTTCAAGCAGCCGGGATTCGGGGCCGCGCTATGGCTGTCGGCCCGGCTGGCGGCCATGACCTGGGTTATCACCTTGGTGCTCATGGTGCCCACCACGGTCTACGTGCACCTGCGGCTGCCGGGCCTGCGACGGGTCATGGAGGTGATTACGATCTTGCCGATCGTCATCCCGCCTGTGGTGCTCATCATCGGCGTGCTCCAGGTGTCCCCGGGGTCGCTGAAGTCGACCCCGTGGCTGCTCGGCCTTGTCTACGTGATCCTCTCGATGCCGTTCGCCTACCGGTCCATCGACGCCGGCCTGCGCGCGCTTGACCTGAAGACGCTCACCGAGGCGTCAAACTCGCTCGGCGCCGGCTGGCTCACCACGCTGTGGCGGGTCATCCTGCCGAATATACGCACTGCGCTGCTGTCGGCGACCGTGCTGATCATCGCGCTCGTACTCGGCGAGTTCACCATGGCGAGCCTTGACCTTTACGTGACGTTCCCGGTGTGGATCGTCCAGTTCGACCAACTGAACGCGCAGATGTCGGAGGCGGCCTCGCTGCTCGCGCTGTTCGTGACCTGGCTGTTGCTGATGGCGATCACGACGATCGCCACCCGCCAGAACCGCCGCAAGGGCGGCGGCGAGGTTACGCTGTTCTCCGCCGCCACCACCACCCAGACGATTGGCGAGAGCTGATGGCAACGAATGCCGCCAAGCAGACCGCGGCAAGCCCGGTGACCGCCGGCACCCGCGAGGCAACCGGGGGCACGAGCGTGTCGCTACGGAACCTGAACCGCACCTTCGGCACGTCCAAGGCACTGAACGGCATGTCCTTGGAGATCGCTCCCGGCGAGCTCGTCGCCCTGCTCGGCCCGTCCGGCTGCGGCAAGACGACCGCGCTGCGGATCGTCGCCGGTTTCGAGACCGCCGATACGGGCGAGGTGCTCATCGACGGCAAGGACGTCTCGGGCGTGCCCGCCGCAAGCAGGGACATGGGCATGGTCTTCCAGTCCTACTCCCTGTTCCCGAACATGAGCGCACTGGACAACGTCGGCTTCGGCCTGCGCATGCGCAAGGTCGGCACCGCCGCGCGCCGCAAGCGCGCCGGTGAACTGCTCGAGATGGTCGGATTGTCCGCGCAGGCCGGGCAGTACCCGCACCAGCTCTCCGGCGGCCAGCAGCAGCGCGTCGCGCTTGCCCGCGCGCTGGCCATCGAGCCGCGGGTGCTGCTGCTCGACGAGCCGCTTTCCGCCCTCGACGCGAAGGTCAGGCTCCAGCTCCGCGAGCAGATCCGCACCCTGCAGCAGCGCCTCGGCACCACCACCCTGTTCGTCACCCACGACCAGGAAGAGGCGCTGTCCATGGCCGACCGGGTCGGCGTCATGAGCAAGGGCAAGCTGGAGCAGGTCGCCGCTCCCGACGAGCTGTACTCGCGGCCGGCGACCGCGTTCGTCGCCGAGTTCGTCGGCACCATGAACCGCCTGCCAGGCGACCTGAACAGCGGCGGCACCGAGGTCACCGTCCTCGGCACCATCCTGCCCGTACAGCCGGGTGGTCCCGCGTCGGGCGCGGTCGACGCGCTCGTCCGGCCGGAGAACCTCACCGTCACGACGGCCGAGGGCGGCAACGGCATCGTCACGAGCCGCACCTTCCTCGGCGCGATCACCCGCGTCGCGGTCCTGCTGTCCGGCGACGCGGAGGTCGCGGTGGACGTCGCCTCCACCACCGCCGCAGCGATGACCCCGGGCACCGCGGTACAGGTGGCGATCCCGCCCGCGCCTGTCCTCGTCGCCGCGCGCGCGAGCTGACGCCACCCGCGTGGCCGAGGCGGCACCAAGTGACGTTCACGCTGCTGCGTGACGCCATGCCGTCGCCCGATTTATCCGGATATATGCACCAAGATCATGCTAGTGCTGAATATTTGGCCGGTGATGACCGGCCAAATATTCAGCGTTATCGATTTCTGGCGCTCGCGACGCCGCGTACGGTGCGCAGCCGCCGTCAGGCGACTCCGTCGGGCGTCCACCAGGTGCCTGGCTGCCAGTCCAATCCCGCCCATGTCTCCCGGGCGAACGCGAACGGGTCGGCGGCCAGGTGCGGGCCCTCTGGGGCGAAGATCATCGCCCGCCGCCCGGGCGACGTGTACCCGTTCCACCCCGGATCGCCCGCCGTCGAGAACGCGCCCCAGGCCTCGTGCAGGTTCGCCGACAGGCCGGCGCCGCCTTGCCAGATGCCCGTGCCGTCGCCGCCGTGCGCACCGTGCAGCAGGTCGGCGTACATAGCGAAGTCCGGGTCGTCGTCGAGACCGGTGTACGGTCCGTCGTAGCGGGACCGCCAGACCGGTGCGTGCGCGGCCTGCGCGTCGGCCAGTCGCTCCGTCCGGACGACGTACCGCTCGTCGGTCATGACGGCCACGCGCAGCTCGGTCTCGCTCAGGTCCGGGTAGCGGGCGGCGTAGCCGGCCAGGATCTTGTCCGCCGTCTCCCGGCCGAAGTAGCCGGACAGTACCTGGTCCGTCTGCCGCGCGGCGTCGGGGGCGAGCAGCGCGTAGAGCGCGGTCTCGCGGGCGCAGGTCTGCAGCAGCAGCGGGATGCCCGCCGCCGTGCCTGAGGCTATCGCCGTCAGCGGGTGGGCCGTCAGGGCGACGCCGTCGATCGACGGCCGCCAGATCCAGGTGGAGCGCGGCGGCGTCTCGATGGCGAGCTGTGCGCCGAGGATGTCGGCCGCGGGAACGTCGCGGATGCGGTCGGGCGCGGCGCCAAGCGTACGGAAAAACCGGGCCGCGAGGTCGCGGGCCTGCGCCGTGTCCTTCACGTGGTCGCCGCCGCTCGACTCCGCGGCTTGGGCGACCAGGCCCGACGCGAGCGGTGACGCGAGTAGGTTCGTCACCGACTTGCCGCCCGCCGACAGGCCGTAGACGGTGATCCGCTCCGGGTCGCCGCCGAAGGCCGCGATGTTCCGCCGCGTCCAGCGCAGGGCTGCGATCTGGTCGTGCAGGCCGAACGCCCCGGTCGGCCGTTCCCCCTCGACGTCGAGGAAGCCGAGCGCCCCAAGCCGGTAGTTGACCGTGACGACGACAAGGCCGTGGCTCTCCGCGAACGCGACGCCGTCACCGGCCTGGTCCGGACCCGCGCCCATCTCGTAGCCGCCGCCGTGGATCCAGAACAGGACGGGGCGCTCGCCGGGGGCGGGCGGCACGGCGCCGGCCGGGGCGGTCACGTTGAGGTAGAGGCAGTCCTCGTCCGTCGGCGTCTGAGGTCCTAGCGAGCCCGGGGCTCCGGGCTGGAGCGACCGGTTCCCGTAGGCGAGAGTGTCCCGCACGCCGCTCCACGGATCAGGCGGCTCCGGCGGTCGCAGCCGGAGCCTGCCGACCGGCGGCCGCGCGTACGGTACGCCCCGCCAGGCAAGCACGCCGTCGGCGATCTCGGCGCCGCGCAGCTTCCCGTGGCCGGTCTCGGCCACAATCATGAGCCAGACTCCGTACGTTCACCTTCGGCGAGTACCATCGGCGCCGGATATTTCATGATCTGGGGAGGGCACATGGCCACGATCATTTCACCGGCGGACCGGATCGCGGAACTGTTCGCCTCCGAGGGGGCGTCCGACTACCTGGGGGAACCGGTCACGGTCGCGGTGCACATGCTCCAGGCCGGCTTCCTCGCCGAGACCGCTGGCGCGGCGCCCGCCCTGGTCGCGGCGGCGCTGCTGCACGACGTCGGCCACCTGCGCGGCGCCGATCCGAGTGCCGACGGGCTTGAGAGCAGCGGCAAGGACCTCATGGCGGGTACGGACAACAACCACAGCGAGCGCGGCGCGGTGTGGCTGGCCCAGTGGTTCCCCACGTCCGTCACCGAGCCGATCCGGCTGCACGTCGCGGCGAAGCGGTACCTGTGCGCGGTCGAGTCCTCGTATTTCGGGCGGCTGTCGCAGGCATCGGTCTACACCCTGTCGGTGCAAGGCGGACCGATGAGCGAGGATGAGGCGCTGTGGTTCGAGCGCTCACCGTGGGCCGCCGACGCGGTGGCCGTGCGCCGCTGGGACGACCTGGCCAAGAACCTCTCGGCCGACGTGCCCGGCTTCGCCCACTTCCGCCCTCTGCTTGAGAGCCTCCTCGCCACCGCCTAGCTGAGCCACCGGGTACCCGGGCCACCGCGTACCCGGGCCACCGCGTACCCGGGCAACTGCCTAGCTGAACGGTGAGCGCGGACGCTCCTGGAGTTCGCCGTCTACGTAGAGGTCGACCTTCTCGTTGTAGAAGCAGGCAAGCCCGGCGATCTTCTGGCTCTCCGGCAGCGGTGAGCGGTAGATCCAGACCAGATCGCGGCGGATGCCCTGGCCGGTGTCCACCGACCAGTAGCCCGCGGTGCCCTTGTAGGGGCAGTGCGAGCGGGTCTCCGAGGGGGTGAGCAGCTCGGTGCGGACGTCGGGCAGCGGCAGGTAGTACCGCGGCGGCAACCCGGTCTCGAACAGGATGTGCGGCCGGACGGAATCGGCGACCGTGACGCCGTCTACCTCGACGCGGACGTGGCGGGAGCTTGCGAGGATGTCGACCCGCTTGTAGGGGTCACGCGGATGCGTATAGACCGGCTCGTCTTCCTCAAGCCACTCGCCCATCGCGGCCCAGTCGAACCGGACCAGGTCCCGCAGTGACGCGAGCGGAGAGTCCGGGTAGCGCTTCGCGGCGCTCTCCGCGGTCGCGCCGGGCACCCGGACGTCGAAAATCTGGGCGTCGCCCCTGCTCGGGGAGTGCTCCGTCTTGCTGGTTGGCTCAAGTTCGGCCACCACGTCGGCGAGCGGCAGGTAGTAGGCCGGGTAGTAGGGGATCTCCCAGACAAGGAAGGGGCGCTTGGTGTCGGCCACCAGGCGGCCCGCCAGATAGGCGCGAACCCGCTTCGCGCCCCGCTCGACCCGTACCGCCCCGCGTGAGTCCTCATGCATGGCAGTAATCTACGCCTTGGACGGGGAGGTCCATGGTGCAGCCCGACTACCGCGCCCGGGCGGCAGCAGGGACCCGTGCGCTACAGCGCTGGTACCGGCCGCGCACGGGTGGGTGGAAGACCACCGGCTGGTGGAACGCTGCCAACGCGCTCACGGCCGTGATCAGGTACACACGGCATACCGGAGACCAGGCCCACTCATCGGTCATCGAGACCACGTTCCGGGCCGCTCAGCGGAAGAACCCCGGCTTCATCAACAAGTTCTTCGACGACAACGGCTGGTGGGCGCTTGCCTGGGTCGCCGCCTACGACCTGACGGGCGACGGCAGGTACCTCGACGCCGCACGGACGATCTTCGCGCACAACCTGACCGGCTGGGACGGCACGTGCGGCGGCGGGCTGTGGTGGAACACCGAGCGGAAGTACAAGAACGCCATCACCAACGAGCTGTTCCTCACCCTGGCGGCGCTGCTGCACCAGCGGACACAAGGCGACCAGGAGTACCTGTCCTGGGCGCTGCGGGGGTGGGACTGGCTGACCGCACGGGCCCTGATCGGCCCGAGCGGCCTGATCAATGACGGGCTCACGGCGGACTGCGTCAACAACGGCGCCCTCACCTGGACCTACAACCAGGGGACGGTTCTTGGCGGCCTTGCCGCCCTGTACGACATCACCGGTGACCGGGCCTACCTCAGGCACGGTGAGTTCATCGCGGACGCGACCCTGAGCGGGCTGACCAGCCCGCGTGGCATCCTGACCGAGCCATGCGAGTCCTCCGGCTGCAATGGCGACCAGACCCAGTTCAAGGGCATCTTCGTGCGCTACCTGCATGAGTTCTGCCTGCGCAGTGACAGGCCGGCCTACCGCGCGTTCATCCTGGCCAACGCCGACTCCGTCTGGGACAACGCCAGGAACGCGGCGGATCAGTTCGGGTTGCGCTGGGGCGGACCCTTCGACAAGGCGGACGCAAGCCGGCAGGCGTCCGCGCTCGAAGCCATCATCGCCGCTACAGCTCTCAGGGAGCACAGCGCTTCATAGGCACAGCTCCTAGCGGGGCATAAGACGTCGCCATCGTTAGTTGTACGATGCAAAATATCCGCATGCCTGGGGGTCACGCTGCCTGAACTAAGTAGCCGGCGCCGCTACCTGGTGCTCGCCATCTGCTGCCTGAGCCTGTTCATCGTCGGACTTGACACCACGATCATCAACGTGGCGCTGCCGTCGATCGGGCGGGACTTCCACTCTCCCGTGTCCGGCCTGCAGTGGACGGTCGACGCCTACCTGCTGGTGATCGCCAGCCTGCTGATGCTCTCAGGGTCAGTCGCCGACCGGGTGGGCCGCAGGAAGATCTTCCAGATCGGCCTCGCGATCTTCACCCTCGGCTCGCTCGCCTGCAGCCTGGCGCCCAGCCTCGGCTGGCTCATCGCGTTCCGGGCGCTGCAGGCGATCGGCGGTTCGATGCTCAACCCGGTCGCGATGGCGATCGTCACCAACACGTTCACCGAGCCCGCCGAGCGCGCGAAGGCGATCGGCTTCTGGGGATCCACGTTCGGCCTGTCGCTCGCGCTCGGCCCGATCGTCGGCGGCGCCCTGGTCGACTCGACCGGGTGGCGCAGCGTGTTCTGGATCAACATCCCGGTTGGCATCGCCGCCATCGTGCTGACGGCCCTGTACGTGCCAGAGTCACGGGCAGCGGTCAAGAGAAGACTCGATCCGTTCGGGCAAATCCTTGTCATGATCGCGCTCGGGACAGTCAGCTACGCCATTATCGAGGGGCCGGGGGACGGGTGGTCCTCCCCGCTGATCCTCGCGTTCTTCGCGGCCGGGGCGGTGTCCGTGGCGGCGCTGCTGTGGTGGGAGCCGCGCTGCGCCGCGCCCCTGGTCGACCTGCGGTTCTTCAAGTCCCTGCCGTTCTCCGGCGCGGCGCTCACCGCGGTGACAGGCATGGCCGCCTTCGCGGGGTTCCTCTTCCTGATCACGCTCTACCTCCAGGAAGTGCGCGGCTACCGGCCGCTCGTGGCCGGCCTGTTCCTGCTGCCGATGGCCGTGGCGATGGCGGTCTCCGCGCCGGTGTGCGGCCGGGTGATCGCCCGCCGGGGAGCCAGGCTGCCGCTGCTGATCGCCGGGACCGGGATCACCGCGGGCGGGGTGCTGCTCACCTTCCTCACCGCCACCTCACCGGACTGGTACGTGCTCGTCTCCTGCCTGGTACTCGGCCTCGGCATGGGCTGGGTGAACGCGCCGATCACCAACAACGCGGTGGCCGGGATGCCGCGCGCCAGGGCCGGCGTCGCGTCGGGCATCGCCTCGACCAGCCGGCAGGTCGGGTCGTCCCTCGGCGTGGCGGTCAGCGGCTCCGTGCTCGCCGCCGGCCTGCACGGTCCGCTGACGACCGGGTTCACGTCCGCCACCAAGCCCGACTGGTGGATCGTGGCGGGCCTCGGCGCCGTCGTGTTCGCCCTCGCGCTCGTCACCACGGGCCGCGCCGGCCGGGCGAGCGCGGCCAGGACCGCTGAGCTGATCGAGCGCGCGGAAAGCCCGGTCCCCGCCCGGGCCGGGTAACCCGCGCGGTGAGCGGCCGCGGTACCCGGCGTTCTGGCACCAGGTACCGCGGTCAGCCGAGCTCCTCTTGCCTAGGCGCGTCCCTGGCCGAGAACGGGCCGCGCCTCTTGCCCGGGCAGCTTCAACTGCCGCCATGCGGTGGCAAACCGTTCCCGGTCTTCCGCCTCGCCGCCGCAGGCGGTGATGATCGCGTCGATGACGTCGAAGCGGACCGGGAGTTCCCATCTGGTCAGCACCTTGCACATCGTGGAGGCGGCCGGCCGGCCGTCGCAGGCGCGCGCCATGTCGCGGAAAGACGGGTTGCCCGCCCACGTCCGGAACTGGCGCAGGGCCTCGATGAACTCGGCTGGGGTCCGGGCGCCGCTGGGGTCCGGGCGCAGGTCGCGGCCGGGCACGTCCTGGGCGGGAGAGCCAAGCGCGAGGCATTCCCGCCTGGCCCGGGCTTCCTCGACGGCCTTGGCCGCCTCTTCGTGCAAGAGCCGGGCGCGGGCCTTCTCATCGGCCGCCTGCCGTGCCAGGAACAGCGCGTTATCCCGCTCGGCCATGGCCAGCTTGTAGAGGGCTTCTGCCTCTGCCATGCAGACGAGGACGGCCTCCGCGGCGGAGCGGACGTCACCGGCTGCGGCGGCACCCTCGGCCAGCCTGCGCATCAGGGCCATGCTGGCTTCTGCGCCTGGTGCGGGCCCGGTGCCCTGACGGCGGTGCCTGGCTGATCCCCGCAGGGAGGTCAACTGCCGTGGCTCATCACTGGTGCCGACGCTCACTGGCACCTCTCCGCGCCCCGGGCAGCCAGCTGGCGCGGGGCCAGATGTGCCAGTGCCCCGCTGCCCGCGAGCACGGCGATAACTCCGGATGCGCCGTACCAGGCCCATCCGGCCGCGGCGACGATGACGACGATCACGATCGTTACCAGGACGCGTGGCCACACCCCAGGATGGGGGCGGGTTACGATCCTTAGGGACAGCTGCATAACTATTCCCTTCGCACTACCTGGATGATTTTCATACTTGGGTGATTGCGGCACCTTGGCGCGGGCCGGTTGCGGAAATGCCACTAGCCAGGCATGTAGCGCCAGACTGGCAGGACTCCTAGTCGATCACTCTAACGGGCGATAAATAGTGATGTCGCCGTTAATGGCAACGTTGCGCGTGTCAAAACGTTGACGTCGAGCAGCAGGTAGCGTACGCAGGCGGAATGTCCATTAAAAGGCATTTCCCCCGGATCCAAGGAAACGCCACGGCACTCCACGCGGGATAGTGCAGTGTTGTTGCTCACCGTTTCCTGGCGTTTCCGCACTTGCAAGGAAATATGTCAGGAGGCAGTATCGGAACGGACACCTAATCCCCGAATGTATCCTTCTGCTTAAAAGGTGCATTCCGGGCACTCCGGATGTTTCTGCTTGTTGGCGCGGGCTGGCTGCGGAGAAACAGGTGTCGCCGGTGAACCGGGCCGTGCGCGGCCCGGTTCCCGGGCGCCGCACGAGCATGATCACAAAATGGTGCGCCGCTAGGCGAACGCTAGGCAGCGGTCACGATCATGGAAACTTTGGCGCACCAGGGCAACACTGCGGCATACTCCGGGAACTCCGCTAGACCGCCAGTTCGCGGAGCAGGCGGGCCTCCTCCGCGGGAGACAGGCCCCATTCCGCCGGGCCGCCGCGGGCCAGGTCCCAGGAGAGGGTGTCGCGGATCGTCTCGGTGATCGGCCGGCAGCTGAGGCCGGCACCGACGGCGCGGGAGGAGTCCACGTCGTTGAACGCCTCGTAGCCCGCCTCGGCGACCCACAGCGGGATGCCCGCCCCCGGGTCGACGCCCGCCGCGACGAGGCGGTCGCTTGGGATCCAGGTCAGCTCCGCGTCGCTGTAGGTGGCTGTCCGGCAAAGATCAAGGAGCATCCCGAACGGACGCGGGGTTCCCGTCAGGTTGTACACGCCGCTTCTCTCCCGGTGGCAGGCGTCGAGGAGGAACGCCGCGAGATCCCTGACGTCGATCACCTGGGTGAGATCGACGGGGTCGCCGGGGGCCAGCACCTGGCCTCCGGCGGCGATCCGCCGCGGCCAGTAGGGGAACCGGTCGGTCGGGTCGTGCGGGCCGGTGATCAGGCCGGGCCGGCCGATCAGCGCACGGCCGGAGAAAACCTCCCTGATGACCGCCTCGGCGAGCGCCTTGTTCGCACCGTAGTTCTCGGCGAAGTCCGTCACGCCGGGCTTGAGCCGTGCCAGCGGAGCGTCCTCGAGCTGGCCCTTGGTCGTCGACTGATCGGCGTAGGCCGACACGCTGGACACGAACACGTACCGCTTGGTCCTGTCCGCCAGAGCCTCGGCCGACAGCCGGGCCACCGCGGGGTCGTAGCAGGCGACGTCGATGACCGCGTCGAACTCGCGTCCGCCGAGCGGGGAGAGGTCCGCGGTCCTGTCGCCGGTCACGGTCTCCACGCCCGGGTAAAGGCCCGGGGCCGTCCTGCCCCGGTTGAAGATCGTGACCATGTCGCCGCGCCCGAGCGCGGCGTCAACGATGGCGCGGCCGACGAAGCGGGTGCCGCCGAGGACAAGAATTCGCATTCGCCCATCCTAGGGTGCACTCACCCGTCGTCACGTTCAGTGACTTCGGTCACGGTCGGCGCGGCGTTGCGCCCGCGGCCCCCCGGTGCGGAGAATGTGTCTGGGGGGCAAGATGATCGTGACTATCGTGGGTGCCGGCCGGCTCGCGGAAGGCATTGCCGTACGGGTTTTGGCAGGCGGGCACCGGTTGCGGATCACCGACGGCGAGCCGGGCAAGGCGGATGCGCTCGTGACCGGCCTGGCTCGCCGGGTGGACGGCCCAGACACCGGAGCTTTGCTACTGAGCGTAGCCGGAGTGGCGGAGGCGATCGCGGGCGCGGACGTTGTCGTGCTGGCACTGCCTTACCCGGAGGGCCGCACGGTGGCCCGCGGCCAGGGTGCCGCACTGTCCGGCGTGATCGTGGTCGACACGTGCAACCCGGTGGACTTCTCGACCTTCGACTCGCTGCTCACCAGCCCGGGCATGTCGGCCGCCGAGGAGATCGCGGACGCGAACCCGGGTGCCCGGGTGGTCAAGGCGTTCAACACGACGTTCGTGGCCGCCCTGGTCGCGGGCTGGGTCGGCGGGCAGCCACTTGACGTGTTCCTGGCCGGCGACGACCCGCAGGCCAAGTCCCAGGTGGCGGCGCTTGTCCGCGACGGCGGCATGCGCCCGGTCGACACCGGTCCGCTGCGCCGCGCCCGGGAGCTCGAGGCATTCCAGTTCCTGCACATGACGCTCCAGGGGCCCCTCGGCCTGGACTGGGCCAGCGCGATCAAGCTGCTTCCCTAACCCATCGCAAAGACCTGAGCTGCTCCGATCACGCGACCTTGATTGCCCAGTAGCCGACGCGGGCTACGAGAAGCAGCACGACTGTAGAACATATGCTACGGTCGTAGCATGCCAGATATTCAGTG